>ERZ1026852.994-NODE-994-length-16103-cov-4.350199_pt1 | contig 16103 bp, 9 predicted proteins | sample MGYA00380156_ERZ1026852 | MGnify/ENA primary metagenome ERZ1026852 (study PRJEB33269, sample SAMEA4719792) | human gut metagenome | biome: human-associated habitat; feature: organic feature; material: feces | place: Cameroon | collected 2013-10 ...
TAACACATTTTTATTCAATTAATGAAACATTTCCATATTTAATTTTTATTAAGTATATGTTTCAATGCAGAACATGCCAACGGATTGGAAAACAATCGCAATTTCATGCAAAAAAAACACGAAATAGGGCACAATGATAACAAATTACTGTAACTTTGTAGGCGTGTATCACGTACACGCAGTGTGTAACGAATAAAAACAAAAAACAAATAACTCAAATGAAAAAAAATCTCTTTATCCTCGCCTTACTCCTATGCATGACACTGGGAGCATCGGCTCAGAAGAAATTCAATCTCTATGCCGTAGGTTTCTACAACCAGGAAAACCTCTTCGACACTTGCCACGATGAGGGCAAGCGCGACTACGACTTCCTGCCTAACGGCGCATACAAATGGAACGGACTGAAATATAGCCACAAACTACGCAATATGTCGCAGGCATTGGCCGACCTTGGCACGGACAAGCTGCCGGGCATCGGATGCGCCCTCATCGGACTCTCGGAGGTGGAGAACTCGAAGGCACTCGACGACCTCACAGCACAGCCTGCTCTGAAGCAGCGCGGATATAAATATGTACATGTAGAGGGTCCAGACCGCCGCGGCATCGACTGCGCGCTGCTCTACAACCCTCGCTTCTTCACCGTGAAGGATGTGCGCCTCGTGCCATACGTTCCCGAGGAGAAGAAGGACTCTAACTACGTGACACGTGGCTACCTCACCGTTAGCGGCACGCTCGCCGGCGAACACGTGGCTGTAATCGTGTGCCACTGGCCGAGCCGTTTCGCCACATCCTACTACCGCGAGGTGGCTGGCAGACAGGTGCGCGTGGTGAAGGACTCGCTGCTGAACGCCGACCCCAACTGCAAGGTGTTCGTGATGGGCGATATGAACGACGACCCTACAAACAAGTCGATGACCGAAGGACTCTCTTGCAAGCCGTCAATCGAGAAGACGGGCAAGGACGACATGTACAACCCGTGGTATAACATTCTCACAAAGCAGGGCAAGGGCACACTGTTCTACAACGGATCGTGGAACCTCTTCGACCAGATCGTGATGACTCCGAACCTGCTCAACCCGAAGGGCGTGAAGGACTTCTCTACTCTGAAGTACTTCCAGCATCAAATCCACATCCGCCCGTACCTCATACAGAGCGAGGGCAAGTACAAGGGCTCGCCGAAGCGTACCACCGCAGGCGGTGTATGGCTCGACGGCTATTCCGACCACTTGCCGGTAGTGGTGTATCTGGTGAAGGAGCAGAAGTAATGAATACCGAACGCCATCCCTTCACCCCGTTTCTCCCCGACGGCTGCCGGCTGCTCATGCTCGGCAGCTTTCCGCCGGGCGAACAGCGCTGGTCAATGCGGTTCTACTACCCCAACTTCACCAACGATATGTGGCGCATCTTCGGGCTATGCTTCTTCAACGACAAGCTGCACTTCGTCGACACCGAAGCAAAGACGTTCCGACTCGACCGCATTATCCCGTTCCTCAACGAGCACCGCATCGGCATGTACGACACTGCGACGGTGGTGCGCCGACTGAAGAACACTGCATCGGACAAGGACTTAGAAGTGGTAGAGCCTACTGACCTGAAGGCAATGGTGCGCTCCCTACCCTCGCTCACCGACATCGTGACCACTGGACAGAAAGCCACCGACGTGCTCTGCGCGTGCTTCGACATAAAGGTGCAGCCGAAGGTTGGCGAGAACGTGCAGTTCGGCTTCGACGACAGAACGCTGCGCCTATGGCGTATGCCGAGCAGCTCGCGCGCCTACCCCATGAAGCCCGAACGCAAGGCAGAGTTCTACAGCCGCATGTTCAGCACATTATACGACCAAGCTTAAGAATATGACAAACGACAAGATAACAATAATTGGTATTGCCGGCGGCACAGGCTCCGGCAAGACCACTGTAGTGAAGAAGATTGTTGAGGCACTGCCGCCGCACCACGTGGCTGTCGTACCACTCGACTCGTACTATAACGATACGTCGCACATGACCGAGGAGGAGCGCCGGGCTATCAACTTCGACCATCCCGATGCGTTCGACTGGAAGCTACTGATAAAGCAGATTAACGAGCTGCGCGAGGGCAAAGCTATCGAACAGCCTACGTACTCGTACCTGAAGTGCAACCGCGAGAAGGAGACGATACACGTGGAGCCGAAGCCAGTGATTATCGTGGAGGGCATTATGACACTGCTCAACAAGCGTCTGCGCGACATGATGGATCTGCGCATCTTCGTCGACTGCGACCCCGACGAACGACTCATACGCAACATACAGCGCGACACCATCGACCGCGGACGCACCGTGTCTATGGTTGTCGACCGCTACCTGAAGGTGCTCAAACCTATGCACGAGCAGTTCATCGAGCCGACAAAGCGCTTCGCGCACGTCATCATACCAGAGGGAGGAGACAACCTGAAGGGCATCAACATGGTGTGCAAGTACATCGAAAGCATCGTTGAGAAATAGTCTGCGTCGGTCGATGCAGATTATCAATATGCATTGCTTGAGAGCTAACACACTTAGTATGCGATTTGAATAGTAACGCTTTTAAATATTTTACCTTTTAAACACTTTTGTGGGCAGCGTGGTATGGGCAAGATGCCCATACCTCCTATCTTTTTACTTTTTACTTTTTTACTTTTAAACAAGTTCGAGCCCTAACGATTCGACGAACGCTCGCACTTCCTTTTGCTGCATCAGTTCGTCGTACACCTCTTTCTTTGTCTTTCGGCGGCTTATCTCTTCTGCCTCAGCGAGGCGGAGCGATATTGACACATTTCCGTTGTGCAGTGCCTTGGCGAGCGTGACGCGTATGCGACCTTTTATCTCGTTTACCTGGTCGAGCAATATCTGGTTGTCTACCAGCACCTCGATATCGGGGAAGGTGGTGATATGCGGTTGCATGTTCTTCATTCGGGAAGCAAGCCCCACCATCTTCTGCGGCATACGGTTGCACATCGAGAGCCATTGCAGATCGAGGAACTCCTGCGTGAACTGCTCGTTCTCATCCTTGTTTGTCTCTTCCGCCTCTTTCTTTGCCGCAACCGCATCCTTGCGCTGCAAGCTTTGGAAGGTCATGCCGAGCGACGAGAGCTTCAAGCGTGGTACGCCGGCAGACAACTTGTCGGAGACGGCTGCCGAACCCGATGCGGCGGTCTGCGAAGGAGGAGCCTCAGCTGAAACATGGCTTACCGAGGCATGGCTTACCGGAGCAGCCACCTGCTGAGCCACTTTCGTCCGGGTGAAATCAAGAAGTTTGAACAGGGTTTTCAGCTGCTTGGGGCTACGCCCCGCACTGTCGGCATCCTCCGGCTGCGTAATCTGTGCCACCTGGATGAGTGTCAGCTCTACGAGCAGACGTTTGTTGCTGCTCTGGCGGTAGCTTAGGTCGCACTGGTTCATCAGCTTCAGTGCCTTGTAAAGGAACTGCGTGGGACACGCCTTTGCCTGTGCGCTGTACTTCTCACGCTGTTTCTCGCTCACCTCAAGGAGCTTCAGCGTCTGCGCATCCTTAGCCATGAGCACGTTGCGCACGTGCGAAGCGAGTCCGTTGATAAGATTACCACCGTCGAAGCCTTTCTCTATTATCGAGTTGAGGAGCACCATGCACTCGCTCACCTTGTTCGCCAACGCATAGTCGACGAACTTGAAGTAGTTGTCGGTATCGAGCTCGTTTAGGTCCTCAATCACCTTTGCGTATGTGATGTTGCCCTGGCAGAAGCTTGCCGTCTGGTCGAAGATAGAAAGAGCGTCGCGCATACCGCCGTCAGCTTTCTCGGCGATGAGCGCCAACGCCTCCTCCTCGTAGGTGATGCCTTCCTTCTCTGCCACATACTTCAGGTGGTTGATGGTGTTCTCCACGCTCATGCGCTCGAAGTCGTAAATCTGACAACGCGAGAGGATGGTTGGCAAAATCTTATGCTTCTCGGTTGTGGCAAGAATGAACACCACGTGTGCAGGCGGCTCCTCAAGTGTTTTCAGGAAAGCGTTGAACGCTGCCTGCGAAAGCATGTGCACCTCATCGATGATGAACACCTTGTATTTGCCCACCTGTGGCGGTATGCGTGTCTGCTCCATGAGCGACTTGATGTGCTCCACGGAGTTGTTGCTGGCTGCGTCAAGCTCGAAGATATTGTACGAGCGTCCTTCAGCAAACGCTTTGCAGCTTTCGCACTCGCCACATGCCTCGCCCTCAGTAGTAGGGTTCATGCAGTTGATTGCCTTCGCGAAGATGCGTGCACACGTCGTCTTGCCTACTCCGCGCGGTCCGCAGAACAGGTAGGCGTGCGCCAATTTGCCACTCTTCACAGCATTCTTCAACGTAGCGGTGAGAGCAGCCTGCCCCACCACCGAGTCGAATGTCATCGGGCGGTACTTACGCGCCGATACTATATATTCTCCCATATCGTGATTTTACTTTATACTTTCTACTTCTTCTACAGTCAGACCACTATATTTTGCAGCCTGCTCTACCGACAGACCATTGCTCAACATAGATTTAACAATATCCTTCTTTGCTTCTGCACGACCCTCGGCACGACCCTGCGTAAGTCCCTCAGCACGACCCTGCGTAAGTCCTTCTTCGCGTGCATTGCCAAGCACATCATTCTGTATCATCACAGCGTTGAGGTGCTCATCATAAGCATAGCGCTCGGCATCGGTCATCGAGTAATACTGCAGTTTTTTGCGTGCCTCCTGCAATCCGGGAGCAGTGGTGTTCTCCTTTATTACTCCATTCTTCAAGTAAGCGACCCACTCCTCCAACGGAGTCACTGCTACCTTGTCGAACTCGTTGACACGCACAAGAATGTACTCGGGGAATATCTCTGCCGGACTCTTCTGCACTAAAGCACCTTTCTCCTTAGCGGTTATGACGAGCTGGTCGTTTGTATGCACACCGATGAACTTGTTCTGTCCTACATACAGGTAGTCGGCACCCTTACCTATATCGAAATAGAGGATGCTTATAGAATACACCTTCTTCACCTCCTTGTATGTATCACCAAGATGAATATGCTCGGTGATGGCTTTCGCTACGCCATACAGGATGCGTTCCAGATAATAAAGCTCGCTTGTGTTCTGTACCTCTACAAGTATTATCTCACCCTTAGAGTTTCGTGCTTTGATGTCCACACGGTTGAACTTATCGTCTTGCGTTTGCTGATTGCCCTCACTCTCGAGTATCTCCACAATCTTCACCTCCTCACCGATAAACACGGTAAGGAAACCTTCCAACACGTCGAAGTTGGCTTTCTGACGGAGCAAGCGCTTGATAGCCCAGTCAAAACGTATGTATCTATCTTTCAGTCCTCCCATAATACAATAGGTTTAATGCTACTTTACAAAGTTACAATTATTATTCTGAAAACACAGCATGAAGCAATTAATTTTTATTGTTGTCCTGTAAATAATACATCTCCCTTATATTGCTTCATGCCTTTCTCATATTGCCGCAGAAGAACAACAATGTTGCCGCAGAAGGACAACAATGTTGCCGCAGAAGGACAACAATATTGCCGCAGAAGGACAACAATGTTGCCGCAGAAGGACAACAATGTTGCCGCAGAAGGACAACAATGTTGCCGCAGAAGACTAATGAGAACGACGTAGCAGATTAGACAACGGATAGAATGATAGATGAATGGTAGATGTCTGGTAGATGTCTGGTAGATAGGCTGGCAGATAGGCTGGCAGATATAGCTCTCGGAAGTACATCTGCCAGCCTTTAACATGCTCGTAATCTGTAAGTTGCAGCGACACTGGGAGATATGGTAGATTTTTTCGCGTACTGATACTTTACTATGATATATTGCTTCTATATAAAAAAGGGTTTTCCGAATGAACAAAAAAGGCTATGACATTGCTGCCATAGCCTAATATCTGATGTGAAGTTATATCTTCATCTTATAGTTTAACCTTATACAAGATTGCGATGTTTCGCTTGACTGTCTCGTTGTCCGGGTCGAGCTCGTGCCAACGCATAAAGTATTTACGAGCCAACTCCTTGCTCTTCTTCACATTGAAGTAGTAGCCTACCAAATAACGAGTTGCCATCAACTGCCAAGAAGCATTTGCAGAAACGCTATTATACAGCTGCAAAGCAGGTTGCAATCCAACGCCTGCTTCTTGGTCAGGGTCGATTAACGGACTCAACTGAAGCTGATTGATATAGCCATAGTCTGCATAATCAGGGAATCGTTCTGCAGCCTGTCCATATATATCAAAGGCTTTCTTATAAGCTGCCACCTGCTCCATTCCGACACACTCTTCCGCCTTATCCTTATACATCACAGCATAGTTCTGCAGATGGAAATAGTTCAGCTTACCATTGCTTTCAACAGTATTGATATACTCTTGATAAGCCGTTTCTGCCTTATCGTATTCGCCCATATCCTTATAGGTATTACTGATAACACCCATTGCAGAAGCTACCTGATCATCTTTAATTGTCGGGCTCTTTAGCAATTCCTTCAACACATCTATTCCCTGATTTAACTTATTGTTATTAATAAGTGCCTTACCATAGTCCAGATAGTTCTGGTCTGTAATTAACGTATCTTTACTTGCTATCAAAGTCTCACTATATTCTAATGCTCGTGAAGAGAATAACTTCTTAGACTCGTATAGAGCTTCTCCCTGCTGCTTCTTCACCAGTTCGTAGCCCATATTAGCATATTTGGCACCATTGGCGAGAATATAATAATCTGTAGGATATCTTACCAAACCACTATCGCAAATATTCATAATGCGCGTATAGTGTTGCAACTTTGTTTTACCATCGGCTTTTTCCAAAAAGGCAGATACCATTTGGACCTGGTTTATATAGTCGCGAGCCTCTAAAGAGTCCTTTTGAACTTCCTCATACAACTGAATGCCCTTTTTATACTCATTTGTAGTAAGACCATAATCAGCATACAAACGTGCGCAATTACGATTATATGGGTATGTAGGATTGGCTTCCTTCGCCATTGCGTAGATATTTTCCATCCTTGCTCTACGTCTACGTACTTCTTCTTGAGCCTCAGTATCGCCCGCAAAAGCTCTCGCTGTCACCTTGTCCAAACCCGCCTCTACAAATGATGCATACTTACGATACGTTCTGAAGTCGTTGGGAGCCATCTCTATCGCCTTCTTATAGTAGTTTACAGCTACAGCAGTGTCGTCAGCCCACTTGTAGATGTCACCCTTGAGCATATAGGCAGGACTATAATGGGGGTCGAGTTCTATTGCTTTGTCGATGTATTTCAAAGCGTATGTGGTATCGCTGACACCCGATTTGAGCCAAAAGGCATTGGCTGCGCCTACATAGATACGTGGGCACACGCTTTTCTTGGTCTGTTGCGACTCGCAAATCTGCTGCACAATAGGTTCCACCTCAACGAGTGTGTGCGACACAATCTTCTCTATACCCAAAATTGCGGCTTCTACATCATTGATGGTCTGCACCTTGCGTGGCGAATTAGAACTTGACGCTTTGCTGGTCTTTGTCTTATTGTCAACCTTTGCTTTCTTTTCGGTCTTCGGTTTCTTCTCCTTCTTGTCCTTCAGCGAGACAGAAGCAATCGAAGGCGCAACAAGTGCGAAAGCGAGCAAGCCTATAGCGATTTTTCTCATGTTCATATCTTGTATAGCTTTAAGAGTGGCAGAGGTGTTGCTTCCTCCGCCCTATTATTTACTTATAATACTTACAGCACACCGATTATAGTGTGTACTGCACACCGAGGTTGAGTGTCTGGAACGTGCGCAGCTTCAGCATATTAACGCCTAGCATGTTTGGGTTGTAACGCACTACGTAGAGTTGCGGTGTGAGCGTCACAGCGATGTGCTTAGCCACGTTCATCTTTATCTTGATACCTCCATTGGCACCCATAAGCGGGCTGGTGCTGTACTTTCTTGGTGAGTACGACATGGTATGCGAACTGTTCACCTTTATCGAACCATCGGGTTCTGTGCTATTGCCTAACGACAGCAGCAACGCCGGACCTGCGAACAACTCTGCTTCAAACATACGATTGCTCTGGTAGCCTGAGCAGAGGTTGGTGACATTCAGCAGATAGTTGAGTGCCACGAAGCCTCGCTTGTAGTTGTTCTTGAAGAGTCCAGTAGTGGTGTATTCTGTACCATACTCGGTTGTGCCAGTATAGCTGTCCGGCGCAACGCTATTGATAGACAAGTATTCGAACGAAGCACGTACACCATGCACCTTACCGAAATGTCCTTCAACAAACGCCTGTGCATTATAGTTGAACGCTGCGCCCTCGTATGTCTTCTTGGTGTTGAACAGCATCGTACCTGCGCCCAAACCGAAGCTAAGCGGAATGCGTGGTGCCTCATAGTCATCTTGCTTCCTCATACGATAGTTTGTAGCACGTGTATAGGCTGTGAAACCAAGACGAACCACTACTCTTTGGGCGTTGAAACGCTTCACTGCGTCTATGTTGCGATACGGTATTCGGTAGTTATAGTTGGTGAAGCTCGGTTCGAGGAACACCTGCAAGTCGTTGCTGAGGTTATACGAGAGGTGTAAGCCTGCCGTGTAGAACGTACTAATGGTGCGCAGATGGGTCTTCTGCTCTCGCATAATCCAACTAAGACCGCCACCGAATGCTAAAGCCACGTTGAACGGTTGGTCGAAAGAGTAGTTCTTTATAAATCCTAACGGATTGATAAGAGCCTCTGCGGTTGCATCAGCGGTCATATCATGCAGGTCGACAACAGCGTCGTCTTGCACTGGTATGCTTAGCATAGCGCGTCTATCCTCGTCCTGTTCGCCCATTGCCTCATGAGTTTTGTCCCATGTGGCGGAGGTGAGTCCTAAGCTAAGGCGCACACCTACCGACGGCGAGAACCATCTACCTACAGACATCTTCGTAGAGTGTCCCATCTTTGGGCTCACATTTTCACCTCCCACGCACCATGCCATGCCTCCTGAGAGCTCGGCAAACCATGGTGTACGCCATTTCTGCGGATGCCACTGCATTGTGCTGTCCACATATTCAGGGCGGTTCTTCATGTAGCGCATACGATCCTCGATAGAGAGGTTGTTGTGCAGATAGTACACCATACCGATGTTTACACCATAGAAGCCTCCGAACTTATTATATAGGTGTCTTGACTTGACACCTACATACGGCTCTATTGTGAGGTATCCTTGCGGACCGGTGAATATTTTTCCCTGCACACCTCCGCGTATTTCGTATCGTGTGCGATGGTAGTCAACAATGTTTGTTGTGTTGTGACGCACGCCAAAGCCAAACACTGTTGACACATCGAGCAGTCGAGACGGACGATAGCCGTCCATCAACGTCGACAGACTATATATCCAGTCGACAGAACCTTGCCACTGTTTATAGTTCTTCTTGTTACCCTCATAGTAGCCATATCCCAATCCGGCTGTAAGGCGCACTGTATGGTAAGGGTTGAACTGCTTACCCACACTCACGTGCGCCATCGTGATTGGCGAGAGATTATAGCCTGCATATTCCAAGTCTTTATGCAATCCTCCGCCGAAGCCTAAGAAGAGGTGGTCGTACCACTTCTTTCTGAAGGTGTCGTCATAGCCACGATAGCGGTCCTCAAGCACGTACTTGAGGGCATTGAACTCCGTAGCGTAGTTGTGGCGAGTTTTGCCAATGGTGTCTTCGTCGCCCGACTCGTCCCATAGTGAGTCGGGCACCTGTGTGATAGCACGTGGAGCGACACTGAACGTTGTCGTTCTTGCTACACTACAGCTCAAGCCACCTATCAGACAAATCGCTGTTGCGTAAAGGCGTATGATGTTAATGCTCATTGTTCTTGGTCTTATTTGTTATCGTCAGCGGTGTTATCCTTATTATCTGCCGACTGCACTTCTTCCTTTGTCTCACTTACAGCTCCGCTTTCCTCTGCCTTCTTACGGTCGGTATAGGCTTTGAGTATCTCGAACTTCTTTCGATAAGCCGGAATATCTTTTCGCATATACTTCGACTTCTTACGGATGTCATCGTTCACATTGCCCTCGTTACGATACAGGCGTATGAACTTAGGCTCCAGATCGAAGCTATGCTGGAAGTAGGCGAGGTAGAACGGCACCTTGCTTACGTCAAGCTGCGGTCCGGTGTTTTGCTTTTTATACTCGTCAAGCTGCTTGTAGTACTCTTCTGCCTTCTCGGGGTCGGTGCGCAGCAGTTCGTTCTCCTCTTCTTCCGTGAGTTCTTTAAAACCGCTATTCGCTGCCGAGTAGTCATCTATCTGCGGTTCACGTCCCCACTCGTCAGCCCATATAATACCTTTCAGATACCACTTCTTTGGGTTATCGTCGGGCATACGGTCGATAAGAGCCTCGCATTCTTTACGCGATTTGTTAAGATATCCGTGCAGTTCGGTGTAGATGATAGCACGGTTGTCGTCGCCAGTACTGAACACGTAGCGTTCTGCTTCCTTTATCTTTGCCACCTGCTCCGGGTCGGTTATCAAGCCCTGTATATAGGACGGGTAGCCTTGCTGGAATGTGATGAGCATACGTAGGCGCTTTGTAGCCTGCAGCTGCACATTCTTTTTCTCCAACATCTCAATGAAGAACATCGCGGTGTCGAGCTTTGCCTCCTGGAAGTACATCACGGCTTGGTTTAGCACTATCTGCTCGCGGTTTATCTTCACGGGGTTATAGCGGTCGCTCATATCCATTTGGTTCACACCCTTACGGAAGTCGATAAACGGCTTCAGGATGTTCACATCGGGCATACCTCTGCGACTTGCCATCAGTGCCATCTGGTTAGCCACGTATGGGGCAAGCTTCAGACGTGTATAGTCCGACTGCGCAATGACGTGCTTGTAAGCAAGTGTTGTGATGGTGTCGAGCTCCAAGCTATCAGTTACTGTAGCCAAGAGGTTGAAGTAGTCACCGTTCGACATCTTCTTCTCGCCCGAGATGTATTCGCGCTTGTGTGCGAAGTAGTTCTCCACTGCCTCTTCTGCGTTCATAATATGCTTTATCTCGTAACGATACTTCACAACCATGATACGCATATTCTCAAGTATTGGCACGATGTCGCTCTCGAAGAACGGCTGTAGCTTCAACATGCCGAACACTTCGTTCGGTTTGTATGTCTCGATAGTGTTCTTCACTACGTCGTACACCTCCTGATTGCCATTCTTGCCAACCTGCTCAAGCACGTCGTCCCAGGTGAACACTCGCGGTTCGAGTGTCGACACACGTATGTCCGAGCTCAAGTGGCGTTTCAGAATATTTCGAGCCACAGCCGCACGCTGTGTAGCGAGTCGGGTGTTGAGCTCCACACTACCCTCTGGCGAAGCACCACCCTGCACCTGCACGTCCCAAAGCAAATCGCCATACGACTTCAGCTCTTTCACGATAGACTGCAACTCTACAGTGTTCGTAGAGTCGTTGAGTAGTACATCCTTACCTACTGCGAACTTCAACTTCAAGTTACGAGGCACGGTAGCCATATTCTCCTCCGCTGCCTCCTGAAACTCGCTTGTGAGTGGCATATCGGCAGCCGTCACTGAGAAGTCGAGGAACTTCAATGGCTTGAATGCAAGGCATGAGCCGGTTGTCCTCTCTCCGCTATCCCATATGCGATGATGATAGTCCTCGAGCACAACGCGATAGCTTCCTCGGTAGGTCTTCTCTTTATCTGGCTTCTTAAAGGTGATATTGGTACTGTAAGCCACCTCCTTATCGCGCTCCAAAACGTACGATGGGTCGTAGCCACGAGCCACCGAATCGTTCTTCATATAGTTGAAGCCCATACGCTTATCCTGCTTCTTATGATACTCTGCGCCCTCAAGTATTATGGGCTGCAGATAGGCTATAGTGTCTTCGGTCTGACAGTCGACAGCCATCGGTTGGCAGATGATGCGCGACTTCTCTGTGGTGTAACCCTCTGGGATGGTGAAGTTGACATTGAACGTCACTCTATCGCCGGTGTCCATACCTGGCACGGGCTTCATCGTAGGGTTGGTGTTGCGATACTTACCATCGACAACGGTCTCATCAAGAATTTGGTCGCTACTCTCAAGCGTCACCGTGAACTTGTCCTGTCCCGACTTTATCTCTACTGCCTTTGCACCGTACTCCTCGTCGAAGACTACAACGCCCTGACCGCTCATGAGGAACTCCTCAATCTCACCATTCGACTTAGAGAGCTTGAATGCTATTCCGAGCGAACGCAGCTCTTTCTCCAATGCTTTCGGATCGCCACTGAACACCTTCGTGTTAGCCACGTTGATACGATTGGCTGCATCAAGAGCCTTGTTGATAGAGCGGAATGATGTACAATACTGCACTGTCTTTGCAGGCTTTGGCTCGCCCTTCTTACCCATCTTCAAGTACACCTTGATCTTCACCTTACGCGAACCTTCGTCCTCCTGCTGCAGAACGGCAGCCGTAGCGGTGAAGGTGACAAGCAGTATAGCTATCAGCGCGAAGCATATATGTCGTAAAAAGTTTCGTTTCATTGTTATTGTGTGTTATTATATTATTTGAGGATGTAAGCCACTGAGATGCCTATGCGTTGTGGCATGAGGTAATATCCTGATGCGTTCGGTTTGTTGAGTCCGCCTATCACATAGTCGCCGTAGTTATCTCCTGCGAAGTATTCCTTACGATTGTAGCCTACAGCAGCCACTCCGGCGTGGAAGTCGATAAAGAGTCGCTTCGTGACATTCATTACATAACCAAAGGTGATGCCACCACCGTAAGCTATTCCTTTATACACTTTTCCTTTTATAGAAGCATTGTAAATTGCGCCTACGCCTCCAACGCCAACGAATAAGCTGTGCATCGGGCGTCCTGAGAAGTAGTACCTGTATTCGGGCTGTGCTGCCAACAACTTTATGTTCTTGCCATACGGCTTATTACATCCGAGCACATTGAGTCCGAGGGTCGACCAGTTGCCGACCGTCATCTCCAAACCGACGCTTGGTATCATGCACGCATCCATAAGCACATCGGTGTTGACGGCGAGCTTCTGCGCCCGAACGGAGAACACTGCCGAGAGCATCAAGAATGTCAAGAGTAATTTCTTCATTTTTACTATGTTATGTTTAAAGGTGCGGCATCGCGCTGCACCAGCGTGTTGCTTTATATATTGTGGGGCTTTGATATTTCTACTTTAGTGGGTGCTGCCCTATCGTGGGCTACACCAGTTGTATGTTTTAGGGTGTTTGTTGGGTGTTGGAGTGTTTTTGTCTGAGAAATCATTAAGAGTGGGTATGGCTTAACGCCACACCCTCTCTATAATTATAATGCTTATTCGAGTTCGATTACGCGCTTCTCCCACGGAGTGAGATAGCCATGTGTCTGAATCTGCTCTGGGTCAGAAACTGAGATTACGATGTCATACTCGTAACCAGCTTTCCAAGGCTCATCAACCACATCACCAGCAGCGTTCTTGAATACTGGAGTAATCTCGTACTGTGCTGCCTTGTACACCTTTTCGGGTGCATCGGAGAGGTAGTACTCTACACGCAAGCGGAAGATACCCTTGTTAGCAAATGCTGCAGCGTCTGTACCAAGGTAGCCATTGTCTTCATACTTTGTAGAGCCGTCAGCGTTAGTACCGGTCATCAGTGTCGGTACTGGGAGGAGGAAGCCGTCACCAACAGTAACCTTTACGTTTTCGCCGAGGTACGGACCGTTAGCTGGGTCGCCGATAACATTGCCTTCCTTGTCCTTCAACTTGAAGGCAGTAGCCTCTTTGTTATGGTTCTTAGCAGTAGTCCAATCGACAACAAACTCGCCTTCCTTACCCTTAACATCGTCTTTCAAAGCATCGAGACGATTGTCGAGGTCTGCAATAGTAAGTGTACCTGCGTCAGCCACATTAAGGAGCTTAGCCGACTTGATACCCAGCTTTGCAACACGAGTATTTTCGCCACTACCCTTTTGGAGGATGATGTTAAACTTCATGAGCTTGTGCACGAAGGTGAGCTTCGGACGGCTCTCCTTGTGTGTCTTATCATTCCATGTCTGACCGGCAGCCTCTACGCGCTTCTTCTTGTCGCGCAGATACTTTGCGCTGTAAGCGTCCTCCTTGTCAAGATCGTTAGGATCAACGAACGACTTACCCCAGATAAGATCGGTTGTGCCGTCCAGACCCGTTACCTTCACGCTGTACTTATTGCCGTCGTGCGCCACATTCGTTGAGTAAGGATAATAGCCATAGAATGTATAGCTATACTGGCTACCCATCGGGTAATAGTGCAGAGTAGGTGTTGTGCCACCATTCTCGTCGAAGAGTGTAAGGTCTGTAACACGTCTGCCTAAGTCGAGATCGTTAGAAGTCACAGCCTTAGCCTGAATATTATCCAACCAAAGGAAGTTAGGGTTGTCGAAGCCTTTCTTCCAAGTGATGTCCTGCTTAGCTGCAATCTTGCCTGTAGCAAGGCAGAAGAAGCCGAGGTTCTTGTCGGCAGGAGTATCGAATGTGCCGTCATATGTGCCTGTAGCATCGTCAACATTGCCGAGCGATGCGCGGGTCTTGTTTGCCTGCTGACCAGCAGAAAGCACGATAGGCACATCAGAGTTCAGTCGCTGATTGTTGCTACCGCCAGCGAGGTCGTCCTCGTTAGTGCAGCTGGTCATAAGCATGGCAGCAGCCATTCCCATTAAGAATATATGCTTATTCATTTGTTTGTTGAATTTATTGTTTTTCTAAAAAAACGTTTATTCACTGGGACTGTTGAGACATTCGTCTCTCCCTCGCCTTTTGCAGCGAGGAAGAGAGTTTATGTGTCTCCAATCCCTTTCTGCAGGGGCAAGCCCCTACGCTTTATATATGCACCCTTACGCGGTTGCATACTCAAATAGAGATTCTTATCAGATGCTCTGATTAAGGCTCTATTGGCTCTGGAGTTACAGCAGGCTCTGTGTACTGGCCTTCGTTCGGATTGCGGTCGTCGTCGATATCGATTGAACCACCATCAGCCCAAGGTACGAGAGTAGCTGTAACTCTGATGTCCTCAAGACCGTAAACAGTGATAGTAACCTTGTAAGACTTACCCGGCTCAAATGTCTTTGTACCGTCCATCTTGATAGTAGCCTTCTGCTCGAGAGGCATAGTAACCTTATTCTCACCAACCTTCTGAAGAACATCCTGAGAAAGAGCGATTGTAAGAGGATACTCTGTCTCACCAGGAGCAACGAGGAGAGCCTCGCCTACCTTAAGAACATCACCTATTGTTGCAGCATCATCTGTCCATGTCAAAGTAACAGGCTTAAGAGCAACGAGTGGTGCATTGTTATCTGCTACAGCTTCATCACGCTGCTTCAAAATGAGAGGAGAAGCATCGCCAGTGAAAGTAAGAAGCTCTGCAGCTTTCTTAGTCGCGCCTGTGTAAGCTACTGTAAGAGTACCAGTTGTCTTTGAGCCTACAGAAACACCTGTTACCTTAACAGCGTCTGTATTGCCACCTGCTGGAAGACCCGCTGTTGCCTTAGATCCTGCACGTACCTCGAATGTGAAACGTGTGAGGAGGTGTTCGAATGTGATGTTCGGCTGAACGCCCTTACGTGCTGCATAAGCAGAGTAGAAGTTGTCAGCATAGCCACCAAGCTTAGTAACCTCATCAGCAGAAGGAGCTGCCTTGCCTGCCATGATATCCTGCGAACCATCGATCTCGATATCAACAACACGCTTTGTAGCTGCATTTGCTTCTACTTCTGTACCTGCGTCATCAACAGTCTTTACAACAGGTGTACCTCCTACTGCAGCATCGTCAACGCGATATCCCCAGAAGTCGTAGTTGCCGCTAACTGGGTAGTAAGCGATAGTGCCGTCAGCTGTAGTAGCCAAACCAGATTTTGTGTTGTCAGCTGTAGTAGGAGCCTTAAACTCCTTGTTGTTGAATACCTCAACATCAGGAGTTGCTACACCACCAGCAGCCGGAGCCTTGTACAAAGCAAGATCCATGCTACCCTTCTGGAGCATGTACACCCAGAGAGTCTGGCCTGCCCATTTGTTGTCGTCGTCAGTCATGCCACCTACGGTACCTGTACCACGGGTCTGAACCTTAGACGAAGCAACGCCGAGACGGATCTGCCTGTCTCTTATACACATCTCCGAGCCCACGAGACAAGAGGCAATCTCG
>ERZ1026852.1007-NODE-1007-length-16027-cov-137.997621_pt1 | contig 16027 bp, 9 predicted proteins | sample MGYA00380156_ERZ1026852 | MGnify/ENA primary metagenome ERZ1026852 (study PRJEB33269, sample SAMEA4719792) | human gut metagenome | biome: human-associated habitat; feature: organic feature; material: feces | place: Cameroon | collected 2013-10 ...
TTATCTCGAACATGCCGACTGCATGGGATGAGACGCGATTGCTCAGTGGTTATCCTGGCGAAAGTGTCGTGATGGCTCGCAGAAAGGGAAACACCTGGTATGTGGCTGGTATTAATGGCAAGGATGAATCCCAGAAACTGGCCCTGAATTTATCTTCTCTGACAAAGCAAAACTCACGTGTTGTTTTGTTCGAGGATAGCGGAACGGCAAAAAATCCTTGGAAAATATCATACCGTAAGGTTAGAGGAATGAAAGATTATATCAATGCACTGCCTCGTGGTGGCTTTGTGATGGTTATCAAATAATAAATGTAATCAGTAAATAAGAAAATGAAGAAACAACTAATGATTGCTCTGCTGAGCATAGCGCCAGCCTTGGGTGTTGTGGCGCAAGATAAACTTTATAAGGATGAGTTCCCGCTGGGCGACATCACCCTTTTGGACGGACCATTGAAGCATGCTCGCGACTTGAACGTGCAGGTGCTCCTGAAATATGATTGCGACCGCATGCTGGCCCCTTATCGCAAGGAGGCTGGCTTGCAGCCTCGCAAACCTTCTTATCCCAACTGGGATGGACTGGACGGACATGTGGGCGGACATTATCTGTCGGCTCTTGCCATCAATGCAGCCACAGGCAATGAGGAGTGCCGCAAGCGCATGGAATATATGATATCCGAACTCCAGCTGGTGCTTGATGCCAACAATCAGCGTCCTGAAGCCTGGTGCCATAACTATATAGGTGGTGTTCCGAATAGTGCCAAGATGTGGACGGCTTTCAGTAAAGGCGATTTCGGACCTTACTTCGGAACATGGGCTCCTTTCTATAACATTCATAAGATGTATGCAGGTCTTCGTGATGCATGGCTCTATTGCGGCAATGAACAGGCAAAGAATCTCTTTCTGAAGTTCTGCGATTGGGCTGTGGACATTACGCGTGATCTGAACGACGGACAGATGGAGAAAATGTTAGGCAATGAGCATGGAGGCATGAACGAAGTGCTTGCTGATGCATACGCTATTACCGGAGAGCAGAAATATCTGGACTGTGCCCGCAGATTCTCTCACAAGCTGTTGCTGGTGCCAATGGAAGAAGGCAAGGACTGTCTTGACAATATGCATGCCAATACGCAGATTCCGAAGGTTATCGGCTATCAGCGCATCGCTGAGTTGGCTCATGATGTACAATATCACAATGCCAGCGAGTATTTCTGGGAAATTGTGACACGTCAGCGCTCGCTGGCTTTGGGAGGTAACAGCAGGCGTGAGCACTTCCCGACAAAGGAAACTTGCATCGACTATATCAACGACATTGATGGACCGGAGTCTTGCAATACGTATAATATGCTGAAGCTTACTGAGGATTTGAACCGAGTGAAGCCTGATGCCATGTATGGCGACTTTTACGAGACTGCGATGTTCAACCATATCCTCTCTGCCCAGCATCCGCAGCATGGCGGCTATGTCTATTTCACTTCCGCCCGTCCTCGCCATTATCGCAACTATTCTGCTCCTAATGAGGCGATGTGGTGCTGCGTGGGAACAGGTATGGAAGACCACGGAAAGTATGGACAGTTTGTCTGGACGCACGATAAGGGTGTGAAGGCGGAGGATGATGCGCTCTATGTGAATCTCTTCGTGGCTTCCGAGTTGAATTGGAAGGATAGAAAGATGGTGATTCGTCAGCAGACCGCTTTCCCATACGCTGAGACATCTAATATAGAAGTAACTAAGGGAAAAGGTATCTTCACCTTGAAGATTCGTAAACCATCGTGGTGTGATAACTTCACCGTGAAGGGTGTAGGTTTTGATGCCGATAGCTATGAGGAGAATGGATTTGTCTGCATCAAGCGCAAATGGAAGAAGGGTGACCAGGTAAAGATCTCTATGCCTATGCACGCTTACATCAAACCGATGATCAATGTGCCTCAGTATGTGGCAATCATGTATGGTCCTATCCTGCTCGGCATGAAGACGGGAACAGAGGATATGCGTTCGCTCATTGCCGATGACAGCCGTTTCGGACAGTATGCCGGTGGAAAGAAACTGGCTCTTGACAAGGCTCCTATTCTGTTGCCGAAACATCTCGACGACATTGCCAAAGACCTGAAGCCAGTTCCTGGCAAGCCTTTGCACTTTAAACTTGCCACCCGAATGGAGAATGCCATTGATGGTGAACTGCAGCCTTTCTTCGAGATTCATGATTCTCGATATATGATGTATTGGTTGGCACTAGGCGAGAATGATTACAAGGCTTATATGCAGAAGTTGGCTGATGAGGAAAAAGCCCGTCAGGCTTTGGAGGCTAGAACTGTGGATAAGGTGAACCCTGGAGAACAGCAGCCGGAGACTGATCATAACATGGAGGCTGATGTTACTGAGCGTGGTAATACTGAGGGCGTCTTTTTCCGTGATGCAAGGGATGGGCATTTCTTCAGCTATCTGATGCAGACCAAGGGAGAGACTAATCTTAGCCTTCAGCTCAAGTTCTGGGGACAGGATGAATGGCGTACAAGTGAGTTTGATATTTATGTCAACGACAAGTTGCTTTGCAGCGTGAACAACAGTCATCGCTGGCGCACCACACAGTTTAAGACCGTTGATTATGCCATTCCTTCAGAGTTTGTTAAGGGCAAGAAGGAAATAAGAGTGAAGTTTGTGGCTCATAAGGGCAAGCAAGTTGGACAGATTTATGGTGTGAGACTTGTGAAGCATTAATTGTAGAAAAGTATATGTTAGCATATATTATACTCAAGAATGGGGCAAGTGCCTCAATCAACAGTAGATATGTGTAGTAAGATAAACTTAATAAAGTTTTTGAAACATTCTATAAAGTCATTATGATTGTTTTTTCGTAATTTTGCAGCATTAAACGAAAAAACAATCATAATGATGAATACAACGAAAATCTTGGCTCTCAGAAAGCCGTTACTGATAAGCGCATGGCTGCTTGCCATGCAGGGAGCTGCCTATGCACAGAACCCAATCGTGCAAACACAGTTAACTACCGACCCGGCACCTCTGGTTGTCGGAGACCGTCTCTATGTATATACCGGTCATGATGAAGATAAGGCTGACTTCTTCTGGATGAACGAATGGCGTGTATATTCCACCAAGGATATGGTGAACTGGACAGACCATGGTTCTCCGCTCGATCTCAGTTCTTTTTCCTGGGCAGACGACCGTGCCTGGGCAGCACAGGCCATCGAACGTAATAGTAAGTATTACTGGTATATCTGTGCGCACTCTAAACTGACGGGCGGAATGGCTATCGGCGTAGCTGTGGCAGATTCTCCTACCGGTCCGTTCAAGGATGCGCTGGGAAAACCGCTTTTCGATAATGGAAGTTGGGACAATATCGACCCTACCGTCTGGATGGACGAGGATGGTCAGGCTTATCTCTATTGGGGTAATCCGCATCTTTACTATGCCAAACTGAATGAAGATATGATCAGCTTCAAGGGTGGTATAGATGCTAAGGCAGCTGTTGATGAAAAGCGTGAAGTGGGCAGAATCGTGATGACTGAGGAGGGATTCGGTTCGCCTGACGTGGAGAAGCGTGATTCAACCCGAAAATATAAAGATTGCTATACAGAGGGACCTTGGTTCATGAAGCGTGGCAAGAACTATTATATGCTTTATGCTGCAGGTGGAGTGCCTGAGCATATCGCTTATTCCATGAGCAAGAAGCCTTTCGGACCATGGAAGTATATGGGCGAAATCATGCCATTGGAAGATACGGGTTCCTTTACTAACCATTGCGGTGTGACCGACTTCAAGGGCAAGTCTTATTTCTTCTATCATACGGGTAAACTGGGTGGCGGATTCGGACGCAGTGTGGCTGTGGAAGAATTCAAATATAATGCCGACGGTACCTTCCCAATTATCCATCATACCCAGGAAGGAGTGGCTCCTATCGCAACTCTCAATCCTTACAAGCGTCAGGAGGCTGAAACCATCGCTTTCTCTAAGGGAGTGAAGTCGGAGCAGACCGATGATACGGGTGTTTATATCTCTGAAATTCATACAGATGATTATATCAAGGTACGCGAGGTGGATTTCGGAAATGAGAGTCCGGATGCATTTGCCATCTCTGCTGCGTGCTCATCGCTCGGCGGTTCACTGGAGGTTCATCTTGATAAAAAGGATGGTGAACTGGTGGCAAAGCTAGATGTCAGCAAGACCGGTGGCTGGGAAAAGTGGAAGACTTTCTCGGCACAAATGCTGAAGAAAGTAACAGGAAAGCATGATATATACTTCGTGTTCAAGGGATTGAAGGGAAGCAAACTCTTCAATTTCGACTGGTGGAAGTTTGAGAAGAATTTCGCCAATCCTGTGGTTTGGGCTGATGTGCCTGATGTGGATGTAATCCGTGTGGGTGACAGCTTCTATATGGTAAGCACCACCATGCATCTGATGCCGGGTGCGCCTATCATGAAATCGAAGGATCTGGTGAACTGGGAAACAGTGAACTATATCTTCCCTAAACTTACCGATTCGCCTAAGTATGACATGAAGGAGGGTACGGTGTATGGTCGTGGTCAGTGGGCTACATCCTTGCAGCATCATCGTGGCAAGTTCTATGCGCTCTTTGCTCCGAACGATAATCCTGGTGGCGAGACTTATATCTGCACCGCCGATGATATCGAGGGTAAATGGACCATCCACAGCCGTTTACAGCATTTCCATGATGCCGCTCTCTTCTTCGATGACGATGACAAGGCATACGTGGTTTATGGCACGGGAGAGATGGTGCAGCTGAATGCAGACCTGACGGATGTGGTGCCAGGCAGCCATCGCAAACTCTTTGAACGTGATGCTGATGAAACAGGCTTGCTCGAAGGCTCCCGCATGATCAAGCACAACGGCAAGTATTATCTCCTGATGATTTCGTGGCCACAGGGACATCCTCGTCGTGAGGTTTGTTATCGTGCAGATAAGATAACGGGTCCTTACGAAAAGAAGGTGATTCTGGAAACGGAGTTTGCCGGATTCAACGGCGTGGGACAAGGTACGATTGTAGATGATAAGGATGGCAACTGGTATGGCATCGTATTCCAAGACCGTGGTGGAGTGGGCAGAGTGCTCACGCTGGAGCCATGTACCTGGAAGGACGGATGGCCTATGCTGACCGATGAGAAGGGCAATATTCCTGCCAAGATGCAGAAGCCTGTGCTGGGCTACGATGGCAAGGGACTCGTGTATAGCGACGATTTCTCGAAGGATAAACTGGAACTGCAGTGGCAGTGGAACCACAATCCTGTGGATAATGCCTGGTCGCTCACAGAGCGCAAGGGCTGGCTCCGTCTGAAGACATCCCGTATTGTTCCTAACATCTTCCTGGCTCCCAATACCATCAGTACCCGTACCGAAGGACCAACCTGCGAGGGAATCATCAAGATGGATGTGAGCAAGATGAAGGATGGCGATGTGGCTGGTCTGTCAGCCTTCCAGGGTGATGCGGCCCTGCTTTCTATCGTAAAGGAAGGCAAGAAACTCTTTGTGGTAGGTACCAAGGAGAGTGTAGCTCTGACGGATAAGGAGAAGGCGGTGACCGGTGTGAAGCGTGAGGAGGTGTATCGCCAGCCTTTGAATCTGAAGCAGGATAAGGCAACGAAATCAAGCATCATCTATCTGAAGATGAGTTGCGATTTCCGTCTTCATCAGGATCTCGCCACCTTATTATATAGTATAGACGGCAAGACCTGGATTCCTGCCATCAAGGATTTCAAGATGCAGTATGATTATCGCCGCCTCTTTATGGGAACCCGTATCGCCATCTACAATTATGCCACAAAGGCTACCGGAGGATATATAGATGTAGATTCTTTTGAGTATTCTAAAAGAAAATAGGTTTAAAGTTTGAGATATTTTTAATTTTGACGGCACAAAGTGATGGAAAATCAAAAAGTTTCCTTATCTTTGTGCCGTTTTTAATTACTAATCAATGCTGATTTTATGAACAGAAATAAGATGATTTTGGGGGCTTGGGTCTTGGGACTATTGTTTCCGGTAGAGATGATGGCTAAGGCAAGTTGCACAGATAATAGTACCCTTCTTTGGTATAACGCCCCAGCCCAGCAGTGGCTGGAGGCTCTGCCTATCGGAAACTCTCATCTGGGAGGTATGGTGTATGGCGGAACCACGGACGAGAATATCCAGTTGAATGAGGAGACTTTCTGGAGTGGCGGTCCTCATAACAACAATAGTAAGAAATCCCTGGAGAATCTGCCAAAGGTGAGGGAACTCATCTTCAATGGCAGGGAAGAGGAGGCTGCGGCCCTCATCAACCAAACCTTCATCCCAGGGCCTCATGGCATGCGCTTCCTGCCGATGGCAAATCTGCATATCAGAATGAAGAACCGGGGAAAGGCTGAGCAGTTTGTGCGCAACCTGGATTTGAAGAGGGCGATTGCCACGACTTCTTTCGTGATGGATGGCGTAAGATATACCCGTACTACCTTTGCTTCGCTGGCTGATGGCGTTATCGTTTGCCACATCAAGGCGAGCAGAAAGGGCGCTTTGAACATCGATGTTACCCTGGATTCGCCTTTTGAACATCAGACTCAGAAAACGCCTTCAGGGGTTATGCTGAAGGTGAAGGGACAAGACCAGGAAGGCATCAAGGCGGCTCTCGCTGCTGAATGCGTGGCAGATGTAAAGACAGATGGCACCGAGGCAACCATCCTCGTGAGCGCAGCCACCAATTTTGTGAACTATCACGATGTGTCGGGCAATGCAGCCCAACGCAATGCCGACTATATAAATAAGGTGAAACTGATGAGCTATGCACAGTTGGAGAAACGCCATGTGGAGGCTTACCAGAAGCAGTTCGCTACTTCTTCTCTGGTTCTGCCAGCCGATATCAATGCTTCGTTGCCTACCAACCAACGCCTGGAGAAATTTGCAGGCAGCAAGGATATGGCGATGGTAGCGCTGATGTATAATTACGGTCGCTATCTGCTCATCTCCTCTTCCCAGCCTGGTGGACAGGCGGCAAACCTGCAGGGTGTTTGGAATGACAGCAGAAATGCACCTTGGGACAGTAAATATACCATCAACATCAATACGGAGATGAACTACTGGCCTGCCGAGGTAACGAATCTCGGTAACACCACGGAGCCTCTGTATTCGCTGATTAAGGATTTGAGCGTAACGGGAGCACAGACGGCTAGGGAAATGTATGGCTGCCGTGGCTGGATGGCACATCATAACACCGATATCTGGCGCATAGCAGGCCCTGTGGACGGTGCGCAGTGGGGCATGTTCCCGAATGGCGGAGCCTGGCTCACCACCCATCTCTGGCAGCATTATCTCTATACGGGCGACAAGGCTTTCCTCAAGCAGTGGTATCCGGTAATAAAAGGTGCTGCTGAGTTCTATCTTGACTATATGCAGAAGTTGCCGGGCACCGAATGGAAGGTAACCGTGCCGTCGGTGAGTCCGGAACAGGGACCTATGGGTAAGAGAACTGCCGTAACGGCTGGTTGTACGATGGATAACCAGATAGCCTTCGATGCCCTGACCAGTGCCGTGAAGGCTTCTGAAATATTGGGGGTTGATGAGGCTGAGCGCAAGGAGATGCAGCAGCTGATTTCTCAGATTCCGCCGATGCAGATAGGAAAGTACGGACAGTTGCAGGAGTGGCTTGTGGATGCGGATGATCCGAAGAACGAGCATCGCCATATCTCGCATCTCTATGGATTGTATCCATCCAATCAGATTTCTCCTTTCTCTCATCCGGAACTGTTCCATGCCGCAGCCACCACTCTGAAGCATCGTGGCGACCAGGCTACGGGCTGGAGTCTGGGTTGGAAGACGAACTTCTGGGCACGCATGCTCGATGGCAATCATGCTTTCAGAATCATCAGTAATATGCTTCGCCTGTTGCCATCTGATGCGCAGGCAAAGGAGTATCCTGATGGAAGAACCTATCCGAATCTCTTCGATGCCCATCCGCCATTCCAGATAGACGGCAACTTCGGAGTAACAGCCGGCATCGCAGAGATGCTCCTGCAGAGTCATGATGGAGCCGTGCATCTGTTGCCTGCCTTGCCTGATGCCTGGAAAGAGGGAAGCGTAAAGGGACTTCGTGCCCGTGGCGGCTTTGTAGTGGATATGGACTGGAAGAATGGCAGACTGATGAAGGCGAAGATTCGCTCCACCATCGGAGGCGTGCTGCGTCTCCGCTCCTACGTTCCGCTTAAGGCGAAGAATCTGAAGAAGGCAGAAGGAATATGTCCCAATATCCTTTTTGCATCTGCAGAAGTGAAGCCTGTAATGGAACAGCATCGGATAGCAGAAGGAGTGAAGGTTCCTATTCCTGACGTATATGAATATGACTTGGAAACAGAACCAGGAAAGACTTATCTGATTAAATAATGTCCTAAAATTACATTTGTTGCCATAAAAGTATCATTTTGTCCACCTCTGGTTGGATAATTATTCGTACTTTTGTGGCAATATTTTTTATAATAATCTTTTAGACCTATAAATGAGAATGAAGAAATTATTATTTGCAACCTGTTGCATCGCTTTTTTGAGCGGTTCTTTGGGAGCAGCGGCGCAGAAAAAATCTGCAGCCAAGAATGTTCTGACACAGACTTTGAAAGGGAAGTCTTGGTCGGCTGATAATGGTAATGGTACCTTTACAAACCCTTTGTTTTATGATGAATTTTCTGACCCTGATATCATCAGAGTGGGGGAGGATTACTATCTGGCAGGTACTACGATGCACAGTGTGCCAGGCCTGGTGGTGCTGCATTCCAAGGATTTGGTGAATTGGGAGTTCTCTTCCTACTGTTTCGACCGATTCGATGATTCTGATGATTTCAATCTCCGCAATGGCAAGGAGGCTTACGGACAGGGTATCTGGGCACCTGCCATCCGATATCACAACGGAAAGTTCTATATCTTCTCTAACATCAACGGACATGGCTTACAGGTGTATATTTCGGATAGTGCCAAGGGACCTTGGACGCATCATAAAGTTAATGGCGATATCTACGACCTCTCTGTGCTCTTCGATGAGGATGGTAAGATTTATGCCGTGCACAAGTATGGCAACGTGACCGTTACGGAGTTGAAGCCCGATTTGAGCGGTCCGGTAGAGGGCAGCAGCAAGGTGGTGATTCCGGAAGGCAATGCGATGGGTGAGGGACATCATGTTTATAAAATCAATGGTATGTACTACATCCTCTCTGCCGATTATTCGCCGATGGGCCGCATGCAGTGTGCCCGAAGCAAGAGCATTTGGGGACCTTACGAAACCTGCGTAATTAGCGAGCGCGAATCGTATGGTTATGCTGCAGGATGGAGTGTAGGTAACATGGGAATCGGTCGGCCTTTGCCGGAAGATGGTTTCAATTTCCAGAACAACAAGCCTAATGGCGTGAACTTGGGTTGTGCAACCATTCATCAGGGCGGCATCGTGCAGGCTCCTGACGGCAAATGGTGGGGCGTTTCGATGCAAGACTTCAATGCCGTGGGCAGAACCGTATGCCTGTCGCCTATCACTTGGGTTGACGGCTGGCCTTACTTCGGATTAGAGAAGAACCTGGGTCGTTCGCCTCGTACCTGGTTTAAGCCTAACGATGTGGTGAAGACACCTCAGGCACCATACGAAAGATGTGATGATTTCTCTGGCAAGACCTTCAAACCGGTTTGGCAGTGGAATCATAATCCGAACGACAAGATGTGGTCGCTGAATAAGGAGCGAAAGGGTTGGCTCCGTTTGCATTCGATGCCTGCCAACCAACTGCTTTGGGCAAAGAATACATTGACGCAGCGTGCCATCGGACCTGTTTCTTATACTTCTGTTAAGTTGGATGCATCCCGCTTGAAGGTAGGTGATGAGGCTGGTTTGGGTGCCATCAATACGCCATACGCTTCATTGGGCGTTGTCAAGACGGATAAGGGGTTGAACTTGAGATGTTATGACCAGAATACCAACAAGGAAGTGTTGAAGCCGTTGGCTAAAAGCAAGGTAGTATGGTTGCGCCTTTGGGGTGATTATGACAAGAGCCAGTTGCAATATTCCTATTCTCTGGATGGCAAGACCTGGGAGAATATCGGCGAGCAGATGCTTTCGCCTTATCAGTTGAAGACCTTCCAGGGGGTGCGTGTGGCACTTTATGCTTTCAACAAGAAGGAATTGAATGGCGGTGTGGCTGATTTCGATGATTTCAAGGTAGAGGAGCCGATGGCTGACAGAACTGCCAATTTGCCTATCGGAAAGACCATAAGATTCTCTAATCTCGCTGATGGCAGTCTGATGGATGCTACTGGACATGGGTTGATGCATAGTTCCGGTAACCGGAACGACATGAGAAATCAGGTGAAGTTTGTTGTGGAGGATAGAGGTAAGGGAAAGATTGCTTTGAAGACAGCTGACGGACGATATGTTTATATTGCTGGTGCTGGTTTATCTGGTGATGTTCGTCTGACTTCCGACTCTTCCAAGGCAGAGGAGTTCTTATGGCAGGATATGCTTTATAACCGCTGTATGCTTCTTTCTCTGAAAACGCAGCGCTATGTGGGCAAGAATCCTGTGGATGGTAGTCCTTATTCTGCTGATTTTCAGGGTGCTGATGCAGGAATGAAAAATGGGTGTGTCTTCTCGTGGGAGATTGTAGAGTAATCTATTCTTGGAAATATATAAAAAGAGCTTGACTCGTTTGGGTAGGAGTCAAGCTCTTCTTGTTTATCTTTTGTTTTATTTTTCTTACGTTCTATTCAAAATAGAAAGTCAGTGCAATCATCTTGCTATGAGCACTTTTTGCCGCCTTCGTATAAGGCAACATGCTTTTGTCTTTCACTTTATTGATATAATTCTTGTCGTATGAGTCTGTTAATCCATACATGAACTTAAGTTCTGGTCTGAGCTTAAAGAATGGTAGGTAGAAATCGCACCCGACACCAATTTCAAGGAACATTTCAGACTTCTTCAGTTTGATGTAATCATCGTTGTTTCCGCTAAGATTGATCATCGGATTCAATCCTGCCATGATGTAAGGTCGATGATTGTTAAATCTCTGGGCGCCAAAAATGAGATTAAAAGCTGAAGAGATATATGCCGTTTTCATTTCCTGCTTTTCTTCTATGGGATTTTCTATACCATCTTTTACCATCAGATTATGGAATGTGAGATGTCTCGTACCGAAGTACATGGCCGGAGCAATACGAAACTGGAAGTGGCTGTTTAGGCGGAATTCTCCCAAAACTCCTACCGTAAATCCCGCATCCCATCTGTCTTGTTCTACCGTAACATTGGATTCCTTCTCATTACCATCTGCATCTATATAAGAAGTTAGTCCTGTATTCGTAAATTCTATGTCTTGGAAGTGGGTTCCAACCATAACGCCAAAATGGAATGGGCGCAAATCAGTATAAGGACGGTTTTCTACAGTCCTTTCTTGTGCCATGATTACTATGCTTATAGTCATGACTGCTAATATGGTCATTATCAATCTTTTCATATTATTATTAACGGATAATTTTTCTTCTTATTGTTTCTTTCTCTATTTCGATAATGTATAAATTGAAGTTTTCTCTTAAAAAACTTATACCTATTTGTAGGTATTCCGGAAAATATTATTATCTTTGCACCATCAAATTTAGGTATTAAACTATTGAAGTGAATACATATTATTAACATTATAAAACATTAAGAATTATGGCATACGTAATTGGTGACGATTGTATCGCTTGCGGTACATGTATCGATGAGTGCCCATCAGGTGCAATTTCTGAGGGCGAGAAGTATTCTATCAACCCAGACCTCTGCACAGAGTGTGGTACTTGTGCAGATGTTTGCCCTAATGAGGCAATTAGTCTTCCTTAATTTTTAAGGATAGATACTTTTAGTTACATAAAACATTGAGAGCGGTTCCTCTGGAATCGCTCTTTTCTTTTATTTGGACTTTGATTCACCCTTTATCCTTACTTTGTGTAGAAAAACGGCTGTTTGCCGTCAGCAAGTATGGAGGCTTATACAATTATTATGTTGTTATATAATGTATCGAAAAAGGCGATGAAGCTAAATACTTCACCGCCTTATATTTTTTCTAATCAAGATTTCTGTTAAAGAATTCTCTTGAGAAATTTCATATTACTGAGCTGCTTCCTCTTCAAGACCCAAAGCCTTCTTTGCAAGAGAGTTGTTAGGATCGAGCTTAATCAACTTCTCGAAGTATGGTCTAGCTGTGTCTAAGTCTTTCTTAGAACCCCAGTAGATGTAACCAGCATTCTTGTATGCCTGCATCAAGTAACCCTTTTCATCCTCATCATACTGCTTGCTTTCGAGTTCCTTGATTACCTTTTCATAGTTCTCAAGAGCCTTGTCGTCCAACTCATTCTGGAATGCAATGTTAGCAGCCTGCAAGTCAGCGTATGCCTTAATCTGTGGATACTTTTCAGCGAAGATGTTGTAAACACCGATAGCCTTGTCTACCCATACAGCCTTATCTGTTCCACCCTTCTGAGCTTTAGCATTGTAAATCTCAGCCATCTTAACGAAGTCAGAAGGAGCAACGTTAGGGTTCTTCTCCATATAAGTCTGAGCGAACTCGATAGCCTTATCTTCGTTGCCCATAGCCTTGTATGTTTCAGAAATGTACTGGTAAGGCTTAACGTCTTCCTTATTCATTTCCAATGCCTTGTTGTACTGCTCCAAAGCCTGATCATACTTCTTGTTGCCAGCAAGGGCCAAACCGTAGTATGAATAGATACTAGAGTTCTTCTTTACATCAGCGTTGTTGATGATAGCTGTTGCATAATTCAATGCATCCTCGAAGTTCTGTGTATCTACAGCTGAACGCATTGCCAAAATCTGGAATGCTGTATCCTTTGGATATTTCTGCATACCTTCTTTGCACAACTGAAGTGCCTCATCCTTCTTGTTCAAAATGTAAGCAGTGAAGCAGTATTCATAGAAGATATACTCTTCCATGGTGCTATGATTTGCTTTTGAGAAATTCTCATAAGCCTTCTCATAATTACCATTAGCATAGAATGTATGACCTGTTTCTGCCTCTACAGGATAGTCTGGATTGATTGTCTTCAATTTCTGCAAAGCTTCTGCGCTACCATTTGGGTCAATCTTCTGGTATACACGAGCATAGCTGATATAACCCTGAGGATTCTTTGGATCCATAATCATACACTGCTTGTACCAGCTAGCAGCCTCACCACCGTTGTCCTGCATGGCGAAGATATCACCTTTCAAGATATATGCATCACCATAATTCTTGAATTTAGCGATAACTGCATCTGCTACAGCATTGCCTTCACTATACTTCTTGTTGATAACAAGGGCATTACCCAATGCAACAAGAGCCTTAGGATCTTTTTTGAAGGTCTTCTGATAGGCCTTAACTTCCTTAGCAAATTCTTTAGCATCAACGTTGCCTGCTTTCAATGTAGTCTCAATTGGCTTAAGTGCATCCTTATAGTTCACATCCTGAGCCATTGCAGGAGCTGCCAAACCCATGACGAGCAAACCTGCTACTAAATATTTAACTGCTTTCATAATTCTATTTTTAAATACTTTCCTTTATCAAAATATGCTTTGACTCCAGTTAGTAAGTTTTATTTTAATTTTATCGTATATTTTCTTCGCTTTCTTTATCTTGTCTTGTTACCGTTTTACGTTAACAGTTCTTATAGTGATGTCACCTCTGTATGGCAGTAAACCCGACTTGAACACAATAAGCTGTCCTTTAGGGTTGGAAATGTAGTTGGCAAAACTCCAAGGCAAAGCCTTATGAGGGTCTACTACAATAGCATATATAGTTCTGACGAACGGATATCTTCCATCCAACAAGTATGCCTGATAAGGTTGCCAGCTATTTGAAGGCTTTGCCTCATCTTTCACGGATACTCTCATGACATGAATATTCTTTTTAAATGTGGTATTGGTTGAATCTCTACGATCATTTAACCAATTAGAACCAATCACACCAATAGACCCTGGATTTTGATCAACAAAGTCAATCACCTGTTTACTGGTTTTGGCAGCCATGATTTTTGCTCCCATTTTAGCTCCATGTAATACAGAATCTACCACGTAGTTAGTAGTAGCTGATCGGGTGTTGTCGAAAATGACTTCGATATCACCTCTTTTAGAGCCTGGTCTAATATCACTCCATTTTGTAACCTTTCCCGTTAAGATGTTCTTGATTTCATTTACTGTAATACAAGTATCCGTATTGTTCTTGTTTACAATGAATGCCAAACCATCGTAACCGATAGGGAATACAGAAGGAATAACATTACTTTTTGATTTCAAGTATGCTATTTCACTATCTTTCAAATTTCTTGTTGTGAATAATAGGGCAGTTTTGAAATCTTTAATCATCTGAAGTCCTGTGACTTCATCAGTATATTTTGCTTTGAGTTTGGCTTTTGGAAATTCAAACTCAAATTGACTCCTTTCTTCCTCAATGATAGGACTCAAACTTTCGTCAGCCACAAATTCTATTGTGCCTGAAGTAGGAGTGTCAGTTCTACCATCTTTGGCTTTCTTCTCGCCACAAGACGAGAAGAAAGCCATTGATAGTACTGTTAATCCTATATAAATATAAGATATTCTTTTCATTCTATTACTGCAATCTAAATACAACTGGTACAGTATACTTAACACGTACAGCAGAACCGTTTTGCTTACCTGGTTTCCACTTAGGCATGCTCTTAACGACACGCTGTGCTTCACGGTCAAGTGAAGGGTCTACGGAACGAGCTACCCTAACATCAGAGATAGAACCATCACGTTCTACCACGAATGATACGATAACACGACCCTGTACACCATTCTCCTGTGCAACGACAGGATACTTGATGTTGCTTGCAAGGTAAGACATCAGGGCGCCTTGTCCACCAGGGAATGAAGGCATCTCCTCTACAACATCGAAGACCTTAGTTGCAACCTCAGGTTTTGGAGCTGGTGGTGGAGGTGGGGCTGCTACTGCAATCTCACTTCTTACAGCTTCCACTGTACGGTCCTTCACACCTTCCTTGTCTTCAGTACCTACAGCTACTTTATCGTCCAGTTTATCCATCTGCTTAACCTGGTTTTCCTCTTTTACGAGTTCATCCTTCTTGATGACAGGTGCGGTAAACTTCTGAGTTTCGCGAGCCACAGGAATCTCCTTTTTCATTTCAACCTTTGGCTTCACTGGCTCCTTCTTCTTTTCTTCCTTCTTAGCCTGCTGCTGGAGTTTAGCCAACTCCATAGCTTCCATATATGCCTGCTGTTCTTCGGCCTGTTTCTGTTCGATGACTTTCCAAGCCAAGAATCCACCCACGAGAGCTGCAGCAATGACCAAGATCAGAAGAGCCTTGATGTTTCGGCCAGAAGTACCCTTACGGAGCTGGTATGCACCATACTCCTTGTTCTTTCCGGCGAAAACCATATCGACCCATTTAGGATCGTAAAGATCAATTTTTGCCATTTCTTTCTTGTTTTAATTGTTAGTACACATCTTACATCTTAACGTTTCTAGACTTGAGAAGCTTCTCATCGTCTCCGCTAATCTTATCGATGACATACGTACCAATGTTCAAAATCTGCATTTCATCGAGTGCATCAACCATATTCTTATATGAAGCATTATCTGTAGGCTTGATGACGATAGTAAGAGTAGGAATCTTTCCGTCCTTCAAGTTACCAGCCTTCAAATCGCTCAACTTCTTCTGATAGATGCTATCAGGATACTGCTTAGGATTCTTCTGACGATCCATGTTCAACTCCTTAACAGCGAGCGCAATTCTTTCTACTGGACGTGTACCATTCTCTGTAGCGTGCTCTCTCAAGACCTTACGGATACCCTGGCTACCCCATGTAGTCTCCTTGATCCATGTAGGATCGTTGTAGTTAGGGATACCAGCACCATAATAAATCTTGTTATCAGCTGCTACGTAGAGGGTAATAGTCTCAGAAGCTTTCGCCTCGTTCTTCTGGTCATCTTGAGTATTCTCGTCATTACTTGGCATAGTCAGCTCCATAGTCTGAGGTTTGCTCAAAGATGTACACA
>ERZ1026852.1009-NODE-1009-length-16002-cov-27.116887_pt1 | contig 16002 bp, 9 predicted proteins | sample MGYA00380156_ERZ1026852 | MGnify/ENA primary metagenome ERZ1026852 (study PRJEB33269, sample SAMEA4719792) | human gut metagenome | biome: human-associated habitat; feature: organic feature; material: feces | place: Cameroon | collected 2013-10 ...
AATAGTAAATGATAATAATGTCTTATAATAACTAAATAAGGGGGAGGAAGTATTCCCAACTTCCTTCCCTCCTCTCTTACTGATATATGATTCTTAACTTTTGTATTTTGCTAATTTTTTATTGGTAGTTGATTGTCACCTTCCAAGGCTTATTGCCATTGTAGTGCTTAGCCTTGATGAAGAATTTACCAGTAGTACCTGTTACGGCACGTACATTCTTCATTGTGATGGTTTGAGAAGCTCCAATCACACTTGGAACTTCATACTTGGTGACGAACCAACAGTTCCAGCCATCGCCTCCATCAACCTCTGATGTAGAAGCTACCTTTACATCGCTGCCTATTGGGTTTACATCGTTGGATGCAATCTCAATTTCTATTGGCAACAACTCCTTAGGATAGTAACTTGGAATTGTGAAGGTCAGTTTGGCTTCTGAAGTTACCTCCTTACCCATTGTAAAGGTAGATGGGAACTTGAAGTCCACATTGCTGATACTGTAGAGATGGATGTTTCTAGTCAGTCCATGCTTCTTATCTACCAGCTTGATGGTGGCAGTCTTACATTCACCGGCACTGATGTCACCAATCTTGTATGTGATGGTTCCCTTACCGGTTGCTGCGTTATACTGTACTGTAGGTACAGGAAGCTTTCCACCATCCAGTTTTGTGAAGTTCTTGTTCTCTGTCCAGGAGACGTTGAAGTCGGCTGCAGTTTGATTAGCCTCACCCTTATATTCAAAGTCGATGGTCTGCTCGCTGTTGGCTGATTCCTGTGTCAACATCTGGTAAGTACCATCTACGATATTCATCGTATAAGTACCATCAGAAATTTCCTGGATGATGTCTTCTACAGTAATCCATGGGTTGTTGGCAGGAGTACCATTGTATGCAAGTTCTGCTGAGCTGTAACCCAGATTCTTGCCCAATCTCTTGATGTTGATTCGGTAGAGATGGTTTCTCTTGACAGGAATCTGAACACCCTCGTTCTGGAGCAGAACCTGGAACCATTTTGTATCTCCGCCCTCGTATGTCACCTCCATGATTACCTTGAGTGGCTTTTCCAAAGAGTTTTCCTGCTCAAATGTATATTGCATAGGCAGGTTGCTGCTGTTTGGCCACATCTCTTCATTTCCTACGGAGAATTTCTCTCCTTCAGAAGGCCATCTTGTTGGATCCAGCGATGGAGTAATGTAGGTGCATTCTGCTTTCCACGCAGCTGCATCAGTCAGCATATTGGTTTCTGGGAAAGTCAGCTTATCCTGTTCTCTATTGAATGGAGCTACCGTACCATGCTGCATCACGTTGCCCAGTGCATATCTGATGTTTTTGATGTTTGGATCCTCCCAGTTTACTTCAATCTTGGCACGGTTGCGGAGTAGATGGATCACATTGTTTGCCACTACATCCTTGGTGAGGAAATCTGTCATTTCTTCTGGAGTATTCTTCTTGACATAACCCCAATACACCATCTTGTCGTGCTGCTGATTGTTGATTTTGTTATCGAAGCTGGTCATGAGGTTGTTCTCATGTCTTCCAATCCATTCAGCTGACTTGTTGAAATCAATCGCCTGGTTGCCCGTAGTTACTGTATTATCAGCAGTGGCATTCGCCATGATGTGGATGCGGGCAGTTCCCGTAGGAATCGTTGCAGAAATATTCTTCTTGTCTGATCCGCCATCAGGCTTGATTTCATTGGTTGCCACAGACTGGATATTCAGATCTCTGGCAAGTCCCAGGAAATAACCATCTTTGTCAAAGCACAGCAGCTTCATATCGTTAGCGCTTGCAATGCCTTCGGTTGCGAAGTTAGCTACTCGGCTCTCTACTTTTGAATAGTTTGGAACGGAGATGGTGAAGTGGGCTTGATACGTGCCTGTCTCATTCTTGGAAGGAACGCCATTGTCCACCATGCTGTCGGTGCAGGCTGTCAACATTGTTAACAGCGCTGCCATTATTCCGATATATGTCTTTATCTTTTTCATTTCGTAACTTCCTTAAATGTTATTACTTCATTTGTTTATCTAACTCATCAACCTCTGCAGGGGTGAGGTCGCGAACGCAGCGAACGTAAGTACCAGAACCACTGTAACCAGTTTCTACCGATTTGTTGTTTAAAGTATAATACTTTGCACCTTCCAGGACTGGCTTGATTGGCTTAATCTCAGTATTATCATTTCTTTTGAATGATTCTTTCTGAAAGTTAACAATGAATTGTATCTCTGTTTTTGTTGGGAGACGCCAACCATCATATATAACTTGTTTGCCGTTTTCCTTCTTCACTTCTCGGTATGTTATGCAATGCGTCTTTGCTTTGGTTTGATCAAATTTTTCCGATTGTACCGCTCCAAGCTGTGAAGCAATCATAAATGCAGGAGATACGACTTCGTCGTTTGTATAGCCAGTAGCTTGGTTGATGTTTGGATGCGCAATATTATATTTGCTATCTTTTGTACTTGAAACCTGTATGATGTACATACGGTTATTCTTCAAGTTATCAATTGAAGTTTCATCTTTGAAACTGTAAATATCACCATTTTTATAATATTTAGCTCTATATCCACCATTATAGTCATTGGTTGTCAGCTTCTTTTTGACAATAGTACCTTCTGGTGTACGATATGCCCATCCGCTTTTACTTCTAGAAGAATAATCTCCGAAGAAGTTCTGTGTTTCAATCAGTGGTGACTGCTTGTATTTTACAGTTGCTTCTTTACCCTCAGCATTTTTCAATGTCAAGACGATATACTTGGAGAAGCGATTCTTCGGGATAGGAGAATTAATGACGATCTTACCGCCGAGATTTTCTCCATCCTTTTCGTTCTGCAATTCCATCTTGGTTGGGTATGGATAGAATGGAACTTCTTTTTTTTCTGTCTTTTCTACTTCTCTGTTTTCATAATGACCATCAAATGGCCATAAATCCCATACCCAAACTTGTTCAGTTGTAATATAGGTAACTGTTTCATTTATAGTCTCCTTGTATCCTTCAGAATACACTTCAGTATTTCCTTCATTATCGATGTAGTACACCTTTTTGCTAAGGATCTTCACTGGGCTGGAAGACTTATACGTCACGCTCATATCCTCATCTACATTCTTCATATAGACAACCTTTGGAGTAACCATCAGATAAGATGTATTGGCATCGATATCTGTAGTACCGCCATCCGACCAAGGGAGAACATCATAGACAACCTTACCAGTTGTGATGTAATCGATCTCAGAGCTACCGCCCTTGTTGTTGATCTTTGCATCAATGGTATAGATGGTGTTGCGGTTCAGCTTCTTGGCATCCTCACCGGTAGCCTTAGGGTCACGGACAGGAATCTTGTAATAGTTCATCTCCGTATTGCCATCGGCTGTAAGAGGAACCTGGAGGTAGATGGCTGGTGCCTTGGTGTCGTCATTCCACTGAGTGGCATAGCTGTAAGTGGTTACGGTATATTCGCCACTTCCACCCTGTGTTTCCACCATTTCACCATCCTTCAACTCAGATTCTGTATTGCTGCCGAAGATAGTAGTCTTGGCATTGTAGTTCTTCAACTGCCATTTTGCCTGACCAGCTGTATAACCTTCTACGTCAACATGAATGGTAAGGGCAATCTTGGCAGCAGCACGAGCCAGATTAACTGGAATGGTCTGTGTAGGTTCCTTGGTTACCTGGTAGTTCTGCTCGCTACTCATCAGGAACATCTTGTTGCTGTTGCTGGTAGCATCGTATGGCTTCCAGATATCCTCGTCGGTCTGTACATCGCCTGAACCTGTGGCGTTAGCCACAGATTTCACGCTGTAAGTATTACCTTCCTGCAGATCATTATCTACTTTCCAGTTCTTTTGAGCAATCACTTTCTCCTCGCCGCTCTGCAAGCCGTCAGTGAAAGTCTTATCTACCTTGCACTCATTATATTCACCAAACATCTTGATGTTGAAATTATAGAGCTTATCCTCGTTGAGGCTTGCTTCAGAAGCGGTAGTTGCTCTCGAAACCTTGTTGTCAAGGATGAGAGGCTTCACGCTCAACTGCTGAGCTCCCTGATAGATGAGCTCAGAGTCTTCTGCGCAACCCACAAGGGATAATCCCATGGTGAGAGCCATAAGTGCCAGTGTCGTATTCTTATATATATTCAACGTTTTCATGATGTTTGTCATTTATTGTTGTTTATATCTCATAGTTTACTTTACTTGAGTGAATTCCATATCGGTCTTCGTTCCAGTGCCTGTGGCTGTACCTGTGCTTCCATCAGAAGGGGCATTGATGATCACCTTCATATTTGGACTATAGGCTACCATATAAACATGGCAGGTATAGTTGTCTCGCTGGGTATAGTCGAGTACCGATCTTGGAACCACGTAGAAAGGAGCAACCTCTGTGGTGGTGCCGTTGCCGGTAATCACGGTCATTACTTTATCCAAATCGTAAGAACCGTCAGCATTTACCTTGTCGGCATAAATGAATCCGTAGTCTGGGCTATCTGTCTGGAGCACCCAGCTCTTACCATTGGTATTCATCTCCGTGAATGAGATCTTTGGTCCGAATGTTGCATTGTTGAATGCAATCTTACTACTGTTCTTGCCATTCTTCTCGATGTTGGTCTTGATAGAGATAGCATCGTTGAAGGTGTAATTTGCTCCGGTTTCCCAAGGCAATACTGTTGGTAAGACTTTCAGTTCCGCCGGATGCTCAGGAGTACCGCCACCTTCTCTGTCCACCTTGGCTGTTACGTCGTAGATGGTGTTGCGGTCGAGGCGATAGAGAGGCTCGTATTTGGCCCAATCTATTGTTGCGGCATCGTTATCTTCGAAGAGGCGCTTGTTTACCGGCACCTTGTAGAAGTAATCCTTGCCGTTGTATTTTGCCTTGAGCAGGATGTAGGTCTGCTTGTTGACATCGATTGGCTCTTCTGCATACGGATTCTTTGTTGTCTTGTCAATCCAACTGTTAGCGTATGAGTAGAACACAGCCTTTTTGTCTTGTGTGACGGCAGGAGCAGTTACCTTGCTGCTGGCAGCAGCATCTGTATTCAATGCATTGTCGGTGATGTTGCCTTCGACGAGGATAGCGCCATCTGCAGCGTAGTGTATCAACTGACAGGCATATTTTGTAGGATCTACTATGTTGCCCTTGTCATCTTGTACGTTGAGGCGAATCTTGGCTAGCGCTCTCTTCAGCTGGAACTTCAGGTGGATTTTTCCTGTTACTACTTCTCTCTTCAGCATCTTGGCATCCATCACGAAAGCAGACTGCTTCTGGTTGTACTGGAAGGTTGTTGCCTGATTGATGGTGGCTTTCTGTAAATCAGCCAAGTTATTGATGTTGCCCCAGTTGTCTAGGTTTGCAACCAAGTAGAGAACGTTGCCGTCAATGTCAGAACGTGTCAGATCATTGCTTGTTAACTCCTTGTGCCTGTATTCTGTAGTTGGACTGCTACCCTTTACATCTGCTGAATTAAATGTAACCTGTTTAACGCGCGATCCATCTGGTTTGAAGACGAAGAGGTCGAGGCGATTGATCAGGTTCTCATTGAGATCTTCTGATCCATCCTCTACTGCAGCACGGGTAACTGCAGCACGGGTTTCAGTAGCAGAACCGCCTACTTTGTATTCCAGCACTACGCTGTAGTCGCAAGCAGCAGTGCTTTCTATATCATCGCTCATGCAAGATGTGTTTGCAAGCCCTAAGAGGGCGATTGCACACATCGCAAAGTATTTTGATATTGCTTTCATTGTTTGCCCTCCTTATTTTAAATAATTAGTATAATGTCCACTATTGCTCTGAAGCTTATCGTAGGCAGTTCCCTGGGTAGCCTGCAGCTGGAAGATGCGGATGCGGGTTTTGGTTCCTGCAAACTTTCTTCCTTTCTGATACATACCTCCTGCATTATCAGGATTGATTTCTACTTCGTATTCATGGATACCATCCAGGGATACGGTTACGTAGAGGTCGGTATATACAGGATTGGTGCCCTTACCTCTTGCCCAGTCAGTCAACTCTGTCCATGAAGTACCGTTTGTCCATGGCTTCTTGGCTTCTACCTTGATCTGATAAGGATCTTTTCGGGCGATGCCTGTAGAAACGCACTTGGTACTTCCTTTAATAGATTCATCATAGTTAAAAGCAAACTCATCAGGGTTTGTGAGATGTGCCTTCCAAACCAGTCCTGCAGGGCTTTCTACCTTGAAGTAGTAGGCTGCTCCCGATTTCTTATCCTCCAATATCTCATGGTCTTTATCCTGGTATCTAGGATAGTTAACCAGACAGTAGAGACCTTCAGCGTCACCTCCTTTTGGGTTCAGGGTTGAACCTGTCTGCCAAGCATACATCTGGCAATTTACATTGCTCCAGCTGATTTCAGAAGTTACCTTGTTCCAAGGCATTACCTGCCAGTCGAGGCAGAGGGCTCCACCCTGGAGGAAGTAGCCGTAAACTACGAGCTCTCGGTTGCGGATAGCGTTGCCGCTGGATGGGATGGTGAATTCCTGAGATTTTTCGATGCCGCCTTCTGCCAACTGATAGTAAATCTTACCTGTGATAGACTTGTTGGTTTCACGAAGATAGCTCAAGTTATGTCCACCGATATCCTTATTCATACGGTCCATATAAGCCTGAGCGGTTTCGGTTTTTTCATCACGCTTATAAGCAAGCGGATCAGTTACCGCCTTGATTCCGGTATTCTCTACACCATCAAGCTTGAGGAGAGTAGAAACATAAGAAGGAGTTCCGTACTTATTGCTTGTTGCAGCCTTGTTGGCATCAGCAGTTGCATAATCCTCTTCATCAGGGAAGACATAGCTTTCTGTTGGGAAGGTGTTTCCATCTATTTCAATTCTTGTTACCTTCACATTTTCTGTCATGGCATCTTCACCAGTCTTGCGGGCGAAATAGAAGTGAAGCTTGGAAACGGTGCGAACCAGAGGAATCGAAATTCCTTTGTCCTTTGCCTCAATCTCTGTATCAGCTACGTGTTTGGCTATTTCTATATTGGTAATGGCACGGGAAATAGGGAGACCCTTGCCGTTAGGAACCTCTGTAGTCTGAGCCTTGCCTTCTGTTGTAATTCCGAATGGATCATCGAAGGTTACCTTTTGCAAGTCTGCACGGGTAATGCTGCGGAGATCCTTGCCCTTCAGCTTATCAGCCATATTGGTACTCTCTGAGTTTGCCAGAATATAGAGGTCGATTTTTTTGAGTTCTTCACCGTTGATCTTACGCAAGAATCTCAAGTTCAGCGTGTAGGTGCCGTTGGCGGTAGCACCGCCAACAGCAGTAGGAGTGTCTTCCTTGTAAGCGATAGGATTGGCGCTTGCTCCAGTTTCTGATTTAAACACCCATACCTTGATGCTATGAATGTCGCTCTCAGCGTTAGGATTAGCCTGGGTCTCGTCGTCCTTTCCGATGTTCTCAGCTCTGCTCGCTCTGGAAGTCGTGGTGCTGGCGGTAGAGAAGCTCAGGTTGAGATAAGCTTCATCGCCAGTTGCAGGTGCCTGCGAATCTTGGTCTGAACAAGATGCCATTGTGCTCAACATGAGCAAGGCTGCGATAGCCATGCCTAGCCGGCGTGTCATCTTGATCAAAGTTGAGTTATAGCGTTTCATCTTTTTAATCTTTTACTTATACTTAATACTTTTCTTTCTCTCTATACAGTGTGGGTAGCACTGTTTACTTGGTTCCGAGGTCTGCATTCTGCAGATTGAGAACCCAGCCGTTTACCTTGATTCTTGCATCCATGTGGTAGTCGGAACCTGGACTTGGAACGTAGAATACGAGGGTGTAGTGATCCTGGCGGTCGAGGTATTCCTGATCCTCCCAGCCCTTGTCGGTGCGCTCGCCGCAGAGAGCGAGGAACCATGGCAGTGAGTGGTTGAAGATTACCTTGCCTGTGCGCTTGTCGGTGATTACGATTCGCTTGTCGTCGTATTCCGTGCTTTCGGTGTTGCGGGTGTTTACATCATTCTTGCGCTCGAACATTCTGGAAGATGACAGGTCGTAAACCAGAGCCTTGTCGATTTCCTCACCTTCTACCTGGGTATTGCCGCTAGTGTTAACCACCAGTTTCTCATTGTAAGGCACGTAGGTGATCGGCTTGTTCTGTTCTACGCCGTTGGCATCCTTTACCTTATCGCCCTTGTAGTCGAGGAGAGCAGCCGAACCCTTGATTCTTACGTCGAAGTTTTCTGCCACGAATCCCTGCTGGTCGTTATCGTAAGGAAGCATCACGATGCGGTAGGTCTTGGTACATTTCATCAAGCTCAGTTCGCCGGATGTGTCCTTTTTTCCCTTGAAGTCGAGAGATGTCTGGGCTGTGTAGAGAGCGGTGAACTTCTTGTTGTTGACAGAAGCTTCTCCGTCTTTCTTTCCCATTTCCTCCTGCAGGTCGTTGATGGTAGAAACACCTGGTGTGAGTTGGGTGAAGCTGAACTCCATCTCGTCGTCACCGTCGGCTCTGCTACCTGTAGGTTTCTTGTCACGAGCCAGGCAGACGAAGGTATATTTACCTTCCTGTAAGTCTGTGATATCCATGCTGTGACCCGTTTCGAATTTGTCGGCTGACTGCGTATAGGTATCGAAGTATTTACCGTTTTTATCGAAAACATAGACGTTGAGGTTTTTCACTTCCTGGGAGAAGGCATCAGCGTTCTCAACATTATATGTATAATCGAACTTGAGCGACACCTTAGGTGCAGGACAATTCGTCAGATCGTCTTTCATGCATGATGAAAGCGAAGAGAGTGCGATGGCTGAGATACAAACCACTTTGCAACCGTTTTTGATGATGAAATGTTTCATATCGTTTGTATTTTATTGATTCTTTTACTTATACTTATATCTAGTGTGCCTCAGGGCGTAAGAAGTGGGGTAGCCTTCGGCATCTTTTTTTTCTTGTTGAGTGGTGCTGATTCAGCACGATAGGGGTTCCCGCCATCTGTTGGCGGCAATATCATCTTTTTCTTTTTTAATCTCCCGGAGGCGGGGTAGCCCCCGGGAGATTGAGAGTATTGTTGTTTCAAGAATTATCTTGAGAGCGGGGGATGGGGTACATCCCCGGATCATTCATTTTTTTTCTGTTCTGCTTGATTAACTTGAAGAATGATTACTCACCCAAGTTTACATCCTGTGTACTGAGAACCCAAGGGTTAACAGAAACCTCAACATCGAGGTAGTACATTGGCTTGTTCTCGTCTGGCTTGCCATTAGGAACGTCTGCACCCAAGTTGAAGATCTTCTTTACATTCAACTGATAAACAGTATTACGCTGGATGGTATTTGTTCCAAGCCATTTATCTGTAATAACCTGTGAGTAGTATGTCTTACCTGCTACAAATACTTCGATAACGTTGTCCTTGCGGAACTTAGCCAATTCTGTATCTGAAGCACCAATAGTCTTCTTTACAGCTGTACCTTCACCTTCTGTTTTTGTCTTCAGCTCTGCCAAGAGTTGCTCTTTAGTCTTACCACCGAAGAGGATAGGCTGATCTTGGTATGCCTTATAGATAGCAGCAATGCTTCTGTAGATAACGCCATTATAACGATAGAATGTACCATCTGTGAAATCTGGAGTATCTGTGAACTTGGTTTCATCCAAACCTAATACATATTCGAAGTACATAGTAGTTGCAGTTTCCTTTGTATTCTCAAATACGTAGTTCTTAGCAGCATTTGCAAACCAGGTGTAATTCTTCAAAGTCCACTGGTCACCCAAATCTCCTGACTTCTGCATGTGTGTGTTGCCTTCAGGAAGTTGAAGAGCAGTCCATGTTGCATCCCACTTCTGCATGATGTTTGTCATGTTAGACAAGTTGGTGATAGCGTAATTATTCTGTGTAACCGTCTTCACCTTTGCAATTTCGGTATCAATAGCAGCCTTCTTTTTAGCATCAGCACCTTCTGGATATTTTGCAGTAATTGAAGTTGCCTCAGTTTCTGGCTTGTCGATGCGAGCAGTAACGCGGTCGAGCATAATGGTCTCAGAAACCTTTGCAGGATTTGAAATTTCCTTATTGGCTGCTTCGAATTTAACAATGTATTTATCTGCATGAGAATTCTTGTCGTTCTGGTTGAACATAACAAAGTTATTATCTGTAGCATAAGCACCAGTAAAGCCTGTTGAGGCTGTATAAGTGCTAATCCATGGAGTTTCTTCTGTAGTGTTAGCCAGGAAATATACAATGTAATTTACATTTTCATCTACGTCCTGAACAGGAACCTCAATCTTGGTTGTTGTTGTACCTTTAACTGGTGACTCTGGTGCTGCATTATTCAACTCACTTGCGGTAATATGCTTTGTGAAGACAGTTTTGTTTGTCTTCTGATTCACCAAGTAGAAAGTTCCACTTGTAATCTTGGTCTCTTCTGTAGTACCGGCAACCTTGTATTTCGCATCTGTTGGCTGCTGGGTTCTTGTACCATTGCTGGTAGGAGTCTGAACTGCAAATGTCATGTAGAAACCTTCCACCTTAGACTGGTTGCTTCCACCACCACTTGTCAAATCATCATTGCTGCTGCAGCTTGAGAAAGATAACGCTGCTGCTGATACCAAGCTCATTGCGAGCAAATTCATTTTCTTCATAATCTTTTACTTATTAAGTGTTATACAAAATTTTTTAGTTTGAGTTGCGAAATGGACGGGTCTCTCAGACCTCATCACTGGCTTCGCCCGGGGGTAATCAAATACTATTCTTTCTTTTCTTGTTCTTAAATTAAATTTTTTAGTTTATATTAAAATTATTGTTTATTCTTTTACTTAAAAATCAAACTCTTATTCCACAATCTTGTTCAGCTTGTTGAGATTCTCCTGAGCACCCTTCAAGCCTCCGGCTACAGCCTTCTGGAAGTACTGCTTGGCAGCTTCGTAATCCTCATTGAGAACGGCGAGGCAACCACGGGCATTATCTACTTCGGCACCGGTGCCAGCCTTCTTCAGGTACTTCTCTGCGCTTACCTTGTCACCTCTATCGATGGCTGCAAGGGCAGCATTCAGATTGGCGAGCTTATCTTCTGGGAACATCTTGACTGCGGTATCGAATACATTGTTGTACTCTTCGCTTCCCTTCGGATAACTGTTAGCTACCATGTACATCTCCTGCAGAGAGAGCTTCTGCGGACGGGTATTGATTACTCTACGAGCCTCTTCGAGGTTGAATGCCTTCACGTCGTACTCGATGGTGTAATCTGTGCGGCGCAAGCCTGGCCAAACCTTGTCAACGAGGAATCGGAATGCCTCACCAGCCTTGGCTGCGAGCGTCTGTTCCTTCTGGTCAGGAGTCATATCGCTGTTGATGATCTTGAGAGCAGCTTCCTTCTGAGGGATGTTGTGACTCTTGATGTACTCCAGTGTTCCTTCCCAATCCTCAGCTGTAGATTCTACCTTGAAGAGCTTCTTGTCGATAGGGTAGGTCTTCAACAGGTAGTTGTAGAGAGCCTGGGTACGGTTGCGAGACAGCTTGTCGTTGTTGGCGTAGCTGCCGTCAGGAGAAGCATAACCGTGGAGGGTGATGGAAGTGATGGTTACATCCGGATCGTTCTTCACGAGGTCGAGCGTCTGCTTGATGGTAGCCAACTCATTGGTATTGTTACCGAGATCCTTCACGATATCCCACTTGTTGATGCGGAAGTTGAGTCTAGCCGAACCGTTTTCCTGTCTGATCTTCACTGCCTCCGCCTTTGGCTGCTGATAAGCCTGATAGAGCTGCTGAGGAGTAACGAGCGCCTCACCATTGTTGGTGAGCAGGTTTTCTGCCAGCAGTTTCTGGTTACATCCACAGGCATCATTGCTGATGGCGAAGTTGGAGTTCTTCATCCAGTTCTGGTAAGGAACCGAGTAAGCGTATCTGAGCGTCTGTGGCTCCTTGTTTTCACGCTTGGCAACGATGAGCGGGTTCTGAGTAGCGGTCTTCTTGGTACGCTGGTAGTAGATGTATCTCTTGTTACCCATCACCTCCACAGCCGGGAGTTTGAGCGTATCCTCACCCTTATATAAAATAGGTGTAAAGATGAGACCCTTATTGCTTGCCAGTTTCACGTCATCGAGGTTGAGATCCATATAGACGTTTACCTTATTGCCTTTCTTCTTGATTTCCTTGTTTAGGACTTTCATATCCTTGGCAGCCTGTTCCTGAGCGATAGCGTTGGTGCTAAACAGAATGCTGAGGGCGACGGCTCCAAGAGTCTTGTTTAAAATCTTATATGTATTCATAATCTTCAGTTTTACTTATTAATATAATAATGTATCACGAATTAGAAGACATACACCAGATTGAGTGCCGCCTTGGTAGGTCCTACGTAGTGATGAGCCTTGTCTTTCTCGAGTTTCTCACCACACTGTGGGCATTCGTATTTATCCGATTTCGAATAAACGTATCCCACTCCGAGTTCAGCCTCGAAGTTCCAATGCTTGGAGAGAGCCCAGGTATAACCGTATGCAACACCTGCACCTACGAACCAACCTTCGTATCTGTAATCTTTCAATTTGGAGAAGTCGGTACCGAGGAACTTGAAGTCAAGATCTACGTTACCTATGTTATGAGAACCTCCGAGGGCGTGGAAGCCGATGAAGGAGCCCATCATCTTATTGCAGAACCAGTATCTAGCTTCTGGTTGAACAAGCCAGTGCTGCCACTTCTTGTTCTTGGAAAATGTCCAAGGGTTGTAGTTGCCGGATACATCCAAGGTCCATTTTGGGGAAAGGCCGAATTCGAAGCCGAGGTTCATGGTGCTTGTAGCATCATAAAGGAGGTTCGTCTTCAAGGCCACCTTCTGAGCGACGGCCGGGCAGATGAAGCTGCCTACAGCCAGTAGCGCAATTAAAATCCTTCTGTTCATACTTAAAATCTTTTAATGATTTAAGAATGACAAATGGTCTCTCTAGAGAAACGCATCATCATCTTTTACTTATACTTATACTTTTTCTTTTTTAATTTCCTTTTCCTTCCACTTTCAATAGGCTTGAAACTAGACTTTATTTATTAAAGAATAGTTAGTCTATCATTTACTTTTCTTCTACTCATCATCATCTTTATCATCTACTCCTCAGTTCTTAGATGCCAGTCGGCAACTTTGGGGTTCGATTGAAAGCTCGGGCTTGGAACCGCGAACTTTGTTTTTACGGTTGCAAAGATAGAGTTTTTTTCCGTTGCCTCCTCCAAAATATGCGCCTAAAAATACTGATACTGAATAAAAACCGCATAAATGAAACACTGAAAAACCCTGAAAAACGCCTTTTCTTATATGTTTTTTGCTTTTTCTGCCATTTTTCTACCTCTTTTAACCTACTTTTCTTGCGTTTTTAATTTTTTCGTCGTACTTTTGCAGACGAGAAGAATAAACTAGTAAATCAACAACGAATTCAGGATTTTGAGATCCTGAGAGGTATGCTACAAGCCCCAAGCGGGGCTAGGCTATTATATAATAAGTATAAAGAACTGTTTTTGATAGACTGTAAATAGACGTAGAAAAATGAAAGCTAAGAACAAACTTTGGAATTGGTGTTTGCGCTTGGAGCATCATTTATGCCCAGACTATTGTGGAGTGGTGGACCGCCGGAGGGTGATTGCCTTCGTCCTTTTGACTCTGGTAGAGATTCTCGTTATTCCCTATCACTTCTTTTTGTTTTACATAAAGGATGCATGGACTGGCTTTTTCTACAATCTGGTTCATGTCCTGGCACTGGGACTTGTGTTGTATGTCGTACTGAAGCGCAAGGTGGTGTTCAAGACCGGCATCTCTCTGCTCTATATCCTTGTATTCGTCAAGCTGGCTATTGACAGTATGCTCTGTCTGCACTATCAGGGCGACCGGGACAACCTGAGCGTGATGAGCAACATCTTCATCATGTTTATCCTTGCCATTACCGCCCAGAGTCAGCAGCTCAACCGAACCTCTCTCGGCTTTACCGTCGCTCTGCTGCCTGTGGTAGCGGTAGCCATCTCGCATACGCAAATCACCACGCTGCTCTTCAGCATCAAGGCTATTCTGGTAGGTTTCCTGATGATTCTGTATGTCTGGCTCTATAATTTGGAACCAGTCATCGTCAAGGAACTCAGACAGCCTAAGCAGCTCAGGGAAGAAGAGAGGAAGGCGCTGCACATGCTTGCCGACCTGAAGGATGACGAGAAGGATATGGCGGTGAACCTGATGAGCCGACTCAGTCCCGAACAGCAGCAGAATATCCTGGACCGTGCCGCAGAACAGTTGAAGACCAGCGAGCTGAGCAAGAGGGCTTGGGATCTGGTATGTGCAGAACTCACCAACAGTGAGAGAGTGATCTGCCAGATGGTACTGGAAGGCAAGATGCTGAAGGAAATCTGCATCGAACTGAACAAGAGTGAATCAAACATCACCAGCCAGCGCAGCCATATCCGCAAGAAGCTGAATATGGACCGCAAGGACGATCTGCGACGCGAACTGGAAAAGCGCTTCTATGAAGCCAGAAATTCACTGGAAGAATAATATAAACAATAATATATAAGAATGCAGAAGGGTGTGCTCACACGAGCACACCCTTCTGCATTCTTATACTTTTCCTATTTTATTCTTCCATTCTGAGGAATGCCTTCGGCAGGTAATCGATGAGATCGCTGGCGATGAGGCTTTCCTTGCCCAGGTCCTTGATGGCGAGGTCGCCGGCAAGACCATGAAGGTACATACCGATGCGGGCAGCATCTACCTGCTTGTAGCCGCGAGCCAGAAGAGCGGTGATGATGCCTGTAAGCACATCGCCACTGCCCGCCGTAGCCATACCACTGTTGCCCGTAGAGCAGAACTCCACCTTACCATCCGGATGACAGAGGGCAGAGAAATGTCCCTTCAGCAGGATGTAGCCGTGCAGACGGTCGGCAAGCTCGCATGCCTTGAAGAGGCGCTCGGTGCAGTTGCTGCTGGTGATGCCAGCCAGACGGTCAAGCTCCCTAGGATGTGGAGTGAAGATGAGGTTCTTAGGCAACTGCTGCATCCAGGCACGGTGACTGGCAAGGATGTTGAGTGCATCGGCATCCACCACTACCGGACAGGTGCATCTTCTGAGCTGGGCAATCAGGGCGATGGCTGTAGCCTCGCTGGTTCCCAGTCCCGGACCGATGCCCATGGCGTGGTAATCTTCCGTATCTACCGGTTCGCTGAAGATGGTTTCCTCGGTATCCATCTGCAGTACCGCCTCGGGCACGGAAATCTGCATGATTTCGTAGTTTCTCTTAGGCGTATGGGTAATCACCTTTCCCACACCTGTTCTGAGGCAGGCTCTGGTGGCAAGGACCGAAGCGCCCGACATGCCGTAGCTGCCTGCGATGAGGAGTGCCGTGCCCATGCTGCCCTTGTGGGCGAAGTCGCCGCGAGGCTTCAGGAGCTGGCGGATATCTTTTTCTTCGAGGATGCTGCAACGGCTCTCGGTGCGCTGGATGAACTCAGGAGAGAGTCGGATATCGAGCACCTTGATTCTGCCCAGATACTGCTGGTTGTCTGCCATCATCATCGACAGCTTCTTCTGCTGCAGGGTGAGGGTGAGGTCGGCACGGATGATGTTGGCGCTGATGTTGTAGGAATTGTCCTCGCTCATCAGACCGGAAGGCAGGTCGATGCTCACGATCTTTGCCGCACTCTGGTTGATGTATTTCACCATGGCAGCGAATCCACCCGCCAGCGGCTTGTTGAGTCCGCTGCCGAAGAGACCATCCACCACGAGCATTCCTGCCTCAAGCTGAGGTGGGTCGAAGTTGACGGTTACCTCGGTAAACTGCTTGACGCGCTTACCCTCGATGAGACGTTTCTTGTTGGTGGCACAGTCGGCAGAAAGCTTGTTGTGTACATTGAATAGGAATACACTCACCACATAGCCGTCTTCGCTGAGGAGGCGCGCCACGGCAAGTGCATCGCCACCATTGTTTCCCGGTCCGGCGAAGACCACGACCGGTGTTCTGGTAGACCATTCCTCCTCGATGGCACGGGTGAGCGCCTTGGCAGCCCTTTCCATCAGGTTGAGCGATGTGATCGGCTCATGCTCAATGGTGTATTTAT
>ERZ1026852.1013-NODE-1013-length-15948-cov-18.675140_pt1 | contig 15948 bp, 10 predicted proteins | sample MGYA00380156_ERZ1026852 | MGnify/ENA primary metagenome ERZ1026852 (study PRJEB33269, sample SAMEA4719792) | human gut metagenome | biome: human-associated habitat; feature: organic feature; material: feces | place: Cameroon | collected 2013-10 ...
TTTCTCCCTCAGTGTTTTTAGAATGAAACATTGAAACTAAAAGTGAAACATAAAAGTCGTATATTTCAGCCTTCAAAAGTATTGATAATCAACAAGTTGGAACATAAAAATGAAACATGAAACATAAAATATGCAAAGGTAAAATATACGTAAACCCAATGCCTATTTAGGGCGTTCTGAAACATTTTGCAGAGAATTTCAAACTTCAATTTCAGCCCGCTCTTGTTAAATCCGAAACTTATTTTTTTGATTTTGCTTTGCTGAGGTGCAGCCTAATTTATGAAAAGTTAGGGCAAACCAAACGCAAAGCAAAATAAAAAAAAGATTTTTTTGATTTTGCTTTGCTGAGGTGCAGCCTAATTTATGAAAAGTTAGGGCAAACCGAACGCAAAGCAAAATGAAAATATTTCGCTTTCATTTTGTATTGCGTTCGGTTTGCACTATCTTTGTATAAGATAGGCTGCACCTCAGCAAAAATCTCAAGCAAGCTTGGCTTTTTGCATTCGGTTTGCACTATCTTTGTCATAAATAACGTTCACAAAACATGACGCTACAAAATAAGAAAAAAGGAAAGATAGAATTACTTGCTCCAGCCCGCAACATAGAATGCGGCATAGAAGCTATTAAGCATGGAGCAGATGCCGTATATATAGGTGGCCCCAGTTTTGGCGCACGCTCCGCAGCAGGTAATTCTATTGAAGATATAAAGAAGCTATGTGACTATGCTCACCTCTTTGGAGTACGCATATACGTAACGCTCAACACAATTCTTTGGGATAGTGAACTTAAAAGTGCAGAGGCGCTCATCTGGCAACTATATAACATAGGTGTTGACGCACTCATCGTACAAGACCTCAGTTTGCTTAAAATGAAGCTTCCCCCTATTGCCTTGCACGCCTCAACGCAAATGGATAATTGCACCCCCGAGAAGGCCAAATGGTTAGAAGCTGCAGGCTTTAAGCAAATTGTATTAGCCCGCGAGACATCTATCGATCAGACGCGCCGTATTGCACAAACCGTCAAAACGCCACTCGAAGCTTTTATTCATGGAGCCTTGTGTGTTAGTTATAGCGGACGATGCTACGCCTCACAGTATTGCTTCAACCGCTCTGCCAATCGAGGCTGCTGCGCTCAGTTTTGTAGATTGGCCTTCGACCTCGTTGACGAAAATGGAAACGTCTTAGTTAACGACAAGCATTTACTATCGCTGAAGGACATGAACCGCACCCAACATTTGGAAGAAATGATGGACGCGGGGGTTAGATCTTTTAAGATTGAAGGACGATTAAAGGACGTCGGCTACGTAAAGAATGTAACCGCATGGTATCGAAAGCAGATTGACGAAATTATTAATAAGCGAAGTGAGGATTACGAACGCGCCTCGTTTGGCACTTCGCATCTCACTTTCACTCCCGATGTAAACCGCTCGTTTAACCGAGGATTTACTGAATACTTCTTACATGGACGCGCCAAGCAGCCAATTCACTCCTTTGCTACCCCCAAAGCCATAGGCCCTGCAGTGGGGAAAGTAGGACGAACGGAACGAAACTATTTTACTTTTAATCCTCTGAGCGACCTTTCTAATGAACTTGTAGCTGGCGATGGCTTATGCTTCATCGACAAAGAAGGGAAACTCCAAGGATTTCGCGTCAATAAGGTAGAAGGAGACAAAGTCTATCCCGCTACGTTCCCACCACTCGCTCGTGGACAACTCTTACACCGCAATCAAGACTTTGCTTTCGATAAAGCCTTGGCAAAGGATACAGCAAAGCGCACTCTTGCAGCCAACATCACACTGCGCGAAGTTGACAATGGTTACGCACTTGACATGAGCGACGAAAGTGGGTGTCATGTCACATTACGTTTTGACTATACGCATGAGACGGCACGAACTTCTCAACGCGCAAATATTGAACGACAGCTTACCAAAATGGGGGGAACGCCTTTTGTTGTTGAACAAGTAAACATCGAGACTCAAGGCGAGCGATTTATTCCTGCATCGGTCTTAACAGAATGGCGCAGACTGATATGTGACCGTTTGCAAACAAACCACCTCACTTGCTACGAGCGCGACCGAGCAGGCAATGTAAAGCATGAAGTTCTACGTCAACTATTGCCCAACGAACTTCCTTTCACTGCTAACGTGGCCAACCACCTAGCCGAAAACTTCTACAAAGAACATGGCGTAACGACCATAGCTCCAGCCTTTGAAATAAAAGAACCTAAGGGAGAAGTTACCCTCATGACTTGCCGTCATTGCATTCGTTTTGCACTTGGCATTTGCCTAAAAGAGACGAAAGATAGTCCTCGCCAACTCTCACTTCGTCTACCTGACGGGCGCACGTTCCCACTTAAGTTTGATTGCAAAAATTGCGAAATGAAGGTCTTAAAAGCCGAAAGCCGATAACCCACATTCCCATACACCTACATAAGATATGAAAAGTAAAGTTACATTGCTACTCTCCTTGCTACTCACCTGCCTATTGAATGCAGCCTGCTATTATTCTCACCCCAACAAGGTAGACCACTGGACGGCTGCAAGCGAAGGGGCCGTAGACTCTGTAAACTTTTACATCAATCATCATTACTGGACTGGGTATAACTTCCAAGCAACAGATAGTCTGGACGTTCTAACCGCTCCTCCACTACAAGGGCTTCCTGATTACGGAGCTATCATTAACGACACAATTAAGATCAATAGCGGCGACCAACTTGTTGTGGCACGCATCATGTACGTTCCTTCCGACTCTACCGACTCCGTTTGGGTAAAAGTTGCTCGCGACCAACTTTCCCAAGGTTGGATTCACGAAAAGGCGCTATTAACCAATGTTGTTCCCGATGACCCTATTTCGAAATTCATCTATTACTTTTCAGACAGTCGTTCTATCTACGTGCTCAGCATTTTAGGATTAGCCATACTGTGTTGGTTGATACAAAGTGTTCGACATAAGCACTTCCGCATTGTCCACTTTCGCGACATCCCCAGCTTTTACCCCACCCTACTCTGCTTATGCGTAAGCAGTTCGGCAGCACTTTATGGCAGCATTCAACGCTTTATCCCCAACACCTGGGTTGAATATTACTTTCACCCCACGCTCAATCCATTCAGTTCTGACTTGCCCCTTATCATGGCTCTATTCATCGCCTCCGTATGGGCCATGCTGATAGTTACCGTAGCCGTTGTTGACGAAATACGACGTCAACCCGACATTGGCGATAGTCTCTCTTACCTTGCATCATTAGGAGGCGTGTGTGTCGTGCTTTACCTCACCTTCACACTCACTACACCTATATATATAGGTTATCCTCTTTTGATTATATACTGGATATTCGCTATTCGGCAATACATCATTCATCAGCCTTCCCATCTCCTTTGTGGAGTGTGCGGTCAGTCTATCCCTCGCAAAGGGCGTTGCCCACACTGTGGCGCTATTAATAACTAATGATTTTTTCGAGAATTAGCAATACATAAATAAAAAACATGGTACAACACATTGTAATGTTTAAATTTCGCGACGACGTACCTACCGACCTTCGCGAAACTGCTCAACAAACCTTTAAAGAAGGCATTGAAGGTTTACCAACAACCATTCCCTTTATCCGCAGCGTACACGTAGGATTTAATATCAACGCTGCCGAGAAGTGGGACATCTGCCTTACCTCATCTTTTGACAACCTAGATGACGTTAAAGCCTACAGCACGCACCCAGCTCACAAAGCCATTGCAAGCGAACTGATGAAGCACATTGCCGAACGAGCTTGCGTTGACTTTGAATAATCCTTCCTATGTAAACAAGAGACAGTGGATATTTTCAGCCATTCGCTGAAAACACCCACTGTCTTTTTATTCTTTCGAACAAAGGAATTTCAAGATAGCTTCCATAGCCTCGGCTCGCACCTTCGCGTCACGAATGCACTCAAAAGGGAAACCCATACATAGCGTTCGGTAATTCTTGCCACGATAGGCCACGCCTGCACTCTGTCCCCCACCATAGACAAAGGCCGTAAAAGCCTTATTGGAGGTTGGCACTAAAGCGTCAGGAGCTATTGATGCATAATGTTGAGCATTGGGCTGACGATAGATAAGGAACTGCCTATTCAATCCATTCACATAATCGGTCGAATCGTTCCTTGCAGAACCGTCATACTTATACTTCAGTACATTTTCTATAAAATTTTGATTGGCCTTTGTTTGATTATCAGAACCTACGAAACTGCCACTCAGTAACAACCGGCCTCCTTCCTCCAAATAATCAGCCAACTTATTACGCACTGCATCAGTAAAGACAGGATACGGCTTTAAATTATAATCGCGCACAGCTTGCAAGCCCGCTATATAATCAATAGCAGCCACTCCTTTTAAGCTTAAAGAAGGAACACAAAAGGCTTCACTACTTACTGAACTAAAGGAATAAGCATCATTCTTTGCCATTGCCTGACCATGACAATAGGTATAATCAAACGTATTGCCAGCTATTTCCTTACCCACCCATTCATGGCCTGAATAACCCAAGCCTGACGAGCCTTCATGTCCCATCCTCGAACGATCGAACACACGCTGCAGTCCACTATAAGCCGTAGTCGACATATAAGGCACACCTGGGTCAATGTCTAAACAGAAGCCTAACGAGTCGGCAGTATCAACATAAGCAGGGCCACTTAATCGCGTAAATCCATTGACGATTAACAAACGTTGCGCATTCGGTTGAGAACTGCGATAGGAACTCAATACCTCAGTAGGAAAACTTTCTCCACCAGCATTCACCGCCGTGACTTTAAAGCTATAGACGTGCCCTGCCGATAGGGGCAGAGTATACTCCGTTACATTTCCGATAGACAATCCGTTATCAAAATCGTCATCGTCCACTCGCGTATAAAGCACATACCCTGTCGGCTTTGCACTCTCTTCTAAAGAATCACATGTACTCTGCCAACTCAGCCGTACACTACTCGCATCAGGTGACAATTGTGCAGCAAAAGCATGTGGCGCAAGCGGTTGCACCACGTAATTTGTCACACCATGTTCGTAGTTTACATAGCGGAGTATGCTTTTATAGACCGAACGCGCTAACGTAAACTTAAACAAGGGATCATGTCCGAAACGCATATCACCAAAATTTTGATGTGACATAGTCTCAAGAATAGCTGAAGGTACTTCTGGCATTCTCGTTTCTGCATAGTTGCGGTCCCAATGTTCACGTTGTGCCCAATTTATATGAAATGTACGACTCAGATCGTCCGTCAACGAGCGCAGTACTAACTGCGCGAAGTCTGACGATGCTAACCGCGACAATCCTGAAGCAAACACCGTATTACCATCAGCATTTTGAGTGGTCGAAATAGAGAGCGAACCATATATACTATTATCCGTATGAAAGCCTGCATCACTATGAATCGCCAACGATAGTTCAAAAGGTACGCCTTCTCCTCCTTGACCAGGAACGTAAGTACTTCCCTTGGCCAAATAGTTTAGCATATTACTACGAACGCGCAAGTCGTCATTATAGTCGTTAGCTCCATTCTCCGTATTTACTAACGAGTCTGGTACACCTGCCCACTGGGCATAATATCGAGCTGCCTCTAAATAGCGCGGCAAACCAGATGTTCCAGCCATTCCACGCTCCGTCTGGCCAACGCCACCACCAAAGCGAACAGCATCTGCCGTCACCACACCGCGATAGTCACTTTGATTAGTCAATACAACCCGCCCTGCAATATTGCTTCCTTGCGCAAACTCAAACGTTCCTAAATACACCCAAGTTCCACCGCCCATCTGCTGATTTACCACAAAATTTGTACGTCCCCCTTTATGATAGACCATATAATGTGCATCAGGCACAGAATTAGAACGCGAAGCATAGCTTACGTATACGGCATATCTGCCATCAGCAGGGATTTGTGGAATCCACGTTGCAGTAGCTAACTTACTACGGCGATTTACTGTTGGGACCATACGATATGTCCCACTACTAAAAGGCTTGCTCTCATCATTCAACAAACTTTCGTTCATAGCAAATCCACACGAGTCTGCTGACACCTGCCACTGCGCATCACTCTGCGACGACTCTGCATACAAACCCTGCTGTTTTGGATTATCATTATCAACCACCGATTCGTGTGTTTGATAGTCTCGTTCACGTGGAGAAGCAACAATGGCTCCAGCCCTTTCAAGCATAGGGAATAGATAAGGGAATACAAACGACTGAGTAAACAAATCCTCTGTCGTACAATATAAATAAGGACGTTGCCACTGCCATGCCCCTTCTTTATAATATCTACCATGACTGGGCCATATAAAGAGGTGACGATTTTGTAATCCCTTCGTAATGGTGTAAGGACGCGAGGTATTCTTCACCCAAGGCCAACCTTGATAATCTAACTTTCCCCAGAGACGAGTCGCATCTTGATTACCACTACGATAGATATTAGGAATTAAGTCCTCTATCAGTTGATGCTTCTTATTGTAAATCGACAAACGATATGTATTATAAGGTGCAGGCAATCGGTGCTGAATGTCATCATAAATTGTTCGAACACTTTGAGGTGTAAAGGGTTGCGAACAAAATGGTTCATTCGCATACACATACAGCTCATGTGCACTTTCATCTGCACGCAAAGAGTCCAGCCCCATTCTATCACGCGGCTGATACCCACTTATTTGATAATTTCGTAAATAATCATTTACTACATCATGCAACGACGACTGAGCTATCGTCACAATAGAAGAGCTACAGACGAAGAGTAAAAATAAATAGTATCTTTTTATCATAAAAAAGGAAGCAGACCTTTATAGGTCCATACATAAATATGCGAACGTGCATACTTGTTCCTTTCAAGTAGCACATTCGCACATCTTATTCAGTTTAAGTTAAGGGATTTACTTTTGAAGTGAAGCAATCGTCTCCTTCAACGTAGCAATCTTGCTTTCTGCATCTGACTGCTTCTTACGTTCTAATTCAACAACCGCAGCAGGCGCATTGTTAACAAAGCGCTCATTTGAGAGTTTCTTCTTCACACCATTCAAGAAGCCCTCCAAGTGCTTGAGTTCAGCTTCAGCCTTTGCAATCTCAGCTTCGACATCAATCAAACCACCAAGGGGTACAGCATATTCTGTCGTACCTACCATGAATGAGCTAACGCCCTCTCCCTTCGCTTCAACAACGACTACACCATTTACATTGGCCATCTTTACAACCAAGCTATCCAATGCAGCGATAGGATTAGCAGCAATTACCTGCAAGTCAAGCACCTCACGCGGGGAGATATTTTTCGTATTACGAATAGCACGTACACCAGCCACCACATTCTTCATCATCTCAATTTGTGCCAAAATAGCGTCATCACCCTCAGCAGGAAGTGCAATCGTTTGTGGACTTACCATGATGCTTTCACCCTCTTTGCGCTCTGCCAAGTGCTGCCAAAGCTCTTCGGTAATGAAAGGCATGAAGGGGTGAAGCAAGTGGAGCAAGTGATTGAAAGCCTCTAACACGGCCTCGTAAGTAGTCACATCAATCGGGCTACCATAAGCAGGCTTTACCATTTCAAGGAACCAACTTGAAAATTCGTCCCAGAAGAGGTGGTAAACCTCCATCAAAGCCTCACTTAAGCGATATTTAGAATAAAGGTCGGCAATCTCTGCTGCGCTCTGACGCAATTTTGCATTAAACCATTCTACTGCCAAACGTGCAGTCTCGGGCTGAGCCGCAGTCTTATCAACTTGCCAACCTTGTACCAAACGGAAAGCGTTCCAAATTTTATTACAGAAGTTGCGACCTTGTTCACATAGTGCTTCATCAAACAAGATGTCATTGCCTGCAGGAGCTGCCAACATCATACCCATACGCACGCCATCAGCACCAAAGCGGTCAATAAGATCAAGTGGGTCTGGCGAATTGCCAAGTGATTTTGACATCTTACGACCCAACTTATCACGTACAATACCCGTAAAATATACATTCTTAAACGGCATCTTACCCGTAAACTCGTAACCTGCCATAATCATACGAGCCACCCAGAAGAAGATGATGTCTGGACCTGTCACCAAATCACTCGTAGGATAGTAATAGTTGAATTCCTCATTATCGGGATTCATAATACCGTCAAAGAGAGATATAGGCCACAACCAAGATGAGAACCAAGTATCGAGTGCATCTTCATCTTGGCGCAAATCAGCGGCTGTAAGATTAGCATTACCACTCTTCTCTTGTGCCAACTTAACGGCTTCTTCGATACTTTCAGCTACTACATAACCGCCTTCAGGCAGATAGTAAGCCGGAATGCGATGTCCCCACCAAAGTTGACGTGAGATACACCAATCCTTGATATTCTCTAACCAGTGGCGATAAGTATTCTTATACTTTGTTGGGTAGAACTTTATCTCATCGTTCATTACGGGAGGTAAAGCCAAGTCAGCAAAGTGCTGCATCTTGAGGAACCATTGCATAGACAATTTTGGTTCGATAGGCACACCCGTACGTTCTGAGCAACCTATCTTATTGTCATAGTCCTCAATCTTCTCCATAAGGCCAGCCTCTTGCAAGTCTATAGCGATTTGCTTACGTACAGCGAAACGCTCTTGACCTACGTACATACCAGCTGCCTCAGAGATAGTAGCATCATCATTGAAGATGTCAATAGCTTGCAAGTTATACTTCTCACCCAACATATAGTCATTCACATCGTGTGCAGGAGTTACCTTCAAACAACCTGTACCAAACTCAATGTCTACATATTCATCTTCAATCACAGGAATAACACGACCTACCAACGGAACGATCACCTTCTTACCCTTCAACCAATGATTTTTCGGGTCGTTAGGATTAATACACATTGCTACGTCACCCATAATCGTTTCAGGACGAGTTGTTGCTACAACGGCATATCGGCCTTTCTCATCTTGGTGAATAATTTCACCTTCTTCGCCAGTAGCACCCGTGCCATCATCTTCACTTACATAATACTTCATGTAATAGAGTTTCGTATGCTCCTCCTTATACACTACTTCTTCATCTGACAGTGCCGTCTTAGCCTTCGGGTCCCAATTGACCATGCGAACGCCACGATAAATCAATCCCTTGCGATAAAGGTCTACAAACACATGGATAACACTCTTAGAACGCTCTTCGTCCATTGTGAAAGCCGTACGATCCCAATCACACGAAGCACCTACTCGACGCAATTGCTTCAATATAATACCTCCATGTTCCTCCGTCCAGTCCCAAGCATGCTTCAAAAATTCATCACGCGTAAGGTCGGTCTTTTTGATTCCTTGCTCAGCCAAGCGATTTACCACCTTCGCTTCAGTTGCAATTGAAGCATGGTCTGTACCAGGCACCCAACATGCGTTTTTACCTTCCATGCGAGCATGACGAACCAAGATGTCTTGTATGGTTTCGTTAAGCATGTGTCCCATATGTAACACGCCCGTCACGTTAGGGGGAGGGATTACAACTGTATAGGGTTTACGTCCATCGGGTTTTGAAGAGAAAAGGTGGTTGTCAGTCCAATACTGATACCATTTACCTTCAACCTCTTCGGGATTGTAAGTCTTTGCTAATTCCATTGTATTTTGTATTTATTTTTTTCGATTATGAGATGTCACTTCCGCACATCAAACAGATATGTCACCTTTGCTACGATCGTACCATTGTTCGAACGACTGAACACGTCCTTCTTTGCATTATTAAAGATATCTGACAAACCGTAATAGTAACGACCTTCTACTAAGAAGTGTCCTATTTTAGTCGTAAGTTCAGCACCCAACCCTGCAGTTATACCATAATCAAACTTTTTGTCAATTGACATATCATACTGAGCATAAAGTCCATTAGGTCGATCGGGGTGTCCGCTATCATCTAATGTAAAGTTGCTTTGTTTACTACTTTCCTTAAAACAATACCCCACCTGCGGACCTGCCAAGAAGTAGCCCATGAGGCCACGACTTTCGCGTCCCCAAGCCAAACGAGCCAAAACGGGGAATTGTATGTAATGTTGATTACGCTTATAAGTATCGGGCAGAGGTTCTGACTGTGAGTTCAATACCTGTTCGCTCCACCCCATTTCACTATAGTTCAATTCCAATTGTAATGCACAAAAGGCTTTGAAATAACGTTCACTCGTAAAGCGTGCCACAATGCCAAGGGTTGGTCCGACGTGCCATTTTTGCTTTATTGTCGGGTCAAATCCAATTTGATTCATCGCCACGCCCCCCGTAAAGCCTATACATATATTATGCCTTGGCTCACCTATCTGTGCACGCGACGCAACCGACATGAGTAGCATAAGCACGCATACAACTACACATCGTTTTATGTAAATTATATTCTGCATAACACCATATATAGTTACGACGCTTATTGTGCCGATATTTTCACAATGCTCATATCTCGTTTAAAACGAACAAGCCACATACTACGGCTTACATACCCACCATTACCCCCAACGGTAATAAATCGAGGTTCTGACTGTAACTTAGGTTGTGCTGCAACACTTCCATTTTGTGGTGACTGTGTACTAAAATCATAACCATAAGTAGCCATGCTGCCTAAAAAGCCTCTCGCAAAATCATAACCCAAAGGAGCCATACGAGGCTTGCTTGACACAAAGTCCGCCTTAAACAACTTTCTATATTTATCATAAAAAGCCTTCGAAGCCGTCGTGTATGGATAATAGTAATTTGGAGTCAGAATGTACGTGTTTGCAGCATGAATTTGCTCACGCATACTTCCTTCCGCATAAGGCAACCAACTTTCATAACCCAACAACGATATTTGAGCACCAGACAAAGCATGCTGCAAATCCGCCGTTTTTGTCAACATTTGCTTCATCGTAGCCTCACTTGCATCATCGGGTACAATGATATACTCGCCTTGCTTTTTCCCCAACAAGGCTGCTGTCATCTGTTGCGTTGATGCAGAACTAGGCAAACTTACGATATCATACCCTGCGCTACTCAATCTACGCTGCAATTCTTCACTAAAGCTACGTTTATTACCCGCTTGACCATGCAATAATATAACATGCGTTTGCTTCTTAAAATTGGTCATAAACAAGTCTAAAGCCAAAGCGTTCTCATAGACGGCAGGAGTATTTAACACGTACACTTCAGGACGATAGTCTACCTGTGGCACCTTTGACGAGAAAGGCACTACGACCTTTACCTTTTTTGCCGATACTGCCGTCACATCCGTAAAGTGTGTAGGGTAAAGCGGACCGACGATAACGTCAGGATTCTGCCCCACGACTTGCAACATCTGGCTTGCGATGCTTACATCGGGAGCAGGCTCATTATACACCGAGACAACCACATTTACCCCCGCTTGTTTTAATTCCTCTACGCCCATCAGCAGGCCTCTATAAAATTCTACACTACGGTCAAACTCCACGCCATTACCTACTAACGGAAGTATTACAGCTAAGCGTATTGTGTTCAATCCCTTAAAGGTTGGCTTCTTGACTATAGGCTTCACAGGGATACGCAACACACTCCCCTTCTTCAACTTATATCCCTCCTGTTTCATTTCAGGATTAGCCTCTATCAACTCGTCAACGGTTATATTATTCGCTTTTGCTATACCATAAGCCGTTTCCTTCTTTTTTGCCTTATACTCCTTATAAGTCACCTTAGCAGGCTGTGGTTGTTGTCCCACTTCAGCATAACTAACCTTTGACACTGCGTTTGGCATAATCGCAGCGTTCCCTGCCGCTGGTTGTTTTTTCACCACAACATTCTTCTCTGTAGCCCGAGCCGCTGCTGCACGCTGTGCTGGAGTAGGAGCAGGTTCTGCACCTCCAGGCACATAAGGTACAATAACCACTTGTCCAGCCTGCACATAATCAGGCTGCACTCCTGGATTCAAGCTCAATAAATGATCAAGCGTTGTGCCGTGACGATGAGCAATACCCAATATCGTTTCACCTGGTTGTACCATATACTTCACCGTCTTTTCTACCTTCTTCTGGCCCTTCACTTGAAGGGGGCAAAAAACGCCCAAACAAAGGAAGCAACTCAATATAAATACGACACGCTTTATATTATAAATCATACAATTACAACTTTATATTTAAACCTTTTATTAAAGACCATCCTTACCAACATTAAACCAATAAGTCAAAATCTTTCAGCATGCAAATTTACATAAAATATAATATTCATAGTAACCCTTCTAAAAGAAAATCGTACATTTGAACGCTCAATAGCATAAAATGTATCAACTACTAAAGCATTTTGCATTCAAAATAGAATATGAATAGAAAATGAATTATATGAATCGACTAACTATTATTACTTGTTTAATTGCAGCCTCATTATGCATTCCTTCTTTTGCCCAAAAGAAAAAAACTACAAATGTAAAGACACCTATAGCAGCCACACATTCCGCCGAACAACTCATTCAAAATTATAAATTTACTGATGCCGCTCGCGTCTTTCAGCGAGAGATAGAAAGTGCTCATTCTGCGGGCCGTTCTACAGATAGATTAGAGCAAGACTTAAACCGAGCCAACCGTGGTATCGACATGTTACGCGGCACAGAGCGTATTACATTTATCGATAGCATAAAGGTTAGCCGCGATGCAGTATTAAAGAGTTTACACTTATCACACGAAGCCGGACGAATCATCAACATGAATGAGGAAGTTGGCAGAATTAACAATGCGCCACAGGCGTTAGGCCAAACAGGCTACATTAACGAATTGGGCGATCGGATTATATTCTCTGCTTCTGACAAGTCTGGCAACAATAAACGGCTTTACGCCAGTTTTCGAGCTGGCAAAGGTTGGAATACACCTATTCCACTTAATGGGTTTGACAATACGAACGAAGACCAAGACTTCCCTTTCATGATGCCTGATGGTGTGACACTATATTATGCTGCGCAGGGTGACGAAAGTTTAGGAGGATACGACCTTTTTGTTACGCGTTACAATGCTGACACGAAGCAATTTCTAAAGGCTGAAAATTTAGGTATGCCATTCAACTCTCCTGCCAACGATTACTTTTTAGCCATCGACGAACAAACCAACCTCGGCTGGTTAGTGACCGACCGCTATCAGAAGGCTGACTCTGCTTGCATCTACATATTCATTCCAAACACAACGCGCGAGGTATACGACGCTGCTGACGGCAACAATAAGCAAATCATTCACGCAGCTCAACTTCACTCGATTGCCGAAACACAAACAAATTCTGCAGCAGTAAAAGAGGCCAAACTTCGATTAGCACAAGCTAAAGCGCAGCAAATTCAACAAGCCTCTACCCCACGACGCTACATCATCAACGATCAGATTGTATATACTCAACTCACACAATTTCGTAGCGAAACGGCTCGTCGCATAGCTGAGCAAGCTGACCAAGTTTTTGATCAAATCAACACTTTACAACAAAAACAAGATGAACTTCAACTTGCTTCTGCATTAGCCCCCAATAAGCTAACAGATAAAGCCAAGCTACAACTTCAACAAATCAAACAAGCACTGCCGCAACTACTACAACAATACAATACGTTGTGTAAAAATATGCGTAAGGCAGAACTTCAATAAGACATCTTAAAACATCTAATAATCATGACAAAAGAACCCATCGCACCATCTGAATTAATCATCAATCCAGATGGTAGCATTTTCCACCTTCACGTTAAACCCGAACAATTAGCCGACAAGGTTATTTTGGTAGGCGACCCTGGCCGTGTGCCTCTCGTAGCCTCACATTTCGACACGACTGAATGCGATGTCTCAAGTCGCGAATTTCGCACGATCACAGGCACCTACAAGGATAAACGTATCACTGTCGTTTCTACTGGTATCGGTTGCGACAACATCGACATCGTTCTAAACGAATTAGATGCTTTAGCCAACATCGATTTCAACACACGACTCATCAAAGACAATCTTCGTCAACTCGAATTGGTACGCATTGGCACCTGTGGTGGACTTCAACCTAACACCCCTGAAGGCACCTTCGTTGCGAGTGAAATAAGCATTGGCTTTGACGGCCTTCTCAACTTCTATGCAGGACGCAACGAAGTGAGTGACCTTGATCTTGAGAAAGCCTTTCTTTCACACATGAATTGGCACGGCACACAATGCATTGCACACCCTTACGTAGTGCATGCCAATGCTGAACTCATCAACCGCATAGGTGGCGACGATATGGTACGTGGCATAACCATTGCTTGCGGTGGATTCTTTGGTCCTCAAGGTCGCCAGCTACGCCTCCCCTTAGCAGACCCCGACCAAAATGCGAAAATCGAATCTTTTGAATATAACGACCACCGCATTTGTAACTTCGAAATGGAAAGCAGCGCCATTGCAGGCTTGTCACTGCTCATGGGACACAAGGCCATGACGTGCTGCATGGTGATTGCTAATCGTTTAGCTCATCGTGCCAACCCCAATTATAAGAACAGTATCGACACGCTAATTAAATTGGTATTAGATCGCATTTAAGCTACACACAGCAGCTAATCTGCAATTGAGCCTCACCCCCTAACCCCTCTCCTCAAGGATAGGGGGTAGGGGGTGAGGCCGTTAGGGTGGTTCGTGAACTGTTCGACAAATTGCAGTTTATTAAACCGATTTTACCCACACCATTCGTTACAGAACAGGCATGGGCCTATAACGAATTGTGTGGGTAAAATGCAATTTGTCGAAGAGTTACGCGTTACGTAAGGCCCCTTTGTGTTGCTTGCAATATCTCTTTTGTCGTCATTGTTTATAATATAGATATTCCCCAAAAAAATTCGCCCCGCTCCGCGGGGAAGCCTACCGGCTTAAAAACATAGAGCGGTGGGCAATGTGCCCACCTATCTTTCTGCGACTGGGCGAACAGTAGACCCTGCGTAACAGAGGCCGCCGCTATTCGCTGGGGAGATATAACCACCATAGAAGTAGAGGCTACGGGCGAAATCACTGCCAGAGTAAAGCGAACGTGACCAATAACTGCCGTTCGAACCATGGTAGTTGAGGCCACCGCTGCCGCGGTCACCCGAAGCAGGGAAGAAGATGGTGTTGCCGTTAGGGCCTGTTACGAGATAACCGCTTGTGCCATTGAAATTTGACTTCCATGACCAACCGCATTGGCTGTATAATTCTTGAAATTCTGAAGAATCTGGCATACGACAAGGATTACCCCAGTTGACAGTGGCTGCATCGTCTTCAGCATCAAGCGTAGTCTTACCATCTGAAGAGTTGTACTTAGAAGGATTACTACCCCATTTGTAAGTATCCCAAGAATAAGTCGATTTTGATTGAGTCTCACCCCAAGCGAAGTAATCGCCATCATCCGTAGAAGAAGAAGCACCTACGTTGTTCTTAGCCCAAAGCAAGCCACTGGGCAAGCCAAGGTCAACAAACTTGTGACCATTAATAAGCGTATAACTCGGGGTTGATGGTTTTTCACCAAAAGTCATAACAGACTTTACACTACCATAAAAAACATCATCTCCTAACTTGACGTAAGCACGGTAACAATAGGTGGTACCAGGCTCGAGATCATAAAGTGTAAAGTCGTAACTTTTAACAGAAGAGCCTAAACGATAGTGCTCATCAGCATAAGTAGGAGTAGTACTTGTGGATGAGAAGCAAACACCGACTTCGGGAGTTTGCGACAAAGAGCGTACATTGTTGGCAAAGTCCACACTAACGGATGCCTCAAGCATGTTGGTCGTAACAGAAGTAGCAACTGATGTGCGAATGCTAAATAACCAACTACCTACGGAAGAGGTGATGCTATCTGTCTCTACTGCTGACTTGACGGAAAGATTACCGCCTTTCCATATAAAGATGTTTTGCTGCGCATGCGCGGTCGTAAAGAATATAGCCAACAATGCGGACAAAACGAAAGTGAATATGCGTTTCATATATATATTGTATTCTTATTATATTTCCAAAAAATTTTCGCCCCGCTCCGCGGGGAAGCCTACCGGCTTAAAAACATAGAGCGGTGGGCAA
>ERZ1026852.1017-NODE-1017-length-15876-cov-15.467290_pt1 | contig 15876 bp, 9 predicted proteins | sample MGYA00380156_ERZ1026852 | MGnify/ENA primary metagenome ERZ1026852 (study PRJEB33269, sample SAMEA4719792) | human gut metagenome | biome: human-associated habitat; feature: organic feature; material: feces | place: Cameroon | collected 2013-10 ...
TTGTTTTGAACATTAATTATCATTAATTGAACATTAATTATTCCATTAATTTTTTTCGTTAATGTTCATTCTAGTTAGGTCGACAAATTGCAGTTTATCAAATCCGCGTTTAAATGTTTAACACAGATTTGTTAACTTTGCAACGTAAAATGCTGAAACTACCCTTAAAACGATGAGCGAAGAAAATAAAGACGAAATATTGAACGAAACTGACGTTACCAACGAAGCCACTAACGACACCGCCACGCCCGAAGCCCACTCCGACTATCACCCCAGTGGGGTGAAAGACGAAGAGGGCAAATTGCAATTGACGGGTATGTATCAAAACTGGTTCTTAGACTATGCCTCGTACGTCATTCTCGAACGTGCCGTCCCCCACTTAGGTGATGGTCTCAAACCTGTACAACGACGCATACTCCACTCTATGAAACTGCTCGACGATGGACGCTATAATAAGGTGGCCAACGTCGTAGGTCATACCATGCAGTTTCACCCCCACGGTGATGCCTCTATTGGCGATGCCTTGGTACAGTTGGGACAAAAGAACCTGCTCATCGACTGTCAGGGTAACTGGGGTAACATACTCACGGGCGACAGCGCTGCTGCCCCTCGTTATATTGAAGCGCGACTCTCAAAGTTCGCTCTCGACGTACTCTTCAATCCTAAGACAACGGAGTGGAAGATGTCATACGACGGCCGTAAGAAGGAACCCGTTTCGTTACCCGTAAAGTTTCCTTTACTCTTAGCCCAAGGAGCCGAGGGCATTGCCGTAGGCCTTTCAGCAAAGATTTTACCCCATAACTTTGGCGAACTTTGCGAAGCCGCTATCAAGTATCTGCATGGCGAGGAGTTTCACCTCTATCCCGACTTCTTGACAGGCGGTTCCATCGACGTATCACGCTATAACGACGGCATGCGCGGTGGTGCCGTAAAGGTGCGTGCCAAAATCGAGAAGTTAGATAGTAAGACGCTCGTCATCACCGAGATACCCTACGGCAAAACCACCAGCACGCTCATCGACTCTATACTCAAAGCCAACGAAAAGGGTAAGATAAAAATTCGTAAGGTGGAGGACAACACCGCTGCCGAGGCTGAAATTCACGTTCATCTCACGCCTGGCACATCAAGCGACAAGGCCATCGATGCCCTTTACGCTTTCACCGACTGCGAGACCAGTATCAATCCCAACTGCTGCGTGATTGAAGACAAGAAACCGAAGTTTCTCACCGTAAGCGAGGTGTTGCGCCGTTCGGTAGACCACACGCGCTCTTTGCTTGAGAAGGAACTCATGATACGCCGTGGCGAACTCATGGAGAGTCTTCACTTTGCCTCACTCGAACGTATCTTTATCGAGGAGCGCATCTACAAAGACCGCGCTTTCGAACAGGCTAAAGACATGGACGCTGCCATTCTTCACATCGACAGTCGCTTAGACCCCTTCAAGCCCCAGTTCTATCGTGAAGTGACACGCGACGACATACTGCGTCTCATGGAGATTAAGATGGGACGCATCCTTAAGTTCAATAAAGACAAAGCCGACGAGCTTATCGCCCACATGAAAGAAGAGGTGGCACGCATTGACCGCGACCTGCAGAACATGGTCGAAGTCACCTCTAACTGGTTCCGCCTCATTCGCGATAAATATGCAGCCGAGCACCCTCGCCATACCGAGATACGCTCGTTCGACAACATCGAGGCCACCAAGGTAATCGAAGCTACCGAGAAGCTCTACATCGACCGCGAAAATGGCTTCATGGGCATGAGCCTCAAGAAGGACGAGTTCGTGGAGAACTGTTCTCCTATCGACGATGTCATCATCTTCTATCGCGACGGTACGTATAAGGTTACGCGCGTGGCCGATAAGGTGTTTATCGGTGAGACCGAGCGCATGAAGGCGGAGAAGAAAAAGAAAGTAGAGGTCATTCACATCGCTGTCTTTAAGAAGGGCGATAAACGCACAATTTATAATGTCGTCTATCGCGACGCTGCCACCAACACTTGCTACATCAAACGCTTCAACGTGACCAGCATCACCCACGACCGCGAGTACGACCTCACAATGGGTACACCAGGTAGCAAGGTGCTTTACTTCACGGCCAACCCGAACGGCGAGGCTGAGAGTATCAAGGTTACGTTCCGTCCTAATCCCAAACTCAAACGCATCAGCATGGACCGCGACTTTGGAGAGATCTTAGTCAAAGGGCGTCAGAGCCGAGGCAACTTGCTCACCCGTGTTGACGTTCATAAGATTACGCTCAAAGCGCATGGTGCTTCTACCCTCGGCGGTCGAAGAGTTTGGTTTGACCATGATGTACAGCGCCTTAATTACGATGGTCGTGGAGAGTACTTGGGTGAGTTCCACTCTGACGACCTCGTACTCGTTGTCCTGCAGAACGGGCAGTTCTACACCACCAATTTCGACCTCAACAATCACTACGAGCCTTCGGGCATTCTGCGCGTTGAGAAGTTTGACGAACACAAGGTGTGGACGGCCGTACTCTTCGATGCCGATCAACAAGGTTTCCCTTACGTTAAGCGCTTCGTCCTTGAACGTTGTGCACAAACGCGGCCACTAAATTTCTTGGGCGACAACCCCAACTCTCGCTTTATCTTGCTCACCGATCAAGTATATCCACGTCTGCAAGTGACCTATGGTGGCAACGAGAACTTCCGCGATCCACTTGAAATTGATGTGGATTCGTTCATTGCCGTTAAGGGCTACAAGGCCAAAGGTAAACGTATCACCACGCTTCCCATTGAGAAGATAAAAGAACTCGAACCGCTTCGTCAACCCGTCACCGAGGCTGAACCTCAAGAGGACGAGAATGATAACGACAATTCCCCCGAAGTCGATACGGATGACCCTTCCCAAGAGCCTTCCCTCTTCGATAATAATGACAACGCTTAACATCAAGTCGCGCTTCGCGCTCCAGGAGGAGAAACATTAATTAACCATTAATTTTTTCATTAATTATTCTCTTTTGGTAATTAATGAGACAATTAATGAAGAAATTAACGAAATAATTAATGAAGAAATTAATGGTCAATTAATGATAATTAATGTTCCTCCCCCAGGAGCGCGAAGCGCGACCTTGCATTATGAATATTAATGTTTAGAGCGCGAAGCGCGACCTTAACGTTTTCCCCTCCAGAATTATATGTTCTCCTCTCAGTATTACCGTTTCCTTGCGTTCCCACTATTCGTATTATTAACGTTCAGCTGCCAGCATAAGCGACAAAGCGTCACTCAGCACCAAATAGACAGCGTCGTCGAAGCCAACCGCGACCTCCTCTACGCTGCCCCTTATAAGGCCGATACGACCTTTATGCAGTGGCAGAAACGTGTCAGCGACAGCACCCAATGGTATCGCTTCGAACTCTATCGCGCTACCGCCCACCAACGTGCGGGTGACACTCTTTGGGCCAACAAGACTTATAATAAGGTGAAAACGTGGAGCGTGACACACCACGAGCCCCAACTTGAAGGCTTAGTGTATAATCACCTCGGCACCTCCGCTCTGCTTGCAGGTTACAACCGCCAAGCCTGCCAGTACTACGAACGAGCCTACACCTTGTTAAACCAACCACCTAAAACAAACGACCTCATAGCCGCCACTATCAACGTGGCCGATATGTACCAACAGTCAGGTCGTCTGCCATTAGCAGCAGAACGTTATCGTTACGCCCTCTTCATAGCCGATTCATTGCACGATAGTACCAATCGGGCCGCTATCTGCTGCGGACTCGGACTTATCTATATGGAGTTGGAAAACTTTAAAGAGGCACACCACTTCTTCAACCTTGCTAAGGAGGATATTGAACAAGAAGCTCTACAGACTCAACACTTTTACCACTCCTCGTTAGGTAACTGCTATTATTTCGAACACAAGTATGACGAATCCCTCTATAACTTTCAGCAAGCTTACAAGATAGCCCACCAACTGGACAACTCGTTCTTCATTCACATCTGCGAGATTAACATGGGAGAAATTTATCTCATGCAAAATAAACTGTCTGAAGCACAGCAGCAACTGCAAAATGCCAAGCTATTCTTACAACAAGAGGGCAATCAGCTCACGCCTGAGAACGTGTTCTACATTAAGAGCCTATTGGCCGATCTCGACATTGCCCAACACAAAGGGAGTCAAGTCAATGACTTCTTAACGCAGCTCAAGGAGCCTCACCCGATACGTTCGCCGCGTTACCTCATGCTCCACTACCGCCGCCTTATGCGCTACGCAGCGCAATATGGTCTGTGGCAACGCGCCTACCAATATCAGACGCTCAGCGATCAATATGCTGACTCGCTACGCAGCCGCCAGACGCGCAACAACGTAGCCGAATTGGCCAGCCGCTACCAACGCGACACGACGCTACTGCGCCAACAAATCTCTATATCGGAATACGCTGCCCAAACGGCACGTCAGCAAAACATCATTCTGATTGTTATAATTGTAGCCGTAGCACTGGCTCTTGCAGCCACGCTCATCATTGTATGCTACCGACGTTACACGCAAAATCGCATGAAGCAACAAATGGAGCGCATGACGGAACTTCGCATGGACATCGTGCGCAACCGCGTGTCGCCTCACTACATCTTCAACGTATTAGGTACCGTACTTCCGAAGCTCCAACGCTACCCCGAGTTGGTCGAACCCGTCGAACTGCTCATCGACGTATTGCGTGGCAACCTCCTTACCTCAGGCAAGGTGGCTGTGAAGTTATGTGACGAACTCGCCTTGGTGCAACGTTTCGTTTCACTTCACCATTATAGTAAAGGCGAATGGCCCAGCGTCACGTGGACCATCGACCCCGCGTTAGAAAAGAGCGAATGGCTCATTCCCTCTATGTCGTTACAGATACCCGTAGAGAATGCCCTCAAGCACGCTTTCCCTACGCTTAGTGCTGAGAGTGCCATTCACATCAGCATCACGCTCCTCCCTACCAACGAACTCTCGCTTCAAGTGACCGACAATGGTCAGGGCTACAACCCCGGCCGCATCAAGCGCACCAATCGCGACACAGGCACAGGCCTACGCTTACTCACACGCACGCTTGAAATTCTCAACCAGTACAACCGTCGCAGTGCCAGTCTCACGATTACCAACGTAGCCCCACCCCACCACGGCACCCGCATCGAACTACGCATTCCCCAAGGCTACAACTTCACTATGCAGCACGAGAAGCAAAAATAAATAAACTCTGTAACGAATCGCAGTTTGTCTGCCTAATTGGGGGGCGGGTTTGTAACCCGCGGCAGCAGCATGCCTTGCACTATCTTTGCTTATAGTCGCTTAGCGACTATAAGTAGATGTTCAAAGCATGCTGCTGCCGCGGGTTGAAAACCCGCCCCCCAATTAGGCAGCCTTCCCAATGACCTCAAAACGCTAAAAGAGGGTGTTTGTATCAACAAACACCCTCTTTTTTAGCACTTATTTAAAATATTAGTCATCCATGTGGCTCCACATACCACCTTGTGTGGGCTTCTCAAGTCCATTTGACCAAATGCTTGATGTGGTACCCCCTTTGGGGTCGCTGCTCGAACCTACACCAAACTCTTTGCTTGCACAAAGTGGAGTGAGTGGTTGTATGTAATTATACACCGTTGACTTCGGTGCTACGTATTGCTTGTTCATAGTTATTTCTTTTGTGAGTTACTTAACAATCATCTTCTTCATTTTTCAAAAAAATGACCTTTCATCAAAAATATCATTTTTACAGATTCAAATCTTGCCTCTCACTTCACCATGTCGAATTTTTCGATACAAAAAAACACCCATTTTTTAGGGTTTGACATCCCGATATCATTCCGAACTCATTCCAATTTCATACCGAAGGCACGCAATCACCAAGAACTGACAACAATTAGGGGATAAAAAAGAGCCACGTTTTTCCCTCGGTTTTTGCTTTTATACGTATCTTTTGTTTTTCTATCTCCAAAATGCTGTCGAAATCAAAATATTAACTTATTTTATTACCCCCCCCATTTTTATTTTACATAAATTGAGTACTTTTGTGGCCGAATAATATGCATGAGTGTCAGCACATTCGGCATATTTAAAATTCTTGAAGAACAAAAATAAATTTATAATAAAAACACAATCGTATGAAAAAAGTATTTACACTTTTCTGTGCACTAATGGTTTGCGTCCTATTTTCGGGGGTAGCCAATGCACAGTCTCCAGTGGTGTTTCAGACTTCCTCTGAGCCAACAAATGCGAGCTTTGCTGAGAATACTCACTGGTATATCATGAAGCTTGATGGCAAGTTCGTTACTATCGAAAATGTAGATGATAAAAACGACATTAAGCTCACTGCCGACAACACACTAACAAACACCGACATAACCTCGGGTGCTGACCAGTGGTGTATTGTAGGCAATGCAACCAACGGCTACAAGTTCTACAATAAGAAAGCTGGTGTCGACAAAGTGTTTGGTATTAAAAACATAAACATTAATAGTAATGAGGGAGGTGACGCACGTAGCCAAATGTATGCCTCTACAACTACCCACTCAACTGATAATGATGGTGTAGGTACTCTTTTTGACATCAAAACAAAGGATAACGTCAACAATGTTTATTACGTTTCCTTGAAGGGTGAAACAAACAGATATTGGAACCAACGTGATAACTATGTGTCTTATTGGATACACAACGACGCATATGGTAATAGTGGTTCACAGGTTCGTTTCTATGAGGCAGATTTATATTGGACCGACTCTTGGGCTACTACTGCCTACGAAAATATTGCTACGCAGATGGAACCCCGTGTGGGTACGGCTCCTTTTACCTATCCAGAAACTGCTGTGAATGCTTTCAAAAATGCGATTGCTGAAGCCAAGTCTTTCAAGCCAACGGATAAGATTAGCATTTCTGAGGCTCAAAATCGCAGTTCCCTTTTGCCCGATGCTAAATTGACTTTGCGTAAGAGCATTAATGGCCCTACAGACAATTATATTTGCAAGATAAAGAATCCTAATTTAGGTAGATTCATTCACGCTTCTACAAACTGGACCGCTGGTTCAACATTCCCTCTTAATAATTCAGACTCTGAAAGAGATGTTGTTTTCGTAATTGAGAAAAACGAAAACGGCACTTACAAGATTAAGAGTGGTGATACAGGAATGTATATTAAGGAAGCAAGTACCTATACATCGACCGCATCAAAAGAAGATGCAACAGATTTCGTTATCTACGGCTCACAAGACTGCAATAATAAGGTAGTTATCGGTACAGGTGATGACTTCAATAGTTCAAAATGGTTTCATGCAAATGGCGGCAACTTGTTTGAATGGGTAGCAGAAGCACCTAATAGCTATTGGGAATTCACTCCACTTGACGAAGCTGCTGTTAATGCTCTTGCAGACGCACGTGACCATGAAATTTCTTCTGCTCTTTTAATTCCTGGCGTTAAGGAAGCACTTGCTATTTCAGATACATACACTAACACAAGTATGTATAAAACAGCTGAAAGTTGGGAGACCTATAAAACTGCAGTTTTGGCTAAACTTCCCGATCTGATTTCCAACAAATATTATCGCATCAACAATGCACGCGCTGAAGTTAATTTGTTAGCTACAAATGGTGGCAATAAACCTAAAATGTATAAAGCAGCTGATGGTAAGAAACTTGTTAGCTCACTTTGGAAAATTACACTTAGCGGCAATAAGTTAAAACTGAGCAATGTAAACAACCCCGGAAAGTACATAGCAACTTTGATCAATGCTCAAGATGATAGTCAAACTGCAAATGACTTTACAGACGAAGCAAATGCGGTTCAATTTACAATTAGCCGACAGGGTAAGGATTGGTTTACTTTAAGAGACCAAAATAACAATATATTTAATGGTGAAAATTTAGGAAATTGCCCTGTAAACTATTGGAATGGTGGCTTGGGAACAGAAGGTGCAAAATGGCAGATTACTGAAGTGACTTCTTTCGACGTTGACCTCCATACCGCAGCCGACGCCAAGTCATACGCTTCTGTATACCTCCCCTTCAGCGTAAGCAGTGTAACAGGTGCAAGAGCTTATGTGGCTAAGGACCCCGAAACAACTACGGTTACCTTTAGCGAAACAGAAGAAGGTGTAAAGGCTCAAAATGGTTTCTTGCTTATTAGCGAAACAGGTGAGGCTACAGCCAGGCTGAACATTGGCGAAAGTAACATGACAAGTGCTATGGGGGGTACACTCCTCGACCTCACTTTGAATGACGCTGACAAGGCTAAATATCGTGTATTTGGTCAGAAAAAGAGTGATGAGACTGTTATCGGCTTCTTTAAGCCCTCAGCCGCACTTAATACAATTAGTGCAAACCGTGCCTTCTTTACCAACGCTACAGGTGAGGCGCTTCGCTTAAACTTTGATGGTGTGGTAAGTGGTATTGAGACTACAGAGTTAAACAATGCTTTGAACAATAATGCCCCCATCTACGACCTTAGTGGTCGTCGTGTGATGAACGCAGTGAAGGGCGGACTTTACATCCAAAATGGACGTAAGTTTATTGTGAAATAATATAACGCTTAAGATTTTACAACAATGAAAAAAACATATATTAAGCCCACTTCTAATCAGTTCTGCTTTATAGATCCGCTTACCCCTTTGTGCCAATCGCAGACTTTTGATTATGGCAGTGATACAGACGTAACAGATGCGTCATGGTCAAACAAAAAAGAAAATCCTATTTGGGGTGGCACCACTCAGAAAGGCCCTTGGGGCGAATAATCCTTGCACACACACTTATAGTGTGGCATCATAAAGAAAACGCTTGGGAGAATCCATCTCTCAAGCGTTTTTTTTAGGGGGTGGGGTAGGGATTTTTGTAATGTATCTTTGCCATATTATTTAGTTTTCAATGTCTAAAGATACAAATTCTTTTGGACATGACAAAACCCTGACTTGTGAAAGTCGGGGTTTTGTTTATAAAGAGAGAAAAAACATTTGCAGCAAACATTCAATTTTGACGCTACAATTTTATAACACAGCGACACCACGGAAATGTTACAAAAAGTAGGCATAAAGCGAGATTTTATGTGTAAATTTGCCACATTCCGTATTTTGACTTTAAAAGATATGACAATACGTAAGTTTACACTTGTTATTTTAAGCATGTTGCTCTGCATCTCCGTTCAGGCACAAAATGGAGCATACGAACGCTACATACAGCAATATTCGGGCATGGCGATTGACCAAATGAAGCGTTATGGCATTCCGGCCAGCATCACCTTAGCACAAGGACTGCTCGAAAGTGCAGCTGGCCAAAGTCGACTGGCAAAGGAGGCAAACAACCACTTTGGCATTAAGGTGAGCGGCTATTGGACAGGGCCTTACATCGTGAAGTCGGACGATCGTCCCGACGACAAATTTCGCGTATATGGTTCACCTGCTGAGAGTTACGAGGACCACTCTAAATTTCTGCGTAGCGGCAAACGCTATGCCTCGCTCTTCGACCTTAAGAAGACGGACTATAAAGGGTGGGCGCATGGACTCAAACGGGCGGGATATGCCACCAGTCCAACGTATGCACAAGCGCTCATCAATATGATTGATAAGTACAACCTCCATGACTTTGACAAAGCGCGCCACCACGAAAGTCGCGAGGAGCGACATGAGCGCAAAGAGAAGGAGAAATTACAGCAACGCACGAATGGCCACCCTATTCGCCGCTGCAACGGACAGTACTATATCATAGCCCTTGAAGGTGACACTTACGACTCTTTGGCCAAGACTTTTAAGGTAAAGGAGAGCAAACTGCGTAAATATAACGACGTAGACGCTACCTTCCAACTCAAGAGTGGCGATATTGTCTACTTAGGCAAGAAGCAGAAGAAGGCGGACGCAGGACTTACGCAACGCACACACACGCTGCGCGTAGGAGAAAGCCTTTACAGCATCTCACAGCGCTACGGCATACGCCTCAGTTCGCTCTGTAAGATGAACCCTATCAAGCGAAATTACCACTTCAAGATTGGCGACGAAATTCGGATAAAGTAATTTTTTAGTTTAATGAGTTTAGGGAGTTTAATGAGTTTAATGGGTTTAGGGAGTTTAGTAAGTTAATGAGTTTAATAAGTTTAACCTACTAAGATACCAGAACTCATTAAACTTATTAAACTCATTAAACTCCCTAAACTCATTAAACTTATTAAACTTATTAAACTCATTAAACTCCCTAATCTTCCTAATCTCCCCATACATGACAGCATTCTCATTCGAAATACTCCCCCCCTTGCGTGGCAAGGGCATGCAAAAGATATATGAGACGATTGATACGCTCATGCCCTTCAACCCCGTATGCATCAACATTACGACCCATCGCTCTGAGACGATTTATAGCGAAACGAGTGCTGGCACGTATCAGAAGTTCAGCGTATGCAACCGCCCTGGTACAGTGGCCATTGCTGCGGCCGTAAAGGAGCACTATGGGGTACGCACTGTGCCACATATTATATGTAGCGGATTTACAGCTGCCGAGATTGAACGCGAACTCATCGACCTCTCTTACCTCGGCATTAACGACTTACTCGTGCTACGTGGCGACCGCGCTAAAGAGGAAAACCGCTTTATCCCCACCCCTGGCGGCCACGCTCATGCCATTGAACTTTGCCAACAGGTGAACGACTTCAACCAAGGTAAACTGTTAGGTGGCATCACCATGCCCGCCCCCACCACTCCGTTTAAGTATGGCGTAGCAGGCTATCCGGAGAAGCACGACGAAGCCATGAACCTCGACACCGACATCGAACACCTCAAGGCTAAGGTAGCTATGGGAGCCGACCACATTGTCACGCAAATGTTCTTCGACAATGCTAAATACTTTGCCTTTGTTGACCGCCTACGCAAGGAGGGCATCACCGTGCCCGTCATACCTGGGTTGAAACCACTCACGACGTTGAACCACTGCACGATGTTGCCTCGCACGTTCCACATCGACTTTCCGCAGGAGTTAGCACGTGAGTTTACAAAATGTAAGTCGAACGACGACGTCAAGGCGCTCGGCATCGAATGGGGACGTCACCAAGTGAGTGAACTCCAAGCTGCTGGTGTACCCATTATCCACTTCTACACGATGAATGCCGCGTATAGTACGGAGAGGATATTGAAGTAGCGGGGCCACGGCCTCACCCCCCGCTAAACATAGGTTAGGCTGAAAGCCTAGCATTTATATAGCCTAGGGTTTTAACCCTAGGTTCCCAGATGTTTTTACGAGCTGTGCTGAAAGTACAGCACGTGCGTAAACATTGTATATTAATGTGCTGTACTTTCAGCACAACATTAAAGGCGCATATATAACCTCGGGGTACCCTAAGTTGTTTAAATATTAGGCTTTCTGCCTTGCTTTTGCGCATTCTTTTTGACTACATCAAACTATTATATTCCATATAATTATTCAAAACATGGCACAATCGCTTGTAAAAGTCTACATTCATCTTGTCTTTCACATAAAAACGAATAGCGTAATGATACAAGAAAAAGATAGAGAAGAACTCTATGCTTATATGATGGGGATCATACGACACTGTAATAGCATACCTATTCGCATAGGTGGAACCAATGATCACGTTCATATTTTGTGCACTCTGCCACGGGATATATTAATAGCTGATTTTGTAAAAAAGATAAAACATAGTTCTTCTTCCTTTTTAAAGGAAAAAGATAATTTTTATTTTCCCTTCTATTGGCAAGCAGGTTATGGCGCATTCTCCGTAAGTTCCTCTATCGTAGACAAAACTATCGCATACATTGACAACCAAATGATGCATCACCATACAATGACCTTCCGAGAGGAATATACTATGTTTCTAAAAGAATATGACATTGACTATAATGAAGACTATGTTTTTCGTGACTAACAATGTGCATATGATTTATTTTAATAAAAGTGTAGAACAATTTATCTTCAATGTGATACAGAAAGTACTACACATTAATATACCACAATGTTCACGCACGTGCTGTACTTTCAGCACAGCTCGTAAAAACATCTGGGAACCTAGGGTTAAAACCCTAGGCTATATAAATACTAGGCTTTCAGCCTAACGCGTATGCACAAAATGAAACATAGAATTGAACACCCGACAAAATAGCACTAAGTAAAGAATCCATGTCTGACATCATATCACAAGCAATCGCATTATATACCTCAGCACCAAACGCAGCAAACAAAGGTAACTTTATTCCCCCTCTCCTCAAGGAGAGGGGGTTAGGGGGTGAGGCTGTAGAGGCTGCCTCGCTTTTAATCCTCGACGGCGCCATGGGCACGATGATTCAGCGTTTCCACCTCACAGAGGACGACTTTCGGGGCGAAATGTTTAAGGACTGGCCCGTGCGGTTGCAAGGGAATAATGAGCTCATCTCGCTCACACGCCCCGACGTGTTGCGACAGATTCACCGCGAATACTTAGAGGCGGGGGCTGACATTATTACGGCCAACACATTTAGCGCACAGCGCATCTCACAGGCGGACTATCAAACGGAGGACTACGTAGTAGAAATGAACCGCGCTGCCTTACAGATAGCACGCGAAGAGGCGGAACGCATGACGCGACTCACGCCCAATAAGCCACGCTACGTGGTGGCGACCATCGGACCGACCAACCGCACGCTGTCAATGTCGCCCGACGTTGAAAACCCTGCCTATCGCGCCCTCACCTTCGACCAACTGTGCGAGGCTTACGAAGAGCAGATGATGGTATTGAGCGAAGGGGGCGTTGACCTCTTTATGCTTGAAACAATCTTCGACACACTCAATGCCAAAGCCGGACTTATGGCAGCGCGAAGGGTGAAAGAACGCACAGGGCGACGCATTCCTATCATGCTGAGCGTGACCATTGCCGATGCTTCTGGGCGCACGCTGTCGGGACAGACGCTTGATGCGTTCTTAGCTTCTGTGCAACACGATGAGGACATCTTCAGCGTGGGACTGAACTGTTCGTTTGGAGCAGAGGATATGCGTCCTTACTTACGCGTGCTCTCTGAGAAAGCACCTTATTATATCAGTGCTCACCCCAATGCCGGACTGCCCGACGAAGAGGGTAATTATACCGAAACGCCTGAGATGATGGCGACGGCTATTAAAGGCTTCATTGACGACGGAGTAAACATTGTAGGCGGTTGCTGTGGTTCCACCCCCGACCACATTCGTGCCATTGCCGAAATGGCTAAGGGACGCCAAGCACGCATTCGTCCTACTGAAGGAAAGATTGATTGGTTGGCAGGTCTGGAAGGCTTTACACCGCTCAAGGGTACATTTATGAACGTAGGCGAACGCTGCAATGTGGCGGGCAGTCGTAAGTTTCTGCGCCTTATCAATGAGAAGCAGTATGACGAGGCATTGGGCATTGCTCGTAAGCAGGTGCGCGATGGGGCAAGCCTTATCGATGTCAACATGGACGACGGCCTACTCGATGCGAAGGAAGAGATGACGCACTTTTTAAACCTCATGGCCAGCGACCCTGAGGTGGCACGCATTCCGTGGATGATCGACTCATCACGATTTGAAGTGATTGAAGCAGCACTGAAGTGTGTGCAGGGCAAGTGTGTAGTCAACTCTATCTCGCTCAAAGAGGGCGAAGAGAAGTTTTTGAGTCACGCGCGCACCATTCGCCAATACGGAGCAGCTATGGTGGTAATGGCCTTCGACGAACAAGGCCAAGCTACAACTTATGAACGTAAAATCGAAATTTGCGCACGGGCCTATCGCTTGCTCACGGAGGAGGCGGGAGTTGACCCTCACGATATCATATTCGACCCCAACGTGCTGACTGTGGCCACAGGCATGAAGGAACACGACGCTTATGGTCTTGACTTTATACGCGCTACGGAGTGGATAACGCAAAACTTGCCCTATGCCCACGTGAGTGGTGGCGTAAGCAACCTATCGTTTGCCTTCCGTGGCAACAACTACTTGCGTGAGGCCATGCACGCGGTGTTCCTCTATCACGGTATGCAACGCGGCATGGACATGGGCATTGTCAACCCAGCCTCGAAGGTGATGTATGGCGACATTCCAGCCGACTTGCTTACGTTCATTGACGACGTTATCCTCTATCGTCGCGACGATGCGGCTGAGCGGCTCATCGACAAGGCGGCCGAACTTCTACAAGCGAAGGACCAACTCCAAGCGGTGGAGAAGCCGAAGGTGGACCGTTCGACCATTCCTCTCGTCGACCGCTTAAAGGAAGCACTGCGTATGGGCGACGACGAGTTTTTGCAGTCTGACTTAGAGGAAGCCTTGCAGCAATACTCAGCTCCGGGTGACATTATCGAAGGACCCCTGATGCAGGGCATGCAACAGGTGGGCGACCTCTTCGGCGAGGGCAAGATGTTCTTGCCCCAAGTGGTGAAGTCGGCACGCACGATGAAGAAGGCGGTGGCACTGCTTCAGCCTTATCTCGAAAGGGCAAAAGATGCCAACGCAAAGAGCAATGGTCGCTATCTCGTAGCTACGGTGAAGGGCGACGTGCATGACATCGGTAAGAATATCGTAACGGTGGTATTGGGCTGCAACAACTTTGAGGTGATTGACCTCGGCGTTATGGTGCCTGCCGAACAGATTGTGCAAACGGCCATTGAACGCAATGTCGACTTTATCGCCTTGAGTGGCTTGATTACGCCTTCACTCGACGAGATGTGTAACACGGCACGCGCACTGACGGAAGCTGGCATCACCGTGCCGCTCTTGGTGGGTGGCGCTACTACCTCACCGCTACATACGGCTCTGAAGATTGCTCCCTTATACAAAGGGCCCGTATTCCACGTAAAAGATGCTTCTATCAATGCGGTGCTTTCGATGCAGCTCATGGGCCCTGATCGTGAACGTGTCATTACGGAGAATGCCCAACAACAAGCTGAGCTCGTCAAGAAGCACGAGGCGCAAAAGCGCGCAAAGGAGTTGCTGAGTCAAGCGACCGAGTCTCCACAGGATAAGGCTACCATTAAGGGGTGCCCTTGTGGTTGTGACGACCCAAAGCATATCTTGCGTCGTCTCGTCATCGATTGGAGCAAGGAGACACTCCCCCGCCCCTCCTTTATTGGCTATCGTGCGGAACCGCACATTCGCATCAGCGAGGTGCGCAAGTTGATTAATTGGACGTACTTCTTCAACCTTTGGCGTGTACGCAAAGGCACGCCTGATGCGGAAAAGATTAAACAAGAGGCGGAACTTCTACTCAATGAACTCGAAAAGCGCCACTACATGCAGGCTGAAGTAGGCTTCTACCCAGCTTACGGCACTGAGAATAGCATTGTACTCCCTGGAGCCGTTGGGGGCAAGGACCTTGTGTTGCCCACGCCTCGCCAGCGCCACCCGGCCAAGGCGGGAACACCGTGTTTGGCCTTGTGCGACTACGTAGCACCGCGTCCTTACGAGGACTATGTGGGTGTGTTTGCCATTACGGTGTCGCCCTCATTGATAGAGGAGTTGGAGCGAGTGAAGCAGACTAACGATGATTATCAGGCTCTTCTCTTGCAAAGCGTTTGCGACCGACTGGCTGAAGCCACGAGCGAGTGGTTACACCGCGAGGTGCGCACGCGCCTATGGGGATACAGTCCTGATGAACACTTGGCGTTAGAAGAACTCTCGCGTGCTGCCTATCAAGGCATTCGTCCAGCAGTGGGCTATCCTTCCTTGCCTGACCAGCAACTCATCTTCCCCGTCAGCCGACTACTTGACTTCAAGGCTTTAGGCATCAAGTTGACTGAGAATGGCGCCATGTATCCGCAAAGCAGCACCTGTGGCCTTTACCTCAGTTCGCCCCACGCTACTTACTTCATGGTGAGCAAGCAGGAGTAAACGCACCCTCACTTGGGGGCGACGCTGCCTCACCTGGGGGCGACGCGTCCCCGCGTCGGCATTGCCAACTTGGGGCTCGATG
>ERZ1026852.1018-NODE-1018-length-15869-cov-5.312887_pt1 | contig 15869 bp, 10 predicted proteins | sample MGYA00380156_ERZ1026852 | MGnify/ENA primary metagenome ERZ1026852 (study PRJEB33269, sample SAMEA4719792) | human gut metagenome | biome: human-associated habitat; feature: organic feature; material: feces | place: Cameroon | collected 2013-10 ...
TCTCCGGCATATTTTACATCCAGATCAAATGCAGGCTCTTCGGATAATACCGGGCGGTCTTCCCAGATCTCATCGATTAAATCTACCTGATAATTTACTTTTGCATTCTTCTTTCCAGCGATGGCTGCATAGCCTTCTCCTTCGCCGACAGATACGACTCTTCCGTCAAATCCGAGTGTCTCTCCTGCCTGTAATACCTCTTCAATGTATGCATTCATCTCCGGCACTCCAGGCTCGCCCATTTTCATGAGTTCTACAGTTGTCCCCTCTAACTGTGCTGCTGCCTGAATGAAGTAACGTCCGTCTGTCCAGAGTCTTGCTTCTGTCTTTGTGATCACAGCTGTTCCTGCTGATCCTGAGAACCCTGTAATGAACTTTCTCGCTTTGAAATGTTCCCCAACATATTCACTCTGATGAAAGTCGGCAGTCGGTACTACATACACATCAATGTTCTTTTCTTCCATGCACTTACGAAGTGCGGAAAGTCTTTCTGGTACTGTCATGTTTTTGTTCCTCCTTGATATATACAGTGTATCGTTATTATAACGCATTTCTTCTCATTAATCTTCTATTAAATCAGATAATTTTTCTTATCTATCATAAGTAATGCTTCTTTTGAATGAATGACAGCAAAAAAGACTTTGGAACAGATTTTTTCGAATCCCTTTCAAAGTCTTTCTGCTAATATTATTCTATTTATCTTTACATCCTTCCGGCTTTTCCAAGCTCCACCATCACCGGTGTAAGCCCTGCAACATCCCAGCCCTCAAAGCTGATCATACATAATGCTCGGAATAATAACTTCACTGTCTCAGATTCTTCTGTCTGATCTGCATGATACAATTTCGCCGCCACCTGACAGATTGCCATCATAATTGCAGATTTGAAGGCTCCGATCTCTTCCGATTCTTTCCACAGATTCTCCATATCATAATCATCTGTATTCCCGCATGGTGCCGCACACGTTACGCATCCCGGTGAGACTGTGTATTTTTCGTTTCTTACTTTTTCTAACATCTCACTCATATCAAAAATACTTGCCGACCAGTCTCCGGCCATCATCAGTGCTTCCAGAAATACCCTGTTGGTGTTCTCTGTCTTTTCGTTATTTTCACAGGTTCTCGCAAGTCCGATGACCGCACCTGTCAGTTTCTGTCTGATTTCTTCTGTCATGATATCCGTTCCCCTTTTCTTCTTTGTTTATTCTCAGGATATTGCTCTTGCATACGTTGATATAAAACAGTAATCCACAACTACATAGATCCTATGTCTATTTTTCAGATTCATTTTTCGCCTGCTTCTTTGCCGGGATCGCAAAGATAAATATTATAGAACTCACAAACAGCAAAAACGGATAAAACAACTTCGGCATGATCTGAAATGCCGACACATTATATCCCAGTTCACTCGCCGCAGATATCGCCACCAGCATCTGCGCTCCATAAGGAATGATCCCCTGAAAAATACAAGAAAATGTATCCAGGATCGAAGCTGCTTTTCTCGGTGTGATCCCGTATTCTTCCGCCATATCCTTTGCGATCGGGTTCGCCATGACAATTGCTACGGTATTGTTCGCAGTCGCAATGTCCATCGCTCCGACCAGGAGTCCCATGCCAAGCTGACCGCCTTTGCGGCCTTTAAAGACTTTGTGGATTCCTGCCAGCAATGCATCAAAACCGCCATATTCACGAATCAGTGCACACATCGCTGCTACCAGAATTGCTACCATACTCGTCTCAAACATTCCGGAAGCACCGGACCCCATATTAGCAAGCAGATCTGTCGCCGCAACATGTCCGCCGGCCAGCATAATAACCGAACCTGACAGAATTCCGACCAGAAGCACCACAAACACATTGACTCCGGCAATTCCTCCTATGAGAACCAGCACATACGGGATAATCTGCACCAGATTATAAGACTTACTTACCTGTCCTGCAATGTCTGTCTGAAATGAAAGAACTAAAATCAATACCAGCGTTGCAATCGCCGCCGGAAGTGCAATTCCAAAGTTCTCCCGGAATTTATCCTTCATCTGACATCCCTGCCCGTTGCATGCTGCGATCGTTGTATCCGAGATAAAAGAAAGGTTATCTCCGAACATCGAACCGCCCATGACCGAACCGATACAAAGTGCCATGTCAAATCCCGAAGCCTTGGATACGGACACTGCGATCGGCGTGATCAGTGTAATTGTCCCAACCGACGTTCCCATGGCAACCGACACAAAACAGGCTACCACAAATAATACCGCGACTGAAAATCTTGCCGGAATCAGCGACAACATGAAATATGCCACACTTTCCGCACTACTTCTTCCTACCACTCCGACAAATGCCCCCGCCGTCAGGAAGATCAGAAGCATTGTAATAATATTCTTATCTGCAAGTCCCTGCGCCATGATTCCAAGTTTCTCATCAAAACTCACCTTACGGTTCTGCAGACACGCAACCAGAATCGCCGCAAGAAATGCGATAATGATCGGGACATTATAGAATCCCATCGGAATCTTCATCACATATTCAAATGTTATTCCAAGTCCCAGATAAATACACAAAAATACACCGATCGGCAATAGTGCTATTGCATTCCCTTTTTTCATTTTTTATCCTCTCATTCCTTTCACACCAGACATCCACAAATACATCTGGCTCTGCTTTCAGCTTTCTCTATTCTTCTAACCGATTCCTCCAAGTACAATTCCAAGGATCAGCACAATAAAACATACCGGAACATAAAAATATTTACATATTGTATAATAATGTTTCGTAAATGGTGTCTCTCTTCCTGTATTGACCTGTTTTTCCACGAATGCCTTACCGCATACCCAAAAGAACATGATTCCTGCAAGCCCGGCTCCAAGCGGACAGATATAGATAGACAGCAAATCCATCCAGTCTGACACGATGCCCTGGATCAGCAGGGACACGATTACTCCCACAATTCCTGTAAATGCACATGCCGGCACTCTTCCAAGCTTGAATTTTTCCTGCACCGTAGCGATCGGAGCCTCATACAAGTTGATCAACGATGTCATACCCGCAAGTAATACCGCAACAAAGAAGATGATTGCGATCAGCCATCCTCCCGGCATTCCTTTGATCAGATTCGGGAGAAAGATGAACAATAGTCCGGGACCACCCTGATCCAACTGCGCTCCCGTTGTTGCCATCGCCGGAATGATAACGAGTGCGGCAAGAATTGCTGCAATCGTATCAAATAATGCAACTCTTCCTGCAGAAGCCGGAATGTCTTCTTCATCCGAAAGATAAGATCCATAGATCAATGTTCCATTTCCTGCCACCGACAGGGAAAAGAATGCCTGACCAAGTGCAAAGATCCACGTTGCCGGATCTTTGAATGCCTTTGGATCTACTCTGAAAATGTAACGATATCCTTCACTTGCTCCCGGCTGGAATCCGACATAGATTCCCAGAATCACGAACAATGCGAAGAATATTGGCATCATGATCTTATTTGCTTTTTCAATGCCGCTTCCGACACCTAACATCAGAATCAGCATACAGGCCACAAGCGCAAGTATCTGCCATATATTATTGCCAAATGCTGATGCCATCTTACCAAATGCAGCCCCGAATTCCTCCACATTTTCAGGCGAAAGTGTTGCTCCTGTAAATGTTCCAACGGCATATCTCAGGATCCAGCCCATTACAACCGTATATCCGATTGCCATGGCAAGTGATCCGAATACCGGGATCATCCCCAGTGCTTCTCCGACTTTTCTCTTTCCTTTTTTCTCACAGGCAATTCCAAATGCATCGATTGGCCCGGCCTTTGCCGCACGCCCAAAGCTCATCTCCCCGATTACTCCCGTCGAACCGATCAGTATTACAAATATAAAATATGGTATCAGAAATGAACCGCCTCCATACAGTGATACTCTGGTTGGGAACATCCAGATATTTCCCATACCGACTGCTGAACCGATACAGGCGCAGATAAATCCCCATCTGCTGCTAAATGATTCTCTTTTATTCATAATTTTTCCTCTCCAGCCATTGGGGACGGGGTTTTTGGTCTTTTTACTGTCCCTGCCGGCTCAAAATATTCCATACACATGGTAGACTTTCTCTATTCTACCATGAGTGCTATAAAGACGTCAAAAAAAAGGGAATATAAACTTATCCCCTTAGTGTCGCCACCACTCTTTTTGACATTGCAAGCACATCCAGTGCTTCCTCTATCGATCTGGTACAGATATCAACATTTGCAATCAGTCTTCCATACGCACCTTCCGCCTCTATAATTCCAATACTGAGTTCTGCTTTTTCGCACATAGGCAGATCATTTCGTCCGTTTCCTACTGCAATACACTGTTCCCCGCCCAACTGCTCTATGATTTTTCTTTTTTCTTCTGCTGCCGCATTACCGGGAAATGTCTGTATCTTTAACGGTAGTCCTTTACACTTTCGGATATTATGCCATCTTTCGCAATGGTTCCGTTATAATCCAGAACCAGATACTTAAGATCCATAGTTTTATATCCGGGAATTTCTATTCTCATACGTCCTCCTTCACTCTTACATATACTGTATCTGCTCTCTTGCAGGTTCGGATGACGGATGCTCAAAGAATGTCTTTGTGTCTGTCACTTCCAGTACTCTTCCCTGATCCATAAAGATAATCTGATCTGCAATTCTTTTTGCCTGTGCCAAATTATGTGTTACGATCACGAATGTATATTTTCCCTTTAATTCCAGAAGTGTTTCTTCTATCGCAATGGTATTTTTCATATCAAGCGCAGAACACGGCTCATCCAATAGCAATATTTCCGGATTCACACACAGACTTCTTGCTATGGCAAGACGCTGTTTCTGTCCACCGGATAATTTTTTTGCAGACTTCTTCATCTGGTCTTTTACTTCATCATATAGTCTTGCTTTCTGCAGACACTCTCTGGTAATTCGCTCTATTTCTCCGGCTTCTCTGATTCCGTGATATTTCAGGACATATGACAGATTCTTCTCTATACTGTATGGAAATGCGATCGGCTGTTGGAATACCATTCCGATTCTGGTTCTTAATACTTCCGTTGAAAATCCCTTAATGTCTTCACCATCAATAGTGATCTTCCCTTTGTAAAAACCGCCTTCCTCTTCTATCATTCGATTTAATGTCTTTAAAAATGTTGTTTTTCCGCAGCCGGATTGTCCTACGATTGCTGTAATCTTTCCTTCCGGTATCGTAAGACTGATATCATGCAATATCTCCTGTCTGCCAAATCCACAACTTATCTGTTCTATCGTTAACATATCAGTAATCCTTTCGTATATAAGTAATACATTTACATATGATCTGTATGACCAATAAGAATAACATCAGTACGAACGCCGTTCCATACGCATAATCCAGAGAAAATCCATTGTTTACCAGCATATACAGATGATACGGCAATGACATAAATGGATCCGTAAGTTTTCCCGGAACATCTGCGACCATAACCGCACCCGTATACAGAATCGGTGCAACCGCTCCCATTCCATATGCCATTCCAAGCGCTACCGTTCCAAGCAATTCCACTGCACAGACCGGAAGAATCAATCGTATAACCACATATTCTCTGGACATTCCAAGTGCCAGTGAATTCTTCATGTATTCTGTGCCCTTTTCTTTCAGTATCTTTTCTGCACGGATCGCAATAAACGGCACGATCATCACAGCCACACAGATAGCCGAACACAAGAGACTTCTTCCCAGACCAAACTGATAGATCAACAACGTATAGCCGACCAGACCGAGCAGAATAGAAGGAATTCCAGACAGTCCTGTAATACAGGCACTGATCACATGATAAAATATACTCTCCCTTGTATAAAATACAAGATAAACTGCCACTCCGATTCCGACGATTCCTCCCATCAGTGCCGAAAGCGCGCCAAGATAGATGGATCCCATCAATGCCGGATAGATCCCGCCTGCTGTTCCAAGCGGTACCCCCGCCGGTTTATCCAGAATAAACGAAAGACTCATCACATTCTTTCCCTTCCAGAAGATATACAGGAATAAGAACAGCGTCACTGCGATTGTAAGAATTCCAAGGATCCCTGTCAGGATGCGTATCATATACTTTGTCAGTTTATTTTTCATGTTCTGCAAACCTCCTCTTCAACAGCTGCCCTGCCAGTGTCACTACAGCAAGTATCACAAGCAGCACAAGATTTGCCACATAAAGCACCGACAGATGTATACTTCCGTATTCAATGCTTCCCATCTCAAGAGCTGTCAGCGCCGGAAGCGTCTGCCCGCGTCCCAGCAGCTTCGGGAAAATTGCAGAATTACCGATCACCATCATTACTGCCATCGTCTCCCCAAGCGCACGTCCGAATGCCATCATCGCACTTGCTACAATACCCGGCCGGATTGCCGGAAGTATCACTTTGATCAGCACATATTCTCTTGATAAGCCAAGTGCCAGTCCGGATTTCTCATATGTCCGTTTTGCATTTACAAGTGATTCCTGACATGTCGATATGATGTACGGCAGAAGCATGATTCCCAGTACAATACCTGCCACCAGTACACACTGTCCCGCTGCCATCTTCAGATATTTTGCAAATGCTTTTACCAGTACGGTTAATCCGATAAAGCCAAAGATTACCGATGGAATACCTGCTACCAGATCTATAAAGGCCAGGCAGACAGATGCCAGTTTCTTTGGCATGAAAAAAGTAAGAAAGCAGGCACATGCCACTCCCAATATCATCGCAAACAGTACCGCCAGTCCGGACACATACAAAGTACCTGTAACAGCCGGGAGAAGACCATACTGCGGGGTCGCACTTACCGGACGCCATTCCGATGATGGTAGAAACATTTTGATTCCTACTTCTCTTAATGCCGGAATACTTTCCTTCAAAATATGTATCAGCATAATCCCCATCAGTGCCGCTACCACAAAAGCAATCATATATATCAAGACTTTACAAAATGTATTTGCTATTTTTCTGTACATAACAAAGTCCTTTCTTGCATACTTTGATAAAAAAAAGGATGTATCTATGCGACACACCCTTTTTCATATTTTTCTATTTCATTGGAATGAATCCCATATCTTCTACAGTCTTTTGTCCTGTCTCTCCAAGGATAACATCCAGGAATGCCTGCTGAACATCTGTCGGCTTGCCAGATCCTACAATAAGAAGTGGTCTCTGAATAATGTAAGAACCGTTCAGAATATTTTCTTTTGTCGGCTCTACACCATTAACTTTCATGGTAACTACCTTGCCTGCATTCTGATTTGCCACACCAAATGATGCGTATCCGATTGCATACTGGTTATCAATGATATCCTGTACCAGTTCTCCCATGGAAGAAGCCTGAATTGCATCACTGGATACTTCTGTATCTCCCATAATGTTCTTCTGGAATACTTCATGTGCTCCACCGTTGATATCACGTGTGATCACTACAACCTTCTCATCCGGAAGTGAAGGATCAAGATCTTTCCATGTAGCGTATTTACCTGAGAATAATGAAACAATCTGATCTGTAGAAAGATCATCCAATACACCTGTTACAGGGTTCTTTGGATTAACAGCAATTGTTAATGCATCGATACCTACCTGGTATTCTTTTTCGTCTTTAATTGCTTCTTTTTCCTCATCTTTTACACTTCTTGCCACCATACCAAATGTAGAAGTTCCATCGATGACTGCTTTTGTTCCCTGTCCGGATCCACCTGCTGATACATAGATTGCAATGTCTTCTTTTGGAAGTGATGAATCATATGCATCCCATGTTCCATATGTGTCGAAGAAATCTGTCGCAATCGATGTGATGACCGGTGCTAATGTAGATGATCCGTTAAATAAGATCTGGTTACTCTCTGTTTTCTTCTCTGTGCTCTCTGTCTTCTTTGCATCTCCAGAGTCAGAAGATGCCTTTTTATCTGATCCACATCCTACAGCCATTGATGCAACCATTGCAGCCGCAAGAAGGACAGACATCAATTTCTTTTTCATAGATATTGTTCCTCCCATTAATAAATTTTATCTATATTGAATAGTATAGACTTGAATCCAATTATTTTCAAATTAATAATACCTATAAGTGCATCTACTTATAGGTATTATCAATATATTTATATGAGTTTTTTCCGAAATTTTGCCTTACTCATTCAACCCTGCCTTAAATTGCATCCAACGCATTCGAAATATCTGCGATCAGATCCTCTTTATCTTCCAGACCAAGACTGATACGAATCAGTTCAGCCGGTACTCCTGCCTCTTTTAACTGTTCATCCGTCATCTGTCTGTGTGTAGACGTTGCCGGATTCAGACAACAGGTTCTTGCATCTGCTACATGCGTCTCGATCGCACCGAGCTTTAATGTCTTCATGAATGTAGACGCTGCTTCTCTTCCACCCTTTAATCCGAATGAAACAACACCGCATCCTCCGTTCGGAAGATATTTTTGTGCTCTTTCATAATATTTATCGGACGGAAGGCCTGAATAGTTCACATATGCTACCTTTGGATGTGCTTCCAGGAATTCCGCAACTGCCTGTCCGTTCTCTACGTGCTTCGGCATACGTACATGCAGGGATTCCAGACCAAGATTCAGAATAAATGCATTCTGTGGTGATTGGATGGATCCAAAGTCACGCATCAGCTGTGCAGTACATTTTGTTATAAATGCACCTTCTTTACCGAATTTCTCTGCATATGTAATTCCATGATAACTTTCATCCGGTGTGCAAAGCCCCGGATATTTGTCCGCATGTGCCATCCAGTCAAACTTTCCGCTGTCTACGATTGCACCACCGACTCCTGCACCATGTCCGTCCATGTATTTGGTCGTAGAATGTGTTACGATGTCTGCTCCCCATTCAAACGGTCTGCAGTTGACCGGTGTCGGGAATGTGTTATCTACGATAAGTGGTACACCGTGTGCATGTGCCACTTTTGCAAATAATTCAATATCCAGTACAGTAAGTGCCGGATTGGCAATTGTCTCTCCAAACATTACTTTCGTATTTGGCTTAAATGCTGCATTTAACTCTTCTTCTGTTGCGTCCGGTGATACGAATGTTACATCGATTCCCATCTTTCTCATCGTTACATCGATCAGGTTAAATGTTCCTCCGTAAATGGATGAAGATGCTACAATGTGATCTCCGCATTCACAGATATTGAACAGTGCAAAGAAGTTGGCTGCCTGTCCGGATGAAGTCAGCATTGCTGCCGTTCCGCCCTCCATCTCTGCAATCTTTGCCGCAACCATATCATTGGTCGGATTCTGAAGTCTGGTATAAAAATATCCTGACGCTTCCAGGTCAAATAATTTTCCCATGTCTTCGCTGGTTGCATATTTGAATGTTGTTGACTGTACGATCGGGATCTGTCTTGGTTCTCCGTTTCCCGGAGTATAGCCGCCCTGTACACATTTAGTTCCGATTCTGTATTCGCTCATGAATTTTCCTCCTTGGTGCATGTTTTTTACACACTTGCTAAAGCATAGCTTTTTAGTATACTTTAGCACTATACCGAGGGAATTTCAAGGAAAGATAGTAAGACTAGTTTATTGTCTTCTCAAATATACCTCAAAAACAAAAAATATACAGGGAAGCTGCCATTAACAGCTTCCCTGTATATTTTTATAGGATAGGGAATATTTTATTTACTCGATCGCATCCGTCTCAATCACAAATTTCACATTACCATCCATCGCTTTATCCCTACCGCTGAATGTATTGTATTTGCAATCTTCTGATGTCAGCACATCGATTCTGTCAAGTACATCACCAAGTTCATCTTCCACGGTACTCTTTAACTTGCTGGTTCCTTCTTTGTCAAATTTCGCCATGCCTTCTGCAAGTTCTTTTGCCCCGGCCTGAAGGTCGGAAGCTCCGCTTCTGAGTGTACTGCTGTTAGCCGCAAGTGTTGCAGATCCGGAAGACATCTGGCTTCCCAATGTATTCAGTCCGCTTGCTAACTGATTCGTTCCACTCTGAAGTGTATTGACACCGGCTACTAATGTCGGACTGTTGGATTTCAGTTTATTTGCACCGCTTATCAGAGAATCATTGTATCCACTTAACTGGGCAAAGCCTTTATTCAGGGCTGTAATTCCCTGGATTGCTGTCGGGAACTGTGCAGATGTCTCACTGTCTAATGTAGAGATTCCTGCTGCCAGTTCAGAAATTCCTGCATCCAGCCCCTGCATACCGGCATTTAATTTTGTAATATTACTTGTAAGGCTATTTAACTGATCTGCCGGGATCTTGTCTTTTGCAGCCGTAATTGTATCTAATTTGGTCTGCATTTCACCAAGCTGGCTTCCAAGACCATCCATTGTCTTTGAAGCTGTCTGCAGATTTCCGGTTAAAGTTGTAATTCCTTTTGTAATATCAGAAGTATCAATATTATCAATGGAAATGCTGGCTTTTTCAACTGTATTCACATTCTTCAGACCGTCAGCTGCTGTTTTTGCATTTTTCAGTGCGTCGATAGACTGCTGTAACTGCTGTTTTTCTGCATCACTGGTAGCTTTACTCTTCTGTGTCTCCAGTGCCTGGATTGACTGACTGATCTTTTCTGAACTTGTATTTGCCGCACTCTTTGCTGCTGCAACTTTATTGTTATAATCATCGATAGCTGTATTTAATTCTGTGACTTTGCTTTCACAAGTAGTCTTCAGATTCGTTAACTGGATATTGAGTCCGTCCAGTTCTTTCTGCAATACAGTAAGTTCTTTTACAATATTAGTAACTGGCTCTGCAATGCCCTTTTGCATACCGCTTTCAAGCTGCTCTGTCTGTGCAATCAGTTCATTTCCTGTCTGCACCATGGAACCAACCTGTGCCATCAGTGCCTGCACCTGTTTTGTTCCAAGCGAATCTTCTAAGGCCTGTGTTCCTGCTGCCAGTTCAGAAGAAGCAACTTTAATATCCTCTGTATCTTTTCCTCTTCCATCTGTAGAAGCTTCCATTTTTGCAATAGCGCTCTGCACTTTCTTCAGTCCTGCACTAAGCTGTGTCAGCTGTGAAGCGCCTGCCGCCAGCTGCTTCTCACCGTCTACGTAACTGCTTACACCGTCTGCCAGTGTATTCACTCCATCCGTATAATCCTGTACCCCTTTGACAACTTTATTCACACCATTCACATACTCTGTAACGCTGCCGCTTAACTCTCCGTTAGAACCAAGATATTTCTGAATACCGGCATTCAATGTGTCAACACCTTCTGTATAAGTATTCACACCATCTGCCAGTGTTCCTGCACCATCTGCCAGTGTTCCGGAACCACTGACTAACTGAAGTGCCGCATCTTCCAGATCATCCAATGCTGTCTGCAGATCATCAACATTTACAATACTGTCCATATCCATGTCATCTAACAGATCGGATAATGCTACCGTATAAGTAGAAGACATTGTAAAGTCTGTCACGTCTGCCTCAATACTTAAGCTTTCCGGAATGGTTACTTTATCACTTTCCTCACTGCTTAAGTTCAGGCTGTCTTTTAATCCCGGCATTCCGAATCCGACAACGATGTTCTTATTGCCATCGGAAATGATCTTACCATTGTCGATCGTTACGTTACTGAATGTCTCATTCGGAAGAATCATGCCAGTCATCATCACAAATGGTGTATAAACTTCTGTATCTTTTCCGTCTACAGATACATTCTGCTTTTCATTGTTCTTATAATCTACCGTGATCTTCAGATGTCCGCTTTTACCTTTTAACTCTGACGGCTTCATCTGTTTTCCGTCTAAGTAATATTTTAATTTTACAGATACCGGAAGTTTTTTATCGGTAGTTCCCTGATAATAGATATCCTCACCGTCTGTTGACCAAGTGAGTTTATCTCCGTCTGCGGTATATTTCTCATCGCCTTTTACATTCTTGATATCACTCAGTGTGCTCTCATCTTCCAGATCCCCGGATACGCTTCCGGAATTCTTAAGCCAGTTGGATACGGTTACTTTGTCTGTCTTACCGCTTGCTTTGGCATTTACATATACGGTTTCTTCTTTATATACATCACTGTCTGAAGTTCCATTTGCTGCGAAAGCCGGTGTCACACCCATCATCACTGACATTCCGACTGCTACAGATGCTGCAACTTTTCTTTTCATTTTCCTATTCTTATTCATAATTCCTGCTTCCTTTCTTAATTATGATGGATTGTTAATAACAGGTTACTTTGCTTCATTTGTCTGTACTTTTGCCTTTTTTCCAAGAAATCCGATGGATGTCTTACAGATTAATTTGTCAAATATCATAAACATTGCCGGCAATACCAGAAGAACTACGATCATACTGATAATTGCTCCTCTTGCAAGCAATGTACAGATCGAACCGATCATCTCAACCTGTGAGTAGCAGGCAACTCCAAATGTTGCTGCAAAGAAACTAAGTCCGCTGCTGATAATGGACGGCATGCTTGTTTTATGCGCAATGCTGATTGCTTCCATCTTATCTTTTCCAAGGCTTCGTTCTTTTTGATATCTCGTTGTCATCAGGATCGCATAGTCAACGGTTGCTCCTAACTGGATCGCACCGATAACGATACTTGCCACGAACGGAAGGCTGATTCCCTGATAATACGGGATCGCCATATTGATCATAATTGCAAATTCAATAACTGCCACCAGAATGACCGGCAGTGAGATTGATTTGAAAATGATCAGGATGATGATAAATATTGCTGCGATAGAGATAATATTTACATTAACAAGATCGACATCTGTGACATCCTGCAGATCTTTCATCAGAGGTGCTTCTCCGATGACCATTCCCGTCTTATCGTATGATTTTACAATCTTATCAATCTTTTTAATCTGTGTATTGACCTGATCCGTTGCGGATTCGTATTCCGTACTTACAAATGCCAGTTCATAATCTTTACTCTGCAGCATCTTCCGGACATCCTTCGGAATTATGGAATCCGGTATACTAGGCCCGATAAGTGAACTCATACTGATGGTCCATTTCACACCTTTTACTTTATCGACCTTATTCAGCATCTGCTGTTTTTCCTTTGCATCCATGTTCTTATCCATCATGATAATATGCATGTTGCTTGCCCCAAAGTCATCCTTTACTTTTGCAATTGATACATTACTGTTCAATGTCTTCGGAAGTGAATCTGCGATATTGTAGTAAATCTTTGTATGGTTATTTCCATAAATTGCCGGAAGTAAAAGTATAAGGAATGCTGCGATCCATACTTTATAGTGTTTTGTGATAAAGGCTGATGGACGATCCATATTACTTAACAGCAACTTGTGTCTTGTCTTCTCGATTGGTTTATCAAATACAAGGATCAGTGCCGGCAGGATCGTTACACAACAGATAACGCCGATCACAACTCCTTTTGCCATTACAATACCAAGGTCACGTCCGAGTGCAAATGTCATAACACAAAGTGCGATGAATCCGGCCACAGTAGTTACGGAACTTCCGACAACCGACTTAAATGTATTGGCGATCGCATGCCCCATGGCTCTGTCTTTCTCACCCGGGAATCTCTTCTTATTCTCTTCATAACTATTCAGAAGGAAGATGGAATAATCCATCGTTACACCAAGCTGTAATACCGCTGTCAGTGCCTGCGTAATATAAGAAGTTTCACCGAGTATAATATTACTTCCCAGGTTGTATAAAATCGCAAGACCTATACTAAGCAGGAATAAGAACGGAACTACAAATGAACCCGATGTAATCTCCAGTACGACCAGACTCAACAATGCTGCGATCACTACATAGATCGGAAGTTCTTTCATTGCAATATTCTTAATATCTGTAACGATACCCGTCATACCACTGATAAAACACTGCTTATTTGCGATCTTACGAAGCTGTGTCAGTGCCTCCATGGAATTATCAGATGATGTCGTATCATCAAATAATACAAGCATCATCGTTGCATCTCCATTGATAAATGCTTTTCTTATATCTTTTGGAATCATCTCTGTCGGAAGACTGATATCTGCCACATCGTCATACCAGAGTACGTCCCGGACGTGCGGCACTTTTTCAAATTCCTTTTCCAGTTTCTGTACATCCTTCATATCCATATTCTCAACTGCGACCATGGAGAACGCACCCATTCCAAATTCATCTACCAGGATATCCTGTCCTTTTACCGTCTCCAGGTGATCCGGCAGGTAACTCAGCAGGTCATAATTTACTTTTGTCTTTGCGATGCCGATTATTGACGGAACGATTAATAAGACTCCTATAAGCAGCACCAATATTCTGTGTCGGGCAATCCATTTGCCAACTTTGACCATTCTTTCCATCTCCTCTTATTTTCTTTATGCATTTATTATTATAATCAAAAATGACCAGTAGTCAATATTTTATTTGAATTATTTTTTTATTTCGTTGATAATCTTTATCCATATTGGCGTACACTAAAAAAAGAAACAGCACATCCCGTGTTGTTTCTTTTTTGTTTCTATTCTATAAATTTGTTATTTCATGCATTTCAGGAGCAGTTTAATGTGCTGCTGCCTCTACATTTCCTGTAACTTTTTCTTTGCGTTTATCATGCATTGCAAATAATCCGGCAAGTAATGTTCCGGAGATCGAATGCCATGTGCAAGATACCGCACAGATAATTGCAGATTCCGGTGTAGATGCGAACTGGGCTGTCGTTGTTGCAAGGTTTGTTGCAAGTCCTGCATTCTGCATACCAACTTCGATAGAAATCGTTCTCTTCTTAGATGTATTCATACCAACCAGTTTTCCGGCTCCATATCCAAGCAGATATCCAAGACCGTTGTGAAGCAATACTGCTACAAAGATCACAACTCCTGACTGGAAGAATTTTGCTCCCTGTGAAGATACCACTCCGCCGACAACACATGCAAGTCCGAGAACGGCAACTCCCGGCATAACTTTCTGAAGTTCCTGGAATGTTTTATTCTTTCCTAACAGATAATTTAATAAAAATCCAACACCAACCGGAAGGATAACGGTCTCAATGATTGATACGAACATCGGAAGTCCCTTGATCGTGATCTGTGTACCGCTTGCCAGGAAAGATACCATAAGTGGTGTCATAACCGGTGATACCAGTGTGGATACTGTTGTCATTCCTACGGAAAAGGCTACATCCCCGCCGCACAGATAAGACATGATGTTGGAAGATACACCTCCCGGACAGCAGCCTACAAGGATCAGTCCAAGTGCGATTCCATCCGGCAGATTCAATACCTTTGAAAGCGCAAATGCAAGGAATGGCATGATCAGATACTGCGCAACCGCACCAACACAAATGTCAAACGGACGCTGTGCAAGAATCTTAAAGTCTTCTGTTGTAAGTGTCAGTCCCATACTGAACATGATAATACCAATGATAATCGACTGACATGTGAACTTGTTCGATACCATATCTGTGAACAGCGCCAGGTTTACCCAGCCCATCATAGACGGAAGGAAAAATGTAACCACTGCGATTGCGATTACAACAATTGACGTGTAGTCTGATAAAAATTTACTTGCTTTCTGTAATGCTTTCATTACTCTTCTCCTCCTTTAAGCAATCACTGTCCACCAAATTTCTCCTGTATACTTTGGTATACAAAAAGTCCCTTCCCAGAATATACTCTGAAAAGGGACGAAATCTATCCGCGTTACCACCCTAATTCTGTAGAATCTTTCTACAGCTCTTATTCACGTACCATCATACATGTTCCCTGTAACGGGGGATACCGGCGAGGTTTACTTTGATATTGCTTTCAACTCGCTTCTTAGAGAGGATATCCTTATCTGCTTATTACCTGCTTCCACCAACCGCAGGCTCTCTGTGAAATAACGATAGATACGGCATTGTTCTCATCAACGAATTTCGGTGAACTATATGTGTTTTTTACAAGTCCTTATTATAAACCTG
>ERZ1026852.1020-NODE-1020-length-15853-cov-89.515445_pt1 | contig 15853 bp, 10 predicted proteins | sample MGYA00380156_ERZ1026852 | MGnify/ENA primary metagenome ERZ1026852 (study PRJEB33269, sample SAMEA4719792) | human gut metagenome | biome: human-associated habitat; feature: organic feature; material: feces | place: Cameroon | collected 2013-10 ...
GTCAAGTTCCAAGTGGCATTTCTCCCACTTGGAACTTTTTCATTAAAGAGATATCAGGGCACCTGCATAAACCTGTGTTTAGGTATAGATGGTAGTAAGTCTAAACAGGTACTTTACTCTTCACCTTTTCGCCGGAAACCTCGATAAACACTGGGGTTGTGAGAGGTGAGGAGTTGGCTCAACTCTTCACCACTCTTCACCCACTCTTCACCTCGTTACGAAAAGCCCAGTCCCATTAGGTGGCGATAGTTCTTATCGTCAATAATTGAGTTTGATTGTTTGTTATTACCTTTTGAAGCAGTATTGTCCTTTGCAAGCAACCTTGATGCACCGCTCCATTGGTATGCCGCCACTGCTGCTACGACAGCAGATCTTTTCAAAAAACTTTTCTGTCTATATACATTATTTATTATTGTTATACATGCGTATCACGTCGGCATCTATCTGCGTATGCAGATTATTTACGATAGTGTGAACATTATTAGTGAAACTATAATACACTACCAAAGTCTTGGCATTGATACAACTGGCTGAAAGTAATATCGCCATGATAAATAACATTTTTATTTTCATAGTTCTTACTAATATTATGATATTGTCATTTAATATGATTCGGTTCCTGATTCATTATTGAATGAAATTATTGATTCGGTTCGCGGGATTGAGCGGCATCTGGTCCGACAACACCAGCGACTTGACCATGTGGAGCGTGCCCTGCTTGTATTTCTGGAAATGCTTTGAGGCGATATGCTTCTCGTACGCTTCACAGCTTGCGTATGTCTCAAGAATTGTTATCTTGCATGGATTCTCCTTTTCGCCAACAGCGTACATCGTCAGCACGCCCGGCTCGGTACGCAGGGAGACTTCGCCCACCTCGGTTGCGTATTTCATGTACTCGTCGAGATGCTGCGGATAAACCTCGATTTTCGACAGGCGTACGATACCGTCAGCGGTCATCGGCTCCTTTGCGCACATTCCCGGCTGCTTGTCCAAGTTCCGGCATTTACCGATAATCTCTCCAGTGGCAATGTAGGAATAGGTCGGGAACTCGAACAGCACGGGTTTCAACTGCGTATAGTCAAGTTTTCCCTCACTGTCAAGTACCTCAGGGGCAGCGTAGGTGTTCGCTATGGAACAGATAAAATTGTCGAAGCCTTCAGTCTCAAAAATATCCTCAACATTACATTCCATTGTCAGCGGAGAGGCATCTATCACTGGAGTACCGTTCTCGCCCCAATGATATTTAAATACTCCAGATTTATTTACAGAGGCACCACTTACACTTCCCACATAGTCGGCCTGTGGGAGCATCTCACGGCTTACAAGGTTGATGGACAGTTTCTTGGACTTGCGAATACCTTGATTGGTATAGTGGCTTTTGCTCATGCTGACCAATACACGGTCGTGACCAATGATGCCCGTATGTCCAACTACGAGCCAATTCACCTTTCCTTCTACCTCTGCACCAACCACTGTCATTGGTTTCGGATAGAGAGCCAGAACGTTTCCGATATTTTTCTTTTCTGTTATCATCATTTCTTTATTTTTTAGTTGTGAAGTATTATTGCTCTTACACGCAAAAGCGAGTATTAGTGCGAGAATACAAACTGCATTTATAAAACGTATCTTCATAACTTATTCATATTAATTCATTACTTGTTCATATTAAACAGGTTATAAGCATTTCCCCAAAGTATGCCGTCAATATGCAGAGCCAGCATATCTCTCGCTGCTCCATCGGTTGACAGTGCAAAATTACAACAGTCTCAAAAATGTGACGTATCGTTATTTGGGGAATTCATACCATTTTTGCGGTTTTTCCTTTGAATTATTCTTATTTGTCATTAAAATCATATATCTTTGCACGATGAAAGGATGTTGGCAAGCCGCGACAAAGATGCCGTTGACTTGTCAGATAACGTTTAACAACAGAACCATGGACAAGATACTGAAAGTAAGAAAGGTAGGCGACTATATCCGATACCTTGGAGGAAAGGAGCAGCACCCGTTGGTAGGAATCGTTGACTATGCGGCTCTCTCGCCCATACGTCATAGTCTAAATAACTATAGTGTGTATGGCGTGTTCATGCATGAACACCTGACCGTTGATCTGAAGTATGGTTGTGGAAAATATGACTATCAAAGCGGAGGCACAGTAATATGTGTCGCTCCGGGGCAAATAGGAGGTAAAGAAGACAACGGAGAGCGAATTAATCTTGACGGATGGGCATTGCTGTTCCATCCCGACATGCTGCACGGCACACCCTTAGAAAAGGAAATTCGCAATTATACGTTTTTCGATTACAATGCCAATGAAGCCCTGCATACCACGGAAGAGGAATATACACTGCTTGCCGACATCATGAAAAAGGTAAAGATGGAGTTGGACACAAGGCATGATGATATGCAGAACAGCATCCTATTGGATTACATCAGTCTGTTGCTGAACTACTGCAAGCGATTCTATGACAGGCAGTTCCTGACCAGAAAAGTGGAGAATATTGACATGCTTCATCGGTTTAGTTCTGTGCTTGAAGACTATTACGCCAAAGGGGAACAATTCAGGCAAGGGCTGCCCACAGTGGCTTATTGCGCCGATCGGCTCTGTATGTCTGCTGGATATTTCGGAGATATGGTAAAGAAGCATACAGGAGATTCTGCCAAGAATTACATTCACCATTTTATCATTCAGAAGGCAAAGAACCTTCTTGCTTCTGGTGAAACCATTTCAGCCGCAGCCTACGATTTGGGCTTTGATTATCCTCAGCACCTCAGTCGCTTGTTCAAGAAAAAGGAGGGCATATCACCCTCCGAGTATATAGACAAGATAAAACACAGGTAACTCCAAATTCATCAGCGACGAACGAATCCATAGGTTAGGCTCTAGAAAGAATGGTTACCTTTTGCAAAAAATAAGTAAAATAGCAGCAAAGAAAATAGACAATAAGGCTCCATGAGAAGTTATAAACCATATATCATCAAACTATGCATCGTTTTCCTCTGCTTTTGGGGCTGGATACTTACCAGCTATGCCCAGAAGGTAGGAGCAAACGATTATTTCTATGTGCTCAATACCCAACAGGGGCTTTCTGATAACTGTATCCTGCAGATGATGCAGTTGGCAGATGGCAGGTTAGCGGTGAGAACTCCCAAAGGCATCAATCTCTATGATGGAAGGCGCTTCTCATTGATTCCCCTTCCTGCAGAAAAGGCAGAAAGCATCACGAAATACAAGGGGCAGACGCATCTTTATGCCGATAGCCAGGACAGGTTATGGGTAAAGGAATACCAGAAGATATTCTGTATTCTGCTTGCAGAGGGCAGACTTCTGGAGCATCCCCTTGATGCTCTGTCAGGAAATAGAAAAGAGGATAAGATGAAAATGATGCGAAACGGACCGGCTCGGAATGCCATTCAGGATTTGTTTGTTGATAGCAGGAAGAATGTCTGGGTTGTGATGGGTGATTCGCTGCTCAATACGCAGGATGGCAACCAAATCCATTTGAAGAAGGAATGGGGTTGTCTGCAGGATCTGGATACCGATGGCAAACAGGTTTATGCCTTTATGGATTCGGGAATCGTGGCGGTTTTTCAGAAAGACAAGCTGGCCTATACCACTTCTGCCTATTCTGCAGCCGAAGCTCAGCATTATCGGAACACCTCACTCACCGTTCAGACACCGAGCGGACAGTTTTACCAGATTAGAACCGGACGTGATGAAAAGAACAAGACGGATGCTTCCATCTTCCTGCATTTTAATCCGGAAACCCGTAAGTATTCCAGGATCTTCGCATGCGATTACATCTTGCATACATTGAATATGTCATCAGACAATCAGGCTCTGATCAGCTGTCAGCATGGTTATCTGATGTTCGACTTCAAGTTGGGAACTACTCCACGCGAGGTAAAGGACTTGTCTCTACCTGATGGAAAATCACTCACCACGGGCATCAATACGGTTTATCGGGATAAGGAAGGAGCCATCTGGCTGGGAACCTATCATGATGGTCTGATTTATGTTTCACCCATGTTGGGCCTCTTCTTTACAATAGACCAACCCTGGTGGAAGTCGGGATGGGCGATAGCTGGCTTTGTGGTTTTCCTCGTGATTCTGGTGGGCATCATCACTCTTTATCTCCGTAGAGAGAAGAAAGTAAATGTAACAAATGCTGATTCCGTAAAAGATAACAATCCTTCCTTGCCAGAGGATAGCCTGCTACCGGAAACAGCCGAAGCTATTAATCGGGAGCCCGAGCTGATTCTTCAGGTGCGTGCTCTGATAGAGCAGCATCTTGGAGATGGCGAATATGGCGTAGAACAACTGGCACAGGATCTCTGTATGGAGCGGACAGGACTTTATAAAAAGCTGACGGCTCTGACCCATACTACTCCTGTGGCATTTATCCGCAGCATTCGCCTTCATCATGCAGCAGTCTTGCTTCAGGAAGGTAGGCTGAGTGTGAATGAAATTGCCGAGCGAACTGGATTCAGCTCGCCCAGCTATTTCACCAAGTGTTTTAAGAAGGAATTTGGCGTTTTGCCTTCCGAATATAGATAAATGATGCCGGAACAGCCCTGAAATGGGGCTTTTTCCGGCATTTTTCAACAAATGTGCCACTCGATTCTTCATTTGTTTTATCCCTTTTCCACCATTTAGCATTACCTTTGCAACCGAAATACAATCTGATGTATTTGTAACTGTACAAATCATAAACCCTCTAATATAATAAACAAGAGTATGCTAAAGAATTTATCTCTCATTGCCCTTTTGGGCATCGCTGCCGTTGGCGTTCCAGGTGAACTCTGCGCCAAGAGCGTAAAGGTGGCAGGCACACAGAAAGGTGCGGCTGCCAAGTCTATCACCCGTCAGGTTGCTCAGCAGAATGTAACCATCGAATTCTATTCTCCATCCATCGTCCGCATCTTGAAATCAGATGCCGGACTTGCTGCTCCCGTTCAGAAGAAAAGCTATTCTGTCATCTTGAAGCCTCAGCAGCTGAAGGATGTTCAGATACAGGAAAATGGAGATGTTGTAAATATTAAATCTAAATTCATTTGCGTCGAACTGAACCAGCAGACTGGCGAAATCCGCTTCCTTTCGAAGGATGGAAAGCTGCTGCTTACCGATACGAAGACCCGTCTGGAAGCCCGCAAGGATGAAGCCAACAAGGGCAAGTACCGCATTGAGCAGGACTTCCGTCTTGCCGACGACGAGGCCATCTATGGTCTGGGACAGTTGCGTGATGTTCATATGAATCAGCGTGGCCGTCAGAACATCGTACTCTGGAACAATAACACTTATATCGCCATCCCTTATTTCACCAGCGAGAAAGGCTATGGTCTTTACTGGGACAATGCGGGAAAAACCTATTTCAATGATATAGTAGCATCCAAGGATAATGGCAACCAGCCATCATGCACTTCCTTTACCAGCGAAGTGGGAACCTGCGCCGACTACTATTTCATGTACAAGGATGGTACGCAGGATGGAGTCATCGCCAGCATCCGTGAACTCACCGGACAGGCTACGATGTTCCCGAAATGGGCGATGGGCTTCTGGCAATGCCGTGAGCGCTATAAGACCAGCGATGAACTGGCTGGCGTATTGGATAAGTATCGCGAACTGAAGATTCCTACTGATGCCATCGTGCAGGACTGGCAGTATTGGGGATGCGACTCCAACTGGAATGCGATGAAATTCCAGAACCCATACTATATAAATAAGGTAGGCGACCCAGCCTTTGCCAAGTATCTTCCTACAGATATGAAGCAGATGAAGGCACAGGGAGAGCCTCGCCTGAAGAGTCCGGAGGAGATGGTGAAGTATGTTCACAAGAACGATGCCCATCTGATGATTTCCATCTGGGCAAGTTTCGGTCCTTGGACAGAGCAGTATCGTGAACTGAAGAAGATGAATGCCCTCCTTCCTTTTGAAACGTGGCCAAGAAACAGTGGCGTGATGCCATACGATGTCTTCAATCCGAAGGCTCGCAACCTCTACTGGAAGTATCTTACTCATCTCTACCAGATGGGATTTGATGCCTGGTGGACCGATTCTACGGAGCCAGACCATTTTGAGAAGCCGGGCGATGAGAACTATCAGACCTTCGATGGTTCATGGTTGGGCGTGAAGAACGCCTTCCCATTGTTGCACAACAAGAGCATCTATGAGCACCAGAGAGCGATGAAGGGCAACACAAAGCGTTCGCTCCAGATGACCCGAAGCGGCAGTTTCGGTATTCAGCATTATGGCACCCTCTGCTGGAGCGGTGATGTGGTGGCTTCCTGGAACGAGATGAAGAATCAGATTCCATCGGGCTTGAACTTCTCGCTCTGCGGTATCCCATTCTGGAACACCGACCTGGGTGGTTTCTTCTACTGGGAGTTTGAACAGAATCCAAAGAATCCAGCCATTCAGGAATTGCAGACCCGCTGGATGCAGTGGGGAACCTTCATGCCATTGATGCGCAACCACTGTTCTTCGCCGATGGTAAGCGAACTGTATGAATTCGGAAAGCAGGGCGACTGGGCTTATGATGCCATGATCAGGACCATCAAGCTGCGCTATCGCCTTTTGCCTTATATCTACAGTACGGCTGGCGACTGTGTACAGAATAGCGGAAGCATGATGCGTGCCTTGGTGATGGATTATGCGGCAGACAAGAAGGCTTCCCGCCTGAACGATGAGTATCTCTTCGGCCGCAACATTCTGGTGAAGCCGGTAACCGATCCTTTATATACCTGGAAGGATAAGGAGAAGAAGGGCCATACCATCTATCCTGATGTAAGGAAGGCAGCTGCGCCTGTGAATGTTTACTTGCCAAAGGGTAATAAATGGTATGATTTCTGGAGCAATGCCCAGTATGAGGGCGGTCAGGATATCCAGCGCCTTTGTCCTATCGACATCATGCCTGTGTTCATCAAGGCTGGTACCATCCTGCCATTCGGTCCTGAAGTTCAGTATAGTTCAGAGAAACCTTGGGATGAGCTGGAAATCCGTGTTTATCCAGGTGCTGACGGCTCATTTACTCTCTATGAGGACGAGGGTGACAACTACAACTATGAGAAGGGAAAATTCTCTGAAATCCAGTTTGTATGGAATGAAGCTGCCAGAACCCTGAACATCGCGCCACGTAAGGGCAGTTATAAGGGAATGCTCCAGCATCGCAGATTCCACATCGTGCTGGTGGGTGCTGATAGCGGAATAGGCGATCAGCCTATGCAGGCAAGCAAGAGCGTGGAATATGACGGAAAGGCAGTAAAAATACAGCTGTAAAGTAGAAAATACAAAGCACCATTGGCTATGAATGTATAACCAATGGTGCTTCAAGAATCGTTATAGAATTTTAGTTTCAAAGAAATTCTTTATCCTGTATATCAATATCATGCTTATAGCGTCCGAACTAATGATGTGATATTTCAATTAATTCAACTTCGGTAATGATAGGATATTTTGTTCAAGATACTCAATTAGCATCCTGAACAAAAATATCCTTTTCACAAGTTTAATTAAAAATGAAGGAGAAGCCAATGCTACTCCTTTATGAAATGCGAGAACAACTTCCTTTGATGTTCTTCAACTATTCCTCTACAATATGTTTGAATTTCTCCCATCCATCAGGTAACCAATAGTTATCTTTAGCACCTTTAGGAACGTAAAGAGTACAAGCAGCAAGATTTATTCCGTCGAATGTATCCTGTTTTGCTACAGGAGGAACAGAAGATGCTATGTGTATCGCACTCAACTGACGGCATCCATTGAACACTTTGCTACCCATTGTCTTGAGAGATGCAGGGAGACTGACAGATGTGAGAGATGAACCGGCAAACGCCATGTCACCGATATTCTGCAGGGCAGAACCGAAATTCACGGACAATAACGACGGACAATCATTAAAAGCAAGTTCCTCGATGTTGACTACGGATTCACACAGTATTGTTTTCAATGATTTGCAATGGCCAAAAGCACTAATCCCAATTGTTTTAAGAGCAGGTGGAAAACTGACTTGCTTCAAGGAATCACAATATGAAAAAGCTCGGTCTTCTATTTTCTCCAACACTGGCGAAAATACCACCTCCGATAATGCCGAACAGCGGCGGAAAGCCATCGGTCTGATGGCAACAACTCCCTTAGGAAAAATGATTGATTTCAACTTATCTTTATGATGGAACATATGCAATCCCATCATATTTTCTTCGTTCTGGCAATACCAGGCATCGATGTAATAGCTGCCGCCTGTAACGATTCGCGCATCCGACAAATCCAACATCTCCAGTCTAGGCATTTTTCGCAAGCATTTTACATCGCTGCTATCCAATGCTCCTTTCACTTTCATTCGAGATATGCCCAGTTTTTTGTCGTCACCAATACGCGTAGACAAGGTACCAGCTTCATCAAGCTGAATAGTTACCAGTTCTTGTAAAATCTCAACTGCTGAAGATGAGTTTCCATCTCCAACCTTCGATAGCATAGTTTGCAATAATTCTTTCGGACTTTTCATATACCAAAAACATTGTGTGCCCAAAGTCCCCAACAGGCAAAATACAGTATGACAGACTAGACATAAAAAAAGCGTGGGAACTCTACCTGTTACCCGTCCCACGCTCTGAGGCCTTCGCATTGCCCAATGTAGTTGAACGAGCAACGTCGAAGCCCACGCCGATATGTATACACTTTCCCTTATACGGATATAAGACTCATCGCCTAGACGCAATAAGCCATACCAGTAAAGGGATGTGAAATTAACACATCCCGGGGCATCTACCGTTGCGATGCTCAAGACTACATTAGAAAGTTGCGAAGTTTCAGAGCGTCAAGAACAAAGCGTTAAGTAAACGCCTTTATATTATGTCGTGATACCTTTATCCCACTTACCTTTTCTCCCATCTTAGCACAAGAAAGTCGCTTAAAGCGACTTCAAATGCCTCGACACGGCGTGAGCGAGTGTAGTATCGGTTGCAAAGATAATGAAAAAAATGATTACTCACGTATTTTTAGTTGATTATTTTTCGTTGGTAGGATAAAAACTGAGGTTTGGGCGCACAAAGAAGACTTATTGCGCCCAAACACACCAATTCTCTTAGTTTTTTAACTTGAATTCCAAATTAGCTTTTCAAAATGCTTCGTTGATTCTTGCAACAAGTTCCTCTGGCTTGAAATCTTCCATCTTAGAAAAGGCAAACCATTTCTTACCTAAGTCTTTGATAGAGGCTCCCACATGATAAACTGTATCATCAATGCAAAGAAAACGATCGTGGGAACGACGGAAGACATCTACTTCTATCGGAGGATATTGGCTATTATGGCGATCGACATCAAGGCGAAACTGGCGACTTACCTGCTGAGTATAAATGGTGGCAGAAACATTCTTACCTCGCTTATCTAATAGCGTCAAGACCGTCTCATCCACATAATTATCTATGAGGATGATACGCTGCTTGGCACCCTTTACGAGTTCAGAGACAAAGGAATAGGCATCATAAATTTGGTTATCAAAGAAGATTCCTTGCTTCGGTTTGTACATTCCTTCGTCCAAGCGACGGAATATTTCGTCTATGCGATGGTCTTGTACTTCTTGATGAGCAAGAATCTTCGCCTGAACCTTATTAGACACCAACTGATTAAATTCGATTGTTTCCAATCGTTGGAAAACCGCAGCATTGTTCACCATAAAATGGCGCATAGATACGAATGCTCGCATAATGCGGATGTTTGCTTCAACAGCAGTCGATGACTTCAAAACTCCACTAAGCATGGCAACTCCTTGCTCTGTGAAAGCGTAAGGCAGTTTTCTTACACCGCCCCAACTTGAAGTCGCAAATTGCGACTTCAAGTTATCAAATTCATTTGGGGTCAATTGAAACATAAAGTCTTCAGGAAAACGCTCTATATTACGTTTTACCTGCTCATTCAATCTTTTTGTTTCTACTCCATACAGCTCAGCCAAGTCACGGTCAAGCATCACTTGTTGCCCTCTGATAACTCGTATCAGAGACTCCACTTTATTTTCTACAGGCAGTTGCTGTCCTTCCACCTGTTCCAATTCCTTTTCCTTTGCCATTTCCTTTGGTTTTGAATATTTTGGCAAAGATACAACTATTATTGGAAACAAGCAAGGATTTTCTTGAATGTTTTTGTTTGAGGTGTCAAATTGGAACCTCAAACGATACAATAGGATGGTTTCAAAGTCGCAATTTGCGAACTTGAAGAAGTTTGGAAGTCGCAATTTGCGACTTCCAAACACAAATATTACTTGATTTACTTCACGATTTCTTTTCTCACGCTTCCATCGCTATACTTCACGATGTTCAAGCCCTTGGTTGGAGCTGTCAGGCGCTGACCATTTACAGAATATCGGGAGACTTCTTTGACATCATTATTATTTGAAATCTGCCCAATACCAGTAGGAGTTATAACTTTAATGGTTTTTGTTATCGTTTGAGAATTACCAAAATTATAAAAGCCCCAATCATTCTTCCTAGAGCTGATATTGAAACTTAATTTTGTAATTCCTTCTTGCAAACCAACAACATACCATTTAGCATGATTAGTTTCCTTATTTGAAGCACGCACTTGTATGACGCTTTCATCAAACCCGAGATTGAACATGCTATATAAATCCGCATCATAAGCAATATTTAGCTCTTTTGCTTTGCCCATTTCTACTTCTATAACATCATCGTCATTCCATTGTAAATTATTACTGGCTTTTTCTATTGTAAGATAAGCACGAGCCGTTTGAGAATCTAATCGAATATTCGGATTCGGTGTTTTAATACCAGTAATTGTTATGATATATTTTCCCACATCAGTAGCACCATTTGCAATATAATTAACATAACTTCCAGAATAACTACCCGAAGAAACATTCCAAACATGCTGAGAATATTTATTTTCACTATCCAATGCCCAAATATCAATTTTCAAGTCTGAAACATCATACTTCATATTCAATTTAGGAATATGCTGAAAAAACAAGTCTGAAATACTCTTAGACATGTCATTATAGGTTACGGAATTATAAGTTTCCTTGAAGCCTAAAAGCAACGGATTAACCTTCAACTTACCATATTGATAGGTAATGGCATAATCATCTGCCTTACCACCTGTTACAAGAATATTGTAAGTGCCAGCGTTTGATTCTTTAGTAGCCTCACAACTCAAAGTTGGCTTTGGAGAAATACAACTCTCGTTATCCGAATTGGCAAAACCATCGTATGCAATCTTAAATGCAGGGTTAGCTTCGCCATATGAGCGCTCGTAATCTATAGCTTTTACTGTAAGAGGGCGCTTACTGACTGTCAATTCACCATTAGTATATTCCACAACTTGGTAATTTTGTGAAGCTCCACCGCTTACAGTTATAGGATAAACTCCACAATGTGATTTCTTGGTTGCAGTAGTTGCGACTTTGATGGCTTGTGTCCAGGTTGGCGATGTTTCATTATTGCGCAAACCAGTATATATCAACTCAAACTGAGGATTTTCATCACCATACAGGCGAGAAGTATTTTTTACCTTTAACGTAAGTGGTGCCTTAGTTACCGCCAACGTTCCATAATGATAAGTTACTTCATAGTTTGGAGCGTTTACAGAAGCCAAGATACGATAATTACCAACATTGCTCTGCCCATCTGCATCACAAGTATAATCCACTGTCATATTTTGGTTTTCCGCATTTTCTCCCTCTACAAAGCCAGTGATTACACTTGAGAACTCCGGATTAGGATTTCCATACTCACGTGTTGCATTATTCACAGTCAATGACAAAGGAGCAGGAGTTATCGTATATTCGTAAGGGACCTCTACAGTAATGTCAACCCCATTAGAATACCTTACCTTTACATTGGCAGAATGGGTACCTACGCTCTTGTCCAAAGCAGAAGCATCCTCCAATGTGGCAGTATAGCCTTTCAAGTTGTTCTGCCACTCCAACTTTGGAGCCATACCAGTATAGGTGTAGGTGCTTGTTGGGAAAGAAACGTACTGTACCATATTTTTTGCATTTCCGTATGCTTCTTTGTTTGGTACATACAAGGTTAGGGCTGAATGGCAGCCAAAAAATGGGGAATAATAATCACTATAATCTGGTTTTTCGGCTCCAATAAAAAAGACTTCCATCAAATGTCCATTAGAACTAAAAGCATAATCGCCAATACTTTTTACGGTCTCAGGAATAACCAACGAAGTCAAATCACAATTACTGAAAGCGTAACTTCCTATAGTCTCTATACCATTCGGTATTTCTATTTCTTTCAAGTTTGAACATCTACTAAAGGCACTATTCCCTATCGTTTTCAAACTCTGTGGCAACTTTACAGAAGATAATTTACTGCTTCCAAAACCTTTTACTGTGAGAATAGCATAAGTTCTATTGTTATAGTTCACCGTTTCAGGAATCACAACACTTTCGTCATTTTTATGAGCATCAGTAAATCCATCACACTGTACCTCCAAATTTGAAGGGGAAGTAATCGTATACTTCAAGATGCCATCATCAAAGTCTGATGCGGCAACAACCATGCTCCATGACAGCAATGCCACCATGAGCAATAAAGAATGTAGTTTTTGTTTCATAAATATTATTTTTTAATTAGACATATTTCTTAGTCAGAAAAAGAAAGCACTATTTGCTACTTATCTCTTCCAAACATTTCAATACTGCATTTTTTAGCTTTTCATTTATCTCTACAGAAGTTACCTCTGTACCATTAATTACATTTATTTCTTCTGCATCAAACCATTCTGCCATTTTGCCTCTATTAGTCGTTATTGCATCTAACCACTCATCGGTTTCCCCTTTCATGATTTTGATTTCATCATCTTTCTGAAATACAATAAATGATTTTTCCCAACAATCACCCTTATGAAGACATAGGTATGTATTTGGTTCTTTCAAACAATAAAAGCTACAATTGTCAAATTCTCGACCTGACAACTGTTGATTTACATCTTGTCTCAATAAATCTTTTTGCATATTCGTAATACTTTGCCACCGAATCCCCAATTGGCGATTAACATTCTCTTAGCTGACGGCAAAATAAAAAACGTGGGATTCTACCTGTTACCCGTCCCACGAATCGAGGCCTTCGCATTGCCCACACAGTTGAACGAGCAACGTCGAAGCCCACGCCGATATGTATACACTTCTCCCTATACGGATATAAGACTCATCGCTAAGACGCAATAAGCCATACCAGTAAAGGGATGCGAAATATATCACATCCCGAGGGCATCTACCGTTGCTATGCTCAAGACTGTGTACGAAGTTTGCGAAGTTTCGATTCGTCAAGAACAAAGCGTCAAGTAAACGCCTTTATATTATGTCGTGATACCTTTAGCCCACTTACCTTTTCTCCCATCTTAGCACCCAAAAGTCGCTTAAAGCGGCTCCAAATGCCTCGACACGGCGTGAGCGAGTGTGGTATCGGTTGCAAAGGTAATGAAAAAAATGATTACTCACGTATTTTTAGTTGATTATTTTTCGTTGTTAGGATAAAAACTGATGTTTGAGCGCATTAAGAAGCCTTATTGCGCCCATACACCTTTTTAAAACATCAAAAAGAGCTTGGGAATCTCCTTATCCTATGCTTTCTCCGTTATCATCAGCACATGACTTTCATCACTCAATGTGGTGGCGAAGATATAGGTTTCGCCGCCATCTTTCAGCTTCAGGCGCTTGCGCAATTCGGCTACAGAGAGGGGGAAGTTGCGGGTGGCGATGTTTGCCTTGGTGATGCCTGAGAGATGACGCTTCAGCTCCTTCTTATTAAAAGAGGAGATGGCGATGATGCGGAAACTTCTGCCTGGGAAATCCACGATAGGCTCCATGCTCACGAAGAGATGGCTGTTTTTGGAAAGCATTCTGGCTCCATATCGCTCAGATAAGATGCTGAAACAGCCGGCTTTCATCAGAGAGGCATTCGGCTCGTAAAGATACTGCATCTCTTCAAGAACGGGTGGAGCTATCTTTACCGAAGATGCCTCCATTTCCATCTCATCACAAACGAAGGACTGGATATCGTTGAAGCAATAAATGCGGAGATTTCCTACATGACCAGAATCTTCTGCTGATGGCAAAACAGAACCATTATTCTGGCCAGGGAACGAATTGCAGTCCCCATTTCCGCCCATATTTCGCGCAGAAAGCACTAACAGGAGTTCCTTGCACTCATTATTCACGGAGATGATATGAACCTCTCTTACGCAGCTTAATTCGCTTACCGCACGGTGCCAGTCGAGCATCGGAGAGAGTTTGATGATGATATAATCTGCCTTCGAAAGCATTTCTTCCTGCAAAAGGGTTACATCGGGCGTGCAATCTTTCAAGGATACTACCTTGTTGCCCGCATCGTCTCTACGGGCAGGATCAATGAAGATCAGCTTAAGACCAAGGATGGTCTTAAGTAATGACCGAGACTGGTCTTCAGTTATGCCTAAAGAATCTGATGCAGCAGCCTCTTTCTTTGAAGCAAAAGAATGCAGAACCTCTATTCCGTCTCCATTCTTCACGATGGCATTCTTCAAGCCCAACCGCCCAAAGTTTTCCTTTGCTGCTTCACAGAGATGAGCCTGACGCTCCACATACATCGACTTCACGCCCAATCGGGAAGCGATGTAAGAGAAGTCTACTCCGAAACCGCCGGTCAGGTCAACAAACTCGATTTCTTCAGAAAAATCTCCTTCATGAGGTTCTTCTTTTATTTCATTAACATTCCTGTCTGCTTCTGTTAATATCTGTTGCTTTTTGCAAGTGGATTCATTTTTGGCGAATTCTGAATCAACCGCCCCTTTGCCCGCAAATTCGCAAATTTCAGAAAGATGAAGATTTGAGGCATTTTCGCCCTCCTTCTCCTTTTCTTGTCCGTTTTCAGATGATGAAGGAGACAAACCGAGTAGTCGGGCAGCGAGTTCAGCCTTATAAAGTGCCGTTTGTTCTGACGAACATTGCTCCATCGAAATATGAGGGGGATAGATGATGCCATCAATGCTTGCCCATAGGGGCAGTTTCATACGAGCCATCTTTCGCCCGCGAATCTGGTCGAGAGCGAAAGGCATATCTACCTCAGGATACTTGCTGCCGAGGAAAGCCAACTGGCGAACATCATCGTCCTGATGCTGGCGGATAAAATCGAGCGTTGCTTGGTTCATTATTTCTGTTGAATGATTCGTCATTACATTACTTATTCTTAATAACCGCAAAATTACGATATTCTGATGAGATTACAAAATATTTCTCAGAATATCTGATAATTTATGTCGGGATGCACCGGAAACAGGATGCTCTCGGCTATAATCTACCCCTTTTCCTGGCTATATGATTCTAACAGCAGGCATAAATAAATACATAACTATCGGAGATAGAACAACTGACTAGGAAAAACAGAAGGCTGGCAGAAGAAAAACAGTATACTGGCAAAAGGCAAACAGCCGACTAGCGCAACAGAGGCTAGTCGGCTGTTCCTGTATAACAGTTTGCCAAACAACCTTTCCTTTATTTCAATTCAAGCATGGTTGGCAGGAATATCGCACTCAGCTCTTCACTCTTCACCTTTTCTATATAAACAACTGAAACACAACGTATTACATGGGTGAAGAGATATTCAGCACTCTTCACCCACTCTTCACCACTCTTCACCTTTTACGAATGGGCAAGGTATAAACGCAGAGCCGCTTAGCTGGCTACAGCCTAAAAAGGTGAAGGGCGGGTGAAGAGTCAAAAACTACTCTTCACCCGCCCAACTTCCTATCCTTCAATTACTTACACCCGAAAGGTGAAGAGTGAAGAGTTGTTGAGGAAATTCTCTCGCATCCGTAAAGATGCAGAGAGAAAATTCCGGTGTCTCAAAAGAA
>ERZ1026852.1023-NODE-1023-length-15820-cov-7.131684_pt1 | contig 15820 bp, 18 predicted proteins | sample MGYA00380156_ERZ1026852 | MGnify/ENA primary metagenome ERZ1026852 (study PRJEB33269, sample SAMEA4719792) | human gut metagenome | biome: human-associated habitat; feature: organic feature; material: feces | place: Cameroon | collected 2013-10 ...
GAAAAACTTCGGCTGCGGCTCATCCAGAGAGCATGCCCCCATCGCCATCAAGGCGGCAGGTGTCAGCTGCGTCATCGCAGAGACCTTTGCCAGAATCTTCTACCGCAATGCCATCAATATCGGGTTGCCCATCATTGAGTGTCCAGAGGCATCCCGCAAGATCAACAATGGCGATGAAGTCGAGATAGACTTCAATACCGGAGTGATCAAAGATCTCACCACCGGCGAGAGCTTCCAGGGACAGGCATTCCCCGAGTTCATGCAGAAGATCATTGCCGCAGAGGGATTGATCAACTATATCAACAGCCAAAAATAGAAACAGCTTTTAAGCTTACAAAAATACCTCCCTGTTACCGTTTCCGGAATACAGGGAGGTATTTTTAAATTCTAGTCTTATTAAGTTAAGCTTTTTTATTGATCATGGCACGTTTTCTCAGGGTCGGATCCAGTATCTTCTTACGGATACGAAGGTTTGTGGGAGTTACCTCCAACAGTTCGTCGGTATCGATGAAGTCCAGAGCCTGCTCCAGAGACAGGATCCTAGGCGGTGTCAGACGCAGAGCTTCGTCGGCGCTGGAGGAACGGGTGTTGGTCAGCTGCTTTTTCTTGCAGACATTGATCTCGATGTCCTCACTGCGGCCGGTCTGACCGATGACCATACCGGAGTATACTTTCTCGCCGGGTCCGATGAAGAGAGTACCGCGTTCCTGTGCATTGTACAGACCGTAGGTGATAGATTCACCGGATTCGAAAGCAATCAGGGAACCCATCTTACGATACTGGATATCTCCCTTGTAGGGACCGTAGTCATCGAATACGGTGTTCAGGATACCGTTACCCTTGGTGTCGGTCATGAACTCGCCACGGTAACCGATCAGTCCTCTTGCGGGGATGGAGAACTCCAGACGGGTGTAAGTGCCGCCGGAGATGGAACCCATGTTGCGAAGCTCACCTTTCCGCTGTCCCAGCTTCTCGATGACAGCACCGGCAAACTCGTTGGGGACATCGATATAAGCCAGCTCCATAGGCTCTAACTTTTTACCGTTTTCATCGGTATGATACAGAACCTCTGCCTTACTTACGGCGAATTCGAAACCTTCACGACGCATATTCTCGATCAACACGGACAGATGCAGCTCACCACGGCCGGATACTTTGAAACGGTCGGGAGAATCGGTCTCTTCCACACGTAAGGATACATCGGTATTTAACTCGCGGAACAGTCTGTCACGCAGGTGACGGCTGGTAACGAATTTACCCTCCTGGCCTGCCAGAGGAGAATCATTTACCATGAACTGCATGGCGATGGTGGGCTCACTGATCTTCTGGAAAGGAATGGGTACCACATTTTCCGGAGAGCAGATGGTGTCACCGATGTGAAGCTCGCTGATACCGGAGACGGCAACGATGGAACCGATGCCTGCTTCCTTTACCTCTACTTTATTCAGACCATCAAACTCGTACAGCTTGCTAACCTTGGTCTTGATGATCTTGTCGGGGTTGTGGTGGTTACAGATGACCACATCCTGATTCACACGGATGGTACCGTTGTCTACCTTACCGACACCGATACGTCCTACATATTCATTATAATCGATGGTACTGATCAGTACCTGGGTAGCTGCCTCGGGGTCACCTTCGGGAGCGGGAATGTAGTTGATGATGGTCTCGAACAGAGGCTCCATATCAGTACCCATCTCGTCGGCATCCAGGGAAGCAATACCTGCCTTGGCGGAAGCGTACACAAAAGGACAGTCTAACTGGGAATCGTCCGCATCAAGTTCTAAGAACAGCTCCAGTACTTCGTCTACGACTTCATCGGGTCTTGCTTCGGGTCGATCGATCTTGTTGATACATACGATAACGGGAAGCTTTAATTCCAGAGCCTTACGGAGTACGAATTTGGTCTGGGGCATAGCACCTTCGAAAGCATCTACTACCAGGATAACACCGTTTACCATCTTCAGGACACGTTCTACTTCGCCGCCGAAGTCTGCGTGCCCCGGGGTGTCGATGATGTTGATCTTGGTACCCTTATACATAACAGCAGTGTTCTTGGACAGAATGGTGATACCACGCTCGCGCTCGATATCGTTAGAGTCCATGACACGCTCAGCAACTTCCTGATTTTCACGGAATACACCGCTTTGTTTTAACAGCTCATCCACCAAGGTGGTTTTACCGTGGTCTACGTGAGCAATGATTGCAACGTTTCTGACATCTTCTCTTTTTTGTCTCATAAAAATCCTTGCCTTTCTAAAAATGCGTGCAGCTGATTTATCCTTTTTTCAAACTGTTTCAGTATAGCACTTATCATTTCCGGACGCAAGAAAAAACCGTGTAAAATCAACGTTTTTGGTGGTTTCTAACAACTTTTGGGCGGTATTTGCATTTTTATGCGATGGGTTTTAGTACTCAAACGATAAAAAATAGAGTATAAATAGTAGTGCAATACATAAGGATTGTTGTAGAAGAGTCAGAAGATGTAGAAGGGAGAACAAAAATGACAGATAAGGTTATTGAAAACAATCAGGTAACGGTGATGGGGGAAGTGGTAAGCGATTTTTCCTACAGCCATGAGATCTACGGGGAAGGATTCTACATGGTGGACTTAAGGTGTACGAGACTGAGTGACAGCTTTGACATCATACCGGTGATGGTCTCGGAGAGACTTTTAGATGTGACAGCGAGCTATATTGGAATGCTTTTGTGTGTTAATGGGCAGTTCCGGTCCTATAACCGTCATGAGGAGCGTAAGAACAGACTGGTGCTGTCTGTGTTTGCCAGAGAGGTGAAATTTATTGAGGAGATGGAAGAAAGTTCCAAGACGAACCAGATCTATCTCGATGGATATATATGTAAGGAGCCGGTATACCGTAAGACACCGTTAGGAAGGGAGATCGCAGACCTGCTGCTTGCCGTGAACCGCCCTTACGGCAAGTCTGATTACATTCCCTGCATCTGCTGGGGACGCAATGCACGCTATGCAGAACATTTCAAAGTGGGCGAGCGCTGTGCTATCTGGGGACGGATCCAAAGCCGTGAATATATGAAGAAACTGGATGAAGAAAATGTGGAGAAACGTGTCGCATTCGAAGTGTCCGTCAGCAAACTGGAGCTGTTGGAGGAAGCCCGGGAATCCATAGTCTGACGACAAAAGATTGCAAAAATTTACAATATATGGTATAAAGAAATGCATAAGTAACTGACAACTGCGGACAGCTATCTGCCGCAAACGCAGATAGACCATGAGGTGTGTAATGGCAGAAGGATGCATCTATATTTATACCGGCGATGGCAGAGGCAAATCACCGGCAGCGATCGGAAGAGCAGTACAGGCAGCAGTAGAGGGGAAGAGAGTCGTTATCATTCAGTTCCTGAAGGGAAAGGGACTGGAGGATTCGGATTTCCTGCGTAGGATGGAACCGGAGATCAAATTGTTCCGTTTCGAAAAATCGGACAGCAATTTTGCAGAATTGCCTGAGGAGAAGAAGCAGGAGGAGATCCAGAACATCCGTAACGGAATTGGCTTTGCTAAAAAGGTGCTGACCACCGGAGAATGCGATCTGCTGATCTTAGACGAAGTGCTGGGACTGGTGGAAAAGGATATCATTACAGTGGATATTCTGAAGACACTGTTGGAGTGTAGAGGAGATACGGATGTGATCCTGACAGGAATCACTTTGAACGATGAAATATGCGTTCTGGCAGATGAAGTATCCAAGATCGAGACCGTAAAATTCAAGGTCTGGGATTGACAGTCACATGGGTTAATGCTATCATAAAGTTATATTTAAGAAGATAGAGGTTGCGTTTTTCAAGAGTATTTTTTCGGAGGTAACAGGTACCGTTGATGAAAGAAGAAAGGGGAACACGCCGAAAGATAAGGTATCCTGTATATTGTTATCTTGGGCATACGTTTAAGAAGCGTATGACTGTCATCTCGTAAGCAGATGGGGCGCTATCAAATAAGCTTGGATAATCAGCGCCGGCGCCATTGTGCGCTGGCGTTTTGCAAATGGAGGAAACATATGGCTATTTTTAAAGGAGCAGGCGTGGCAATCGTCACACCCATGAACGAAGACGGATCTGTCAACTATGAGAAATTCGGTGAACTGATCGAATTCCAGATCGCAAACGGCACAGATGCCATTATCGTATGTGGTACTACAGGAGAATCCTCAACGTTGACCCATGAGGAACATCTGGATACCATCAAATACTGTGTAGACAAAGTGGCGAAGAGAATCCCCGTAGTGGCCGGTACAGGTTCTAATTGTACCGATACCGCAGTATATCTGTCCCAGGAAGCGGAAAAATACGGTGTGGACGGCATCCTGCTGGTAAGCCCCTATTACAATAAAGCAACCCAGAAGGGATTGTATCGTCACTTCAAGACCGTTGCGGATTCCGTGAAGGTTCCTGCTATTCTGTACAATGTGCCCAGCCGCACCGGCTGCAATATCCTGCCGGAGACTGTGGTGAAGCTGTGTAAGGATGTAGAGAACATCGTAGGTGTCAAGGAAGCCAGCGGCAATATCAGCCAGATCGCACATCTGGCAGCTATCGGTCAGGGCGTCGTGGATATCTATTCCGGCAATGATGACCAGATCGTACCTATCCTGTCTCTGGGCGGTATCGGAGTTATCTCCGTGCTTTCCAATGTAGCACCTACACAGACTCACGAGATCTGCCAGAAGTTCTTCGACGGAGATGTGGCAGGCAGCCGTCAGATGCAGCTGGATGCTATGGATCTGTGCAATGCACTGTTCTGCGAAGTGAACCCGATCCCGGTGAAGACAGCACTGAATATGATGGGAATGGGAGCCGGAGCGTTCCGTATGCCTCTGTGCGAAATGGATGAGGCAAATGCCAAGAGGCTTGAAAAAGCCCTGAAGGATTATGGTATCCTGTAGGCTGGAAATTAAAAAGCAAGAGTGGAAGAATCCCGCCTGTGAAATTTTTATCATAGGCGGGATGTTTTTAAGTATATAAGAATATTAAGATAGGAGAGAACAAAATGGTAAAAGTAATCATGCATGGATGTAACGGAAAAATGGGACAGGTGATCAGCGGACTGATCGCGGCAGATCCCGATATGGAACTGGTGGCGGGAATCGATGCCAGAGACGATGGACACAATCCTTACCCTGTATTCACGGATATTGCAAAATGCGATGTGGCTGCAGATTGCATCATTGATTTCTCTGCGGCAGTAGCAGTAGACAAGCTGTTAAATTACTGCGTAGAGAAGAAAATCCCCTGCGTGTTGTGCACCACCGGCCTGTCCGAGGCACAGCTGGCGAAAGTAGACGAAGCAGCGAAAAAGGTGGCTATCTTAAAATCCGCCAATATGTCCCTGGGTATCAACCTGATGTTAAAACTGTTAAAAGAAGCAGCCGGAGTGTTGGCACCTGCGGGATTTGATATTGAGATCGTAGAAAAACATCATAACCTGAAACTAGACGCTCCCAGCGGCACCGCACTGGCACTGGCGGACTCCATTAACGAAGAATTCGATAACGAATACGAATACGTCTACGACCGCAGTACACGCAGAGAACGCAGACCCAAGAAAGAGATCGGTATCAGTGCCGTCAGAGGTGGCACCATCGTCGGCGACCATGACGTCATCTTCGCCGGAGCAGACGAAGTCGTAACCTTCTCCCATACCGCCTACTCCAAAGCTGTATTCGGCAAAGGGGCCGTACAGGCTGCCAAATTCCTGGCAGGCAAACCCGCCGGCATGTACAACATGTCCAACGTGATCGATGCAGCGATGTAATATATTTTTATGGAATTTTCAATAAACCAGCAGCTTGACTGAGTGTAAGAATAAGCAGGCCGTAAGCAGACGTCGGTACTTAGCGAGGGTACTATCCTCGCTTATGTACCGCTACGCTCTGCGACATGAGCGCATCGTACTAAAGTACGAGCGTGCCGCGTTTCTTATACTCAGGCGAAGCTGCGTAGGGGACAGAGAAAGGCGAACTTCATGAACGAAATGGAACAGAAGGTTCTAAAGACCCTCTCACACCAATATAAAACACAAGCGGCAGCCTCCACGGAGATCATCAACCTCCAGTCCATCCTGAACCTCCCCAAAGGCACCGAACACTTCCTCACTGACATCCACGGCGAATACGAGCAGTTCAATCACGTCTTAAAGAATGGATCCGGTTCCGTGCGCCGTAAGATCGACGAGGAATTCGGCAACACCATCAGCAGTAAGGATAAAAAAAGTCTGGCCACTCTCATTTATTATCCGGAGAGCAAGCTGGAGATCGTTGAGAGAGAAGAGGACAATCTGGAAGACTGGTACAAAATATCCCTGCACCGGCTGGTACAGGTCATTAAGCGTGTCTCTTCAAAATATACAAGATCCAAGGTCAGAAAAGCATTGCCGAAGGATTTCGCCTATGTCATCGAAGAACTGATTACGGAAAAGGAAGAAATTCAGGATAAAGAAGCATACTATAATGAGATCATCCATACCATCATCCGGATCGGCAGGGCACCGCAATTTATCATCGCGTTAAGCCATCTGATCCAGCGGCTGGTCATTGATCATCTGCATATCGTGGGAGATATTTATGACAGAGGCCCCGGGCCTCATATTATTATGGATACACTATGTCAATACCATTCGGTAGATGTACAGTGGGGGAACCATGACATGGTGTGGATGGGTGCAGCGGCCGGAAGCCTGGCCTGTATCGCCAATGTGATACGGATGTCTGCCAGATATGGCAACCTGGCAACCCTGGAGGATGGTTACGGCATTAACCTGCTTCCACTGGCCACCTTTGCACTGGAAACCTATGAAAATATTGACTGTGATGCATTTGCCATAAAATTCAATACAGATTATAACACCAAAGATCTGGGACTGGATACGAAAATGCATAAAGCCATTGCCATTCTACAGTTCAAACTGGAGGGACAGCTGATCATGCGGCACCCGGAATTCCACATGGAGAGTCGGATGCTGCTGGATAAAATAGATTTTCAGAAAAAGACGGTCTGCGTGGATGGAAAAACCTATCCTATGAAGGATGTGGATTTCCCTACGTTGGATCCGGAACACCCCTATGAACTCACCGAGGAAGAGAGCAAGGTCATGCTGCGTTTGCAGCAGGTGTTCATGCGCTGTGAAAAATTACAGAGACATGTAAAATTCCTCTATTCCAAAGGCGGAATGTATAAGATCTACAATGGAAATCTGTTATATCACGGTTGTGTGCCTCTGAATCCGGACGGAAGCTTCAAACAGGTGGAAATCTGCGGAAAAGAATATTCCGGGAAAGCGCTGTATGATATTTTGGAATACCATGCCAGAAGAGGTTATTACGCCAAGGATGCTAAGGAACGTGCGTTAGGACAGGATATGATCTGGTATATTTGGGCAGGCCCCGGCTCCCCGGTATTCGGCAAGGCCAAAATGGCTACTTTCGAACGTTATTTTCTGGAGGATAAGGAAACACACACAGAAGAAAAAAACAGTTATTATAAGCTGTTGGAGAATGAGGAAGTCATAGGCAGTATTCTGGAAGAGTTCGGCCTGGACAAGGCGGATGCACACATCGTGAACGGCCATGTTCCCGTAGAGCAGATTCACGGAGAGTCACCCATCAAATGCGGAGGAAAGTTGTTGATCATTGATGGGGGATTTTCCAAGGCCTATCAGAAAAAGACGGGAATCGCCGGATATACCCTGGTATGCAATTCCCGGGGAATGCGTCTGGTGGCCCATGAACCTTTTGAATCTACAGAAGCGGCTATTTTAAAGGAGTCAGATATTTTCTCGGATTCCATTGTAGTGGAGAATTTTTCCCGGAGAAAAATGGTGGCGGATACCGATACCGGCAAGGAGATCCAGGAGAATATCTTCTATCTGGAAGAACTCCTGGAAGCTTACCGGGAAGGTACGATCATGGAAGAAGTCTGAGTTATCGCTGATCGGTTCCGGTGGTAGCGTTATCATTGCCTACCAGATCGTTTGTGATATCGGATATACCGTTTGCAGCATCATCCACGATATTGCCTACCGTATCACCGGCTTCATCTACCGCATTGCCGGCGTTATCCAGCATGGAATCATTCTCGGATACCGTATTACCGTTGCCGTTGGTATCACCCATGTTGTCTGTGGCAGAGGTGCCTTTCTCCGCGGGCGGCGTAACCGTACTCTCCGGAGTGGCAGCCATGCTGCTGCCATTTCCGTTGCCGTTTCCTTTGTTCGTACCGCAGGCTGTTGCCATGCACAGGTAAACAGTGAGGATTCCAAACACCAGTAACTTTTTACTTAACTTGGATTTTGCGCTATTTTTCATAATGTCCTCCATTTCAAAATGTCCCATTGCGGGAATGTTCTATCCGGACAGAAATGACCGGTTTAAGGGTAGTATGTGAGGATTTGGAAAAAATATACGTATGGATTCCAAAACAGACAGATGCAGAGGCGTCTGCAGAAATGAGGAAATAAATGGAATTTCGGCCCTGTATTGATATTCATAATGGAAAAGTAAAACAGATCGTCGGCGGAAGTCTGAAAGACAGTGGCGATCAGGCACAGGAAAATTTTGTGTCGGAGCAGGATGCAGCCTTTTACGCAGCACTTTATCAAAAAAATAAGTTAAAAGGTGGTCATATTATTCTGTTAAATTCCTATGACAGTCCCTACTATGAGGAGACCAGAAAACAGGCATTGGCAGCTTTACAGGCGTATCTGGGAGGATTGCAGGTGGGAGGCGGTATCACTCCGGAAAATGCCGGAGATTATCTGAATGCCGGAGCTTCTCATGTGATCGTGACTTCCTATGTATTCAGAGAGGGCAGGATCGATTATGACAGACTGGAACGACTGGTATACGCGGTGGGCAGAGAACGGCTGGTGCTCGATGTCAGTTGTAAGCGTGTGGGAGAAAAGTATCTCGTGGTGACGGATCGCTGGCAGAAGCTGACGGAAGAAATCGTGAATGAGGCGCTGCTGGAAAAGCTGTCAGCATATTGCGGGGAATTTCTGATCCATGCGGTAGATGTGGAAGGGAAGGCCCGGGGGATCGAACAGGATCTGGTAAAGAACCTCGGAGGTTACACCGGGAATCCCGTCACATATGCGGGTGGTGTCCATTCCATGGAAGATTTGCTCCTTCTGAAGGAATTGGGACGAAACCGGATGAATGTGACCATCGGAAGTGCACTGGACCTGTTCGGAGGCAGTATGAAGTGGGAAGACGTACTGAAGATATGCAGCGAGGAAGTTTAATGAATATAAAAATGCCGCAGGCAAATAATGTCTGCGGCATTTTGTACGCTGTAGTTTTATAAAATTAAAGCTTGGTTACGTTAACAGCCTGGGGACCCTTTTCACCATCTACGATATCGAAAGAAACGGCTGCTCCTTCCTCCAGAGTCTTGTAACCATCCATGTTCAGTCCGCTGTAATGTACGAATACATCCTTGCCGGATTCATCAGAGATGAAGCCATAACCCTTCTGATTGTTAAACCACTTTACGGTACCTTTGTTCATAATACATACCTCCAAAAATCACTTTTCTAACAGCTGTGCTGTCGATCTTCCCGACAACAGCATAAGAATAGCACAGCCCATATAAAAAGTAAATATAGTATTATTGAATTTGCACAAAAAATACAGGGAATTCCCTTATAAATAGAGATAAATGAAAGAAAATATTGGGAATTTATTACAAAACTGTTAAGAAATGATTGCTGTAAGGGATCTCATATGATAAAATGGAATAATGTTTATTGGAGGTGACTCTATGAAAGAACGTAAACATAAGCGGAAACTGAACCATGTGCTGATCCTTACATCCGATGCAGCAGATGCAAATGTAAAGCAGTTTCGGATACGGGCATGGCTCGCGGAAGTAATTGTAATTATGCTGTGTATACTCATTGGCGGAGTGATCGGCTATTTTATCTATGAAGGTCAATTATGGGAAAATGCCGGCAGACGAAGCCATGAACAGGTGGTAGCCCTGGAAGAGGAAAACAAGACACTGGCGGAGCAGAACAGCAAGTTGGAGGCTCAGGTAACGGAACAGGTGGAAGAAATCCAGATACTGAGTGATACCGTAAGCCAGAAGGTGCAGAGTGAGAACGAGTTGTCGGCGACCCTGGAGAAGCAGAGTCTTCCTACGGAATTCCCGCTGACCGGTTCGGCATCCATGGAAGAAGTAACGGAAGGTGAGCCTATGTGCATTTTCCATGCATCGGTAGGCACAACGGTGGTTGCTGTAGCAAGCGGTACGGTAATGGCAGTGAATGATGATGAGACCTATGGACACAGTGTGTGGGTGGATCATGGTAACGGATATATCACAATCTATCGGAATAAGGGAGATGCCACAGTAGCTGTCGGAGATTCCGTGGTGCAGGGGACGACTCTGTTTGTGATAGGAGAAGACAATGCGGATCTGGGTTACCAGATGCAGAAGGACGGAAGTTATATCAATCCTATGGATATGTTGGCAATCAGCGGCTGATTGCGGAAAGGTTTGGAAAATACATGTTAGGTAAAAAGAGTACAGATACAAAAATAAATACACTGATCGGTGCCGGTGCGGAATTGAACGGTGATTTTACGCTGGATGGCTCTGCAAGAATTGACGGTAAGATCGGCGGCAATGTAACGGTAACGGGCAGTCTGATTCTTGGTGCCGGCAGTGTGGTCACCGGAGAAGTACAGGCGGCCTCCGTACTGATCGGCGGAGAAGTGACCGGAAATATTACGGCTCCGGAGAAGGCAGAACTGACGGCTTCTGCAAAGGTACTGGGAGATATCGCCACCAAGGTCATTGTGATTGATGAACATGCCATATTTCAGGGTAAGATCGATATGAACCAGACGGTGCCGGATAAAAAGGGAAAAGCGAAAGCATCCAAAGCAACGCGTGTGGGACGTAAGAGTGCAAAGGCTGCAATTGCAGAAGCACTGAAAGAAGTGGAAGAGGAAGAAAAGAGAGAAAAACAGGAAAATACAGCAGCGCCGGAACAGACGCAAAATACGGCGGCAGAAGAAACAACAAAATAAGATACAAGAAAAAGACGTTGGGGATTATTTGCCAACGTCTTTTTTCTCCATACGTCCGAATACCAGTTCATAACCGTCATTGCCATAATTCAGAGAACGATTCACTCTGCTGATGGTAGCGGTGGAGGCTCCGGTTTTCTCGGCGATTTCCAGATAAGTCTTGCCATCTTTCAGCATGGCAGCCACTTCAAAACGCTGTGACAGAGACAATAATTCATTGACTGTACACAGATCTTCGAAGAAACTGTAACATTCCTCCCGGGACTGCAGACACAATACTGCATCAAACAGAGAATCCACAGCATCCGTTTTGATTTTTTTATTCATGATCGACACACCTTTCCATAGTTGTAATCCATACAACGCAACTATCTGTATTTTAGCATACTAAAGTTTTAAAGTAAAGGCGTGAAACAAAATAGTTATAAAATCTTCATAATTTCAAAGGGTGTAGAAAATGAGAATGTAGAAAAGATGGAAGTGTTGACATGTAGTTTTGGATACTATATAATGATGTCAGGGTCAAAAGGTCTAAACCCACATGAGCTTGCTCATAGGTGGGTGAAAGACCTTAGGACCCGCCCCGATATGAGCATAAAAGTGGGATGATAATCCCACGATATGCGAATATTGGGTAGGATTGTGGGAGTGCGTAGCACGGAGCAATCCGCAGGCATCAACGAGAGAACCGTCTGCGAAACAGACAGCAGAGTGCGAAGCACGGCTATTTGTGCCGCAGGCGTCACAAAGTAGCCCTTATCGCAGAATCCAAATTAGAAATTTGATTCGCGATTCCTCCGATGAAAGGAATCGTCTGCGGAATGGAGATTAGTATGGCAACAACAGAAGAATTACTTCAGACGATTTTACAGAGCCTGGAGAAAGTGGAATATATCAAATCAGAAGACATTCCGAATATTGATCTGTATATGGATCAGGTGCTGACTTTTATGGATCGCAAGCTGCGTTCGGCAGTACGCCCGCAGACCGAGGACCGCGTCCTGACCAAGACCATGATCAACAATTATGCAAAAAACGATCTACTTCCTCCTCCGGTGAAGAAGAAATATTCCAAGGAACATGTTCTGATGCTCATTTTCATCTATTACTATAAGGGCGTGATTCCCATGAATGAGATTCAGACGCTGTTGCAGCCGATCACCGATCATTATTTTCAAAATGGACAGGCATTTGACCTGGAAAGCTTATATAAAGAAGTCGTATCTTTGGAAAAGGAACAGCTGGAGGACTTAAAAAAAGACGTAGTGGACAAATTCCGCAGAGCAGAGAATTCCTTTACGGAGACCTCCGGAGAAGAACGAGAATTCTTACAGAAATTTGCCTTGATCTGTCTCTTGAGTTTTGATGTCTACATGAAGAAAATGATCGTGGAACAGCTTGTAGCGGAACTGGCAAACGACGCGAAAGCCAGGGAGCCCGAAAAGGAAACCCACAAGAAAAATAAAGAGAAATAAAAATAAGTAGCAAAATCGGAAACAGGAAAAATTTTATGAAAGCATTTATGGATCTTCATACGCATTCTCTGGCAGCAGGGCATGCGTATAGTACTTTATTAGAAAATATTGACGCTGCACTGGCAGTCGGGATCAGATACCTGGGAATGAGTGAACATGGTCCCACATCTCCCGGAGGACCGCATGAGTTCTTTTTTAGCAATTATAAAGTGATTCCCAGAGAGTATGACAGAGAAGAGGTTAGCGGCAGAGTGGTACCGGTGACAGGTGGAAGGCTCCATCTTTTGTGTGGTGTGGAAGCCAATATCTGTGACACGGACGGTAAGCTGGATCTGGAGGAACGTTATCTGCAGAAGATGGATTATGCGCTTGCCAGCATTCATCCTTTTGCTTTTACTGCGGGAAGTCGTAAGGAGAATACGTTAGCTTCCGTGAGAGCATTTCAGAACCCTTATGTGAAAATACTGGGACATCCCGATGATGGCAGATTCCCTTTAGATTACGAGGAACTGGTGCGGGAAGCAAAGCAGGCGCATATTGCATTGGAAGTGAACAATTCTTCTCTAAATCCCCGGTCGTCAAGACAGGGCGGCAGGGAAAATATCATAGAATTGTTAAAGACTTGCATGAAATATGAACAGCCTGTTATAATGGGAACGGACAGCCATATGTGTTTTGCTATAGGAAAATTTGTCGAGACCGAACAGCTGATGAGGGAACTGGATTTCCCTACGGAGCTGGTGTTGAATTACGACCCGGAGAATATTCATAAGCTGATCAACATCACACTGTAGCTGATACCACTCGGTATTACCGGGATAAAAGTACAGCCTAAGACGGCACGCCCGCAAGCGGGCAGATAGGAGAACAAATGAAGGACGCAAATTGTGGATATTGTATGAGAGGGGAACTGTTAGATAAGTTCGGTATTTTCATCTGTGACCTGAAGGTGAGCAGCCTGATCCTGTTCAAGGAACAGAGCCATCCCGGCAGATGCATCGTAGCATACAAGGACCATGTCAGTGAGATCGTGGACATCAGCGAGGAAGAGAGAAAATTATTTTTTGAGGATGTGGCGCATGCAGCGAAAGCCATCCATGCAGCATTCCATCCAGATAAGTTAAATTACGGAGCATACGGCGACACCGGCTGCCATCTGCACATGCACCTGTGCCCGAAGTACAAGGACGGTTTCGAGTGGGGCGGCACTTTCGAGATGAATCCCGGCAAGACCTTTTTGACGGATGCAGAATATCAGGAGATGATCGACAGGATCAAGGCGAACCTGTAAATATTCCGGAACATTTTCCCCGGGATTACATAGAATAGATATGTAATCTCAGGGAGGATGAACGATTATGAAAACAAAGAAAGTAATGGCAGCGATATTGGCTGTACTGCTTGCGGCAGGTGCACTTACGGGCTGCGGCAATGCAGAACAGACGAACGGACCAAAGAAGACAAGAGTGGTGCTCAATGAAGTAGCCCACTCTCTTTTTTATGCACCGATGTATGTGGCTATCGAGGAAGGATATTTTGCCGATGCCGGGATCGACCTGGAGCTCGTAACGGGATTTGGCGCGGATAAGACTATGACAGCGGTGCTGACCGGTGAGGCGGACATCGGCTTCATGGGCAGTGAGAGCACGATTTACACCTATGCCGGAGGAACGGAAGACTATGTGGTGAACTTTGCCCAGCTGACCCAGCGGGCAGGAAATTTCCTGGTGGCGAGAGAACCTATCGATGACTTTTCGTGGGATATGTTAAAGGGTGCTACAGTCTTAGGGGGTAGAGCTGGCGGTATGCCGGAGATGGTATTTGAATATATCCTGGAGAAAAATAATATGGATCCGGCCACGGATCTGTCCATCGACCAGAGCATTGACTTCGGTTCCACGGCAGCAGCTTTTTCCGGCGGACAGGGAGACTTTACCATTGAGTTCGAGCCGCATGCTACACTGTTAGAGCAGAAGGGCGACGGCTATGTGGTGGCATCTTTAGGCGAGGAATCCGGCTATGTACCGTATACTTCTTTTTCTGCCAGGAAGAGTTATATAGAGAAAAATGCGGAGACGATCCAGGCATTTACCGATGCCCTGCAAAAAGGTATGGATTATGTGCAGGAGCACAGTGCGGAAGAAATCGCCAAATGTATTGCACCCCAGTTCGCAGAGACAGGGAGTGATACGCTGACAGCCATTGTGGCCAGATACCAGGAGCAGGATACCTGGAAAAAAGATCTGATCTTCCACAAAGATGCCTTTGATCTGTTACAGAATATTCTGGAGGACTCTGATGTACTGAAAGAGAGAGTGCCCTATGAAAAACTGGTAACCACAGAATTTGCCGAGAAAGCGGCAGCAAAATAAGGAAAACAAAAAGAGTGTCATAAAAATAGTATAAAAAAGGAGGAGGATCAGACATCCTCCTCCTGAATGTGTATATTTTTAATAGCCCAGAGCTTTAATGCCTTGGCATTGGTACTGATCTTCTCGAGGGAATCCAGAATATCCTGAAATGCCGGACGCTCATCCTCAGAGATCACACCGTCTTCTGAGATAGCGATCAGGGAAGCGCGAAGCGTATCGATATCTTTTAAGGATCCCAGTACTTTCAGCGCCAGCCGGTCAAAGTCTACAATGTCTACCTCTGATACATTGTTGCGGCCTAAGGGACATTCTCTGGCACAGTAGGAATTGCACAGCTCCGGTGTATTATATGCCTCTGCCATAGCCTTGACTTCCTCCGGATAAGGGGCGATGGTATCCAGTTCGATCCTTGCCAGTCTGGTGCGGTCGATGCCTACCAGTTCAGCGGCCTTTTCCCGGCTGCTGAAGTCCGGATTTTCCTTGGCGGCTTCGCAACGTGCGAGATAGTACATATTATCAGCGGCTTTTGTAGCTTTTTTACCCATATTTCTTTTAATCCTTTTATAGTATAGTGTAATCAAACATCTCTAATATCACAGTTTAGTAGAAAAAGGACACATTGTAAAGGAAAAATGACGATATTTTACGAAAAGCAGTTGAGGGAATGTGTAAAATTTGCTAAAATATAAGAGATGTGAAAAAGAACAATTTTTCATATATTAAATGGAGGTGCGGTAATGGGTTTAATCAGAGCAGCAAAAGATGCAGTCAGCAGCATGATGGCTGACCAGTGGAGAGAGTATTTCTACTGTGATTCTCTTTCCAACGATGTATTGGTAGTAAAAGGACAGCAGCGGGTAACCAATGGACGTAACAGCAACACCAAGGGTGTGGAGAACATTATCTCCAACGG
>ERZ1026852.1027-NODE-1027-length-15768-cov-5.573601_pt1 | contig 15768 bp, 10 predicted proteins | sample MGYA00380156_ERZ1026852 | MGnify/ENA primary metagenome ERZ1026852 (study PRJEB33269, sample SAMEA4719792) | human gut metagenome | biome: human-associated habitat; feature: organic feature; material: feces | place: Cameroon | collected 2013-10 ...
GATTGCCTCTTGTCTCGTGGGCTCGGAGATGTGTATAAGAGACAGAGTCTGGAAACTGCCGGAAAAATATTTCTTCACCTCAAGGTGAGAATCATTGAACATTTTCATTTTTTCAAATTGTTTATGAGAAAGCCCGACGGCATGATGCCGCCAGACCATACGCTATTCCTGTGAAACGACTACAGAATCGACATAGAAGAAAACCCGTCTGTCAGTATCGGCACCAACCCAGAAAAGAGGATTGATCAGATTTTCGATACGATGATAACCATCGACGGCATCCGCCTTTATGCCCCTCATGTCCCAGACCCTGTCCTGACATTGAAACTCCACATACTCCTTAAGTTCGGTATCGACCTTCAGGCGCATGTACTGCCAGTTGAGCTTGCAGTCGGTCTCATTGTAAATCAGTTCCTGGTGTCCGTCCGGAAGATTCATGAAACCGTCATGGTCACCATTCGCGTAACGGCGTCCGAACCACCACGGATCCACGCCTTTCTTGCACCAGTCCCCTTCCAGACCATAGGCCCACTCCTTGTCAGAGACTCCGTCACGGGAATGCACGTACTGCCACTTCTGAGTCATCTTTCCATCCACGGCATTGAGATACCTCATACCTACGAAAAACCGCTTTCCGCGTGTCTGGATGTCAAATCCCATACCGAAATCACGGATGGAATTCTCATGAAGTCCAGGCTGCTGGCGGTCTGGGGCATCCATAACGTCCTGTTCGGCAGTATATGAGAACCAACACTCTATCTGAAGGTATCTGCTGTCCTGACGACAGAACGAAAGCCTCTTTATGGCATGTCCCAGCGAGCCTTCGGCAGGCTTCTCTGTATATGGAGACGCCACAGGGCGGGTAGAAAGTTTAAGGCTGTAAGTGCCGGACATCGCCCCGTGAGTCCCGGGATAGCGATAAGTTGCCGAACTCAGCATTACAGGCGGCCACTGATCCTTACAGATCAATGTCTTAGGCACATCAAAATCAGGATACTCCGTAAAGTTTGGCATCAGAGTCATCCATCCGTTGAAGCCGGTATTGAAAATATCATAGGCCAGCACTCTCTTAAGCGGCTGGAACCGGCTTCTCAGCAAAATTTCATCAACACTCATATATATAATCAACTCATTAATATCCTGGATTCTGCTCAAGTTTTCCATTCATAATCTGGACTTCATCACTTGGAAGTGGCCACAGATAAACCTTGGAAACAAACTTTCTCTCGACATGCTGCTCGATATAGTCGTTTTCCGCAGCCATCTTGTCGAAATTAGGGAAGCCTTCCTCATCAAACTCTGGTGTCTCAGGCCAGAACCACTTCCCGTCAGCCAAAGCCTTCTTGTTAATCTTGGCATCACGAGAGAAACCATATCTGTTGTGGGCAAAAGCATTTTCAAACTGGTGCCAACGCTGGAGGTCGAAATAACGATGGTTCTCCCAAGCCAGCTCTACACGACGCTCCCTGCGGACAATTTTCCTGAGGGCAGTCTGGTCGGTAACAGTTATTGCGGGATAAGCCGAAGTCTGGTTCCTCTTGACCTTATATGCACGTGCACGCACATCATTGATACATGCAAGTACCTCATCATCAATCTGATTAAGTTCAATCTTGGCCTCAGCATACATCAGCAGGACATCTGCGTAACGCATAAGGATAATCGGATTGTCATTGTATAGACGCAGTCTCCAGTCAGCCTGCGCACCCTTTCTCAGACAACATCCGTTATAAGAACAGTTCTTCGAATCTGAACCGCCCTTGCTGTCCTTGTTGGCAATCATCTTGCCCGCCTGATAGTCCATCGTCTCTGTCGCAGAAGGAGAAGGGTTCCAGTCAATGCCTGTGTCGCCGTAAATCTTCGTTCCCGGAGCAGCAAAAGTCTCACAGCAACGCGGATCGCGGTCCTTGAAAGGATCATGAGGGTCAAATCCGCTGCCAGGCTCATCAATGGTTTTGCCGTTAGTCATCTCATAGGAAGCAAGGAGTTCCCATGAAGGCTGGGCGTCATGAGTTCCGCCGGCAGACCTTGCGATGAAGGATTTGATACTCTGGGTAGTAGGTTTTCCATTGGAATCCACCTCAATGTCAGTAGAATGAGGAATCGACCATATGATTTCACAATTCTTGGACTTGTCGCGGAAAAGCTCGCCATAATCAGGATAGAGCGAGTACTTCCCGAGGTCCATGCAAGCCTTTGCCGCAGCCGCAGCTGTTTCATAATCAGACTGATAGAGCGCAATCCTCGCCTTGAATGCAAGTGCACACCCCCTATCGACCCTTGTCAATGCCGAATTGTTGTCAACCGGCAGATTCTCTGCCGCATAGTCGAAATCCTTGTAAATCTGTTCAAGCACAGTCTTCTTGTCAGTCCTTCCCATCTCGAAAGCCTGTTCAGGAGTTATGCTGGTAAGATAGAACGGAACGTCACCCCAGAGAGTTATGAGACGCGAGTAGGCATAAGCACGGAAGAAGCAAGCCTCCGCACGGAGCTTGTCAAGTTCAGCAGCAGAATACTTTCCGCCCAGCCTTTCAATTGACTCAATGATGCGGTTCGCACGGGTCACGTTCTTGTAAGTATAACTCCATGTCTTGGCAATATTGACCTGACCATTGGCAGTGGTCGCGTCAATGAGGCCTGAAGAAACCGGATAAGACACCAGACGCTGATTCCAGTCATCGGTCTGACGATCCATCGCATAGCCATGCTCAATGGTATAGAACTCACTGCGATAGAAGTCATTGAGGGAAATCTTCACCTCTTCAGGAGACGAATACCAGTTCTCGCTGGACGCTGCTGAAAGAGGATTGAGGTCCAAGTCCGCACAAGAAGCAAGCGAAAGGGCTCCGAGTGCGCTTAATATGATGTTTAATGTCTTTTTCATAATATCAGAAATTAACGGCTCTAGAATTTAAGGTCAAGACCGAATGTCCAAGTTCTTGCAATATAGGTAGAGGCACCGGCCTCAGGGTCCCAGCCCTTTAGATAATTGTCGAAACAGAACGGATCATCGACATTGAAATAAACCCTCAGTCCCTTCAGATTTACTTTGCTTATCATTGACTTAGGGAAGGTATATCCGAGATTTATATTCTTGATTCTCAGATATGCGCTGTTGACGAGCCAGTAATCTGACATCTTGTAGTTGTTGTATCTCGCACCGCTTTCGCTGAGTCTCGGATATCTCACCTTAAGATTCTGCTCCTCAGTGTTATAACGGCTCCAATAGTTTCTGCTGCCGTCCGAGTTGCGGATTACGGAAGGCGCTGACAGCCACTGGCCCTGGAACGGACGGATCATATCCTCGGTAAGATTAGACATCTGGTGTCCCACGCCATTGAAAAGCATAGAGAATGATATGCCTTTCCATCCGAGATTGATGCTTCCTCCATAAATGTAATGAGGGAGTGAACTTCCCAGTACGACGCGGTCGTAAGTGTCATTGATGATTCCATCAGGAGTTCCGTCAGGACCGCTGACATCCACGTATTTAACATCACCCGGCTTGGTGGAGGCTACGAGAAGCGGACTTGAAGCCACCTCTTCATTGTTCTGGAAAAGTCCGTTGGCCCTGTAACCGTACCATGAGCAGTATTCCTCACCTTCAGTAATGATGGTTCCGTTGGAGTTGAACACCTGCTTTCCGCCAAGATTGCCCATCACAGAACGGTAATCTGACAGATTCACGCTGATGCCATAATAGAAATCGCCTACTGAATCATTCCAGCCAAGTTTGATTTCCCAACCCTTTGTATTCATGGTACCCGCATTGCGGTCAGGTGCGGAATAACCTGTGAATGAAGGAATTGCCACAGCAAGAAGCATGTCGGTGGTCTTTTTGTAATAGTAATCTGCCGTAAGGTCGAGACGGTTGCCGAGGAAAGATGCGTCAATGCCGGCATCCCAGCTCCAGGTCTTTTCCCAATGGATATCCTTGTAGGCATAGTCCTGCTGCGCGCCTGTCATGGTAGAAACAGGTGAAGAACCTGTGCTGTCATACAGAAGAGCCTTGTTGAAAGTAATGTATGTCTGGTAAGGATAGTTGCCGATACGCTCATTTCCGAGGCTGCCGATGGAAGCACGTACTTTAAGATGGTCCAGCCAGCTTACATTCGACATGAACTTCTCATTGGAAATGACCCAGCCAAGTGATGCGCTTGGGAAGAATCCCCAGCGGTAATCCTTATGGAAACGTGATGAAGCATCACCACGGGCATTGAGCTGGACATAGTAGCGGTTGTCATAGTTATACATGATACGTCCGAAGAAAGAACGATATGCATTCTGGTAAGAGTTGCCTCCCACGGTAAGTGAGTTCTCATTGGCAAGGTCAAGGTACGGGAAGTTTGCGAGGTCCATCTCGTTGGAACCGGCAGTCAGTTTCTCGTAAGTATAGCTATACTCCTCATAACCTGCCATGACATTGAAATTATGCTTCTTTGCAAAAGTATGGTCATATGTCGCAATTACCTGAGACTCAAAGGTCTTGGAGTCACTTCTCGTCTCGGAAAGAGAGTTTGAGTTATATCCGGAGACATAGCCGATTATGACATCAGTTTCGTAAGCGTCATATACAGGTACCGCCTTGCTGAGACTTTTGGTCTTCACGAAGTTGTAAGTCGGAGTAAAATTGGCTGTAATGTCAAGGCCCTTGACAGGCTTGTAGCTTAGACTGAGCTTTGCAGTCATGTTAGTGCTGACAGTCTTCTGGAATCCACCTTCACGCAGAGCTCCGAGAGTATTGCTGAAAGAGCCCTCCTTACCTGAAGCGACACGCCCGTCAGGATAAAGTCCTGCGTAGATGGACGGATACATGTTAGCCGCCTTGATAGGGCTTCCGGTCTGAGGGTCCTTCTTGGTCGCCTGACGGAAAGCAAAATCCAGGGCTCCGCTCCACTTGTCGCTGAGCTTGATGGTGTTGCGGGAGCGGAGAGAAAGTCTCTCATGGCTGAGTCCCTGATACAACGCATTGGAATTCTCATATCCTGCAGAAGTTCTGCTCTTGATAGTCTTGTTGCCATAAGTCATTGTGACATTGTGCTTATGACGCATGCTGGAGTTCTTCAGAATCGCAGATTTCCAGTTGAAGTCAGGATATGTAATCGGATCGTAAGCATTGTTCTGAAGATAAGAGTCAATGAATTCCTTAGAGAATCCCGCATACTCTCCGCCCTCAGGGTTGCCTGCATCATTCCATGAATACTCATTGAAATCATTCATATAATCGAGTACACCGGTTCTGTATGAAGGGAATTCTGTCGGAGTTACCACGGATACCTCTCCGTTGTAGCCAATCTGCAGCTGTCCTTCAGAAGCCTCCTTTGTCGTAATGAGAATTACGCCCGATGCGGCACGTGCACCATAGATGGCAGCAGAAGCGGCATCCTTCAACACGGTAATCTGGCGCACATCCTCAGTCGGAACATTGTCCAAACTGCTGACGGCCATACCGTCCACAAGTATAAGCGGGCTGGAGTCCGACATTGTAGTAATACCTCTGACCTTCACAGTGGCACTTGCACCCGGCATGCTGCTTGAACGGGTCACGCTCAATCCCGGAACAACACCCTGAAGCGACTGGGACAGCTGGGAAGTGCTCTGCTGTCCGATGATTTTATCATTGACAACACCTACCGCTCCGGTAAGGTCCTTCTTTTTCACTGAACCATAACCGATTACGACGGTCTCTTCCAGTTCGACGGCATCCTCGGCCATAATGACATTGAGAGGATTCTGTCCGTTCCACACTTCTCTCTTCGGAAGGAAACCCATGAACGTGAATTCGAGTGTCTGGCCCTTCTTCACATCCTCGATAGTAAAATTTCCGTCCAGGTCTGTGGTCGCCCACTTTCCATTGTCCTTATTCAGAACCATCGCTCCGGCTATAGGTCCGTTAGAATCGCTGACAGTTCCCTTCAAGATTTCCTGAGCGAAAGCCCCGACTGGCAACATCAAAGCTGCCATTATTGTTAATATCTTGATTTTCATAATGTTATTCTGCAATTTCAATTATAACATGCTGGTCATAAGTCTTTACGGCAGTACCATCTTCGAGGCTAGGTCTCTGTGCCGAGAATCTTGTCTGTCCACCGGCATCGGTACGGTCGATATAAAGTCCGCTGTTCTTGCTGCCATCCAGTCCGAGATGTCCGGCCTGACGGAAACGGAGAACTACTGAATCCAGATCCCTGTCCGCAGTAAATGTACCGTCCACTGCTACATACGCTCCGTTTTTCTTCGCGTCGAGAAGTGTAGCGGCGAAGTTATAAGTAATTGTTTCAGAATAAGATACAGCCTTACCGGTCAAACCTTTCTCTGAAGATTCAAGTCGCTGGCTAACTGGCACGGTCGGCTTCCAGTCATCACCAGACTTATACTCAAGCATCCAGTATGCGGATGTTGCAGTACCCATCTTCGTAACGAAATAATAGTGAATCTTAGTTCCTGCAGGTATCTTCTTATCTGCTGTGACAAGCCAATAATCCTCCGGGATAGCACCTGAAACGTACGGGTCACCATTGCCGCCCACAAGACGCTTGCAAACAACCTTATTCGCTGCATATCCGGTTCTTTCGGCAGCATAATACTCGATCTTGCCCTTTCCTGTACTGGCATTGAGATACTTGCCGTTAGTTCCAGGGAATACCGTCTGGTCGCCGTCGTCCACGAAGGTCTCGCCTGTAGTTGCGGTCAATGCATTGAGGTCCCAATCCGCGATGATGCCGGCAAAGGCTTTCTGGGTCAATGTAAATGTATATGTCTTGTCTCCTTCCAGAACGACATTGACAGAAACGACTCTGTCTGACAGTTCCCCGTTTTCCGGAAGCGTGACGGTAACATCAGCCTCACCGAAACCTGAAGCAGGTGAGATCACGACATCTTCATCCAGACATGTGGCTGTCCATTTGCGGTCGCCGTAAACCTGGAACCCTGCGGAGACAGCGGTAGATTCGATGACTGCTGATTCCGGCGCAATTCCCTTAGGGACAATACCTTTCTGTTTCAATGTAAGTTTGAGCGGTGTGACATCATCTCCTATGAAACGGACTGTTCCTGTTCGTTCCTCAGTCGATTCGTTCGCCTCCACCTCGAAATGAAGCACTGTCTTGTCTCCATCAGTTTCAGTATCGGAAATTCTAGCCCAATAATGCTCTCCTGATGCATCAGAACAGTCATTGTTGACTCTGTAATAGACGTTGGATGTTAGTGTTACAGTAGCTGTGCCACCTTCGGAATCCAACGTAAGCAGTTTTGTCTCAAGCTCCATGTAAGGATCGGAAGCTGTCTGACACGAGGCAAGTGCAACAATTGCCAGACTTGCCGATAAAAGCTTTTTCAGATTCATAGATATGGAATATTAGTTGTTATTCTGTGTTACTGCTGTAGCCGCAAGGGATTTCTCCACCTCGCCACATTTCTTTTCATAATAATCGTATAGTTCATTCCAGTCATAGAAACAGCCGGAAACAGTCTCCAGAGGGAGTTTCACGTCAGTTTCATTGAGCATTACCCTCACGAGGACATCAGACTCTGCATTCCTGTAGAACACAAACTGCAGATTAGTTCCCATCGGGATATCCCAACTGCGCCATTTATCCATCACTTCAGCCGGTTCGGAAGTCTCGAACGCCCAGTCGCCCGCCTGGAGATTAACCATCAGCGCCATCAACGTTCCGTCGTGACCGAAGTTCAGGTCAATGCCATGACGGCCAAGGTCAATGTCATTTCTGGATTCGTCCAGAATATGTTTCAGTGTCCTCGCCCCAAGCCCCGCTCCCCTTCCGCGGGTCACAGGTTCATTGCCTTTCTGCGCATAGTATCTGTAATTCTCGATTTCCGCCAATGCCAGGATTTCGTCCTCGGTGAAAATATCCCACAGAGGGACTTGACGGTCAAGGCATTGCATAAGAGAAGCCATCAGATAGAAGCGTCTCTCAAGGTCATAAGGCTCATACTCGGCCTTGACTTTGTCAATGTCAATGAAGAGTCTCGAGAGGAAAGCATCTGCATCAATCCTGGAGTTGCGAAACTCTTCGTATTTCTTGTCCCAGAACCCTTTTCCGCTGATGATGTCTGCATCTATCTGGAGTCTTCCCGGACAAACTGTCCCGTACTGGTTAAGGTCCTTAAGGAAAGATCTGGAGTTGTCAATCTCATATGCCCGCAAATCCGGACGACGCGAAAGGATTCCTTCAATCACAGACTGCATTGTGGCGGCAACTCTAAGGACATTTGTAGCATTGGCCTTAACAAACGGCTGTCCGTCAAATACTTCCGGATAATTATCCGCCATTCTTGCGCCCAACTCCCGGGATTGTCTGTAACCTATGCCTGTCAAATCACCTTCACGATACATGACATTGACCTTGAAAGGCTCCAGCCTGTCGTAAACCGCTTTTCCGAATCCTGTCAGATTGCCTTCAGCAGCAGCGGTCTCCAGGACTTCATATATCCGAGGATATGTAACATTGTCATCCACATGACGAGCTCCGTGTCTGAAATATCCATTGATATAGAAGGGCTTATAACCATCCGGAGCATCCGGTACGATTACTTCTCCCGTATTGGCCACGTAATATACCCCGCCTGCCTTCTCCGGATTCCGCTTAAGTTCTTCAAGTGAGTTTGCAGGAGCCGGCTTGCTTTTCGGAAGGGAAACCTTGTATATATATGGCTTCCTGTCTGTCTTCGCAGGATTAGTATTGGTATTCACATACATCCAGTCGCCTACAATAGCAATGTCTTCCAGCTCGTTTGGAATCTGCTCTTGAAGTTCATAACGTGCTGATATTGTGCGCGTATCAGTATCATAGACGCGGATTCGTGACGGTCTTGACGGATCCTGGATGCCAAGCCCGAAACAATAATAGATCTTGCCGTCATGGACACAACCTGCCTGAGTGAACCATGTATCGAAAGGAAATACTACCTGGTCCTCAATATCATTGACCCCAAGGATAATTTCTTTTCCTTCTGAAAGCAACGGAACTCTGAACCTTGTAGCGACATATTGGTTTTCATATGCATTGCGAGTAACTTTCCGGACGGTACGTTTTCTGGCAGAGAATACCCACAAGCTGTTGCGTTCCCTGTCCACCATCCAGCTCGGCGCTCCGAAAATGTCCACATAGCCATTCTCCTTCCAGCCAGCATTGTCAAGCGTGATTGTCTGGATCATTTCTGAAGAGAATCTGCGTCCTTTCCTGGTAATGCTCTCCACGAAGCAAGTCCACTCGATATCGCTGCCTACTTTTCCGTTTGAGACATAGAGCAGCGGGAAAGATGCGCCTTTCGCAGTCTCTGTTCCGAAACTTGCATTGTTGGCATGATTGTCCGGTCTGGAGGAAGCCAATGGAAATGATGCCAGCGGCTCCGGAGAAGCTGTCTTGAAGTCATAGACATTGACATTGCCGCCATCTTCCAGCGCGAATACATACCTGTCCCAGATTTCCAGGCCCTGCTGTGCATTGCCACTTCGCTCTTTTGCGATAAATACCGAGCAATCGACATTCTTCTCCGGTTCCGGATAGATTTGGGCAACGGCCACGCAAGGCAGCATTGACAATATCAAATATGTGTCGAACCTTTTCATTTTCTTCTGCTGTCAATTATTCTGTAAACAATATATATCGCTATGAGCACGGCTATCGAGATTGTAAATCCAAGCACGATATTCTTGACTGCCAATGTTTTAGGATCACCTGCCACCAGAAGGCCCACCAACAGGAGAGCTATCACGCCAAGTGTTATGCAGAAGCAGGATATTGCCATGAAAGAGTAACTCTTGACGCACTTTCTGGTATGCTCGTCAGGCTCGTTGTCCGCATCATGATCATGATATTGGCAGATTGCTTCATATCCGCGGTCCTCCAGACCTCTGCACCTTGACCTGATTTCCATGACGGCCAGTATAAGGACTGGCAAAACGCATCCTGAGATGGATTCTATCAGACTCTGGCTCAGAACTGAAGCCGGGATGGTGAGTTTCGCGGTAATTCCGACGGCCCAGGTCAATAGCATTGACCATATCAGCTGACGGCCTGTAAGTCTCTTCGAGAAGAGGCCCCAGATAGATGGGATATACAGAGGGCACATTATCATTGTCAAAAGCGTAACGACTACTTTTTCAGCGCCTCCGGCAAATGGAATCAGCATTGACAATCCTATGATTACCAGTCCGAAAATCACGGTGAAGGTTCTTCCGACCCTGATCAGTTTCTTTTCGTCTGCGTTGCGGTTTTTCTCGTTATGCTTCCAGATGTCGTACGTATAGACATTGGCATAGACATTCAGGATTCCGGAAACGTTGCTCAGTGTCGCCGAGAGCATCGCAGCCAGCATCATGCCGACCATTCCGCTCATCAGGACGAGTTTGCTCATGTTCACATAAGCGTGTTCGCCATTGTATGTCATGGTGACGGCATCTGCATCCAGAGCAAAACCAGGCTCCATCACACGATAAATCATCGTTGGAAGATACCAGATGAGCGGTGTCAGAAAATACAGCAGACCAATGAGATAGGTGCTTTTCTTCGCGTCTTTTCTGGTCGGCACGCTGATATATCTCTGGACAAACGGCCAGTCACCGCCGATCATCGCGACATTGAGGAATACCCACAGGAGCAGCCATCCCCAAGTATATGTTCCGGATGTTCCGGAGAAGAAGCCAGGTATCTGCATCGCACCGTCAATGAAATTGCCGACTCCCCCGACTGCATGGAAAGACAGCGGAATCATGAATACGACTACCGCAAGAAGGACTCCGAACTGGATAACGTCAGTCATGAGGACTGCGAGAAATCCGCCTACTACGGTGTATATCAATGCTATGGCTCCTAGAATAAGGAGGGCCCACCAGATGCTGAGATATCCGGCGGCTGTGTCACCCGCCATTCCTGTCGAAGCGAAAATACTGCCTTCCGGAACTTTGATGAGTGCGCACATTACTACTGCTACCGCATAGAGTGCGACTGCCGTGTGCACCGCTCTTGCGATGATTCCGGAAATCGTGTAGAAACTTACCGAACTGTGTCCGAAACGGACTGTCAGGAATTCGCCCGGAGATTTTATCTTCAGGCTTCTCCATTTTCCCGATATCCATTTTCCTACTATCAATGATGCCACACCAAGACACATGGCGACTACCACAGCGACAAGTCCTGATTTATAAGCGACTCCGCCCCAGACGACAAATGTGCTGGCGGAGAAGATGGTCATGTATGATGATATGCCGGACAACCACCATGAGGAATTTCTTCCGGCGATGAACATATCTTCCGAACTCTTTATCTTTCTGGACATTATGATGCTTACTGCTATCAGTCCCAAAAAGTAAAATAAGATGACGATGTAGTCAAGTGTTCCCATTAGTTCTAGTATCTGTTAATTATCAAGTCGTTAAACCTGCTGATTCTTATTCTGTTAATATTAGCATTTTTCAAGATTGCAAACGTCCGGAAAAAATGTTACAGACATGTTCCGATTTCACGAAGGCGTGATGTCAATGCTGCAATGTCTGCATCCTGTACATTCCTTCCGGCTGCTGCACATTGGGCTGCAGCGACTCCCGCTGACTGTCCCATGTCCATGCAGCTTGACTGGACTCTGATGGAAGCAAATGCTGTCTTGTCTGCGCTTATGCATCTCCCGGCCACAATCAAGTTCGGAAAATCCGCTGCTATCAATGACCTGTATGGTACGTAGGCCGGCTGCTTCAGGAAGGTTATATTCTGTTTTTCGCCATTGGCGACATGAATATCAATAGGATGCGCTCCCCTTGAAATACTGTCCTCGAATCTGGTTGCGTTCAGGTATTCTTCGCCTGTCAGCACGTGCACTCCCTGTATTCTTCTGGTCTCCCTGACTCCGGCCTGTGTCGAAACGGACATCAGGAAACTATCCTTGAATTCGTCCACATTTTCCTTAAGGATTGCAGCCATTCTGAAACAGTCCTCTCGAAGTTTGCACTCCGCATGCGAATAATCCCTGTTGTCGCAAGCGTTGCCGGATGTTCTGGTAACATTGACAGTAATAACTCCGGGCTGCATTGTCGGGCAGAACCATGGCCCTCCGAATTCCGGCAAATTGAGTTCGTCTTTCCTCGCTATCAGTTTTTCTCTGACCGGCAGGCAATGACAATTCACTCCCTGGCGGTTATGGTGGATAGCTTCCTGCATCATCGGAGTATCGAGATTGACTCCTCCCATTATGAAATATGAAGAAAGCGGCTGAAGAGGACGGCCCTCTGATTCCAGCATCGGCACTCCCGCCATCGCAGCGACATCCGCGTCTCCGGTACAATCAATGAATACTTTCGCAGCAAGGGCCTCTGCACCATTTTTATTGTCAATGATAATGTAGCTGATTCTGTTTCCGTCTTTTACGCATCCTGAAAGATATGAATGCATATAGATATCCACTCCAGCTTCCAGTACCATCCTCTGCGCAATGAGTTTGTAATGCTCCGGTTCGAAGGCAACATTGGCAAGCGGTGATTCGATTTCTGCACCTCCTGCATTTTTCAATTTCTGTACGAATTCCCATGGGATTCCGCCCGTAACTTGCTTTCCGTTATAAGAGAATACACTAATCGGATTTACATATCCGGCAGTTGCCATACCTCCGAAAAACCCGTATTGCTCCACTATTGCTGTTTTTGCTCCTTCTCTGGCAGCCGCAATTGCTGCAATGAAGCCGGCTGGACCGCCTCCGCAGACGACGACATCATATTCGCCTACTACAGGCACTGTGTTCCGGATTTCAATTCTGGACACTGGTTTCATGTTGTCTATAATTTTAAGTCTATACTGCATCTTATTGGTTATCAGTTCATTCACTATCATTGACCAATCCCCTTACATGGATTGTACTTCAGGGCATCCTTTCGGACAAATGATTTGAACCGATTCAAATACACTGCAAATATAGAAATTTTTTGAATCGGTTCAAACATTTATTGCAAATTTTTAGTATTTTTGTAAAAGATGAAAACTGGATACCTCATATTCGGCAAGGAATACTGTGATGAAAATCTTTTGGCATAATATTGGACTCACAGGCCATGAAAGCAGGATTGGAAATGGAAAAAATTACTATCAAAGATATTGCGCGTGAAGCCGGAGTGTCTGTCGGACTTGTCTCTATGACTCTTAATGGCAGGAGTGGTGTAAATCCGAAGACGGCTGACGCTATCATGAAGGTGATCAAACGGCTTAATTATACCCCGAACAAGGCTGCGTCTGCGCTACGTATCGGGTACAAGAAGACTATCGGTGTGATTACTCCGGATCTTGCCAACCACTATTTCTCCGACATTTCCAGGCATATTGAAAATATTGCCTATGACAATGGATATACGGTTCTGTTCGGCAGTTCGGACGATCGCATTGACAAAATCGGCCAGCTTATCGAGACTTTTCATTCCGATGGGGTGAAGGGGCTTCTTCTGAGTCCGTGCGACGGCTGTGAGGAGGAGTTGAGAAAGGCGATGAGACTCGGTATGAAAGTGGTCCTGATGAACCGTGACCTGCCTGGTCTTGAGGATGTCGGAAGAATTCTTCTGGACAATGACAAGGCCATCCAGATGGGTCTGCACCATCTTCTGGACAATGGATACAGGCATCTCGAGATGATTTCCAACGATATAAAGCTTTCGACTTTGAATATGCGTGAGCGCAGTTATCTGAAGACGATGAATGAGATGGGCTTCGGTGACATCGCCAAGGTAAGTTATGTCAATGAAAATAATTCGGATGAGCTCGAGCAATGTATCCGTGAAGTCGTAAGTCGGGGTACGGATGCAATTTTCATCCCGCGTGGTTATCTGGCGCTATATGTGAGCAAGGCCATCAAGCGCCTGGGCTTGCGTATCCCGGAAGACCTGGCCATCATAGGTTTCGACGGCGGCGAGACATATCGTATCGCGACTCCAACATTGACCCAACTAAGTCAGAATACGAGGGAGACTGCGGTGGACGCATTCAACATGTTGATTGACATGCTAAAGGACAATGCCCCGGGCAAGGATATTTATCTGGAGCCGAAGTTGGAGGAGGGCGACTCGACAAGGAGATGTCGTGAGTAATCTGAATCTTGCGGTACGCAGTTTGCCTGGCTGTTTCACAGGTTCATATATCTGGTCAGTGAAGGGGTTGAGAGTTTTTTCAGCAAAGTCATAGGTTCCTACCCGATTTGCGCCGAATAAGGTATTTAACGAGACTATAGTCCATCATGCCTGCCGGGTGAAGCACCGGGAGGTTTTGGAATGAGGTCTCTGGTTTCCGTACCTGCCAGCAGAAGTTTTAAGAGATGCCTCGAGCAAGGTCTCAGGCCGCGTATTTAAGTAAGCATACAAATTAGTTGGTAGAGATTTGTGTGGGATTTTCGAGGATAGATTCCTTTTATGTGCTGGACGCAGACGACTGATGATGCAGGAATATAGACCGACAGACCCGCAAAGATTCCCAAGTTATTTTTTAAGGATTACTAAGCGGCATAGATAGAATATAATCTCAGTTTTTACATTATATTTACGTGATGTAAAAATTAGCTTACAACATGGAGAGTTCAGATATCATAAATTTTCTCGAGCATAAGGGAGTCAAGGCTACGGCCAACAGACTCCTAATTTTCAAAGCTTTACTTGATGTGCATAAGCCAATGAGTCTCTCTGCACTGGAGGATGCCCTCCCTGATATGGACAAGTCCAGCATATTTCGGGTTATGTCAATGTTTCTGGAGCACGATGTAGTTCATGCTTTCGAGGATGGCCGTGGTGTAGTTAATTATGAGCTCTGCAGTCATGACGGCGCCTGCAATCATACCGATGGTCATATTCATTTCTATTGTGAATCATGCCACCAGTCGTATTGCCTAGAGAATCAACAAATTCCGATAGTTTCTTTACCTGATGGTTTCGAGTCGCATTCAGTTTCTTTTGTAATCAAAGGACTTTGTCCCGAGTGTCGTAAACATTCAAAGTAATATAGTCGGGTCTCTTGAAGTAAGATAGCGTCATGTGGTCATTCTACATGGCAGACAGTCTAAACTGCCAGATGACTTGCAATAGAATAATCAATTATAAACGGTGTAAAAAACAGGCATTATTTACACCGAATTGGTAAATCTGACAAAAAGTCAACTTATATAAGTGATATTCGGTAAACACGAGTCAACTTAAATCAGAACAATACAAACGGTGTAAAAAAGTGGCAAATTTTAAACAGAATTGATAAAAATGACCAAACGGTGTAAAATCAGGCCGTTTTTTACCCCGTTTTGTCAGTATGACATAGTTGCAGTCGGGGCCTGGTGCCCATCCGTCGTTACCGAGCTGGCATTTCGGACCTTGGTTCTGCCACAGAGATACGTAACAAGGACACTTGAGTAGCCATAATGAGTGGACAGGCGCAGATGGATTTCCGGAAACCAATCAAGGACAGCCATGATTTTCGACCCTCTTGGCAGGCGTGATTCCGGACACATTAGCGGTAAGATACTGAAGATGAGAGCGTTACGAGATTAAAACCACAACATGAATCTGCCAAGACCACCTTTCAATGATACCTCTTGGCAAGAGACTAATTACTTAATCAATTAAGATACAAACAATTACAGATAAATTTACCTGTCAAGAGGGTCGAAACGGAGACGGTCATCACACACGTGGCCATAGGGCGGGTACAACCAGGACAAATACACCTGTCCACCGGCCTCGGACGGCAGTCCCACAGGGAAACACGTCACTCCAGGACCGCAGAGTCCTGCCAC
>ERZ1026852.1028-NODE-1028-length-15766-cov-13.071733_pt1 | contig 15766 bp, 17 predicted proteins | sample MGYA00380156_ERZ1026852 | MGnify/ENA primary metagenome ERZ1026852 (study PRJEB33269, sample SAMEA4719792) | human gut metagenome | biome: human-associated habitat; feature: organic feature; material: feces | place: Cameroon | collected 2013-10 ...
CATAAATAATATCCATGCAAAAGACATCTGCATAAAACATGATAAAAATCATTATTCATGGTCTAATGAAATAAGAATATATAATACAAGATTTTCGTCAACTAACTATACATCTGGCAATAATTCTATAGCATTACAAATTAACAGTGATGGCACAGAACCAATTAATGGCTGGCACTTAACTAATGTTGGGTTTGAGGGTATTGATATTGGTGTTGAATTAAAAAATACAGATATATCAAAAGATAGAAGTATCAGTATTGCATTAATTAATCTTAGATTCAGAGAAAATATTAGGAAAATTATTAAAACAAGTGGATATTGCTATTTTGAGTTATTGACAGCTAACAAATATACACGTAAAGACTTTTTTGAACTTTCTAATCTTACATGGGGTGTTATATATGGAAATGTAACATCAGAGGATTATGGATACCTATCATCTACTTGTATAATTGATAAAGGTTTGTTTTGTCCTACAAATCTACAAAGTAATAACTTATCATTTACGGACAGCAGAGTTAAAATAGATTTAAATGAAATAAGTACATATCTAACTAATATTAATATTAGAACAAACAATGACTGCGAACTTATCTTGAATGAGTACTATAATTACAAAGGAATTAGAGAATTTAAAATAAATGTATTTAATCAGGGTACTAATTTAACAATAAAAAATCGCAATAATGTTGTAATTGGTACATTAAATAATTTAAACTTAGCAGTTTACACGCTTTATTTTATAGATGATAATAACACATTAAATTCTTACTACTGTTCTAAATAGAAATAAACGAAACCTTATCTTATTCTATTTGAGGAACATGAATTTATGAACACATTCATTGAAGATTTTATTAGAAGTATCTAGTTAACTAAAGGGGGCTTTAGTTAATCAATCAAATTTAAGAAAGAGAGGAAATATGAGAGGATTAGTCCGTCAAAAACAAAAAGTATATTGGTCACGAATTACCGAGAAAACAAAAGAATTAGACCGCATTAAAGTTTATGAGAAACCAATTTTATACTCTTTTTCCGTATCATCTACAGCCGGAACGCCAGAAGAAATTGCAGCCGGAATAGTGCCGGATTACGACAGGTACATTACAAGCTTTAATCGAAATTTCCACCCACAGGAAGCGGACATATTTTGGATAGACAGAATCCCACAAATAAGCGAGGATGGAAGCCTTATTTTGGACGAAAATGGAGAGCCTACAGTATTGCCAGATTACACGCTAAAGAAGATTTTAGATACACAAAAAGGCTATATTGCCAGATACGGAATTTCCAAAAGAGGAAATGAGGATGGGTAAGACAATAAAGTGTACCTTGTCGCAGAAATCAATTCGGAATGCTATTGATGAAATAAAGGCATACCAGAAAGATTTACAAAGAAAGAACGAGCTTTTTGTTAAGAGATTGTGCGAAGAGGGATTACAAGTAATTCAGACCACAATGGAATCTATCCCGGACGAAGAGAAAGGTTCATACTACACCGAGATAATCTATAATAAGAACGGTGACATTACAGGTGCTTCTGTTAGGCTATCTGGTGAAAAAGTGTTGTTCATTGAATTTTCAGCAGGAATAACATACGGTACAAATGATTATCCTTTATCTAGTGGAAATTCTTACGGAATGGGAACATATCCTTCCAAAAAAGAAAAATCAGACTGGGACAATCCAAACGGCTGGTGGTACACAGATGAAAGCGGACGGTCGCACCATTCATATGGAAATAGAGCGTATATGCCTATGTATCACGCAGAACAAGCCATTATTATTGCTGTTCGTAAAATTGCCAAAGAGGTGTTCTCTTCTTAAAGATGATACCAAAATATACTGAATGATACCAACCAATTATGTTATGATTACAGTGTTAAATTGTAGCATAACATGCAATGCGTTCACTATGAAGGTGGGCGCATTTTTTATTGTGAGGTGACAGATATGCCAGACACAATAGAATCCCCTGTGTTGGAAGTTTTTTCAAGGTGGGGAGCGGCTGTTTCTAAGATTACCGGTGCAGACAATTATTCCATGGACGGAAGCGAAACAAATGCTTCTGGCAAAAAAGCATATGCACAGCTTTATATGCTTGGGAATCCAATTACAAGAGGTGACCTTGAAGGAGATGAATGTGCAACAATGCCATCATTTCAAGTAAATTGCTTCACATCTGGGAGTAAGGCACTAACCAGAGTGTATGAATTGGACAAGATAAGTCACAAAGCTATGGTGAGCATGGGATTCCGCCGTACATATGGCCCGGAGCCTATGTTTTTTGGTGACAGTGGAATTAAAAAGCTTGTGAGCCGATACAGCCGGATATATAGCGGAAAATTACTTTAAACACAAAGAACGCATAGACGTTCTTTTTTTATGCCTAAAACGAAAGCGAGGTGAGATTATGGATCAGATTTTAAGCTATGTAAAACCGGAATTACTTATTGTCGTTGTAGTTCTTTATTTTATCGGGGTAATGATTAAAAAATCAGAAAATATTTCTGACAAATTTATTCCGATGATTTTAGGAATTCTTGGTGTATTAATTTGCGGACTTTACGTTTTTGCAACATCTACGGTTTCCGGTTCACAGGAAGTTGCAATGGCGCTGTTTACTGCAATTACACAAGGAATTATCGTTGCTGGATTAAGCACTTATGTAAATCAGCTTATTAAGCAGTCTGGAAAAGAAGAGTAGAAAGGCGGTGATCCGCTATCTCCCGGCACAGGGTTACGTGCATATTACCGATTTTTTGTTTGAAAAAAATTGCTGACCTTAAAAAGCTAAAGGTAGAAAGGAGAAATAATGAGCCGTTTAACAACATTAGGCGTGACTTTCGGTTATGGAGTTGAAACCGAAAAAGGCGTAAAGCCTACAACTTTCAAGCAACTTGAGCTTGCAAGCTCAATTGGTGGAATTTCACTTGATACAGAGCAGATTGACGTATCTGCATTGGAAGATTATATCACAAAATATGCAGCTGGTAGACAGGATACTGGCGGTACATGGGAAATCGAATTTATCATGGATCCAGATAAATCTGTTAAGCAGATTAAAGAGCTTTATAGTGCATCTAAGACAGCAAAAGAAACCGGACTTGCAACATGGTTTGAAGTTGTTTTCCCGGATATGACAGATGCATTCTTTGTTACAGCTGAGTGTGGACGTGAGATACCGCTTCCAGAAGTTGGACAGAATGAAGCTGCAACAATGTCCATTTCCCTTATTATCACAGATTACAAGGGACTTGAAACAAAGGTTGCTCTTACAAAATCAGAATAATTTTTTTATTGGGAGGATTATAAAATGGTAACTTTTAACGTACACGGAAAAGAATATAAGGTTGTATTCGGTTACGGGCTTCTTACAAAAACAGATGTGCTGGACAAAGTACAGGGAATTACAGATGGAAAAGAAAGAAGCCTTCAGAAGATGATTTCTCTTCTCCCGGAACTGCTTCTTGCTGGACTTCAAAAGAAGCACAAGGATGAGTTTGGGTATGAGAGCGATTCTGAAAAAGTAGCCGCTCTTGATAAAGTCTGTGATCTTCTGGATGATTACGAAGATGAAGGAACTGAGGAAAATCCAAAAAGCGGATTTGATTTATACAAACTTCTTGATACCGAATTGGAGAAAAACGGTTTTTTATCCGGTCTGCTGAATGCAGTAGCAGAAGCACAGGCAGTGGAGAAGAACGCAACGAAGCTTCCACAGGATCACAAAAAGAAAAACTAACCTTCCGAGAAGTTGTTTACCAAGAGATTCTTCCTTTATACCTATCTATCGGTGTATCTAAAGAAGAATTTATGGATTCTACCCCAACAGAGTTAAAACCTTATCTCGAAGCTGAAAAGTTACGGCAGAAGAGGAAAGACGCTGAACTTTGGCAAGCGGGCATTTACGAAACATCAGCCACATATACAGCTGTTGCAAATGCTTTAATGGGGAAAAAATCCAAAGCAGAGTATTTAAAGAAACCTTTACTGGAATCAGCAGAGGAAGAAAAGCATAAACAGGAAGGCATACTTTCCGAAGAAGAAAAGAAAAAACAGAGAAATGCACTTTTGGCAAGCTTGCAACTCATGCAGGCGAACTTTGAGCTTAACCATGAAAAGGGCAGGCAGGATGAATAAGTCTTGTCTGCCCTTTATTTTTTTGTAAAAAAGGAGGGATAAATAAAATGGCTGACAATACCATTGATACCCTTGATATACAAATTAGCAGTAGTACAGAAAAAGCAGTACGTGCGCTGACTAATCTTTCAAATAAACTCACAGAAGTTAATTCTGCATTAAGCGGAGTAAATACAAACGGACTGCGTAGTTGTGTAAAGGAACTTGGAAAACTAAAAGAACTTGATGTCGGGAAAATGGCAAGCATTGCTAATGGAATTGGAAAATTCTCAAATTCCATAAAGACAATGGGTGGAGTAGATTACAAAGGCTCTGGTCTGAATGCAGTTATCAACTCAATCAACAGGCTTAGCCAGATTGATGTTAGCGGATTTGACTCTGGAAAACTTGGAGAAATAATCCATCAATTAAGCAATTTATCAGAGATTCCAGATGTATCTACCAGTGTTAATCGTTTTGTTAATTCAATGGCTAGATTAGCAAATTCTGGTGAATATATTGCAAATGTATCAGCTGAATTACCTAGACTTGGAAGCAACCTTAAATTAGTTGTAGAGAGTTTTACAAGCGTTGGAGATATATCTGAACCTGTGAATAGATTTGTTCAGTCTATTGCACAATTGGCAAGTTCTGGAAATAAAATCGGACAAACTTCAAGCCAACTTGGAACACTAGCAAAGGAAGTATTATCTTTCTTTGACGTGATGAAAACTGCACCTAAAATCAGTGATAACACAATCCGCATGACGGAAGCACTGGCAAAGTTGGCTAATGCGAGTGGAAAGGTAAATTCTGCCACAAATTCAGTTGTAAGTTCATTTTCTCGCTTATCAAGTGTTACAAGCAGACTTGGAAGCATTGGAAGTAGAGTTTCTTCCATGATTGGAGCCGCAAGCTCTACGCTTTCTGAATTCGGAAACACAGCTTCCAAAGCCGGTAAGAAAACAGGAAGCCTAGCTTCTCAGCTTACCAGTCTGTATGCAAAATTCTTTACAGTAACTAGAGGAATAAAAGCCTTGTGGAATTCTGTAGAATCTGCATCTGATTATGTTGAAACATTGAACTATTTCAACTCTGCATTCGACCAGGTTACAGATGGATTGGATGTGAGCAAATGGAAAGAAGTTGGTGCTAAATCAGCAGAAGAATATATTGGTTCATTCGAAAAAAGAACAAAAGAATTAACCAAAAAAATGACTGGATTTGAGATTTCAGACGCAGGAGATATGACACGTATATCTGGTGGCAGTCTAGGTATTAATCCAAACGACACCATGAATTATCAAGCTACTTATGCGCAGATGGCATCATCAATGGGGGCAACAGCAGATGCATCAACTAAGGTTTCACAAGCTTTAACAGAAATCGGAGCAGACCTTGCTTCTGTAAAAAATCTTGAATTTAACGATGTTTGGAACGATATGGCTTCCGGCATAACTGGAATGAGCAGGGCACTTGATAAATATGGTATTAATATCCGTGTAGCAAATTTACAACAGGAACTTTATAACCTTGGAATTGACGCTACTGTGTCAAGTCTAAGCCAGTCAGATAAAGCTATATTAAGAACAATTACAATATTAAATAGTTCTAAATATGCATGGGCTGATTTGGCTTCAACGATTAATCAACCAGCCAACCAGGTTCGTATGTTGAAATCTAATTTTGAAGCACTTGGTAGAAGTATCGGAACATTGTTTCTCCCTATTGTTGCAAAAGTACTTCCATATATTAACGGTCTTGTTATGGCTTTGGAAAGAGCTTTTTCTTGGCTTGCAAAGCTACTCGGTATTAAGCTTTCAGATTATGTGTCTTCAACTGGAAAAGCTTCAGTTGATATGGGGGATATTGCAGACAGCACAAACGATACCGCTTCTGGATTAGATAATGCAAACGATAATGCAAAGAAATTGCAAAAAACTCTTTCTGTACTTTCATTTGATGAATTAAATCAGCTTAATGATAATAAAAATTCCGATACAAGCGGAACATCTGGAAACACAGGAGGGTTGAGTACACATATACCAGAGTTAGATGATGCTCTTGATAAGGCACTATCTGAGTATCAAAAAGCATGGGACGAAGCATTTTCAAATATCGAAAATAAAGCGCAGTCCGTATCAGACAATATCGTTAAAGCATTTAAAAATATAAGAAAAGCAGCTAAACCAACCACAGAATCAATCAAGAAACTGTACAGCGAAGGACTTAGCAAACTTGGAAACTTCTCCATTACAGCGCTGAAAGATTTGTGGAACAATTATCTGAAACCAATTGGGTTATGGATGCTATCTGATAATTCTGGGCTTCCACGGTTCTTTACCATCACAAATGATTTACTCAATAAAATCAATTGGAGCAAACTGAATAGTTCACTTTCAAGCTTCTTTACAATGCTTCAAAAGCCAACACAGTTTGTTTGGAATGGTCTCATGGACTTCTATGAGAAATTTTTAGTACCAGTAGGAACATGGACGATGAACAGTGCAATCCCGGAACTCGTTGACGCATTAACAAATTTCGGAAACAACATTCACTGGGACGAACTTAATTCGGCATTGAAGAATTTCTGGGATGCACTTGCACCATTTGCACAGAATGTTGGACAGGGAATTGTTGACTTCTTTAAAGACTTACTGGACGTTGGAGAAAACTTTATCAATACAACCGTTCCAGGTGGATTAAATTCCATTGCTGATGCAATTAAAAACATTAGCCCAGAGACTGCACAGGCAATAGGAAGAGGGCTCGGACAAATTTCAGTGGCAATCCTTGGATTCAAAGGATTAACCTTTATTGGTGGAATCATTGGAAAAGACAGCCCGTTAGGAAAAGGACTTGCTTTATTGGCAAAGCATCCTTATGCGTCAATGGCACTTGGTATCGGTGGAATCGTACTTGCGCTTGATAATTTCGGAGTTATTGATGTTGACTGGGAGTGGATTTGGAACAGTATTGACCGTGTAAAAACCTCAATACAGAATTTTATTGATAAGGTTGATTGGAATGCTGTTGGAACTGCTCTTGGAAATTTATGGTCTGCATTCCAACCATTTGCAGAGGGATTTGCAGATGCGTTGATTACCGGACTTGAAGGAATAATTAATATCGGAGCGGACTTAATTAACGGTATTGCAAATGCAATTAATTGGCTTGCTGAAAAATTAAGCGGAGTTGATCCAGAATTTATAAAACAAGTTGGTGCTGCATTCGGAACATTGTTTGCGATTAAAATAGCCAAAGATATTGCCACCAAAATCTTTTCCTTTGCTAGCGGAATCGGTTCATTAGCATCAAAACTTTTAAATTTCCCACTTGACACCGCATCTTCTCTTCCTACTATCATTGGTGATATTGGTGGAGCGGCAGAAACGGCATCTTCGGGTGGATTATCCTCATTTTCTTCAACACTTGGTTCTATATTCGGAACCGCCGGAATTGTAGTTGCCGCAACGACATTATCCGTTAATCTCGCAAGAGGAATTGCAAGTATCACAGAAGCTGCGCAAGGCGGAAACGGAATCCTGTCACAAACTGGGGGATATCTCCACGATTACACAGGAGAAATGGAAAGCGCTCATAAGATAACGCAAAAACAGGCAGAAGAACTATGGAAGTTAATTGAAGCTGACGAAAGTGCAGGAAAATCCAACTCTGAAATGTATGATGATTTTATTAAGTATCTCAAAAATTATGGGGTATCCGCAGATAATGCAAGACAAATTCTTGAAAATTATGGAGCGCAAGCGGGTGTCTCGGCAGGATTTGTTCAAGAATTATCTGACAAAGTAGGAGTACTTGGGGACGGAATGTCTCAGACTAATGGCAAGATTGATACATCTAAAATCAAAATTAGTGATTTGAAAGATGTGTTGTATCAGCTGAGTTTGAAGTCTGATGATTTTAGTGGCAGTTACAAGACTGTATGGGATCAGCTGGATAATAGCCAGGGAACATTGTCTAATTCAAAACAGGCATTCGACTTGATTTATAACTCCCTTAAGGATATGGGCGTGCCACTGGATGAATTTGACGATATGCTAAAAACTGAATTTCCAGACGCAGTTACCACAATGGAAACCAACTCAAAAATTGCTTTTAATAATACGACAGAAGCAGCGAAGAGCGCTATGGGAGGTATTACTACCGCTGTCGCAAATGCTTCTAGCTCCGTATCATCAAAGACAAAAACTGGCTTTGGTCTCGCCAATACTGCCGTAAGCACGGCAATGGCTGGAATGAAAAAAAGCACAGAAAGCACAATGCCTTCTATTTGGTCGAAGATAAAGAACACGAATGATGATGTTGAAACCAACTCTAAAACAAATTGGGGAAATTCTGCAAGTGCTGTATCGACAGCCCTCGGAACCATGGACACCGATACAAAAGATGTAATGGGTAAAGTTATGACAACCATTCAAAGTTATTGGTCTTCTGTTCTTATCAATACAAACCAGATTTGGGAAAAGGCTTCTGGCAAAGTCGATAAAGAAACTCAAAAAATAAAAACTTATACAGAAACCAATTTGTCTGGAATTTCCAGTAAGATTGAAAGTTTATTTAAAATAGATTTAAAATCGGCAGGAATGAAAACCGCACAATCCTTTGCAGATGGAATGAAATTAGTAGGAATGCCAAAGCTTACTTATCGCATTTCAGAATGGAGAAAACATAATCTTGGAAACGGAAAGACAAGCTCAACCCCTGTTTATAGTCCTGATTGGGTTTATCCTAATTGGTACGCCAAAGGTGGTCTTTTCAACGGCGCACAGGTAATTGGTATCGGTGAAGCCGGTTCCGAAGCTGTTCTTCCACTGGAAAATCCACGAACCATGAAGAAGATTGCAGACAGCATTGTTTCCAGTTCGGACGGAAGCATGGGACTTACAAAAGAAGAAATGGCAAAAGCGGTAGCGCAGGGAGTTGCAATGGCAATGAGTATGAACAGCGGAAATAAGAATCCACAGTACATTATGAACAGCATTATTCTGGACGGAAGCGAGATTGCAAAAGCAGTAACAAAAGCTCAGAATGACACGGATAGCCGTTTCAAACCATCCCCGGCATATTGATTTTTTACTGATTGTGTGGTATAATTTCTTCAATGAAGAAGTACACACGGTCTTGATTTTTGAGCCGCTAAGAAGAAATTAATATTTCTCGATTTTGAGGAATTTTTATCTTACTTGGCGGCTCTTTTTTATTTTATCCATCAATATAAGGAGGAATGGAGAATGGAAAATGAAGTTTTGATAACAAGTGAACAGACACCTATTGAGATTGCACTTGGGATTGACGAAGAAGGCATGACCACTGCAAGAAAACTATATTCATTTTTAGAACTTGCACAGGGACAATTCTCAAGATGGGCGAAAACAAATATTATCGACAATTCATTTGCGGTAGAAAATGAAGACTATTGGGGGTTCGACATTTATGTCGAGGGTAATAAAACTGTTGATTATAAGATAACTGCCCATTTCGCCAAAAAACTTTCAATGATATCAAAATCTGAAAGAGGAGAACAAGCAAGAAATTATTTTATTGGTTGCGAACAATCCTTAAAAATTGCTTTTAAAAAGCAGCGTGCAGCAGAACTTGAACGAGCCAAAGGCATAGCAGTAAGACAGGCGTTGACAAAAGCAATTCAGCAATCTTCTGAAAATGAAAGAATGCATGGACACGCCTATTCTACATATACGGACGTTATTTACAAGTCCATATTTGGTAAAAACGCCAAGCAGCTGAGAGAGGAATTCGGAATCACAAAAAAAGAAAGTATGAGAGATTATTTTTCAGAAGAAGAGCTGGTGAAAGTCCAGAACGCCGAAATGCTTGTAAGTGCATTGGTTGGATATGGTTGGGGATATAACGAAATTAAAGAATTTATTCTGAATAAAGGAATTAATAAAATTGCCGCATGATTTTGAATTTTTAGACAGCCTGCATTTAAAATGAGGTCTGGAAAGGTTCGATTTAAAATGGAACCTTTTTCGCAGGGAGGAATATCATGTCATATAAAAATTACATCTTAATTCAAAAACATTTATTCCGTAGCGAATACATTTTCGCAGATACAGAAGAGTATCTGGCAGACCAACTTTTTAAGAATGAGAAAATCAGAGTGAATTTCGGAAAAGAATTTGGACATACAGAAGAGAAGTATCTTCTTATTTCCTGTAAAATCTGGAATAAAGACCAAGGCAAGTTTTTTAAAGCCATGGAAAAATTGAGAAATAAAATGCCACTGGTCGGGAATACCGACTATGAGGAATTTTGCAAGGAAACATTCAAAATGTTTGATTAATTAATTCGGTAAATTCAGTGGGCTAGGGTAGCTCCCGAAAAGCGTAAACCTTGATACGTCTGTCCACTGTTTTTATAAATCAAGGATTCCGGCACAATGTGGAGAGTGCCTACGACCAACAAGGAGGTTATTATTATGAATAAAGAATTTAATTATCCAAGAGATTTCAAAGGCGTTTGGATTCCCAAACGAGTATTCCTTGATGAAAGATTGAATGCAATCGAAAAAATTATCTTAATAGAAATTGACAGTTTAGACGCAGAAGATAGTGAAGGCTGTTATGCTAGCAACGAATATTTAGCTAATTTTTGCAAATGCAGTATGACTAAAGTTTCTACATCAATTTCCAAATTAATAAAGCTTGGCTATCTCTATGTTTCCAAAAATGATGGCAGAAAACGCTATTTGAAGAGCAGACTTTCAAATTCTGAAAGCCAGGATTTCAAAAAAAGTGAGCCAGACTTACCAGAAATGAAAGAAAGTAATAATAGTGAGAAATATAGTAGAGATGAAATAAACAGTAATATAGATTCTCCTACGGAGTTAAAAGAAGAGAAAAATGCATACCACTCTAACGAGTGGTTCAATTCTCAACATATCAAAAATATGTTGACCGAGGAGAACATCAAATATACTCCAATAGACCGTAAATCTTTTAACTGGTCTGCATTCAAGAACCAGGTTTCAGTACGACTTGAAGAATTGGGATATACGACAAGCCCATATACAACCAACCGCTTCCTGGTAGTATCGAAGTATTTCTTCAAGAGGTACGAAGAACGAACTAGAAAACCGCACATAAAAATCAATCAAGACGCTTTGGATAATATCCTGGACAAGTTTGGATTCGGGCCAAATCCAGATTACTTCCAGAATGTTGAGATTGAAACATACATGAAAGTGATTGATGAATACTTTGGCACTTCATTTAGTGAGTACACGGATCACCATTATTCGCATTTCATGTCTGGCTACATACGGAAAAATTTGTTAATGAAAGTTGAGGACAGGGAGGAAACATTATGATATTTTGGCTATCAATAATCATTTTTGCGATCGGCGTTGTTATTCTGATTGCAAATAGAATAGGCGAATCTTTAAGCTACGAATATGAGTATTCAAGTGTGAGTGGATTTATATTGTCTTTTGGCGTGGTAATTTCTTTTATCAGTGCAGTATGGTTCCTGGTAGCTGGATTGATTTTACTACTCACTCAAACTAATGTTGCCGCCTACAGACAAGTAAATGCAGAGAAATACAAAGCATTGACTTACAAACTGGAAAGTGAAACTTGCCGAGATCAGTTCGGACTTCTCAACAAAGAAATTATTGACGAGGTACAGAGATGGAATGTAAAAGTAACTTACTACAAAGCAATGGAGGACAACTTCTGGGTTGGAATTTATTATCCAGATGTGTACGGTGATATGGGGACGATTGATTATGAGACATATGAGGGTAATTAATTGACATGATAAAATAATCAAATCCGCTACAAAACATCTCATGCGATAAAATATAGGCATAATCCAAGAAAATTGATTTTTAAGAAAAAAATACAAGCAATTGTGTAGAAAGGTAACAAGGAAAATGAACAGACCATTATTTGAGCCAGGAGACATTGTACAGCACTTTAAGAGAGAAACCATCAAGGAGCCACGCAACAACGAGTATTTGTATAAGTTTATCGGATATGCCAGACATACAGAAACAGGGGAAGACTTGGTAGTATACAGAGCTTTGTATGGCGGTAAGGAACTATTTGCCAGGCCAACAAAGATGTTTTATAGTAAGGTAGATTGGAAAAAATACCCAGAAATAAAGCAAGAGTATAGGTTCGAGAAGTATCACGGAGTGCTTTATGCTGATGGACTTTAAACAGACTTACTTTTCTATCTGGCAAGAAATATGGAACCTCCACAAGAAGTATGCCTTTATCTCAAAAGACGATATTCCGCAGTGGGAAAATCTTACCATGGAAGCAAAGAAGATTCACGATAAATACGCTGATTCGGTTGGTTCGAAATTTGCCGAAGCTCTTTTGATTGCTGTAACTGCGGAAATTGATAGAAAAGCGAAATAGTGCTTTCAGAACGCGTCCCAAGGTGGTACAATATGGGTATCATACTAAGGAGGGGGATATTTATGGCACTGATTAAATGTCCAGAATGCGGTAAGGAAATAAGTGATAAAGCGGCAAGTTGCCCGAACTGTGGATTTCCAATAGCAAAGGGAAGTATCAAACAAGAACAGCCACAGAAACCAAAGGAATACGACATTGAGATGTTAGATTCCATGAGAATCAAAGCTTCAAAAGCGAATATTGAGGTTTACTACAAAGGAAATTTGCTACTTGAAGCAAATCCTATGGATTTTGTATTGAATTACGACAAGGAAGAACCAGATGATTTAGGTAGAGTACAGTTGAAAGTTGCTTTTTCAATTCCAAAATACGCAAAGCCTTTCAAAATTTGCTTATCAATAGGCTCTTCTGCATATGAACAGGCAAAGGAATTTACAACAGAGATTGCAGAACGGTATTTCAAGAAACAGTATGTTGTTGAATGGTATATGTTGGATAAGTCTGTAATGGATAATTGTGACAGGGGCGAAGCAAATAAAACTAGAACAACAATTGAGAATATTGAAAAGCCTAAAACATATTCTGCACCAGAACCACAGTACACAACACAGCCGACAGCTACCAAGAAAAAGAAAAAAGGTGGATGCGCAAACTATTTTGGTTTTATCTGCCTTGTGTTTATCCTAATTGGTTGGTATTCATCTAAAACAGAGAAAAAGACTGATACACCGAAGACACAGACAGAGGAATCAAGCGCTTATGAGGAGAAAACAGCTTCCACTGTAGCAGAAACAAAACAGGAAACAGCTCCTATTAATTTTGATGATGAACTGGTAACTTTCAATGCTGGCGGTTATGCGTATATTACAGACAGCGATTTATACAAGTATGCGGTCAATATGAGTGGAGCTAATATTTACACCGTTGCGACCGTAAGTGATGTCAAAGACAATAAGGTGCAAGTTACTATTGGTGATAAATACATGATGAGTAATTTTAATGTATCTGATAGTAAATTGTATGCAAAATATGAAAGCGGTCTTAAAGATGATGATGTGGTTGCTATTCTTGGAACGGTATCAAGTGTAGATTCTTGGGGATTTATGGGAGATTCCATAAATTTAGAGAATTGTATGGTATTTGCCAAAGGGGATGAAGCTAAAAACTATAAAAAGGATGCTTCAGATGATAGTTTATCGCAGTATTTTGTAGTGACAGAAGAAGTTGCTAATTCAAAAGAAGTTTCAGAGGATGAATATAAGGCACTTTGCCAGACGTTAGATTATAATGATATATTGAGAAATCCAGACAGTTACGATAAAAAACATTGTGTTGTCTCTGGAACAATAGACCAGTCATTAGAAGGATTGTTTGGTGGATATACGTTATATATCGTTGACGGAAACGGTAATAAATGGGATTGTTCATACAGATATGAGGATGGCGAAACACATTACCTGGAAGGAGATTGGATAACCGTATACGGAACTTGTAGCGGAACATCAAATTCTACAACACTTCTTGGAAAACAAGTAACATTGCCAAGTATAGATGTTGAATACATTAACTGATAAACTTAGGCTAGGGACTTCTCCCTAGCCTTTATTTTAGTTCATCCAGTCATATGTGTAAGAGTCGTTTACATATACTTCAAATTTATCTGGCGTTATTGTATCATAATTTCTGTCGTAAGGAAAGCTAAATTCAAGATAGGCTGTTGAGCCTGGATTTTTTACATCGGCACTATGATCATCATATCCTACTATTCTGCCGTTTTTGTAAAATACTACAGCAATAGTGGTAAACGCATTTTTCCGTCCATTGTTATCTACTTTTACCACTACATTTCTATTTCCAAAATTGGCTGAATAATGAATTCCCGAGTTATTTGTTATAACACTTGAAGATGCTTTCTTAATATTCAAATTGATTTTAAAAGAATCCCACGTTTTATCAGAATTCCAGCCTTGAAGTGCACATTTTGAATGTGCTGCAAACGCAAAATTATAATCCTTATCAACTCCGACCATTGTTCCATTCAGATAATAGATAAATTCAACGGTCAGATCAACTGCATGGTCATAATGGTTTTCCAGAATTGCCACAGCTCCATACGGCGTAGATTCTGCATGATAACTAACAACATTCTTTTTACCACTACTGTTAGCATTTGGATTTCCACCAAAACCGCTATTGCCGTTAGAAGCCTTTTTTACAGTAACTTTACATGTGTATTTCTTTTTACCAATTTTTGCAGTAATTGTAGCAGAGCCTTTCTTTTTCGCCTTTACGCGTCCCTTGGAAGATACCGTTGCAACGGACTTCTTGCTACTTGTCCATTTTACTTTTCCTTTTGTTCCAGTTACTTTTAATTGTAATGTTTGACCGACTTTCAAAGTGGCTTTTTTCTTGTTAATTTTGCCAGCCGCCGATACTGGAACTGCCATACAGACAATCAGTAACATCATGGTCAAAACTGCCAGTAACTTTTTTGATTTTTTCATATGCGTTTTCCTCCCTAAATCAGTATGATATTTGTATTTTACCACTCCAAAACGGATAGTGGAATAGGAAATTTGAAAAAATTTAAAATAATGGTTGACTTATGGCTAGCCATAATATATACTATGTTTAGGCGGAAGGGAAGTGATGAACATGTCGCCGAGAACTGGAAGACCTATCGTTGGAAACGAACCGAGAAATAAGCGAATTGCTTTGAGAGCAACGGAAACTACCGTTAAAAAATTTCAAGAGTGTTCTGAAATTACAAAGAAAACGCAAACAGATTTGCTTGAAGAAATGGTTAATGATTTACACGATAAGTTGACAAAAAAATAGTAGTTGCGCCCCGACCAAAGTTTGCAACTACTAAACACCCAAACCGCAAAGGATTTGATAAATCTATCATACCATTTCCTTTGCGGTAATTCAATATCTGAAAGGAGATTTTATGGCAGATTTAAAAGTTATCGAAAATGAATTAGTTCCTGTGTATGAAACAAGTACAGGCGAAAAAGTGGTGTATGGTTCGGAGCTTCATGGAGCATTACTTGTAAAGAGTCCATACAGAGAATGGTCGCAAAGAAGATTAAAAGATTGTGACGCTTTAGAAAACGAGGATTTTGAAGCCGTAGAAATTTCTACACCTTCTGGACAGACTAAAAAAGACCATATAATCAAACTTGACACTGCCAAAGAAATGGCAATGCTTGAACGCAACGACAAAGGGA
>ERZ1026852.1033-NODE-1033-length-15668-cov-4.927048_pt1 | contig 15668 bp, 17 predicted proteins | sample MGYA00380156_ERZ1026852 | MGnify/ENA primary metagenome ERZ1026852 (study PRJEB33269, sample SAMEA4719792) | human gut metagenome | biome: human-associated habitat; feature: organic feature; material: feces | place: Cameroon | collected 2013-10 ...
GCATCCTCACGGAGAGATACTTGTCGATGCGCTCCGGCTCCTGCCCTTTATCGACCTCCACGCGGAAGTGCTCGTAGAGCTGTCCGGTATCGCTGGAGGCCTCCTCTGGCGCCAGTACGTCGTCAAGGTCCAGCAGTTCGTCGTCGATTCGTTCTTCTTCCATTTCCTTTATACCTTATTATATATACTGTAGGGAAAACTACTCCCTGAGGTCATTTCCGTGGCTACTCCCCCGAATGTTGTGAGGGGCGTGACGGTGCCACGTCGCCTGAGAGGATTTCGTCCTCAGGCTGCACCTCGTCGATGGGCACTTCTATGATCTCGTAGTCCTCCTCGTAGGTAGGCACTTCTTCTTCCACCTCCTCATACTCGTTCTCCGCGGACGCATTGTTGAGCGTGTCGGAGGGTAGTCGGGTGCCGTCGCCTACCTGTATGACAATTGTTGCGTCGGCAGGGATTCGTTCTCCCACCTCCACGCGTCTGCCATTGACAAGGATGGCATAGACCCAGTCCTTCTCTCCCGGTGTGTATTTGGGCTCGACGGTCTTGAATCCCATGGCGAGCAGCGTGGCGCGTGCCTCACGGTAGGAACTGTTGTCGGCCAGGTCGGGCATGACGAGTGCGGGAGGATTGGCCGCATTGATGGTCACATAGACGATATGAGTCGATTTGATGCGCTTGCCCTGTCCCGGACTCTGCTCCAGTATGCAGTCGGGAGGCATTGTCCTAACGTAGTTGGTGTCCTGCACGACGAGCTGGAGCCCGGCTTCCGACATCTTTTTCTCCGCCTCTTCGAGCTGCATGCCCACGACGTTGGGCACGACGAACGATTCGCCGTGGTGGGTATAGTAGGCCACGCCGTACTTCACGCCGATGCAAAGCAAGGCAACGACGATGGCGATGGCGGTGACATGGCCTGCGACATAGGTGCTGAAAAGCTTTTCAAAAAAGTTCTTACCCGTCATTCTTGTCCTCTGTATAAAATGCGCTACAAAGTTAGCAATAAGTTTAGAAACCGAAAAACAAAATGCTTTAAAAATCCTTTACTATTATGGAATGAAACCTTTCTTTCTGCTTTGTAAAGATGTTGCGGGGCCTTCCCGGCTTCTCGCGGGTCTTCCGTGGTGGCTGGTGGAATACTTTATAGATGTTGATTTAGGTCAAAATTTGAGCGAATCATGCACTTTTTATGAGGAAATAGTCTCTTGCCAACGGAATAATGCCTACCTTTGCACCGTCAATAAAGCATAGAGTTTAGTTTAATAGTAACTGATTTTTATAGGTTTTTAGTTGTTAATCATTTAAGGTAAGATAGACGGCAAGCGTGCCCGTTTTCGCTTATAATAGGTGAAATTAGTTTGAGAGGTGAATTTGATTGTTTGAAAACTGGATAACACCGCCGCTTGTATGTGGGAACAACGTCGCGAGACGCATCCCTCCAAGCAGTGGCGGAGTCGAAAGACCGGATTCTCGAAATCCGAAACGGGCAGTGCGCATTAGCGTTCTGCCCGTTTTCGATATGAATATTTGGCAGGCCAAACTGTCTGCTTTGTCGCTTTAGAAGATGGTCTGTGACGCTGTGGCACGTTTTTTGTATTTTTCATTCTGTCAATAACCAAATTAAATGAGCTTATGGTCACAGTAAAGAATGCGGGCCAGTTCCGCATGGAGATTCAGAACGAGAGAGAATTGACCCACACCGACGTCCCTGCAGAGCAGGGAGGTGTAGGCGAGTATCCCACCCCCGTAGTGCTGTTTGCCCAGTCGCTGATGGCATGTGCGTTGACCACGGCTTCGATGGGAGCTGCCAAGGAAGATGTGGACACCACGGGATGGTATGCCGAGCTGAAGGAGATCGGCTTCGACGCTGCCCATAGTGTGGTAGAGCGCATTGCCATCCACTTCCATTTTGGCCAGGACGTGCCCGAGAAGAAGCGCAAACGCCTTGAGGCTTTCACCCATCGCGGTTGTACGGTGGGCAACTCGATCACCACGGAGAAGATCTTCACCTTCGAATACGACGTGTAGTCTGTAGGGACTTTCCATGATTGCGACCGCCCTGCTCCAAGCCGTCAGGCTCGGGGCGGGGCGGTCTGCGTGTTGTGAGAGGGAAGAAACTCTTTGTTTCCTGGTCTTATTTTCTGTCTCCCACCTGCATCGTCAGATGGCGGCCTCCGACGAGTTGCGCATGGGAGATGCGGTAGCTATAAAGCGGTTTTCCACCCAGCGACATAGACTGGATGTAGCGGCCCGTACCCTTGCCGCGTGTGGTCGTGATGGTGATGTCGCCCTGCGGGTAATACTTCGGATCGAGATGGATCGTCACCTCGTCGAAGACAGGCGTGGTGAGCGTGTAGTAGGGTGATCCTGGGCAGTCGGGATAGAAGCCCATCATCGAGAAGATCGCCCATGCCGACATCGTTCCCGTGTCGTCATTGCCCGGGATGCCATCGGGTTGGTCCTTGTAGTAGCGCTCCAACAGGCGCGAGACCTCTCGCTGTGTGCGCCACGCCTCGCCCTTGAAGTAGGAGAAGAGGTACGGATAGGCGATGTCTGGTTCGTTGGCTGGATCGTAGAGATCGTTGTCGAAGACCGACTGGAGTTTGTCGATAAACTTCCGTTGTCCACCCATCAGTTTGGCCAGTCCGCCAATGTCGTGGGGTACGTAGAAAGTGTAGTTCCACGACGATCCCTCATGGAAGCCCGGTGTGTTGGAGAAGTTGGCACCATCCTTGGGGTCGAAAGGCGTGAGGAAGGATCCGTCACCATTGATGGGGCGCAAGACACCCGTTGCCGGGTCGTAGTAGTGCTTGTAGCCGAGGCTTCGCTGGCGGAAGATCTGTGCGTCCTGCTTGTGTCCGAGGTCTGCGGCCAGAAGCGAGAGGGCATTGTCGGCAACATAATATTCTAATGCGTGCGACACCGAGTTGTCTCCCGAGTTGTCCTGGGCGAATACACCGAGCGGGATGTAACCTTTGCTGATGTAGGGATCGATGTCGCGTCTCATTTTGTTCTCAGCCCCAGGGAGCGTCGCACTCTTGCGGAAAGCCTCATACGCCTTGTCGATATCGAAGTCGCGGAGTCCCTTCAGCCAGGTGTCCGTGATGACAGGGATGGCTGGGTCGCCCTCCATGGTCCAGGTCTCGCGTCCGAACAGTTCCCAGCGCGGCATCCATCCCCATTCGTCATACATGGCGATCATCGACCGTACCATGTCCGTCTGCTTATCGGGGAAGATCAAGGTCTGGAGCTGATGTACGTTGCGGTAGGTGTCCCAGAGCGAGAACACCGTGTAGCGGTTGTCCTTGGTATTGCGCGTCTTGCCTTGCTCCATGGCAGGGTAGTCGCCGTTGCAGTCCTGCAGGATGTTCGGGTGCAACTGTGTGTGGTAGAGAGCAGTGTAGAATATGCGGCGTTGTGCTTCCGTGCCGCCCTTGACGGAGATGCGCCCAAGCGTCTGCTCCCATTCCTTGTCGGCCTGCTGTGCGATGCGCTCGAAAGTGGTGCCCTGCGGCTGCTCTCGGTTGAGGTTTTCGCGGGCGTTTTCTATGCTGACGAAGGAAACGCCCATGCTGACCTCCACCTGCTCCCCCTCCTCGCAGTCGAAGGAGTAATAGTAGCCGATACCGTCGCCAGCCAGTTCACGGGTGTAGTTCTTGTATAGTTTCAGTCGTCCGTTGTCAGGATCCCATTCACCTTTTACGCCCTGGCGCGTGGGTTGCTGTTTCCATGCCCCCTGCTCCTTGGGCAGTTTGTTGACGCGCATGACGAAGTAGATGGGGAAGACCGCCTGCGGATTGTAGCAAAAAGTGCCGAGCAGGCGCATGCCCTCTATCTCCTGGTTGTTGACGCGCCGCACCATGCCACCCGTCTCGTTGGTCAGTCCGTCTCCGATGTTGAGCAGCAGGTGTCCTTCGCCCTTCGGCATGGTGAAGCGTTCGCGTGAGGAACGGAGTGTGGAGGTGACTTCTGCACGGATGCCATACTTCTTCAGATTGACACCGTAGTAGCCCGGCCTTGCTTGTTCGCCGTCGTATTCGGATCCGTAGTCGTGATAATCGACAGAGAGCTTTCCGCTCGTCGGCATTGTCAGCAGTGTGCCCAGTTCGGGACATCCCACACCGCTGAGGGTGACATGGGCAAAGCCCGTCAAGTACTTGTTGTGGTACTCATAGGGTGCGGACCACCACCTTGCGTCCTTGTCATACGCGTTGAGGTCGCTTCCCATCACGTTGAAGGGAACGACCGACATCAGGCCGTGGGGCAGTACTGCCCCCGGGTTGCATACCGAGAAATTGGTCGTACCGATGAACGGATCGACATATTCCGTCAGCTTTTGCGCCATGGCGTTGAGGCTCAGCAGGCCCATGGCGACTGCTGCCATCCATTTTCTTCCGTATCTCATTCGCTTGTTCTTTTTCTTTTCGAGGCTAAAGGTACATGTTTTTCATGAGACCCGCAAACCTTCGCCTTTCTTTTTGGTGTTTTCCTTGTCATTCCGGTAATCACAGGAGGGTCTTGCCATAAAAAGCCCATGCGCCCAAATCACCATTTTTGGGTATTGTGTCGAATGTCCAAAAGCAGTAATTTTGCACCCGCTTTCGAGGAAGGACCATACAAGGGAGGGTGTGACAGTCGCCTTGTGGACTTCGCTCGTGGTCAAACATGATGTATACATTTTAATCAACTTAACCGACAAAGAATGAAAGAGAAAAAATACCCAGGCAAGGCACTGGGTGCTATCCTTATCGTCCTGCTGCTCATGCCGCTTGGCCATGCGCTGATGATTCTGATGGAGCATTTCCTCACCCCTACCGCACTCCATTATTCGGCTTTTGCCATGGGGTTCATGGGACTTGTCATTACGATCTGGGGTGTTTTCGTCAAGGGCGACACCCGGCAGACCTGTTTCGGACTTGCGGGGGCATTGCTCTTCTGGACAGGCTGGGTGGAGTTTCTCCTTGCTTATTACGCCCAGCGCTATGGTGTCCACTGCGACTTGGTGGGCAATGGTGTTGTGGAGACCATCAGCCAGTATGTCGATGGCGTGGCAGTCCATCACACCTTCACCATCAACGGCACTCCCCTTGAAGACTTCTCCCGTGCCGAACTGAAGGAAATCCGTGGTTCGCGCCCCGAATACCTCATTATGCCTGCGACGTTTGGTATGTGGACGATGATCGTCCTCCTCTATGTCTTCTGCACTCGTAGCGGCTGTCTCTTCGTCCAATGGGTGCAAAACCATTGCGGCCTGAAGGACCGTGTGGAACTGAGGCCGATGGCCCACCATGCGAGTATCGTCATGTTTATGGAGTGGAACGTCATGATGTGGGGCCTCTATCTACTGCTGATGTTCTGCTACGACCCCGTGTTTCTGGGCGATCATCATCCTGTGACCTACATCATCGCCGTGGTCTGCCTGATAGGATCGGCACTGATGTTCAAACGCCAACTGCGCATCGGCAGCTGGGGCCGAAGCCTGCGCATGGCCTATGCCATCGTCATTGTCTTCTGGTCTTTTGTGGAAATAGCCGGGCGCAATGGCTTTTTCAAGGAGATATGGGTCGATCCGCTCCATCATGTCGTGGAGATGATTGCTATCCTCGTGGTCTTCATCTTGCTGGTAGTGGGCTACTGGCTCTATAATGCAAGGGAAAGTCAACAGTAATAAAATGAAAAAGTAGATTAGTAGAATAGAATAAAATAAAAAATCAACGTAAGACAATGAAAAAGTTTTTTACCCTTCTCGCTGCCGTCTTCATGGCAACGACGATGATGGGACAGATGCACGGTCCCATGAAGTTTGTGGGCGCATCCAATATGTCTGTCTCATCGACCAGCAATGACAATCCGAGCGACACCATACTCTTTGAGATGGCTGACATGGAGACAGGGCACATCACCCTGCCTGCCATGAAAGGAATGCAGACCATTCCCTCGTTTACCATCCGCGATCTCAAATTCTCGATGGGAGTCGACCACGTCATCACCTTTGCGCAGCAGCCGTTCTCCTCTTCCGTGACAGTTGGAGGAGAGGAGAAGACCATCACGGGCACTTCTTTCTCGGGCACTTATAGTATGGCCGATCATGCGCTCTCGTTGACAGCTGTCTTCAAGTATGGCAAGATGCCCCTCGAAATGACCTACACCATCAAGTCGTACTATGTCAAGGCGGTGTCGGGTGGCATCAGCGTCTCGGTCGGCGGGGCTTATACCTATGATAATAAGAGCGTCACCTACCAGGTGCGCAAATATATGGATGGGAATGTGGAGAAAGTGGATGTGGAAGTTCCCACCTACGCCCTCGAAGGGACCATCATGGGCGACCTCACCCTCGGCTCATACGTCGTGAAGGGACTGACCTACGACGAGACCCGAGGCGGCTTCTACCGCGACTACAAGGGCGACGGCCTGAGTTTCCATTTCACCGCCATGCAGGGTGGCACGAAGACCATGGACGGCGACTATGCCTTCAATAGTGAGCGCGACAACAACATTTTCGTGAAGTATGATGGCTCCAACGTGGAGTCGATCGTCAATACTTTCCAGATGGGTGCCATGCCTTTCGGTATCGTTTCCACATTCCAGGTCGATGCCACTGCCATTGATGGCGTGACCGCCGACGACTCGTTCCGTGCGACGCGTGCCTATGATGGCAAGGCTTACAACCTCGCAGGACAGCGCGTCAGTGATTACACCAAGGGTGTCGTCATCATCAATGGGAAGAAGTATCTCAAGAAGTGATGGCTTGTCGCTTTCTACAAATCGTATGGCCTGAATATCGGGCTCAATGGCCGCATCCTCTCAGGTACGGACAACGTGGAGTATAAGAACTATTATGACGTGAGCGCGGGAATGGTGAATGTCTCATACCCAGCCTACACGATATGGAAGCTATCGCTGGTGCTGCGTTTTGGACCTGCGGTCAAGGTGACGGCGGCTCTCGACAATCTTTTCAATTATCGCCCCCAGTATTACTACCTCAATTGTCCGCTTACTGATGGCATTGCCCTACAGGTGGGGTTGTCGGTGGATGTGGACAAACTGTTTTAGCCCGGTTTGGGTATAAAGTAATATCGAAGAATATGAGATGAGGCTGGGCGGTAACTATTGACGTTTAGTGTTGTAAAAGCAAAAAATATCGGTAGGAGGTCGAATGAAATCCGTTTGCTTCCTACCGATAATTGAAAATCCTCACCTTTCCACGATCTGTCTTGGGCGACTCCTCGTCATTTCATTTTTTCAATCGTTTCGATGTCCAATCCTGTGACCTTGGCAACCTCGTCCAAGGCCATTCCAAGGTTCAATAAGTTTTTGGCCACTTTGGCGCAGCCTTCTATAATTCCCTCGGCCCTTCCTTCTGCCCGTCCTTCTGCTCTTCCTTCTGCTCTTCCTTCCTCCCTGTTGATTCTGTTGGAGTCTACAAACAGCAGGCGTTCTGCTCCGAGTTTGTCCCAGAAGTCCTCATAGGCGAGCAGCTCGTTTTTGGTCATTGCCGATTCCTCCACGGCCTTTAGCGCTTTGCAGGTCTCGGGATTGTCCAAAAGTTCTTGTGGCGCTTGCTTTGTCTGCTCGTCGATCTCCGTAAGGAATCTCAGCCATAGCACGGCCATTTTCTTCTCTTTGAGGGAGTGTGCCTGAAACTTGGGCAGTTCTACGAAGGTGAAGTGGAGACCTTCTATGATCTCGTCGCTGTGGAGTTCGTGCACCACGCTATAGTTGTGTATGAACTCATCGGGATAGTCCTTCATAAACGTCTCGTTGACGAGGTTGAGCGAATAGACGGGTTGCAGCAACTCGTACTTGCGCTTCTTGTCCAGTTGTCGGACAAAAGCCTTGGAGGCATTGAAGAGTACGCGCTGCTTGAACGCTTCCGTCCATAGCATCTGCATCTCGACGATAAACTGTCTGCCCTTGACGTCGCGACACCTCACGTCCACAATACTGTTCTTTCCGACGTAGGTTTCGGGCACGAGTTCTGGCGACAGATACTCCACGCTCTCTATCTGCTCATCGTCTGCCAGAGGCAGCAGGGCATTGAGCAGGCTGATGAGCAGGTCCTTGTGCTCACCGAATATCTTCTTGAATGTGAGGTCGGCTTTTGGATCAAGGTATCTCATGTGAACAATACTATCTTAATCGTTCTACTTCTTCTTTTGTCACTCCGCAGGCTTTGGCCACATCGTCAACGGACATTCCCATGTGCAGCAGGTTGCGTGCAACTTCTGCTTTTCCCTCTGCCCGTCCTTCTGCTCTTCCTTCCTCTCTGTTGATTCTGTTGGAATCTACAAACAGCAGTCGTTCTGCTCCGAGTTTGTCCCAGAAGTCCTCATAGGCGAGTAGCTCGTTTTTGGTCATTGCCGATTCCTCCACGGCCTTTAGCGCTTTGCAGGTCTCGGGATTGTCCAAAAGTTCTTGTGGCGCTTGCTTTGTCTGCTCGTCGATCTCCGTAAGGAATCTCAGCCATAGCACGGCCATTTTCTTCTCTTTGAGGGAGTGTGCCTGAAACTTGGGCAGTTCTACGAAGGTGAAGTGGAGACCTTCTATGATCTCGTCGCTGTGGAGTTCGTGCACCACGCTATAGTTGTGTATGAACTCATCGGGATAGTCCTTCATAAACGTCTCGTTGACGAGGTTGAGCGAATAGACGGGTTGCAGCAACTCGTACTTGCGCTTCTTGTCCAGTTGTCGGACAAAAGCCTTGGAGGCATTGAAGAGTACGCGCTGCTTGAACGCTTCCGTCCATAGCATCTGCATCTCGACGATAAACTGTCTGCCCTTGACGTCGCGACACCTCACGTCCACAATACTGTTCTTTCCGACGTAGGTTTCGGGCACGAGTTCTGGCGACAGATACTCCACGCTCTCTATCTGCTCATCGTCTGCCAGAGGCAGCAGGGCATTGAGCAGGCTGATGAGCAGGTCCTTGTGCTCACCGAATATCTTCTTGAATGTGAGGTCGGCTTTTGGATCAAGGTATCTCATGAGTGGAAACGTATTGATGGGTTGGCGACAGTAAAATGCTTATATGTGGCAAATTTACAAATAATAATCGAGGAAAGCACACCTGGCAAGTTAATCATTGTTAAGCGTTCGAACTCTATAGTATGGGAGCAAGTCCTCTTGATAGTGACTGTGAATCCAGAAAAGGGAGTGATTGAGATGAAAAATAGTCTCTTTGCGATTTTTCTTGCTAAAAAATTTGGGTAGTTCGGAATACTTTCTTAATTTTGTACCGACTCGCAGTTGCCCGTTGTATGGGTGGGTGGGTTATTTACTGGTAAAGGACGTTTACGGAACGTTATCTTTGGAGTCTTCGAATCTCGCAAATTTGAATCCATCTTCAAAAGATAAGGCAACGAGAACGTCCACGAAAGGTGTATTATACCAAGCGCACCAATTTCTGTTGTGTCTATTATGGCCACGGCTTGTTGTTGCGTTTCATTTTTATAATACGTCATGACGTGGGCTATCTGCTGTTGCTTATCCCGAAGATGGGGGCAATGCGAGAGCCCGAAGACTTGGGATAGGCGAGAAGTATAGACTCCCACGTCTTTTTTAGTATCTTATCCCCAAGCCAATATTAACCGCCTACTCTGGGATGTTCTACAGGGCTAAAACTATTTTCTAAATGAAAAAAATTATTGTTTTGTTGTTTTTGTTAGTGCCTCTTTGTACTAAGGCTCAATTCGACTCCAATCAAGCTGCTTTTAATTGGGGACGGTCTTTAATGTTGGTAGTGCAAGGTAGACAAAAACTTGCGTCTCAAGATTATGACGGTGCATTGGAGGCGTTTAGGGAGGCTTTTTTTGACTTGGATAACAAAGATGCTGGATTTTATCTCGGAGCGATGGTAGAACTCGGAATGGGTGTTGAAACCGATCATTCTTTAGTTGACGATATATATGGGAAGGCCGCAGAGATGGGAAGTTATGATGCTAGAGCTGCTCTGAAACGAATATCTCGACAGGGATATTGGGGTGCAACGAAGGAGAATCGAAAAGCTTTTTGTCAGCAAGTGGCTGCCAAATTGCAGACTGATGCTATGATGTCTGGTGGAGGTACGTGGGGCTTTGGGTCTGGTTCCTCTTCCTCGTCTTCTAGTTCTACCTGCTCGGGATGCGGAGGAACAGGACGTTGTACAACCTGCTCAGGAGCCGGATCTTATTGGCAGCAAACAGGAACCTATACTGGTACGGATACACGTCAAAAGACAACTTGCCCCGTATGTAGGGGAACAGGTAAATGTGGTGTGTGTCATGGAAAAGGAAGATTGTGATTTGTGAATTAAACTATTGTATATATGAAAAAGAATAACATTCAATCTCGCAGAGAGTTTTTTAAGAATGCTGCTAAAAGTGTATTGCCAGTTTTAGGCGCGGTGGTGTTAGGTGGAGTTCCTAATTTGTTGAAAGCAGAAAAAGCACCGACAAATTGTTATAGCTGTTCGGGCTCGTGTCTTTCGAGTTGTACGGGCACATGCTATGAGTATTGCCGTGGAGGCTGCAAAGGTAGTTGTGCTTATACTTGCCTGGGAAACTGCTCGTCTTGTACTGGCTGCTGCTCGGGCAGTTGTTATGGCTTGAGTTTTTAATATAACCAAGATGAAAGTAATAGCTTGTATTGCCTCTTGGATTTTAAAGGATTTGTGTGTGTTTTTTTTAAATGTCCATTTGGGCAAAATGAATCGTGCGAAAGCACCATGTGAAAAATAAGAGGTGGCAGGCTGTTACTAGTATATTTGCGGCTTAATGTTGGTTTAAGTGTAATTATTAATCTCGAAAAAGAATGAAAAAAGATAATTTGTTTTCGCGAAGGTCATTTTTTAAGAAGACGATAAGCGGAGTTTTACCTATTGTTGGTGTCTTGGCTCTCCCTACAAGCCTTTTATACGCTTGTAGTTCTTCTGATGACGATGAAGATGACTATGACGAGGGCTCCTCTGGCGGTGGTAGCAGTTGTGGTGGTGCTTGCTCCGCTCTTTGTCGGAATGGATGCAAGTCATTGGCAGATTACAAGCCGGCTTCTTGCAAAACAGGTTGTAAGGGTGCTTGTAAAAAAAGCTGTAAAAATACTTGCGTCAGTTCATCGACTGCTCATGGTAAAGATAACGGATGCTCGGGTTGTACTGCAAAGTGTTATAATGGTTGTACTAATTGTACAGGATCTTGTACTGGAAGTTGTGGAGGTAGCTCTTGCTCTTCTACTTGTAAAGGGGGATGCAGTAGACTATGTACGACAAATTGTAGTATCTCATGTTCTAAAGTGGCTTATCGGAGATGAAAATAAAGGAAATAGAAACTGCATGGCAAGAAAGTTGCTCAAAGAGTATCACTTTCATTGTCACCAAAGATTGCCAGCTTGCCTGTAAGTATTGTTACCTCGTAGGTAAAAACTCGAAAGAGCGAATGACCTGGGAGGTAGCAAAGGCTGCCATTGATTATATTCTCGACCATGAGCAAGACATGGGGCAAGACAGTGTGGTTTGGGATTTCATCGGTGGCGAGCCATTCTTGGAGATAGACTTGGTCGATAAGATTTGCGATTACCTCAAAGTCGAGATGTACCGTCGGAATCATCATTGGTTCAATTCGTACCGCTTCTCATTCTCCACGAATGGTATCAACTATGGGACAGAAAAGGTGCAGCGGTTTATCAAAAAGAATCGTGATCACTTGAGTATTGGTATCACCATTGATGGGACGAAGCGCAAGCATGACCTCAACCGCATTTGGAAAACCAAAGAGATGGAGGCTGGTGTTATGCCGAAGCCAGAAGAGGAGCAAGGTTCTTATGAGGATGTGGTGAAAAATATTCCTCTATGGTTGGAGCAGTTTCCTGGGGCAGGTACCAAGGTGACCATCAGTAGTGCTGACATTCCTTATATCAAGGAAAGTGTTCTTCATCTCTATTCTTTGGGAATTCATGAGGTGAATATCAACTGTGTTTTTGAGAGAGTGTGGAAAGAAGGTGATGATGTCCTCTTTGAAAATCAACTAGTGGAGTTGGCTGATGCGATTATAGACGGAGGGTATTATCAAGATTATGCTTGCTCGTTCTTTGTGGAGCATATCGGCAAGCCGATGGACTGCCAATATCAGAACCAAAACTGGTGTGGTGCGGGCATGATGCTGGCTGTGGATACGGAAGGCAATTTCTACCCTTGCACTCGTTTCGCTCAATATTCACTTCGCAACAAGAAGGCATGGATTATAGGAAACGTTCGCGATGGAATAGACAAGAATAAGCTTCGTCCATTCTTGACTTTGGATCGATGCACCCAGTCGTCTCAGGAGTGTATTGATTGCGAGGTAGCTGAAGGTTGTGCTTGGTGTCAAGGAGAGAACTATGATGCTGCTGACACACCGACAGTTTATCAACGAGCCACTGCTATTTGTAAAATGCACAAGGCAAGAGTTAGAGCGAATAACTATTATTGGAACAAACTTTATCGTAAACTGGAAATGGAAGGAGGTGAAAAATGATGCAATATATCATAATTTTACTAGATGATACGTCGGTCTCTTTCTGTCATTATGGTAATGGTAAAAAGGAGAGAAACCTCATGCCGCTTGAGACATTGAAGGCTGGTATCATCTATGCGATGAAGGAAAATCTTAACATTCAGTTTGTCTATCCGTCCTACGAATTACCTTCCGGCTATCAAGAAGTGATAGATAGCATCGACCACACTGACATCAAGCCCGCAGGCATGGGCGTTGAGGCAGAGGTGGTTGTGTTTGATGGTTGGAAGCAAGTAATAGGTTATAGCTACAAGCAGGGTGTTTCGTATGTGGTACGTACGGATAGGCAGAGTTTGTACTCCCATGTTGACACCCTATGTGCCTTGCTTAATACGGTGGAGCGACTGAATGTGGTTCTAACGGATATAGAGGAGTTCGCAGAAGAGGATTTCCATTCTTATGCCAACGTTCTTCATGCGTTAGCTATAGAAGTAGAGAAACTCTACGTAGCAGGTAAATCCGTTCAATTGAACCTCTTGACCGATCGGATGATGCTTGATAAGATGAACAACTGTGGTGCTGGAGACACGACCATCACTTTGGCACCCGACGGAAAGTTTTATGTTTGTCCAGCATTCTATCTTACAAACGAGGAGGATGTGATTGGTAAACTCAATGGGTCGGTGGGTGATTTGTCCCAAGGTTTGGATGTCAAAAACCCCCAACTCTACAAACTCGACCATGCGCCACTTTGTCGTGGTTGTGATGCGTATCAATGTAAGCGTTGTATTTGGTTGAACCGTAAAACGACTTACGAGGTGAATACGCCGAGTCATGAGCAATGTGTGGTGGCTCATTTAGAACGCAACGCTAGTCGTGATTTGTTGAATGCAATCCGTAAGCATGGGCGCTTTCTTCCAGAGCGAGAAGACATAAAGGAGATCACATATCTCGACCCGTTTGATGTAAAAGAAGATTTGAAACTAATAATGTAAATTGATATGAAAACGAAGAAAATAATAGGCCAGGTGACGACCGATGAAAAGAATGAAATTCAGCAGTTGTTTGAACGTCGCAATGGATTGCGCGAATTGTCTAAAATTTTGACTGCGGATAATTCAGATTTGTATGAAAAGTTGGTGAAAGACCTTGGGGAAACTGGTGTGAAGTTTCAGTCTTGGTGGGATCGCATGGCTGAAAAATATCAGTGGGAAAGCGAAGCCAATGGCCACTGGGAGATTAATTTCGATACTTGTGAAATCTGTTTGGTAGAAGGAAGCGTATGACAAATATGTTGTTGATGATTGGCACGTCGGAGCTGCTACTTATTGCAGCTTTGGTCTTGCTGCTCTTTGGTGGCAAGAAGCTGCCAGAGATGATGAAGGGATTGGGACAAGGCGTACGCAGCTTTAAGGACGGAATGAAAGAAATATCAGAGCCTGATGAAGCTGACGACCATGCTTGTCATCAATCGAACCCTGTGGACCAAAAATCTGAGCAAGTAAAGGGTACCACAGGTGAATCCCAGTCCTAAAGATAGGAAAATGGAGAATAATCAGCATGAGCATTTAATGACATTCGGAGAGCATCTTGAGGTGTTCCGCAAGATGCTCTTCCGTGTCATTGGCATTACAGTCTGCTTGGGTGTTGTTATCTTTTGTGCAAAAGACACGACCTTCGACTTGTTGCTGGCCCCTGCCAGCAACCATTTCATTACCTATTCTGTCATAGAAGATGCGGCGCGTGCTATAGGGATTGAATTTCATTTTGACCCTTATGAAATACGACTGATCAATACGGAATTATCCAGTCAGTTTATGACGCATGTATCTACCTCTTTATACTTGTCGTTGTTGTTTGTCTCGCCATATATAGTAGTGGAACTCTATCGTTATATAGCTCCGGCATTGTATGAGAATGAGCGTCGCTATTCTGTATCAGTGGCTATTGCCATTTTCTTCTTGTTTGTGCTAGGTGTCTTGATGAGCTATTATGTTTTGTTTCCTTTTGCCTTGCGTTTTTTAGGAACGTATCAGGTGGCTGCAGATGTGGTCAATCAAATAAACCTCTCGTCCTATATCTCCACTTTTGTTACACTAACGCTGATGATGGGTTTGGTGTTTCAGTTGCCCGTGCTTTCTTTCTTTTTGGCTAAGATGGGAGTGTTGGAAGCTAGTTTTATGAGACAATATCGCCGCCATGCTTTTGTTTTGATTGGTGTTATTGCTGCAGTAATCACACCTCCAGATCTGTTCACTTGTTTTATGGTGATGATTCCTATGTACGGCTTGTATGAGTTGAGCATTTTGATCGTGGAGAAGGCAGGACGAGATACAAGGGAAAGGACGGCAAGTGCATAGGCCGTCCGCCCAAGTGCTAGAACGAGAAGTTTGAGTCGAAAACTGCTTCAGCAACAGGCCCACCAATGCGTCTGCCGACTCGTTCAATTCAAAGATAGCGGGCGCAGATGATGGAGTCTGCGAGCAGTCTTTCTTCATGTTCCGTTGTGCTAAAATGTTTGGTTAGTAGCGCAGGGGCTATCCTCGGAGGATTTCCCCTACGCCACTCTAATTAGTATACTCGCTTGAAAGTTGCTCGCTGTTTGTATTGTGGTCCCTCTTCCAAAGTCACCTCGAAAATAGCAATATCACCTTTAATCGACACTACATTAACTGTCTCGTCAATATCTCCATGAGAATCATATAAGATAATTTTATTTCCAGAAACCTCATACTTATAAGTGCCATCTAAATGCCACTTATAATCATCCCAATAATATTCTTTACATGTACCATCACCTTTGAATAGCATGCGATAACTGTCCGCCTCTGGAATGTCTTGGTCTACTTTGATCAAATTCTCTTCGTCGGTATCATCATAATCCCATCCAGAGATGTGGGTAGATTGCCACATACCAACAATATTGGTCTTGATGTCCTCTGTCGATGGTGTTTCATCGTCATCAGATGAGCAAGCGGTGAAAGATACCATTGCAAACAAAGCGAAGAGTATCGCCATTGAAGAAAAATGTAACTTTTTCATAATCTTGTGCCCGTCATGCCGATAGCAAAGCTTTTAATGTTATTAAATTAGTTAGCTTGATAGATTTATTGCGAAGCCATCATTTTCTACACTTCCTACGGATACAAGACACGTGGACGAAACCTGTCCACATTGCAGCCGTAGGAAAAGCTGAGGAAAACG
>ERZ1026852.1036-NODE-1036-length-15643-cov-19.686682_pt1 | contig 15643 bp, 13 predicted proteins | sample MGYA00380156_ERZ1026852 | MGnify/ENA primary metagenome ERZ1026852 (study PRJEB33269, sample SAMEA4719792) | human gut metagenome | biome: human-associated habitat; feature: organic feature; material: feces | place: Cameroon | collected 2013-10 ...
AGAAGAAATGTTGGAAGCCATCTATGGCACAGTTGAGAGATTGGAGCAGAAAGTCGATGAACTTTCTGCTTCGCCGAAGAATGCAGAGGCAGGAAACACTCCTGTCCCTGTAAGTGTTGATACAAGCAAACTTGAAAAAGCCATCCATTCTATGGCAGTAAAAGAAGGGGAAACTATTGACAAATTGGCAAGATTAAGAGACGCAATATGTGTCTATGTCGAGCTTACAAAGAAAGAAACAATCAAAGATGGACAGCGTTGCAAACTCTTGATTGATACTGTTAAGCAGTTGAAGCAAGAGCAAGATGCTGCATCCAAAGACCTGCAAAAGCGACTTGCCAACATAAGCGATGCACCTCAGAAGAAAATTGTCACCCACCATTTTGAGCCTACCTCCAAGTATGTTCTTCTTTTCATCGGTGGTTTGGCTTTGTCTCTCGTTATCTCTATTTGGAGTAATCTTACCCAATGGCGAGAGCATCAAGATTGGGAAGATGCAGACTTGAAATATCGGACATTGCGAATGGTACTGCCATCTGACGACCCGAACATTCGTTATATCGAAAAGCATTTCTCTGTACAACGTGATGAAGATGTTATTGACAACTTGAAAAATCGCATTACTGTTTATGAGGATTCCGTCCGCAGACACTATGAAATGGTTGAAATGGCAGCTTATAAAGACAGCGTTGCTAAAAAACTTTTTCATGAGGCTAATGTAATAAAACAAACCTTGAAAAAGGAGAAATGAGTTGAGACAGTATTCTTAACGTTAATCTTTGTTTATATGGAACATGAATATTGAAAAATTACCCTTTTGTGTAGTGGTTGTTTTAAAAAACAAATCTACTTTTGCACCGTAATAATTTAATATATCATCAAAATGGAAAAAAAATATAGTAGAAATCGAATTTACATCAAGCCAGATGAACAAGAGAAAATTAAGCATTTCCGTGTTCTTCTGGGTGGTGCAGGCATAGGGAGCATCATTGCGGAATGTGCCTTACGCATGGGTTTTGAAACAATTACGATAGTTGATGGCGACAAAGTTGAAGAAAGCAACTTGAATCGTCAAAACTACCGTTTGGAAGATGTCGGGTGTTATAAGGCAGAGAGTCTTGCCAAGAGATTGCTGACAATTAACCCTAAAGCAAATATCAAAGTCATCAACAAGTTTGTTGACCATGACAACGTAGAGGAATTGATAGAAGGGCATGACATCGCAATCAATGCTTTAGACTTCAAAAGTGATATTCCTTTTGTCTTTGACAAGATTTGTTCTGAAAAGAATATCTATGTCCTTCACCCTTATAATTTTGGATGGGCAGGCTTTCTTGCAGTGGTTGATCCTGATGGAAAACCATTGCAAAGCTTGTCGGACAGACCTTTGGGGTTCGAATTGAAAGTTGCAGAATATGTCTTAGGCTACCAAGCCTTTTGGATGCAACCACAAGAGTGGCTTGACAAAGTTGTCAAACAATACCAAAGAGAGGACGGTACAGTTCCACCACCTCAGCTGTCCGTTGCATCATGGATTACGGCAGGTTTATGTACACAAGCCATGTTTAACATCGCAACAGGCAAAGAAGTGAAAAAATTCCCTAAATTCTATTTTTCATCCTTGCTTCAATAGCGAAGCAAGGATGAAATGAAAATCATAATAATTTATAGATGGTGGCAAAAGTGAGTGCTTCTGTGATGTTCTTGGTTCCAATTTTCTCGAACAATGTCCTTCTATAGAATTTGATGGAGTCAATGGACTTGCACATCTTGTCCGCAATCTCATTCATGGTGAGTCCTTGCGAACATAAGGTGAGCACTTGCTTTTCCTCTTCTTTCAATTGAATCATTTCCTTTTCTTTCCACTTGTGAAAATCCAAGTCGTATTTCCAATACTTCTGAGAACCCTCTATATGAAACTCAATATGTCCTGGTGTGGATTGTGATGACAGCGAAACAATACACATGGCAATCCATATTTTACCATCTTCGGTAAGCAAAATAGGAGTTAGCTTGTGATTGATAAGCACTTTCCTATTACCATCAAGTATAATATGAAAATCGTATGAAATGTAACATTTGTGTTTATCTTCATCTGCGATTTTTGTCTCAAAGAATTTAAAGCCATTGCTGTTGATTTCTACTAACATCTGTTGCTCTTTTTCAGGGACATGCTCTGAATAGAAAGAATATCCCATCTCTTTCATCTCCCTTGCTGTATGCCCACAGAGAAACAATGGGTTCTCTGACACATACAGGAATCCTTTCTTGTAATAATCTATAAGGTACACACTTTGGTATAATGAGCGTGATATTGCTTCCGTTGTATGGATGAGCACATCCAACTTCTTATATTGTTCTTCATTGATAGCTCCAACAGAGTTAGCTGCAATGAAATAATCTTCTTCGTTTGCCATCTTGTTTCGTTTATTTTCTGCAAAAGTACTGAAAAATATTGGTTTTACATCATTTCGTTACCCAAAAGGGTAATCTTTTAACATAAAGTAATAGCTTTACCCAAAAGTGTAGTCATTCGTTTTGAAAAACGAAGTAATTTTGCAACAGAAACATAAATATACAATAATGGAAAAATTAATTGCAACATTCGAAGATTATGCTATCTTCAAGGCAGATGCCAAGTGCATCAATGAACTCTCTCAATTTATCGTGATGGAAAATTATAAGCATCACGTAGGTTCTATTAATGCGTCTCAATTAACAGATGATATCGCCGACGTCACAAAAGAAGAACTAGCTCTATATGGTGACAATACCTATATTTATATAGCTAGAGACAACCAAGGAAAAATGTTAGGTTCCATTCGTGTCTTTCTCTGGAATCGCCAAGCAGAATTACCATTGGAGAAAATCTATGGCATCAATCCATTAGAAGTCATACATTCCGATGTAAAGTTCAACTATTGGCATGTAGGTCGCTTTGCTATAGATTCAAATTCTGGTATATCCACGTTCACATTATTCAAAAGACTGATGGCTTTGGCTGTCCGCCCTATAGTAGGGGACTGCGACAGTTATATGGTTGCAGAAATTGATAGTAAACTCTTGAAAGTTATGAATGCACTAGGATTTGTTACGAGCCAATTAGGCGATTCTATTTACTATTTGACTTCAGAAACAGTACCTATATGCTCTAGTAAACAAGGTATTATGGGCTTTTACTCCAAGTATGGATATCTGTGTGGAGTAGCCTGATTACACAAAGGGGTAAAAATAATTGTTAAACATTATCTATTACCCAAAAGGGTAAAGATTGTTTGCTTTATTCATTATACTTTTGCAGCAGAAAATAACGAACGATAATTTTGTAACAATAAAAAAAATAGTTATGAAAAAAATTAATTTAGCAGCCTTTAAAAAGGACGAAGTCGCTTTGAAAAACTTGTCTAATGTGCAAGGAGGTAGCGGAGCTGGAAGCTCTACTATGGTGTTTTATACTTATTGCATACCAAGTGATTCTGATAGCGCTTGGTGGTATGGTGATACGGACAATTAAAATTATAATAAATGTTTGATATGAATATTTTTTCTAATAAATATATTTGGTTGTTGGGAGGGCTTCTGTCTATATCTGTGCAAGGTATGGGGCAAGAAAAAACAAGCCATCTTACTGGTACTTTAGTCTCTGATACTCAGGATAATCCTATGGGGTATACAGAAGTACTTGTTACAGATTTGTCAAATAACACTGTGGTAAGTACCTTGACCAACGAAAAAGGATTCTTTTCTATAGACTTGGAAAAAGGAGCGTATATATTGAACTATCGTGAATTAGGTGATGTATTGAAACAAGACACCCTTAATCTTAAGGCTGACAAGAACTTAGGTCGAATTCATGTTCCTATAATCAACAAGTCTCTTCAAGAGGTATCTGTCGTGGCGATGAAGAAAATCATCACTTTTGATAAGAATAGAGTCATCTATAGCGTAAAGAACAGCCCCTATGCCAACGGATTCAATGCCAAGGACGTTGTGATGAATGTTCCTGGGATAAATCCGACAAAGACCGATGAAGTTTCTCTGGTTGGTAAGGATGGAATCATTGTCCTGATAAATGGTCACAGAACAAATCTTAAGGGCAAGGATTTGGTAAGCTATTTGACTAATATTCCGTCAGAGAACTTGGATAAGATAGAGGTTGTGTCCAATCCATCATCAGAGTTTAGTGCATCGGGAAATATGGGAGTTCTAAATGTTGTTCTGAAAAATCGTATGAACCTTGGCTTTGATGGCTCTCTGAAAACTGTATATACTCAAAGACATGCGGCAAGTTTCGAGGAAGACGGTAATCTAACATTCTCAAACAAGTGGCTTATGGTGGAATATGGTGTGGGCTATTGGAAAGAAAAGAGAAAACATGATGTAAAAAACAGTTTTGAATATGCAGATTATACAAAGTTGATTAATAACGATGCATGCCAGAAGTCAGATTACGTCAGTCAGAACTTGAACACAAACATTTTTCTGAATGATAAGATGAACTTGGGATTTTTAGCCTCGTTCAATTATATGGATGGGGGTGCTGTCTCGGATGTCTATCAGAAACTGTCTGGTAGTAGAAACTCATTTTCTTCGGAGACCACTTGCTCAGGCAACAGATACAAAGGCTTTTCTTTCTCGCCTTATTATGAGTGGAATATCGACAGCTTAGGTAAGAAGTTGGTAATCAACTACAACTACAGCTTGGCGAAAGATAGAACCAACAGTGATTATTCATCAGACAACCACTTGGAGGTAGTCAATAGCTTGTATAACAATCGCTATTTTGTGAATATGGGCAATCTGAACCTCACTTTGCCTTTTTCATGGCTCAGTTTCGAGTTAGGAGGAGAATACTCACATTATCATGCAGACAATTACGCTCGTTATAATGTTGTGGATGATTTCCTTTACAAGGAGACTGTTGGCGCATTCTACACTGATGTCAACAAGTCTTGGAAAAAATGGTATTTCAAAATAGGAGCACGATACGAACATACAAAGTCGGAAGGCTTTCCGCAAGAGGAAAACAAATATTTCTCACGAAGTTATGCAGACTGGTTCCCATTTGTCGATATGACGTTTAAGCCTAACGACAACAATGTGCTATACTTAGGCTATAGCAAAAGAATCAATCGACCAGACATGACGCAGCTGAACCCGACAAGGTCATACACTGATGCTTACACCTATTCTGTAGGCAATGCCTTTCTGAATCCCTCCCTTATGGATTATATGGAATTCAGATACCAATATAAGGCATTAAATATTGGGGTATCATATGTCCATTCGTCCGACGGCATTGGCTTTTTGGTTGATGACAAGGCAGACTCACAGATAGAACAGACATACAGCAATTGTATTTCAACAAACAGTCTGGTTGGTAACGTTAACTATAATTATAGTCATAACAGATTCAATGCAGCAGTTCAACTTTCTGTGAACTATAATAAGTCCAAGTCATCCGATAGTTCCATAGATGGCGGTTCATTGGAAGGATTTAGTTCCTTTGCTTCCACTAGATTGTCTTACACGATTGGTAACAAGGCGCTTGTTTATGCAAGTTATCTGTACTATTTCCCAGGGCAAGAACAATATATTCACTACAAGTCATTTCAAAATTTATCCATGGGAGTCAATTATGTAATGTTGAAGAATAAACTTGTGTTGAGTGCAAGCGTTAATGACTTGTTGGGAACGTATTACAATCGCAATCATGTGGTATATGAGAACTTTGTGTTTAACAACTGTAACGATTATGACAATCGGTGCCTAAATATAAAACTTACCTATAGGTTTGGCAATCACAAGGTTAAGCGTAGTAATGTTGACATCGATAGCAATAACAACAGATTACCAAGTGCAAAAAGATGAAAATAGTGCAGAGTTTCTGGTCAGGCAATAAAGATTGTCTAAAAGATGGCTATGGCTGGCTAAGTCCCATTTATCATTATGCAAGTTGGATATTGAGTTGCAATCAACTCCGCAAGTATTATGATGATGTGATATTGGTAACAGATAGAGCAGGATACGATGTGCTTATCAACAAGCTGCATCTTCCTTATACTGATGTTATTGTATGTCTTGATGAGTTATCAAAATACAATTCTAATCTATGGGCTTTGGCTAAGATAAAGGCTTATAGTGCATTGGACGAACCTTATATTCATGTTGATGGTGATGTTTTTATATGGGAAAAATTTGATGGTTGTTTGGAGAATTCTGACTTGATAGTCCAGAACATAGAGACAACAACAGATTATTATCGCACAATGTGGAGTGAGATACGTCCTTCAATAAGCAATCTTCCTGAAGTTATGGAGAACTATGACCAAAATGTCAGTCACAAAGCCTATAACATGGGAATTTTTGGAGGGAATGACATCTTGTTCATAAAAGATTATTGCAAGCAAGCCCTTGAATTCGTTGATCAGAATCTGGAACAAGTCAATAAGTTGCAAGGAATCAATTTTAATATCTTCTTTGAACAGGTGTTGCTGCATGAGTTGGCAACTCGCAATGACAAGGATGTGGCTACATACATAAAGGAAGACATCGGTGATAACGAATATCAGGGGTTTGCAGACTTTGACAATGTACCCGAAGATAGGAAGTATCTTCATCTGTTAGGATTTTACAAGAAAATCCCTACGGTATGTAATAAGATGCTTGCTTATGTCATCAAGTATTATCCTGAATACATTATGCGCTTGGAGAAATTACTCTCCCTTGCCCCCATCATAACAGAACTAGGTCAGGATACAACTCATAATAAGATGAGAACAGAAATGTTGTCTTACAAAGAGTCTGTATTGAAAGGAGAATTAGAAACAAGTTCCAAAGACAGAAATATCATGTTTCGTGATATAGCTTCTGTTGGCTTATCCAGAGAGTTAAGAACTCTTTTGGATTCAGGAGAAAAGTTTATAATGGCTCCGACAAATGATTTCTCGTTGGAAGAGAAATGTATCAAAATCAAAGAATTGTATGGTAATATAGTCAGAGTGCCAGTATTATCTGTTGATTCAGTGATATTTGACATTATTGGCAAGAAGATAGACAATGAGAGATTCTGTAATGAAGCGGAGAGTTGTCTAGATGATAGTTTTCCTATAGGCAAAAAGCAAGAATTCAACAATTTCCTTTGGAAAAGAATATCTCTTTTGGTGTCTTATGGATTGTTAGTAGTCAGTAAAAGTAGTCTATAATTATCGATAAAAATAGAAATGGGAATAAGTGGATGCCCCAAAGAACACATTAGTATTAATATTCTTAATCAATTTGAGCAAATGAAAAAGATCAATTTGAAAAGTTTCGAGAGTGACAGTTTAGTTCTTAATGACCTAATGAGTGTACGAGGTGGTAGTGGCAACACATCAACTCTTCTTCTTTCAACTTCCTGCCATGGAAGCGATCATGATAATGGCATTTTGGATGCAGATTAAGTAGTTAAGAGCAAATTCTCTATTTTGGCTGTAGTTCAATACTACAGCCAAAATTATAGCAACAATAAAATGATATGATAGTAATTTTTTCACGTGGAGATGATTTTTCTACTAGAGATGTCAAGAACAAACTCATAAGTATGGGACAGGATGTTGTTGTCATAGAACCAATGGCTGCTATGGAGAAATTTTCTAAAATAAGCAGTGATGGAATTATCTTTGAGTCTTTAGACGGAAAACGATATAATCTTCTTGATGCGACAGCATGTTGGTGGAGAAGAACAGGTATTGGCATGAATAATCTGGTAGATTGTGTACCAACAAAAATAGTAGCAGGCGAACAAGATTTATCAAAAATTCTCAACAGTCCTAGAAACCATTTTAATGAGGAGTATAAGGATTTAAGAGATTATATCTATAATACGATGTATAAGAAATGTCCTATACATATTGGTAATCCAAACCGTATGGGATTAAACAGAATGTACACGTTGGACTTAGCAAAGGAGATAGGGCTGAAAGTTCCAGAATATGCTGTCATTACAAACTATAATCAGTTAACGGAATTGAACAATGTAAGTGATAAGTTTGTGTCAAAAGCTATCAGCAATGGCATCTATGACTTTTTTGGACATGATGCATATTATACTTATACAGAAGCTCGGAACAAAGCAGATTTTGCCAATAAAAATATAAAGTTGTTTCCGTCTTTGGTTATGAACTTGGTGGAAAAGAGGTTTGAGATTCGTTCCTTCTATCTAAATGGGAAATTCTATTCTATGGCTATCTTCTCGCAGAAAAACAAGCAGACTTCTGTTGATTTTAGAAAGTATTGCACAGAGCTCCCCAATAAGAACGAGCCGTTTAAACTTCCTAATCACATCGAAGAGAAACTTGACAAGCTGTATAAGAAGTTGGACTTGAATACAGGCTCCGCCGACTTTATAGTTGACAAGGAGGGTAACTTTATTTTTTTGGAGATTAATCCTGTTGGACAGTTCCAAATGACGAGCTTGCCATGTAATTATAACTTGGAACAAAAAATAGCAAATTATCTAGTATATGGAAATTGAAAAAATAGAATTAAGTGACAACGAAATGGAGAATCTTCCTTTATTCTTTAAAACGATTTATCACAATCTTCTGATAGATTCGAACTTTGAAGAAAAACTGATGATGTATAATCCTGAGACCAAATTCAAGGAAATGAGAGCTGCGATTCCTCAAAGAATTCTTCCGTTATTTTATAACAGTGAAAAAAATAAATAAAGATGGATAAGTATTATAATCAATATTTTATATTGTCTTCAAGTTGTGCCTTGACCAAAGGTGCAAGTCGGACTCTGATACAAGATTTCCAAAGAAGCAATGCCGATTTTGTGCCTAATGACTATTTTAGCTTGTGCAACTTGCTAAACAGACATAAAATCTCTGATGTTGCCAATGAGATAGAGGAAGAATCGCTGCCAGACTATTATCAATTTGTGGATTTCATGATAGAAAAAGAATATGCTTTTCTGTCTGATAATCTTCAGACTTTCCCTGAGATTTCATCAGAATTGTATGAGGGTGAAAATGAAATTAATGACGCTATTATTGATATTGATGAAAATAACATCAAGGTGGAGAAGTTGGATATATTTTTGAAAGAATTGAAGAAGTTGCATTGTACAGATTTGCAAGTAAAAGTTTACAACTATTCTGACCTAAGCAAACTTCATTATCTTCTAAACAAGATTTGTAACCATATATTCTATTATGTGGAGTTACATCTAAACTCATCCGAACATATTACTTATGAAGACTGTTGTAATATTATATTGAACTATCCGCCGGTAACCAACATCTATCTATATGGTGCATCCTCAAATACAAGCTTGGATTATAATGAGAATACTGAGGGATGCTATCCTCTTAAGATGGGGACGGTATATTATGTTGCAGCCGATTTGGGCAATAATAATTGTGGTTGTATCTCAGATTATTCAAAAATCTACAGAGATGCAGGATTTTACAAGATGAGCCACGTTCATAATTCTTGTCTATACAAAAAGGTTTCCTTGGACAAGGAGGGTTATGTCAGAAATTGCCCATCTATAGTAGAGAAATATGACTTGTCTGACGGATTGGAAAAAATTATAAAAACTCCAGCTTTCAGAAAATATTGGAATATTACAAAAAATGAAGTCGAAGGTTGTAAAGATTGTGAGTTTCGATATAATTGTCTTGATTGCAGAGCACATGCAAAAAACGGACTATTTGGTAAACCCAATACATGCAAGTACAATCCTTTTATAGCAAAAAAATAGCAATGAAAATAATAAAAGCAATGAACGAAATCGGGGAAAGACTTAAAAGATTTCCTTGTTACATTCAATTTGATATGATGGATTGTGGACCTGCAGCATTGGCTTCAATCGCTTCGTATTATGGTAAGGAATATGGTATTCCAGAACTACGAGAATATTGTTTCCTTACTAAGGACGGTGTAAGCCTATTGGGAATAGAAGACGCTGCGAGAAATTTAGGATTTGAGACTCTTGCGGTGAAAACTTCTGTCACAAAGCTGTATGGTAAAAAGCCCTTCCCTTGTATTCTTCATTGGGATAATGTGCATTTCGTTGTGCTTTATAATATAAAAAAGTCATTCGTTACAGGGCAAAGATATTTTTATATCTCTGACCCTAGTTATGGTAGAATTAAAGTTAATGAAGATGAGTTCTGCTCACATTGGTGTGGCGCAGATGGAGAAGGTGTGGCTTTACTGATGACACCAGAAGAGAAATTCTATGAAATGGTTCCAAAATATAGTAAAGGCCATTATAAAAAGAATTTCCTTTCATTCTATAAGACATTTAGAAATGAATATTCTATTCTTTTCTGGGGTATGCTGTTTAGCAGTATCTTTGCTCTGATTTTCCCTTTCTTGACTCAGTCTTTGATAGATATAGGAATTGGTAGAAAAAATATTCATATCGTCTTTGTGTTTCTTCTTGCCCAATTGTTCTTGTTCATAGGCTCTACGCTAATTACAATAGTCAGAAACTGGACGCTTTTGTATAGCAATTCAATAATTAATATTGATATTATTCATGATTTTCTGGCAAAAATCGTTAGGTTGCCATTTAAGTTCTTTGATACAAAGCAACTTGGGGACTTTACTGCACGAATAAACGACCATAACAGAATTCAGACATTCTTGACATCCAGTAGCATTACTGTCATCTTCTCTTTTCTGACATTTATCGTTTATTTTATTCTGTTGACATATTATGATGTAAAGATTTTGTTAGTTTACATAGGTATAACAGTAATTGCGATAGCATGGTCTGTTATTTTTGTAAATAAAGAAAAGAAGATGGATTATTCCAGATACAGAACTGACAGAGAGACACAGCAGAATGTATATGAGATAATTAATGGTATATCTGAAATAAAACTTAATGGAACTGAGGAATATGAATTAGGATGCTGGAAGAATAGTCAGGTAAAGTTGTTTGGTATCGATGTTGATATTCTGAAGCTCAGTCAACTTGAAAGTATTGGGTATGAGTCCTTTAATAAGCTCAAGGATATTGTCGTTGTTTTTATGGCGGCTTATGATGTGATAATAGGAACAATGACACTTGGAACGTTACTTGCAATATCTTATATCATTGGCTCTTTGAATCAGCCTATCAGCCAGATTATTGAGTTCATACGTAGTCTGCAATATGCCAAACTAAGCTACGAACGTCTTACTGATATTCAGGCTTTGGAGGACGAGGATAAAAATACTGCTGTCAAAATAAGTAATGATACATATAGTTTCTTTGATGGAATCCATTTAAAACATGTGGATTTTCAATATTATGGTCCTCGCTCACCCAAAGTTATTGATGACATGACGTTAGATATTCCATTCGGTAAAACAACGGCCATCGTAGGAGAAAGTGGTAGTGGAAAAACAACACTGATGAAATTGCTGTTAAAGTTTTACGATAAATATAATGGCACGATACTTTATGGAAATGCGGAATTAAAGGATATTTCTGCTAGAAGTCTTCGTGAACATTGTGGGGTAGTTATGCAGGATGGGTATATCTTCTCCGATACACTTGAAAGAAACATTGCTACAGGCAAACAGCCCATTGATCAAGAAAAATTGAAGAAAGCTATCGACATTGCACAGTTGACAGAATTTGTTGAGAATCTCCCCCAAGGGCTCAAAACGCAACTGGGAACAGGTGGAAATGGTATTTCAGGAGGGCAACGCCAACGCATCCTCATTGCTCGTGCTGTATATCAGAATCCTCCTTTTGTCTTATTTGATGAAGCAACTTCTTCGTTGGATGCCAAAACGGAGAACAAGATATATCATGATTTAGATAAGTTCCTTACAGGTAGAACAGTTCTCAAAATCGCCCATCGTTTGAGTACGGTGAAGAATGCAGACCAAATTATAGTCTTGCATGAAGGAAAAATCACAGAGCGAGGTACTCATGAAGAGCTTATTGCCAGAAAAGGAGCTTATTATGAGTTAGTTAAAAATCAATTGGATTTAAGTAATTAATTATGGAACGAATGAATTTTAGGAAGATGCTATTTATAAGATATGGTCTTCTCATTGTATTTCTTTCAACTATCATCGTCTTTCTCCTATTGTGGATATTAAGAGTCGATGATAAGCCTTTGCTGAGTATGATTATTGCATATTTTCTTAATCAATCTCTATAAAAATGGGAAATAAAACAAAGGAGTAAGTCTTATAATTAAAATTTTATGATAGCAAGTATTCGGGAACAAGAATACTTGCTACATTTCTCCATTAAAAAGTCATGTTCTCACATCGTAAAAATTCTCAAAATGTAATTTCGTAAAAAATATTAGGATAAAGGGGGAAAGTTCATATTTCCGTAAATTTCTCCTCGTAAGTTATGGGATATTTAGAAAAATATCGTATCTTTGTACCCAAATTAAGTGTTCTTTGTATATTGCAAAATACAGAAACGAGCAGAAGTCCGCTCGTTTCCATATTGTTACCTATATTATATAGGCAAACGCCCAACTTCTTGATTTTCAATAAAAGTCCAATTTAGAGCGAGTTAGGTTTGTTAACATAAGGTTCTAAGCAACCAAAGGAGAATAAGAGAATGAACGGAAGATTATCAATAACGAAAGAATGGAAGTTTGTTGAGCTTGTCTGGAAAGCATACAAAAAATCCGTGGGCATTTATCAATGTACCCACGGACTTTTTATGTATTATGTAACATGTGCTTGTTTAGAAAATCAATAACTACTATTTCCGTATGTCTGTATAAACTGTTCTCTTGTTCCTACAAAATTAGTAATACCGACATCACACCATTTACCATTTATTTTGTTACGGTAAACTGAATTTGTTATATGGTAGATGGCGTTAGCCTCAGTATGCGGTAAATCATAAAACTTACATTGCTTTATGTATATATCTTTTACATTTTCGATATTTGAACTAAACTTATTACGAAGTCTATTTACATTGATATAAGAAATGGATTCAATATTGAGTGGCACGTTGGATCCGGACCGTATATCTCCTTCAAATACGTTTTCGAAAATGAGTTTCTTTAAATTAAATCCATATAAAGGAATACTTAAATAGATGGCATGTTCTGTAGATTCACCTATTAAGTGTAAGGTATCTACCTCTGCATTGTTTCTAATATCTAGTTGCACAAACGAAAGATACAGTTCATTATTCATCAAATCACCTTGTGGAAAAAACTTTAAATATTCAATCTTTGTGTCCTCAAATGTAGGTGTATCATTTGTAGCCTTGAATGTTAAGTTTTTGATGTTGAATCCTCTAATAATTGGGTCGTATGCATCCAGTAACCCAGATATGTGGGGATGAAAAGAAGTGAATGTTGTATTTGCAATGGTCATGTTGTTAACTTCAACTCTTTTCAGATCATCTTCTGAAGGGAAGTAATCTTGGGGACCCATAGGCATCGCATAATAGTTACCCATTCTGTTACCCTGGATGTCTGATAGGTATTGGCAATTCTCAATATTGAGATTGTTGATGGATTGGGTATATATCTGGAGTCCATGGTTGTTGTATTCTCTTTCTTTTTTGCTCGAAGAAGAGTCGAACCAACAGTCATTTATGTTTATATCTTTACATGAAGTATTTCTTGCTGAAATGAAGATTCCACCAGCAAGGTATGATTTCTTCATGTTGATACTTACAGGAATCTTGTTTTGATCCAAAGTGAAGCGGCTAGTATATTCCCACTCTTTGTTAGACCCTCCTCGGCTGCAACAGGAAAGGCAATTATCTATAGTTATAGAATTGATATTGTTGTCGTGTAGGTATAATGCATTGAAATCTAACTCATTTAGGTACAGATTACCAGTTACGTTATTTGCATTGAGATGTAGCGCGGTGCCTTCACCCTCCTTCCACATTCCATACCAATGATGAAAATCATCAAGGAGGGGATAGTCTGAGCACCAGTTACTGTTGTCTTTCCATTTCTCTCCATTTGCGGATTTGTAAAATTCTGTCCAACCAATTTTAGCGTCCCTAAATGCTTTTGTATTAAACGACTTGACTTCTCCATAATATGTATGGTTGTTTGCTATAACATAAGGACGATAATAATACTTGTAATTTTGAAGAGGAAGGCTGAGCGTAAATGTTGCAAAAGCATTCTCATTCAAATAGTTTGAGGATTCTAATGCGAAATTTGATGTAGTAGGATTTGTGCTTAAACCATATACTATACCATATCTGCAATTGCTAAACTGATTGCTTTCAAAGTTACAGTTAACCTTAGCAGAGTTAGCCTCAATCTCGTATGCGTCACCACTTGTAAAATTGACCTTTATGAATTCTTCATTTGTGTTATTGCCAATTCCTCCAATATATCTGATATCTGATAATGGTGCTCTGTAAATTCCATGCTTAGTATAGATTACTTGCGTCTTTTTGCTTGGAGCATACGAAACGCTATCCATATCATAATCTGAGTATACGATGCTGTCAATATCTGATTTTAGAATAGAATAACATCCGTTCTCACCTGCGTCAAAACCGATCATATCTTGTGGTACTTGCGCAAAGAGAGAGTTAACGAAAGTGACAGACAAAAATATTATAAAAGCTATTCTTTTCATTTGATGGAAATTTTAAATTGTTGTTCTTGAACTTTAATAATGTAAACACCACTTGGTAATGAGACATTTACTGTGCCTTGTGAATCAGAGGAGATTTTTTTGACGACTTTTCCTTCAAGGGTATATGCGTACAATCTCGTATTAGGCAACAAGTCTCTCAGCATGATGGTGTTTTCTTTCAACTCTATACTAAGTTTTTTCGTCACCTTGGGAGTTCGTATAGCTGAGGTCGCAGGTTCCGAACTGTATGAAAAATTGTATATGAAATCTTCTTTGAAAGAGAGTGTGTTATTATTGTAACTAATCTCAAGCAGGCCATCGCTGAATTTAAGTTTAGGACTGTCAAATAGTGAAATTCCAATTTGCTGTGGCTCAGTTTGAAAATGATCCATGGAATAAAGAAAGAAAATAGATTGCTTTTCTTCTGCATGGATATTTATACCAAGCCCAAGAATGAATAAAATTAAAAAAACATGTTTCATTGTAAGTTCATAAAAAAGGCGTGTAACCGTTCCGCAACTTGTCTAATCATAGGTTACCGCCAAGTGACCTGTACGCATAACAAGCAGGGAACAGTTCACGCCTTATTAGCGTGAACCTTCCTACTACTTGTCCTCATGCGTTGAATGTTTGGCGGTATTCATGATTAGAGAACAAGAGCATTAAAGCTCAATATCAAAAGTATAGAACAGAAACGCTTCGTTAATAATAGTGGGATTATAATATCCCGTTTTTAATCTCTTTGAGAGGTCGCAATTCCTGGAATTACAAAACCTTTAGCGTTTTATTCTTATGTTTATTTCTGTTTCTTATTCTTATGTAAATTTTAAAAGTTCGACAATCTGATTCCTGCAATTATAGTCTGTTTACTATTCATTGCTTTGCAAAAATAATAATTTTTCAAGAGATAAAGGTAAGATGTGGAAAAGATTAACTAAAAATAACGTAAAATGATGAAAGCCGATGTCAGAATCATCGTCAGCAACAAAACATTATGGCAGTAGGTATTCGGATAGACTATGTCCGAATACTTGCCTATTGTTTCCATAGAGGTTCA
>ERZ1026852.1037-NODE-1037-length-15642-cov-21.957978_pt1 | contig 15642 bp, 12 predicted proteins | sample MGYA00380156_ERZ1026852 | MGnify/ENA primary metagenome ERZ1026852 (study PRJEB33269, sample SAMEA4719792) | human gut metagenome | biome: human-associated habitat; feature: organic feature; material: feces | place: Cameroon | collected 2013-10 ...
ATTTCATTAATTTTTTTCGTTAATGTTCATTCTCGTTAGGCAGACAAATTGCAGTTTCTTTTGTTTACCCACACGATGCGTTATGGAGCCATTTTAAATAATTACATTGGGGGGCGAGTTAAAAACCCGCCCCCCAATGTGGTAATATATCTGTGATATTTATTCCTCCGTCCAGTTCGCAGCGTCCCAGCCACGTTCATTTGAGCGGAATGTGCCGTCGTACGTATCGTCAGAGATAGTGATGTCAGTGTTATCGCCACCGTCAGTGCTCAGTTTTGAACCTGTGAGCATCGTGTCCTCCATAGCCAAACGAATGGCTGCAGCACGTGGCGCAATGTATTCTTTTTTCATGACTTATCGTTTAGTTTTTGTGTAGGATAGTTTTTAAACAAGCAGTGCGCTCACTTAAAAACTATCCTATCGCAATTTAATTACTTCACAATCACCTTTTTGCCTTGCATAATGTAAAGACCAGCGGGCAAGTTGTTAGTACCATGATTGCTCACCTTAATGCCCTGCAAGTTATAAACAGCGCCTGCGCTCTGAGCTTGTGCGCCATTCACTTGGTTAATGCCAGTCACCTCGCCACCGTCAAAGCAGATGCGAAGGCCATTAGCGTTCTGACCAGTAGGAGCGGTGAAGTAAGCGCAAGTAGCAGGTAATGAGCTACCAGCAGTGCCCAACATAATCTTCTGTACGTCACCCTCTGAAGCTACACCATACAAGCCTTCCATGCTCTTGCTTGCCTCGTAGTTACCTACGAAAGTGAAACCGTTGTGCTCAACTGATGTAGGCTGATATGAAGCTACGTTTGTAACGAAGTAGAGAGGTTCTTCTGTAGTACCAACCGTAGTCTCAGCGGGGAAGTATACCAAGTAAGGTACATTTGCCTTCAACACATCGTCATTTACAGCTTCAAAGGTCAAGCTATAGCCATTTGAGCTAACAAACTCTTGTGCCTTAGCATCAGCACTCAAACTGCTCAAGTTATAGTCGAAAGGCATGCAGTAAGTGTTCCAACCAGCAGCAAATGTGCGTTTCATTACTACATTTGTCAAACCTGTTGCATTTGATACTTCGAGGGAGGTTGAAGGGGTGATAGTAAGAGCTGGAGCGAAAGTAACATTTACATCATAGGCCATATCATCATTCTCTGGAATGAAGATTTTAGCCACCATTTTGTTGTTAGCATCAACATTAGCCGTCACATTAGCCGTTACGTCAGCTCCAATCATGTCAATGTAAATATCTTGTGAGCCTGTATAAGTTGCAACACCATTGCTCTCGCTCTTCGTCAAGTTATCGACTTGAATATCTCCCATCTCAAACATTAAGAAAGAGAAATCCTCTAACAAGAAAGAATAAGAATTACGCGTCTTATTATAGATTAATTTGATAGGAACATTCTGTTGCAGTGGGGTATAACTACCTGCTACTTGAACTTGCAAAGAGTTCGTATATACAGAAGTTTCCTTCTCATCTGGCTTAAACTGAACTGTGTAGACGTGGCGATTAGGAGCGGTTTCTGTATCGTCATCACCCTTTACGGTGATAGTCAATAGGCCTGTCTCTTCATTGTAATCTTTTACAATGCTTCCGCCTTGAGCGTTAGATGTCAAGCTTAATGATGCCTCATCAAAGTAATCATCAACAGTGTAGGTTGTTGTGCCTGTCTTATATAATTCAACTTTCTTATACTTGATAGAAGACAATTCAGAGTTATAAAGGAACTCAACATCATCAATCAACATCTCGTCACCATCATTTCCCACTCCTGGAGTTGCACTCGTTGCGAATGAAACAAGCGCATACGAAGGGCGCAGAGTTTTGTCCTTAGACTCGTAAGTTACAGGAATTTCTATTTTTTCCCAACCTTTTGTTGCTGCTAAATCCAACTTAACTGCACTTGCAATTACTTGTGCACTGTGCGAACCATCTTTAGGTAGTGGATCTTGATAATAAGCATTAGAATGTAGATATGCTGCTATTTTCCCTTTACTACCCGTTGTCGTGTACTTAACATAGACACGCATCGCATCAGGACGACCTGTGAACTTCTGGTTGTGATTATCATCACTTAAATCAGTAAAATTATAATTGCCTGTCGCTTTTAACTCACGCTTAGCTATATTTTCACTTTCACTTTTGCCAGAATTCTTTGCGCTGGAGTTCCCCATGTTAACACGACCAGTTGTCATGTTTCCTTGAGCTTGAACCTTCGTAATATATAGGTTAATCGTATTTACCTTTATTCCAGCACAATATTTACCCTTTGCTCCAGTTCTTACATCTTTTGACTTAAAAAGTTGCGAAGTCGTACAAGCGGTTCCTTTTAAATATCCACTACCAGTTATAAAAGAACTCCAATGCAGTGGCTCTTCTCCTGAAACGCTCTCATAGCTTTGGTTCGCCCATTCTTCAAAGCCGTTATTTTGTAACTGATACTGTGCACTTGCTGTAACGCTTATGCCCAAGAATAATACAGATAAGATATTCTTTAATTTCATTTTACTACTTTCTTTCCGTTAATAACATACACCCCTTTAGTAGCCTTGTTTACGCGAACACCACCGAGTGTATAAATAGCTGTTGCGTTAGTTGAAGGATTCACCTTTACACCATTAATGCCTGCAGTGATGTTCTTCTCTTGACCTACAACTACGTTGATTACTTGCTCTAATGATTCTGTCATGTCAATGTCAATATTAGCATAAAGCGCCGTTGCTGTAAGCTTGCCTGTAAGAACGATAGGTACTTCTTCCAACATCGGGCCAAGCCATTGACTTTCTTTATAATTAGGATCGTCGCCCGGCTGAATGATAATGCTCTGATTCGTAGAAATGGTGCTAATGCCATCAATGGTTTCCATCTTTACCCCCTTGAGGTCTACGTTGCCGATAGGCATTGTCGTATCTTCTCCCACTAACATAAAATTTTTGAGTGAGAAGTCGCAAGTACCATCACCATTGTCAATTACGGTAATAGCAGCAGGAATACTATCCGTGCTTACTTCGTTAATTTTCACTACGAGCTTTTCGTTGTAGTTAGTTTGCGTTTGCGCCATGCCACAGAGGGCACAGAGCGAAAGGCAAAACGTAAGTAAAGTTTTCTTCATAATTTGTATTTGTTGTTTTGTTTATTTTTCCTATCAGAGAGTTCTTGTTCCAATTCTTCTATTGAAGGCAAACTATCTTGCAATGAGCTAGGCAACAATTTACCTAATTTATATTGCGAAATGCCTATTGGCTCTGAAATGTTTTCAAGACTATAACGTGCTACTACTTCATTTCTACTTTTACAAATGATAAGACCTATTGTAGGAGCATCGTCTTTATGCCGGAGCTGATGATTTACCGCCGACACATAAAAACTTAATTTTCCAGCATATTCAGGTTCAAAATCGCCAGTCTTTAGTTCAACTACCACATAACAGCGCAATTGCAAATGATAGAAAAGCAAATCAATATAAAAATCTTTATCGCCAACTACTATATTTACTTGACGGCCTACATAAGCAAATCCTTTACCTAAACGTAATAAAAATTGCGTTATATTGTCTGTCAAAGCATCTTCTAACTCTCGCTCAGAATAGCCTTTTTGAAGAGTTAAAAAATCGAATGTATAAGGGTCTCGCAATATTTGCTGAGCTAAATCACTCTGTGTTGGAGGTAAACACATTGTGAAATTGTTTACAGCCTTTCCTTGGCGCTCGTATAAATCAGTGTCTAACATGTTTAGCAACACATTCCTACTCCAACCATTTTCCACTGTTTGTTGTAGAAAAAAAACTGCTTTTTGGGGTGAATTCTTACACGTATCAAGTATTAATCGATGGTGTCCCCAAGGAACGCTAAAAAATAGGTTTTTGATTTTTCCCACAAGTTGTGGGAATTCTTTTTCCGCCTCACTATAAAACGCATACCAACGTCTCATATAATAAAGGCTCTTTTCTGAAAAACCCTTTATATTGGGAGCTTCTTTATGCAAATCTTGTGCTATCTGCTTAAGAATGCCACTTCCCCAACGTTGCTCAACTTTTAACTTTACAAGCTCTTCACCTATACTCCAATATAATTGCAGCATCTCTTCGTTTACTTTCATTGCAGCCTTTAGCTGACTGCTTCGTAAACGCTTCTTTAAATTACACAACCATAACGAATAATCATTATCTATACACAATGTTGTATTAGTTGTCATTGCTGCTTATTTTTTAGAACAAGTAGTTAAACCCTAACGTGCCATAAATGGGGTAGAGCGCAAAAGTGACTGACTCGTAGTCGGAGGGGAAGATGCTATTTAAGCCCCACGTCAGGTTGAGCGATACGCTGAGGTGTTTGTAGGCTTTAAACTCTCCCCCAACTTGGAGGCCCCACGCAAAGCGGCGAAGGTCTTTCGAGAAGTCGTAGTCGGCACTCGTCACCTCTGTGGCGGGGCCAGCGGGATTGGGCTGACGAATGTAGCTTACATCGTCGTCGCTCTTGCTATAGGCCGAACCGGTAAAGTTGCCATTGATGAGGTAAGAGAAGTAAGGACCAGCTTGCACTTGCCAACGATCGTTGAAAGAATAGGTGGCAAGGATGGGGAAGGTCAAGTAGTTATTATTTACCTTCGTCTTTACATTGCCCCAATAAGCGCCTTCTATCTTACCCGAACCATCGGTGTTGTAGGCCACGAGGTGATAGTTCTTCACACGCGCATCGGTCTTCATGGCCTTATTCTCAAGACGAATACCAAGCATCGATCCCCAGTGTTTGCCATACTTACGGTGTACCAAGCCCTCAAGTTCAATATTAAGCATCGGGTGATAAGCATTAATCTGGCGTATCTCAGCAGGTAGGGGAATAGGTGACGTACCACCAATGTTAAATCCTGCGCCTAAGCGCACGTGCCAACCCTTCAAGGCGGCCTTAATCAAATTTGTATCTGTTTCCTTTGCGGGCTCCACTTCGCGCTGTGCCATGCCTTGCATGCCAACGCTCAGCAAGAGCGTAAGGAGTAGGAGTATGCGTTTCATTTCTTTGTTGAACGATTAAAAAAGATCAGCGTGCGAACCTGTGTCGGTCATAAGGAGGATTAACTCGCCCTCAATCTCTTGCCATACAAGCAACCAATCGGCTTTGATGTGACATTCCCAATACCCTTCATAATTACCTGTCAACTTATGCTGACGATATTTAGGAGGCAATTGGCCTGACTCTTCTAAGAGTTTGAATACTACTTTCAGTTCTTTTAATGGAAGTCCACGCTTTATACAACGTTTAATGTCCTTCTTAAACTTATTAGTTTCGCGTATCGTGTACTTCATTTCACACCTAACTTTCTAAAGTATTCGTCAATATCACCGACCTCACTCACACGTCCGTGCTTAATGTCGTCCATAGCCTCTTCCATGCCCGACTTCTTTTTACGTCCTATCTTCCAACCGAACTTCTTAACCAAGTCCTTGAATAATTTAATATCTTCTGAAGGGAGGATAAGACGAAGTTCCTCCATATTGGGATTTAACGTTGTTGTACTCATATTTATATACTCAATAAACTTATTAAACTTATTAAACTCCCTCTCTACTCATACACCAATCTAAACTGGCTAATGTCGAGTGTGGAGCCGACTGCCCCCTCGAAGTAAGCACCTTGACGGCTTGACGTAGCTACTACGGCTATGGCGTAACCTTTGAGCGCGAGGCGGTTGGGGTCGATAGCGGTGTGGCCGTTCTTAAACTTGAAGGGTTCACTGAAGTGGGTCCACTCTGTGGGTTCGCCCGGATTGTCGATGCGTGCCATCATCACGATGCGGTCGGAGGTCAACACGTCGTCACCATTCAAGGCTACAAAGTTGTTGGGGTCGCATTCATATACGACGGCATAGATGTCGGCCGTATCGCGGCGTTCGGGACATACCTTTTTGTATTTGTCGGTAAACGTTTCGCCTACCGTGTAGCGGTAATAGCCTTCTAAACTTTTAGGAACCTTGGCCAACACTTGCAGGCCGAAAGCGGTTGCCTCACGCGGACGCTTCATGGCTATCTTATTGTCAAACGTGCCAATGAATAAGCTACCTGCGGCTATCGGCATCTTTACAATATCGCCAAACGAACCCGTTCGACAGGTCTGTAGGCGCACGCAAGCTCCCAACGCGTCATCGGTAAAGGGAGCAGTAGGGAAGGCCAGAGGGGTCTTTGCGATACCCACCATGACATAGCCACCATTACCTGACGCCCACCAGTTGAGAGGTTTGTCGGGGTCGCTCTCGTCTTCCTTGGCTTCCACCTCGTTCCAGATGTAGTACTTATTATTGGCATCGAGCTGGTAGTGGTCGAAATTCATAGCAGCAAGACCAGTGAAGTATCCAAAGCTTACGGTATAGTCTTTCTGCCACTTGCCGTCTTGCGAGTGAGTTGTATAAGTTTGAGGAGTCTTGAAGTTACGTGTAATGCCGTTACCATTGACCGTCTGTCCGTCGACTTCAGCAGTAATCGTAGCAGCGTCGGAAAGTAAGAAACGGGGATTAAGCGCCGTACGGTCTGTACCCTTCTCAAGCGTAAAGTCGATAGTGCGCTTCTCTTGGTTCACCAATGGGTTACCGATCACCATGCCAGGGTGTTCGCCCAACCACGTAGGGTCAACGCCCTCGATGTCGCACTCTGCATTCAAATCTTCGTCTTGAATGCACGATTGCAGCGTAAAGAGAAGTACGGCTGCTTGTATAAATAACAGAAAACGTTTCATGCGTTTAGTAAATAGTGTAATCAAGTTACATTTAGTTTTGCACAATTTATCGAGTGCAAATTTACGAAAAATATTATCAACACTCGGTGTTTGTTGATTTTCAACGCTAAAAGTACCGGTAAAACCGGTATTTTACCGAAATATAACGTTAAATCCACGAACAGTAAGTTCGAAAACATTAAAACATAAAAGGTTTTTGACGCGCTGAGCGCTTTGCTTTGAACATTAATTATCGTCAATTATCCATTAATTATTTCATTAATTTTTTTCGTTAATACTTATTCGTATTAGACTTTCAAACTGCAATTTATCGGCCTAACGAGAATGAACATTAACGAAAAAATTAATGGAATAATTAATGGAATAATTAATGGAATAATTAATGGATAATTGACGATAATTAATGTTCAAAACAAAGCGCGAAGCGCGCCTAAACTTAAACGTTAACCAAACGTTGCTCGCATCGTTTTGAACAGAATTTACCACGTAAATTATCGTTAATTATTTCATTAGTTTCTTTCCTTAAACTTTTTCGTTACCTTTGTCCATACAATTAATTAATGTATTCGCGTATGATTAAACGTTTCCTCTCTTTTGCGTTGGCCGCTACAATAGCCCTTGGCGTGAACGCTGTGCCAGCACGCCGTGTTCAACACGTCATAACCCAACCCGACGGCACCCGCCTTACGATTACCCTTCAGGGCGATGAACACTTCCACTACTTCACTACCACCGATGGTGTGCCCGTTATACGTACCGCTGACGGCAGTTTCCGTTACGCACAATTGCAAGGCACTGCGCTCAAGGCTTCTACCCTCGTAGCACACGAGGCTACGCAGCGCACAAGCGACGAACTTTCGTTTATTAGCAGCTCAAACCTCAATGGCGAAGCGCTGAGTTCATTACGCACCACGCGCTTGGCCAACACGACCAAAAGCCAACCCCTCAAGCAGCGCGGCCGTCAACGTCTCTCGCGTGCTGCTTCGGCAACTGACGGCACGACGTCACAACAACCTGCCAACATCATGGGGCAACACCGAGGATTGGTCATTCTTGTCAACTTTAAGGATGTGAAGATGCAACCCGCTCATACACGCCAAGCCTTTGACGACCAATTCAACCTCGTGGGGTATAATAAGAATGGCAACGCGGGCAGCGTACACGACTACTTTCTCGCACAGTCTTATGGGCAGTTGGACGTGACATTCGACGTGGTTGGGCCCGTCACATTGTCAAAGAATATGGCCTCGTATGGCGGCAACGATAGCAATGGCGATGATAAGAACCCTGCGGGTATGGTGTATGAAGCAATCAAATTGGCCAAACAACAAAACTCTTCGCTCAACTTTAAGGACTACGATTGGAACAATGACGGCGAGGTGGACCAAGTATACCTTATTTATGCGGGGTATGGTGAGTCTTCTGACGAAGACGGTTCGCTCGCCAACACCATTTGGCCGCACGAATGGCAACTTTCTGCTGCGAATTATAAGCTCAGCTATGATGGCGTTACAATCGACACTTACGGCTGCTCGCCTGAACTCTTGGGCAACGAATCTTATCCTGTTCAGATGGACGGCATTGGCACGGCCTGCCATGAGTTTAGCCATTGCCTTGGACTGCCCGATCTTTACGACACATCAGGATCAAACAATTCAGCCTTTGGCATGGACGCATGGAGCCTTATGGACTACGGCTGCTACGGCGACGATGGTTACAAACCTACGGGGTACACCTCTTACGAACGTTGGATGAGCGGCTGGCTCACACCGAAGCGCCTCACGGAGGGAACTACGATTACTAACATGGCCGCACTGACTGAATCGCCTGAGGCTTATATTATATATAATGATAACTATCCCGACGAATACTATCTATTGGAGAATCGTCAACAAACTGGCTCGGACCTTATGATTGAGGGACATGGACTTCTGGTTCTCCACGTTGACTACGATGCGAACGCTTGGTTTAACAATGAAGTAAACAACGTGAAAAGCCACCAACGCTGTTCTATCATCGCAGCTGACAATAAACTGAGCAACGAAAACCTTTCGGGCGATCCCTTCCCTGGCACTTCACACAAGACGCAACTGACGGACTCTTCGCGCCCCGCTGCCTCGCTCTTCCACAAGAATGCCGCAGGCACAAAAAAGATGAACAAACCCTTGACTAACATCACGGAGTCTGCCACAGGCCTTATCTCTTTCGACTTCATGGGGGGCATAGAAACGGGCATTCATTCCCTTCAAAAGGATAAGGACAACACGCCCCACCCCACCTACGATGCCGCTGGCCGCTATATCGGTACCATGGACCGCACCATGCGCCTCAAAGCGCAAAAGAAGAGCGGAACATGGCTGATACAGTAGAAAACTTCAATCTCTAATATAAGAAGCGCAACAAGTAGAGCATGCTCCACTTGCTGCGCTTCTTTTGATATAATCTATTTAATTTTCCGCATTCTGACACTTTTCTGCCCAAGATTCATCACTACTCCAATAGCGGCCATTTGACTTATCACTATCGTCAACATTGGTAGAAGAGTCGATCTCAAGGCTTGAAGCCAAAATATGTGTAGCTTGTAATCGAACCTCTGTGCTTTCTGGACTTATATATTTTCTCTTTCTCATAACTTGTATTTGAAAGTTTAATGAGTTGATGAGTTTAATAAGTTTAATGAGTCCACATAAATTCATTGAACTCATCAACTTATTAAACTTATTAAACCCATTAAACTTATTAAACTCATCAACTTATTAAACTCATTAAACTCATCAACTCATTAAACTCATTAAACCTACATTCTAACTACCGTTTTCTTACCATTCACGATGTAAATGCCAGGACGCGTAATGCGCTGCACACGACGACCTGTGAGGTCGTAAACGGCTGCGGGCTGGTTAACGCCTGCAGGTTGAACGGCTGTGTTGACACCCGTCACCTCTGCACCATCATGTAAGACTTGCAACAGTGCGGCTGCTCCTGCTGTAGTGGCGGAAGTGAGATAGGTGCGGAAGGCCGTTACCTTACCCTTGTCCGTTGTTACGCCAAAGGCCGTACCGTCAGCAGTGAGTTTGTACTGACCTGCACCAATAGCAGCATTCGTAAACGAACCATGAAGGACGGCATTGCCGTCAGAAGCCTCAATAGGTTCGGCTACAATGTGTGCATTCTGCTTTGTGAGTGCCCACTCAGTCTGCGTTTCAGGACAGTAAACGAAGCAAGGCTGACCAGCTGCATTCTCGTCGGTAGTAGAGGTCAAACTTACGCTCTGACCATCAGTTGAAGTGAATTGTTCAAGACGTGCCTCGCTACCAAAGTCAGCTGCTGAAATGGCAAAGGGCAAACATACACTATTATAACCAGCTGTGTTCGCACGGCTATAAGTGACAGTCTGTGCCGTAAAGGCCGAAGGCGCATAGAAGTCTTGCTTGTCGGTAAGCACGAGCTTGTAGGCCGTGTTGTCGGCAGCATTCACGTAGTTGGTCTGCTCTGTAAGCGTAGTTGGCACAGTGGCGTCGGTGGCCTCAATATATACCAACTCATTGTTTTTAATTGTTGGCAATGTGGCTTCCGTTCCGTCAGTATAAACCGTTGCACACTTATCAGTAGTCAAAGCATCAGCACGATACACCTTTAATGTATACTTCGTAGCATCGGCTGCAGGTAGTGTAACGTCAGTACCATCGGCTTGTGCCACTTTGAGCACCATCTTTTGCCCTGTCTCGGCCAACTTGTCAGCCACGGTTTGAGGCAATACGAAGGAATTGGTGTTGGCAAAATAGAGCAAGTTGCCGTCTTTGTCGTACACCTTATAACCTACTGCGCCTTCGCCTGTCATAGTTATCGTGTTGCCACTACGTGTGTAGGTATAACCATTCGCGTAGTTACCCGCTACATACTCTGAGTAGCTACCTACGTCGCCACACTTGCCTACAGCATCTTGGTCGTTGTAGTCAGTACGCAACAAAACATTGCCTTGTGCGTCATAGAGCAAGTTGCCGTCGTGATCTTGTTGGGGTTCGTGCTTGATGTGGTTCTCAACGAAGAGTATATTGCCGTTGGGCTTGCCACAAGCCTTTATCTTAGCCTTAGCATCATCTGCCATTTCTTGCGTACAAGTGACATAGTAGTTACCATAATCGTCCACATATTTAAGGTCATAAGGACGGAAGAAACCGTATGCCTCAAAGAATTCACTCAAGTCTTCTTGTGCCACCTCAGCACACTTCACCGCAAACTTCAAATAGTCACCTGAAGCTGGAGTGGGATTGTCTTGCGAACCTTTACTATGATTCAAGGGGTCTTTACGCAACTTGCGGAAGAGTTCGCAGAAGAAGCCTGGGTGGTGCTTCTGTACCTCATAATAGAGGTAGAGCTTAAGATAGAGCGTGTTGCAGTCCCATATCTCGTTTGTATGTATGCGACCATAGTCTAACCAACTATAGCCTGCTGCATAATTGTTAGCTACATCGCGGAACTTACGACCATTCAATCGCGTTGAAGTCTTACCATTCAAGTGAACCACAGCTTGTGAAAAGAGGTTGTTCGAGATTTCGGTACAACCTATCATGTTAATCAAACCTTGGTGAATGTGACCCACCTCGTGAGCAGGACCCCACAACGAGCCACCACCGGCCGACATCTTGTCGTAACTAAGAATCTCGTCCAACGTGCTTTCGTTGTAATACGTACCAAAGCTTGACGCAAACATATAGTTATACGTACATGAGTAGAAACCTAATACACTGTGCCAACGGTCTTTGTACTCGTTGACGGCCATAAGCGAATGTTGTACGTCTACCATCCAGTCCCAGAAGTCGACTATCTCGCGCATCTTTTCTGGCACAGTTTGCTTCGTCAGCGTACTGTTCATCTGATAGATGAGGTTGCGCCCCTTCATCATGGCAAAAGGTTTCACAAAGAGTCCGTCAGCTACCATTTCTTTCCAAGCAGCATCAGTATCAATGCCTGTACGGGTAGCATCAAAGTAACCGTCTACAACACCTCCCTCAATGTGGATAGGAATGTCGGGATAGTCACGCCACTTCTTTGAGTCAGTAGCATCGCTCGTGGTCACTTCGTAGCTGATATAAAGGGCTGCTTCGTTGCTCGTAGCAATAACGTTCAAGCCCTTGCTAAGTTGCGTGCTGCTGCCTTGAGTGTCAGACTTCATTACCTGTCGGAGGTTGATAGTTGCTCCTTCGGGAATATCTGCTCCTACGAATACGTAAACGACATCGTTGGACTTACTCCAAATACCAGTGGGATTGGTCAAGCGCGTGTAAACGTAACCTATCTTTAAGATACCGTTCCACGTGTCGGGATTGGTATAAGGCTCAGCAGTGAGTACGCGGAAGGTCTTCTCCCACTTGGCCCAACTGTTGTTCTTTACCTTTACTGCCATATTTTGCAGATTAGTCGACGTAATGCCCGCATTTGTCATAGCGGTCTTGAGTTCATCGTCGCTCATGGCTTGATAGGTGGACTGCAAAGTGGTGCAAGCGGCGTCGCTAAAGAAGGTGCCAATAGCCGCCTTATAGGTGTCGGCAGCGGCTAACTCGTCTGTTAAACCTGCATACGCTAATTTTGCTGCAGTTAATTCTGCTTCGGTAATATTAGCAGCTTCAATGCTCCATATAGAAGCAGTAGACCCATCGGTTGCATAAGTGTTCCACACCAATATACGATCATTAGAACTATGCAATCCTTGCGACTCACGACCGCTAATAGTAAAGTCAAAGTAGGTATTGAACTTCGGATAGTTGCTTATTTTGTTCACCTTAAAGCCGCCATTTGGTGCCGTTGAAGTAACAGCACACTGCGTATTAAAAGCTGCGAAGTTGATGTAATGGCCAGTCAAGGCATTTTGCAATTGATAATAACCTGCTTTGCCTTCTACGGGCACAAACTTCCAACACTGATTATACTTTTCAGCATTTCGTTTACTTACATCGCCAGTACCCGTACCAATATTTTCGGTCATTACTGTGTTGTAAACGTCGCGAATTATCACATACTGGTCCGTAACGACTTCGGTCAATCGACCCTCCATTTTGTCGAAATGATTGTATACCGCATCGTCAGTAAGGTCAACTCTCTCAAGCAACCAATCGCAACCTTCATAGTCAGTGGCATTGACATCCCAATCCATTACTACGTTACCGGACACTTGATAATGCAAACCATTACCGCTAAAATCAGATTTTTCAGACAAATGAACGTAATATTCATCTGTGCCATTGTCGGGGTTATAACGTATATAAAAGGTTCGTGCATCACCCGTATTGGTATAGTTCAAATACTTCCCCGTATAGTAATTACGGAAATTATATCCCGTACCACTCTTTTCAGCAATCCATATTTGGCGATTACCTTCATCGCCATCTGTCAAAGCCACCTGCATTCGACAAGTGCCTGCACCATCGGTAGCAGAATTGGTCAAATCGGTAACGTAAGCACGCGTTTGATGTCCTGCCACTGCACGACGTGACTTTATACGCACTTTGGCATTGCTTAGCATATCGGTTAACCAATCTTCCTTCGCAAAAGCAGTGCGATTGGCCTTAATCGTAGCAATTTCTTCTTCTGTCAGCCCAGCATCTTTAAAGTGCCAGCACGAATTTAAGTCGCTCGAACCATCATACAACGTCCAACTATAAATGGCACCATTCGGTTTGTCAGTGCAATTTAAGCCTAACTTTTCTTTTGTGCTTGACTCTGTATCAATTATGTCGTAGCCAAGAGTCCAAATCTTATTGCTATTTTTACTTATCGTAAAGCCATAGGGCTTTGTTCCCACCTTGTACTGCGTATTCTTCATGCCATTCAATGACTGCACATAATGCCCCGTCTTCAAATTTTGAATGGCCATAGAACCATTGCTTTGAGCTACAAGTTGCCAATACTGTGCATCGTTCGTATCGTCAGTGATGCTACCCAAAGCATTATCATATTCATAAATGGCCTTATCAGAAAAAGAACTTGACGCGTTAAAGATGCGATACACTTTATCACCCGCAACAGGACGCACATGACCTTCTGCCTTCATATAAGCATCTTCATCAGCATAAGTCACCTCAAAGCGCCACTCCGAACCTGAAAGATTATCATTCTTACCATCATTGGGTTGATAACCACGCATACACAAGTCATCACGCCAATTATAACTATAAGCGGCATCAGCGCTTGTCATAATGTTATACCATGTTTCGTACTTGCGACCTGTTTTCGTGTTTTTGGGCACAAACACCTCAGTAGCTGTACTTGAAGTAGCAATTTTACTCTCTGTGTCCTCCGGGCCTTGCAAGTACTTTTTCGTACGCTTGTTCTGAATGGTGTAATAACCACTCTTGCCCGTTACGGCCGTAACGAGCCACAGTTGCACATCTGCATCGGTCGAACTAAAGGCTTGTGCCTTTACCATACCACTCTCATCGGCCAAGTAACCATTCGCTAACGCTTCAGCTCTTGAATTGGCTGTTCTAATGCGATAATACGTACCGCTCACCAAATCGCTCACGGCATGCTGCACTTGCGCACGCAAGGAGGCGACACTACTCCACCCCACACACAATAGCAGGAGTAAACGACTCAGTAGTTGAATAATTGATCTTATCATATTTAAGTTTTAGTATTTTTTTATAAATAAAGAAACTATAGGATACAAAAATACTAAAATTAGAAAGTGTACACTACTTTTTAGTTAAAAAACGGCAGAAGAAAGGGTAAAATATATTTTTACTATTTTACTTAACTTGTTTTTTTAGCAACTGAAGGTAATAACAGAGCCTATACGCATTAAAACATGGTACACTTGGATTATCACCCAATAAACAATGGCGCATAAGGGGACGCAACAAGGAGAAAAGCACCAAGAGTGGCCCTTCGAGATGCTGACGCATCAAACGCTCTGCCACCGACTGTATGTGTGTAAATCCGCTCATCTCCTCCCTCAACGTAACTAAATTAAGCAGCGCATCTTCTGTCTTACGCAAAAAAGCTGCATTGCTCTCAAACGTTGAAAATCCCACAGGATTGTCCACATACTTCACCTGTGCCCTCGCCTGCTGCAATCGCTTGCCCAACAGAACGTCCTCATAACCATAACGCCGTATGCGCTCATCAAAGGGACATTGCAACATCACTTTACGACGTATCATAAAATTCTTTGATACAAAGGCCATATACGGACGTTTGGCACGCTCTTCCGCACGATTGGCCGCACTACACGACAGCTCGTAGCGATAACGCAAATTGCCATTCACCTCATAACCCGCTGCTGGAGTCAGTTCATAACCTCCCACTAAAACATCTACTTCGCTCGACTGCTCTCCCCCTTGCTCAACATAACGCAACAAGAAATCATCATGCAACAGACTCACATTAGAGTCAAGAAACAACAAATACTCCCCCCTTGCTTCCTTAGCCAACAAATTACGAATAACGGCGCGTCCCCCATTCGTAGAACGTTCTACCACGCGACACCCTTGCCACTGATTGACCGCACGATTGGCCGCCTTCAGTTCTTCCTGCGATGATCCATCATCGGCCACCAATATCTCAAACTGCAACCCTTCAATGCGCATTGCCTGACGCAGCAAGGCGCGCACCAACTGACTGCAGTCACGATTATAAACAGGAATTAAAACAGAAAGCGAAGTAATCATAGTACAACTTTAATTATTTTGTACAAAATTACACATTTAACGCGTAAATTCCACTTTTTCAAACATGAATAACATCAAACGCTTTGAACGTTTAGAACGTTTAGAACGCATAAGCTCGCTCGCGAGCAGGTTTTAAACATTAATCTTCATTAATCTTTTTCATTGCGAGCAAAAAACGCGTCCTCACCTGGGGGAATCGCGTCCTCACCTGGGGGCGACGCGTCCCCGCGTCGGCATTTGCTTGG
>ERZ1026852.1043-NODE-1043-length-15596-cov-76.015765_pt1 | contig 15596 bp, 12 predicted proteins | sample MGYA00380156_ERZ1026852 | MGnify/ENA primary metagenome ERZ1026852 (study PRJEB33269, sample SAMEA4719792) | human gut metagenome | biome: human-associated habitat; feature: organic feature; material: feces | place: Cameroon | collected 2013-10 ...
GTCCCTGAACGCCAACATATACACCATGCTTTGCATCAATTCCCTTCTCCTTAGCTATATCGTCGGCAAGGTCGCGGAGTTTCTTGTCGTATGCTTCGTGCATGTCAGGGAAACGCGGACCGGTAGGGAAGTTCTTGCCACGCAATGGATGCTCTGGGAAGAAGTTGATGTGATCATCGATAATCATCAGGTCGCCAATCTGGAATTCCGGATTCATACCGCCCGAAGCGTTGCTAACAAAGAGGGTTTCAATGCCCAACTCGTACATCACACGTTCTGGGAAGGTTACAGCCTTCATGTCATATCCCTCATAGTAATGGAATCTTCCTTCCATAGCCATGATGTCTTTACCGCCCAACTTACCGAAAATCAGCTTGCCGGCATGACCTTGAACGGTAGATACAGGGAAATTTGGTATTTCACTATATGGGAATTCGTAACTGTCAGTTATTTCTGAAGCTAATTGTCCGAGACCGGTTCCCAGTATGATTGCCGTCTTCGGACTTGTTGTCATCCTTTCTTTTAGCCAGGATGCTGTTTCTTGAATTTTTTCGTACATAGCTAATGATTTTGTCGTTAAAATTATCTTGCTGTTCCTGCATGAAACTTACCTTAATAGGCAGTTCGTATATGCTTTTTTTAACCGTTTCATAGAGACCCTCCGTCTCCTTCAGTCTCACGGCATCCTTCTCTGTCGTGATAATCAGACGGGGTTCAGGCATCTGTTCAAACGTCTCGTTGATGCGTGTGATGTCCTTGCTCTTGAAGCGATGGTGATCACCGAAACTCAGCGACTGCATACTCTTGACCATCGGCTTCAGGTCGTGTTCCATCTGCTTAGGCGATGCAATGCCAGTAACCAGCAGTACATGATAGTCCTTCAATTTTTCCTGTGCTATCTGCTGGTCTTCGAATACCCCCTTTGGTGTATCATAGTTAATGCAGGTGAAGTAGAGCTTCTGAAAAGGGTAGAGGTCCATGGCCTTGGTGAGTACACGGAATTCCATAGGCTTCAGGTCTTTTGGACATTTGGTGATAATCACAATGTCGGCACGGTTCTTACCGCTCAGAGGTTCTCTCAGTCTTCCGGCCGGCAACATCTTGTCATAGATAATCAGTCGGTGATAATCTACCAGCAGGATGTTGATACCTGGCTTTACATAGCGATGCTGAAAGGCGTCATCCAGTAATACCACATCAACATCCTTGGTTGACTCTTCGCTCTGCAACTTTTCAATTCCTCTCACGCGCTTGGCGTCTACAGCTACATAGATGTCGTCAAACTTGCTGTGCATCTGGAATGGTTCATCGCCAATTTCGGACATTGTCGTATTCTTGTCTGCCAGCACATAGCCACTGGTCTTTCTCTTGTAGCCACGTGACAACACAGCTATCTTTACCTTGTCATGTAACAAGCGTATCAGATACTCCACATGGGGAGTCTTGCCCGATCCCCCTACTGTAATATTGCCTACAGAGATAATCGGGATTGAGAATGATTGACTCTTTTTCAGTCCAATATCGAAGAGCCAATTGCGAAATCTGACTATGCTGCCATAAATCCAACTTAGTGGTAGCAGCCAGTCGTTGATCTTGATAAGATCGCCTTCTGTTCTCATGTCTGTTTCCTTTCTCTTAATTCGTTATGCTTATATATAAGGTACGCAAACCTTATTATAAATATTATTGAATGTTCAATACATAAGGAAGTGCTGCCTGTATAGGCTCTTTTTCCTTCATATTGCGTATCATGATGAATGGTTGGTATAGGTCCCCCAAAGCCAGACGCAACTGTTCGTCGAGGTAGGTTCCCTTATTTCCACCCGCCATATCCATTAACTGTTCCATCCATCCTGCCAATGCCGGATATTCTACAGCTTGATAACTGCTGTGATGAGCCAGCTCTGCAGCCTTGTCGATGGCATCGCTCAGTCCGCCGAATCCGTCAATCAACTTGATGTTCTTGGCGTCAGTTCCTAGCCAAACTCTTCCTTGAGCTATTTTTTCAACCTGTTCTGTGCTCATCTTTCTTCCTTCAGCTACACGTTTGCGGAAGAGGTTGTATCCACGATTCACATAGTTTTGCATGGTGGTAATCTCTTCTGCACTCCATGGGCGTGACATACCTGCCGAGGCATAGGCACTATTGCGGTTGGTTTTTACCTCATCATACTTGAAACCCAACTTTTTTGTCATCAGATCACTGAAGTCTGGAAGAGCTCCAAAGATACCGATGCTGCCGGTCAATGTTGTAGGTTGTGCCATTATATATTGGGCACCCATACTCATGTAATAAGCACCCGAGGCAGCCATACCACCCATAGAAACTACTACAGGCTTCTTTTTGTCCAACTCTTTGACCGCTCTCCATATCTGTTCTGAAGCGTAGGCATCGCCACCACCCGAATTGATGCGCAGAACTACAGCCTTCACCTGACTGTTGTCGGCGAGTTCCTGCAAGTCCTTAATTACCTTGGTGCTTACAATCTGCTGCTCAGTGCCATAGATGCTAGGAGTCTCCATTCTCACGATGGAACCCTGGCAGTAGTAGACGGCAATTTCTTCTCCCATCAGGTTCGAGTCGTCTATTGCCATATCAACGTCGTTATAGTCTACCTGGTTGATGGTTTCGTCTGCCTTCAGACCTAACTGTCTCTTTACCACGTCTCTGATTTCGTCATAATAGCAGAATCCGTCTACCATCTTACGTGATTTCAGTAGTTGGGCATCATCAAAGACCATTAATCCGTCGGCATAGCGATTCAGTGAATCCTTGCTAATGTTTCTGCTCTTGCTCACATCTGCCAGCATCTGTTGCCAGAGTCCGCCTATATACCGTGAAACCTGCTCTCTGTTTGCATCAGACATCTTGTCTTCTGTATACGTTTCGGTATAACTCTTGTATTTACCTACCTTCACTACCGTAAAGTGGACGCCAAACTTGGCAGCCACATCTTTGATATATTGTGGTTGCGATGCAATACCATGCCAGTCAACATTGCCTTCTGGGTTTACGTAAACCTTGTTGGCAACTGAAGCCAGATAATATCCGCCCTGTGAGAGTGCATCACCATATGCGATAATCCATTTGCCGCTCTTCTTGAAGTCGGTAAGTGCATTTCTGATTTCCTGCAAAGTGGCATAGTCAGACTCCAGAATACCTGTCTCCAAATAGATACCTTTCACCTTTTCCTCATCCTTAGCCTTGCGGATAGAAGAGAGAATCTTGTTCATGCCGAGGTTGTTAAACTGCTCGCCTGTCAGTTCGCCGAGCCAGTTGTCTTCCGAACGGTCTTCAATCTGTCCCTGTAGTTTCAGTACCATCACAGCATTGTCCTTCAATGTCGGTTTGCTGTTGCTTGATGCGATCATTCCGATGATACAGATGAATCCCAGAATGGTCATGATAAGCCCGAAGGCAAACAGTCCTACAATCGTGGCTGCCACGTTTTTGAAAAAATCCTTCATAATTCTATGTTAATATTATATGTGAGACTGCAAAATAAATGCTGGCTGCAGCAAAGAGACATTGTACTCCTACTGCTAAGTGCAGCAATTTTTCTGCAAATATAGTAAAAAAGAACCAATAATCAAAGCGATTGGAACAAAAACACCAAAAAAAGAAGAAAAAATAACATAGGGTTAACGAAAAAATGCCTATCTTTGCATTATCTTTGCAAAACAGAATAAATATATAAACAACATAACAAAAAAGAAAAATGAAAAAGACTATGATTTCTTTTCTTCTGATACTGACAGCAATATCAGCATCAGCGCAATCCACAGCTCGCAAGTTCGTATTGAAGAACAGCAGTGATGGACAGAGTGAACTTACCTGTTATCTTCCTAAGAATCCTTCAGGAAGAGCTGTTGTAGATTGTCCTGGAGGTGGCTATTCCCATCTTGCAATGGATCATGAGGGGCACCAGTGGGCCGAGTATTTCAATAAACAGGGTATCGCCTTCTTTGTTCTGAAGTACCGAATGCCTAATGGAAACCGCAATATTCCGTTGAGCGATGCCTATCAGGCGATACGTACCGTTCGTGACAGTTCTGCCGTATGGAAAATAAACAAGGAAGATGTCGGAATTATGGGATTTTCTGCCGGTGGTCATTTGGCTTCTTCCGTAAGTACCCATGCAGAGGCGGCTGTGCGACCTAATTTCTCTATTCTTTTCTATCCTGTGATTTCCATGGATGAGCGTATCTCTCATAAGGGATCATGCGTGAATTTCTTGGGTGAAGAGCGTAATACCAATAAAAAACTGGTCGAAGAGTGGTCTAATGATAAGGCTGTACGTCCGGGTATTACCCCTCGTGCCATCATCCTAATGTCGTTTGATGATACGGTTGTTCCTCCTGTAACCAATGGCGTAGCCTATTATTCTGCCATGAGTAAGGCGGGTAACGAGTGTACCATGCATATTTATCCGACTGCCGGACATGGATGGGGATTCCGTGATGCTGCCCATGGTTTCCCATATCACGACCAAATGTTGAATGATCTTACCTGTTGGCTCAACAGACTTCCGTCTAAGTAATGAGTAGAGAGAATATCTAAAAAGAGGGTGTATCATAAGTTGATGATACACCCTCTTCTTGTTGCTGGAAAAGCTAGGATATGTTGTTGGAAGAGATAGGATATGTTGTTGAGGCAGTTAGTATCTCCGGTCGCACAACAGCTGTTGTGCGCTTGCATAACAGCTGATATGCGCATGCACAACAGCTGATGTGCATGCGTTGCCCAACTGTTGTGCGCCAACTGTTATCCAAACTTATGGCACATCCTCTTTTTCTTTTTATAATCTCTTAATAAGCATTCTTGTCAGGACAGATGATGCTCTTGGCTGTCATGAAGATAATCTTGATATCGAGCCAGAACGACCAGTTCTCAATATACCAGATATCGCGGCGGATACGTTCCTCCATCTGCCAGAGCTCCTTAGTCTCTCCGCGGTAACCTGTAACCTGAGCCCAACCGGTGATGCCCGGCTTGGAAAAGTGACGAACCATGTATTTGTCAATCAGACTTCCGTATACCTCAGTATGGTGCAGCATATGAGGACGAGGTCCTACGATACTCATGTCACCCTTCAGTACATTGATAAACTGAGGGAACTCATCTATATTGGTCTTTCTCATAAAGTTGCCGAAAGCAAACTTACGAGGGTCGTTCTTGGTAGCCTGAGCCTTGTCGGCATCCTTGTTTACATGCATTGAACGGAACTTCAGACAATAGAACGTATCACCATTCAGACCAGTTCTTGCCTGTTTGAAGAAGATAGGTCCCGGACTCTGAATCTTGATGATAAGAGCGATGATAGGGATGAATGGCAGGACGCACAGACATGCGAATCCACTCACCACGATGTCGAAGCAGCGTTTGATGAAACGGTTTGAAATGCTTGACAGCGGTTCTATATGGTTTGAATATACTGTTCTGCCCATGAAGTTCTGAGCGTCAAGATGTAACTTGTACTCGCCGAATACACGTGGCAGGTAGTAGAAGTGTATCACATTCTTGTCGCAGAAGTGCATGATGTTGATAATCTCCGGAGATTTATGTGACAGGCAACAGAACACCTCGTCAATATTGGACGGCGCACCATTAATGGTATCATTCATTGTAGAAGAGATGATTTCCTGGAGCTGTTTCATAGTTCCAATTCTCTTCAGACCCTCTGGAGCTTTTTTGATATCTTCGTCAGCATAATATCCTTTTACGACATAACCCGCAGAAGGATCCTCTGTCATCGTCTTGTACATCTCGCTCACGGCAGGGTCGTTGCCGACAAAGACTACAGTACGTGAATTGCGACCTTTTGAACGGAAGTACTTCAGAAGGTTGAGTTCTAACAGTCTGCTTAGTATGAGAAACAGATAGAATGATACACCGAAGATGATGTAGAAAGTGAACATCCTATCGTCATGGCTGAGAAGTCTCACAAAGATAAAAAAACTCAAAGTTGTAGTTCCTGCCAGACATAAGGTTCGTTTTAAAACTTGTAAGAAACTGATTTTTCTTACATGTATAATAGTAGAATAGAAGTATTCGCCTAAGAACAATGCTGCATTGGCAACGAAAAAGGTAATCTTCGTTGCTGAGTCGAAATAGTCTGGTGTAAATTCTGGGCCATATTCTTTATAGACCAGCAATACGATGTTTAAGATAATGAAATCGGTACACGTAACCAATCTCTTTATCGGTTCGTTTCCTTTGTAGTTCTTGTTTGTCATTTGCATATTCTTATATAATACTCCTAATTGTGTTTGATATCTCCTTTTCAGAAGGTACGTCTAAGTTCTTTTTCGGTCGCAAAGTTAATAATAATAGTTGAAAATCGGAAATAAATCGGCAAAAAAATATCTAAATGGACCAACTTGAACCAATTTGAACCAATTTTCTAGTTCTGTACTCTTTAAAAATGATGATTTTTTCGCTCGTACTTTTCTTTCATGTTCTTACTAAATTGTTGATGACTTTGCAGATTTTCATCGATTTGCTTGGTAGTCTCAAAGGAAAAGCGTACTTTTGCAAACGGATTTCACGGACGTGTGTAAATCTTAAATATGATTAATAAACTATTTAGATAACAAAAGGTATGCAATTGATTCTATTATCGGGTGGCTCAGGTAAAAGACTCTGGCCGCTTAGCAATAATGCTAGAAGCAAACAGTTCCTGCCATTGCTCGAAAAGGAGAATGGAGAGATGGAAAGTATGGTACAGCGTGTGGTACGCCAGGCGCAGGAGGCGAATCTGACCAACGATATAACGCTGGCTACCAACGCCAGTCAGCTGGATATCATCCAGAACCAGTTGGGAGAGCGTGTTTCTGTAGTTACCGAACCTGAGCGACGTGATACTTTCCCTGCTATTGCTTTGGCTGCAAGTTATCTGAAACTGAAGAAGGAATGTGAGGACGACGAGGTTGTGGTTATCATGCCTTGTGATCCTTATACCGAGCTTGAATATTTCCATACCATCGCCCGTATGGTGGATTGTGTGGAGAAAAATGTAGCTGACCTCGTGCTGATGGGTATCAAACCTACTTATCCTAGTGCAAAGTATGGATATGTGGTGCCTTTCCCAGAAGAAAAGGAGTATCAGATGGTGAAGAGATTTACAGAAAAACCAGATGTTCCTACTGCAGAGAAACTCTTGGAAGAGGGAGCTTACTGGAACGGTGGTGTCTTCGCCTTCCGCTTAGGCTATATGATGCAGATTGTACGAAAGTATATGCAGAGTGACAGCTTTGAAGATACCCGTGCAAGATACGGCGAATTCCCAAAGATTTCCTTCGACTACGAGGTGGCGGAAAAGGCTGAATCTGTAGCGGTAGTGCCGTTTAATGGTGAATGGAAGGACTTGGGTACCTGGAATACGCTGACAGATGAGCTGCACCATTCTATTATAGGTAATGCGGTGATGGGAACTCACTGCGAGAATACGCATGTCATCAACGAGCTCCAGTTGCCTCTGTATGTGGATGGCTTGAAGGATGCGGTGGTTGCAGCGAGTCCTGATGGCATCTTCGTGTGCTCAAAGAAATATTCCGAGGATATAAAGAAGGCGGTGGAACATCTTACTCCGCGTCCGATGTATGAGGAGAGAAGATGGGGTACTTATCGCGTGATAGATGATTCTAAATATGCTGACGGCAATCATTCACTCACCAAGAGTATTACCTTGAAGCCAGGCAAGAACATCAGTTACCAGCTTCATCATCATCGTTCGGAGGTGTGGACTTTCGTAGAAGGTGAGGGAATCTTTGTGCTTGATGGCGAGGAGAAGCATGTGAAGGCGGGTGATACCGTGGTGATACCTCTGGAGCACTATCATGCCATCAAGGCGATTACACAGTTGACTTTCATTGAAGTTCAGAATGGTAATCCGCTGGTTGAGGAGGATATCGAAAGATTCGATTATCAATGGAAAATGAAATAAACACAAGAAATTGTGATATTATGTCAGTGTAAGAACGTGCCAAAGTGTCAGTATGGATGCTTTGGCACGTTTTTCGTATACTGGCGGAAAGACGGGTAGCAATATCTGTCGGTAAATAAATGTATAACAATTAAAATATTATAGAATCATGAACATTAAACCATTAGCAGACAGAGTGCTGGTACTTCCTGCACCAGCTGAAGAAAAAGTAGGTGGAATCATTATTCCTGATACAGCAAAAGAGAAACCACAGCGTGGTAAGGTTGTTGCTACAGGTAAGGGAACGAAAGACGAAGAGATGATTCTCAAAGAAGGTGATACCGTACTCTATGGTAAGTACGCTGGTACAGAACTCGAATTCGATGGTACTAAATATATCATGATGCGCCAGAGCGATGTACTCGCTGTAGTGGAAGAGTAGTTTTAAAGGTAAAAAGGTAAAAAAGTAAAAAGGTAAAAAACTTTTTTGGTGATAAAGGTAAAAAACTTTTTGCTGATATTTATTTAAACATTATTAGAAAGAATATATTATGGCTAAAGATATTAAATATAATATGGATGCCCGCGACCTCTTGAAGAAGGGTGTTGATCAGTTGGCAAATGCAGTAAAGGTAACTCTCGGTCCTAAGGGCCGTAACGTGGTAATCGAAAAGAAGTTTGGTGCTCCTCAGATTACTAAGGATGGTGTTACCGTGGCTAAGGAAGTAGAGTTGGAAAATAAGTTTGAAAATACAGGTGCTCAGCTCGTTAAGAGCGTTGCCAGCAAGACTGGTGATGATGCCGGTGATGGTACAACAACTGCTACTATCCTGACTCAGGCTATCGTAACAGAGGGCTTGAAGAACGTTACTGCAGGTGCTAACCCAATGGACTTGAAGCGTGGTATCGATAAGGCTGTGGCTGCAGTCGTTGCCTTCATCAAGGATCATGCAGAGCAGGTAGATGACAACTACGATAAGATTGAGCAGGTGGCTACTGTTTCTGCCAACAACGATGCAGAGATTGGTAAGCTCTTGGCTGACGCTATGCGTAAGGTTTCTAAGGATGGTGTCATCACTATCGAGGAGAGCAAGAGCCGTGATACCAACATCGGTGTTGTTGAGGGTATGCAGTTTGACCGTGGTTACTTGAGCGGTTACTTCATGACAGACGCAGACAAGATGGAGTGTGTAATGGATAACCCATACATCCTTCTTTACGATAAGAAGATTTCTAACCTGAAGGAGTTCTTGCCAATTCTCCAGCCAGCTGCTGAGAGCGGTCGTCCATTGTTGGTAATCGCTGAGGATGTTGATTCTGAGGCTTTGACAACATTGGTAGTTAACCGTTTGCGTGGCGGTTTGAAGATTTGTGCTGTGAAGGCTCCTGGCTTCGGTGACCGTCGCAAGGCTATGTTGGAGGATATTGCTGTTTTGACTGGCGGTGTTGTTATCTCTGAGGAAAAAGGCTTGAAGTTGGAGCAGGCTACTTTGGATATGCTGGGTTCTGCAGACAAGGTAACTGTTAACAAGGACAATACAACTATCGTAAACGGTCATGGCGAGAAGGCTAACATCCAGGATCGCGTTGCTCAGATCAAGAACGAGATTGAGAATACCAAGTCTTCTTACGACAAGGAGAAACTTCAGGAGCGTTTGGCTAAGCTCGCCGGTGGCGTAGCTGTCCTCTATGTAGGTGCCAACTCTGAGGTTGAGATGAAGGAGAAGAAGGATCGTGTTGACGATGCACTCTGCGCTACCCGTGCAGCTATCGAGGAAGGTATCGTAGCTGGTGGTGGTACTACTTATATCCGTGCTCTCGAGGCATTGAAGGATATGAAGGGTGACAACGCCGATGAGACAACAGGTATCCGTATCGTAGAGCGTGCTATCGAGGAGCCTCTCCGTCAGATTGTAGCCAATGCCGGTGGCGAGGGTTCTGTAGTTGTTAATAAGGTACGCGAGGGCGAGGGTGACTTCGGTTACAATGCCCGCAAGGATGTTTACGAGGATATGCGCCAGGCTGGTATCGTAGACCCTGCCAAGGTAGAGCGTGTAGCTTTGGAGAACGCTGCTTCTATTGCAGGCTTGTTCCTGACAACAGAGTGTGTATTGGTTGACAAGCCTGAGCCTACACCTGCTGCTCCTGCAGCTGCACCTGGAATGGGTGGAATGATGTAATCCGGTGAATGGTTTGGGCAAACAAAGCACATCGTAAGGGTGCGAGTTTGCAAAGCGAAAATATCAAATAGGGGTGATTCTCAGTGAATTACCCCTATTTTTTTGTTTTTTTAGTCATAAAGATGCAAAAAATAGCAAAATTATTTGGTTCGAATAATCTTTTTTTGTAACTTTGCATCGTAAATAAAAGAAAGTATCATCCCAAGGGATGGCAAAGATATTTTTTTGATTTGTTTTAGTAGATTAGTTTTTAAGTAGTTTGTTTTTGGAAATCGGTTGTCGTGAGACATCCGATTTTTTTTTGTTTTTATTTTGTTTTCTCGATTTTATTGTGTAATTTTGCAGCATAATAAAAAATCATAGCATGAATAATATTGATTGGAAAAAAGCAGTGGTCTTTCTGATTGTTATCGGAGGACTGATTTATATTACAAAGGCAGAGTTGGGAATGACGACTACAAACTCGTTCCTTACTACGCTGGGTATCTTATTGCTTCTCTTTATCGGAGATAACTTCGCACAGAAGATTGATGATGATCGGAAACGACGTAAACTGAATAATGATGGAAAAGCTGATTGAACTTTATAAAAAATGGGCGGGTGAAGAACCGGCTGATGTCATAAAACTGGCAGGGCAGGGGAGTAACCGGCAGTATTTCCGTATCATCAGGCAGGATGGTGATACGGTAATTGGTGTGATTGGAACTAGTCGTGATGAGGATCATGCCTTTGTATATCTGGCTCATCATTTCCAGCTCAGACAGTTGCCTGTTCCCCAGATTCTGGCGGTGAGTGACGACGAACTCTGCTATCTTCAGACAGACCTTGGCGGTACTTCGCTTTTCGATGCCATCAAGGGCGGACGTGATGCGGGCGGACGTTACAATCAGAAAGAGAAGGAACTCTTGAAGAAAACCATTCGCGAACTGCCGAATATCCAGATTCGCGGAGCTAGAGGATTGGACTGGCAGAACTGTTATCCGCAGCCTGAATTTGATGTAGACAGTGTACTTTTCGACCTCAACTACTTCAAGTATTGTTTCCTGAAGCCTACCGATTTGGATTTTCACGAACTGAAACTCGAAGCCAACTTCCGCCTTTTTGCCAAGGACCTGACTTCGGAGCCGATGGATTGTTTCCTTTATCGCGATTTCCAGGCACGCAACGTAATGCTGGATGATAAGGGAAATCCATACTTCATCGATTTCCAGGGTGGTAGAAAGGGACCTTTCTATTATGATCTCGCCTCATTCCTTTGGCAGGCATCAGCTAAGTATCCGTTCAAACTGCGCAGAGAACTGGTTTGGGAATACTACCAGTCATTGAAGCATTATACCGAGGTACCGTCAGTGCGCCATTTCGTAAACCGGTTGAGCCTTTTTGTACTTTTCCGTACCTTGCAGGTGTTGGGAGCCTACGGATTCCGTGGTTATTTCGAGCGCAAGAAGCATTTCATTGACAGTATTCCGCCAGCCATCCAGAATTTGCGCGATCTTCTGAAAATGGGCGACAAGGTGTTCCCTTATCCTTATATGATGGATATGCTGAGAAGACTTACTGAGTTGCCACAGTTCAAGGTGATAGAGAGTGTGGCGCTGAGTCGTGCAGATGGCTATAAGACTACCGACACCAATATCTATCGTGCGCATCCGCAGGACGGACCAGCCACCTATTCTAAATATGATGGTAAGGGACCGCTGGTGGTAAGAGTGTATAGTTTTTCTTTCCGTAAGGGTATTCCAGAGGATCCGTCGGGCAATGGCGGTGGTTATGTCTTCGACTGCAGAAGTACCCATAACCCTGGTAGATACGAACCTTATAAGAAGTTGACGGGTCTGGACGAGCCTGTTATCCGATTCCTGGAGGATGATGGTGAGATATTGAAGTTCCTGGAGCATGTTTATGCACTTGCCGACCATCATGTAAACCGCTATATGCAGCGTGGTTTCACCTCTCTGATGTTCTGTTTCGGATGTACCGGCGGTCAGCATCGCAGTGTATATTCTGCCCAGCATCTTGCCGAACATATTCATCAGAAGTTTGGTGTAGAAGTGCAGATTTGTCATCGTGAACAGCATATTGAGCAGGTTTTACCGGCAAAACAATAGAAAATAGCGTGCAAATTTGGCTATCTCGCAAAAAGTTAGTAAATTTGCACGCACATTTTAAAATAGCTATTTAGCAATGATGCAAGCAATGATATTCGCAGCAGGTTTGGGCACTCGCCTTAAGCCACTTACCGACCGCATTCCGAAGGCTCTGGTAAGTGTCGGGGGAGAACCTTTGCTCAAACGTGTCATCTTTCAGTTGAAGGATGCCGGTTTCACTCGCATTGTAGTGAACGTGCATCATTTCTCCCAACAAATTATCGATTATCTCAGAGCACATGACAACTTCGGTATGGACATCCGTATCAGTGATGAGAGTGGAAAGCTGCTCGAAACGGGTGGAGGTATCCGGAAGGCATGGCCGCTCTTCAACCAGTCAGAGCCTATTCTTATCCACAACGTGGATATTCTGAGTAATGTGGATCTGAAGAAGTTCTACCAGATGGAGAGTCAGGATATGATAGCCGCCCGTCTGATGGTGAGCGAACGCAAAACCAAGCGTTATCTCCTCTTTGATGACAGTATGCGGCTGGTGGGATGGACGAATATAGAAACGGGTGAAGTGAAGAGCCCTTGTCCTAACCTCAATCCCAAAGATTATAAGATGTATGCCTTCTCTGGCATTCACATGGTAGCCCCATCACTCTTCCCGCTGATGGAGGATGAGCCGGATAAGTTCCCTATCATGGACTTCTATCTGAAGCATTGTGACAAGGTGCGTATAGAGGGATATGTGAAGAACGATCTCAAACTGATGGATGTGGGAAAGCAGGAGACGCTGAAAGAGGCGGAAGCATTCCTGAAATCGTTAGTTAATAGTTTATAGTTAATAGCGGCTATGCCGTATAGCAAGATTACTGTAAACTATAAATTGTAAACTGTAAATTAAAATTAGATATTATGCAACAGAAGATTATTATTTTGGATTTCGGTTCACAGACCACACAGCTGATTGGCCGTCGTGTTCGTGAGCTTGATACCTTCTGCGAGATTATGCCTTACAACAAGTTTCCAAAGGATGACCCATCTGTCATTGGTGTCATCTTGAGCGGTAGCCCATACTCCGTTCATGATCCGGAAGCTTTCAAGGTAGATTTGAGCCAGTTCATTGGCCGTATTCCTGTGCTCGGCATCTGCTATGGTGCTCAGTTCCTCTCTTTTGCCCAGGGTGGAAAGGTGGAGGCTGCTGACAGCCGTGAGTATGGTCGTGCCAACTTGGAACATTTCGATGTTGAGAATCCTTTGTTCAAGGGCTTTGTTGAGAACTCGCAGGTGTGGATGAGTCATGGTGATACCATCACTGCCATCCCTGAGGATTATAAGTGCATCGCTTCTACTGCTAATGTGAAGTATGCTGCATATGCTTCAACCAAGCAGCCAGTTTGGGCTGTTCAGTTCCATCCAGAGGTATTCCACTCTTTGCAGGGTACACAGTTGCTGAAGAACTTCGTGGTTGATATCTGCGGTAGCAAGCAGGATTGGAGCGCTGACTCTTTTGTTGAGACAACAGTTGCTGAGTTGAAGGAACAGTTGGGCGACGATAAGGTTATCCTCGGTCTTTCTGGCGGTGTTGACTCCAGTGTGGCTGCCGTTCTCCTGAACAAGGCTATCGGCAAGAACCTTACCTGTATCTTCGTAGATCATGGTATGTTGCGCAAGAATGAGTTCCGTGACGTGATGGAAGATTACAAGTGCTTGGGCTTGAATGTAATCGGTGTAGATGCATCAGAGAAGTTCTTTACCGACTTGGCTGGTGTTACCGATCCTGAGAAGAAGCGTAAGATTATCGGCCGCGACTTTGTTGAGGTGTTTAATGCTGAGGCTAAGAAGCAGACCGGTGCCAAGTGGTTGGCTCAGGGTACTATCTATCCAGACCGTATTGAGAGTTTGAATATTACTGGTAAGGTTATCAAGAGCCATCACAATGTAGGTGGTCTTCCTAAGGAGATGAACCTTCAGTTGTGTGAGCCTTTGAAGTGGTTGTTCAAGGATGAGGTTCGCCGTGTAGGTCGTTCTATGGGTATGCCAGAGCATCTGATTACCCGTCATCCATTCCCTGGTCCTGGTTTGGCAGTTCGAATCTTGGGCGATATCACTCCTGAGAAGGTACGTATCCTTCAGGATGCTGACGATATCTATATCCGTGGCTTGCGTGAGTATAAGGTGAAGTTGAGTGGTGAGGAAGCTCGCCGCGTCCTGGCTGCCGGTGTTCCTGCTGACATGCAGAATGGCGAGATTGAGGTTTCTCTCTACGATCAGATCTGGCAGGCTGGTACCGTATTGCTTTCTACTGTCCGTTCAGTAGGTGTGATGGGTGATGAGCGTACATACGAGCACCCGGTTGCTTTGCGTGCTGTAACCAGTACTGATGCGATGACTGCTGACTGGGCACATCTTCCTTATGATTTCATGGCTAAGGTAAGTAATGAGATTATTAATAAGGTGAAGGGTGTAAACCGTGTATGTTATGACATCTCTTCAAAACCACCTTCGACAATTGAGTGGGAATAAACAGAATAAAAAGTCGCCTTCAAAGAGGGCGACTTTTTTTTCTTATTTCTGGTTCTTCAGGAGATCACGTATTTCCATGAGAAGTTTTTCTTCATTGCTTGGCTCCGGAGCCTTAGGTGCTTCTGCCGGTTTTTCCTCTTCCTTCTTCTTGGAAATCTTGTTCACCACCTTGATGAGCATGAAGATACAGAAGGCAACGATGAGGAAGTCGAAGCAGGTCTGGAGGAAGTTACCATAGTTGATGGTAGCCGCCTTCAGTTCCTCGCCCGCTACATTGACGGTAGGGAGAGTGAATTTGAGGTCAGCGAAATTCACGCCGCCAATCAGCCATCCAATAGGAGGCATGATGACATCATCTACAACGGAGCTCACGATTTTGCCAAAGGCACCACCGATGATAACACCGACAGCCATGTCGAGCACATTGCCGCGCATGGCGAATTCTTTGAATTCATTCAAAAATTTACTCATACTTTCTTTTTAAAAATTAAAACTATAGTTTGGTTATTCGTCATTTCCCCTTTTCTCATATATATAATAAGGTGTAGAAAGTGGAGACTTATCTTTGCTTTTTGCAATATGGAGTTGTCAGTATGGCATGCGAAGAGTGAAAATAATGCCAATATTAAAGCTCTGCTATTCTTTTTTAACTTATTTAATACTCATTCTGGTTGCAAAGTTAGAAAAAAATTAGTAACTTTGCGCTCGAAAAGAAGAAAAAATGCTCTAAGGCGTAAAATTTTGAATGTTTCAGCATCGGATGAACGCTTGAAAGCAGTAAAAAGGTAATTTTATTAAACTTTTAATTTAAATATTAAGAACAATGATTAAGATTGGTATTAACGGATTTGGCCGTATCGGTCGTTTCGTAT
>ERZ1026852.1045-NODE-1045-length-15578-cov-12.706500_pt1 | contig 15578 bp, 15 predicted proteins | sample MGYA00380156_ERZ1026852 | MGnify/ENA primary metagenome ERZ1026852 (study PRJEB33269, sample SAMEA4719792) | human gut metagenome | biome: human-associated habitat; feature: organic feature; material: feces | place: Cameroon | collected 2013-10 ...
AATATTGTTTATCAACCAGTTATAAAATACGTATTTTATGAGTGACGAAGTCAGGCGAGACACACGCCGCCAAGATGGGGCGGTCAACGAATAGTTTTAACTTCATTGCATTACCTCCTTTCTTATCGGGCTGCAGCATTACCAGCCACCTGCGAATTTTTATTTACAGAAATGCCATCGGTCAACAGACCTGCTCCTTCGGCAATAATTACATCACCCGTTTCCAGGCCTGACTCTACGATATACTCTTTTCCGTTATTGCGGTCAAGCACCTTCACCTGCGACGACTGAGTTTTTCCGTTAACCACCTTATAAACAAACACCTTGTCTTGCAATTCGTATGTGGCCGTCTGAGGGATAACTATACAGCCCTGTTTCTCGTAAGGAAAGCGTATGTCTCCAGTGCTGCCACTACGTAAAATATGGTTAGGATTAGGAAATACGGCCCTCAAGGTAACCGCTCCCGTCGAAGTGTCAATCATACCACTAATAGCATCAATTTTTCCCTTCTCTGAATATTCAGTACCATCGCTCAGCAGAAGCGTTACTGCGGGCATGTTATTCAAAGCATTTGTCAGCGAACCCGTCTTACGCGAAAGGGCAAGCATCTGCCGCTCGGTCATAGAGAAATAAACATACATCTCAGCATTGTCGGAGACAGAAATCATGGGCGATGATTGTGAAGAACTTACCAATGCACCAATGCGATAAGAACTCATACCAGCAGTGCCGTTAACCGGACTTTTTATCTCGGTATAGGAGAGATTGTTTCGAGCGGTCACTAATTCTGCTTGAGCCTGTGCCAAAGAGGCCTTTGCGGAACGGAGCGAGTTGCGAGCCGTTTGTAAGTCAAACAACGACACAACTTTTTCTTTATACAAGCTTTCTTTGCTGTCGGCTGTCATCTGCGCTGTAGCCACATTCGCGGTTTCAACCTCTACATTGGCTTTTGCCTTTGCTAAAGCAGCCTTATAGGGTGTGGGATCAATCACAAATAAAGTTTGTCCTTTTTTTACAGGGGCACCTTCCTTCACACATACTTCAGTTATTAATCCTGAAATCTGCGGGTAAACGCTCACGTCTTGTTTTCCTTGAATGGTAGCCGAAAAATCATAATATAGCGTTCTGTCAGTACGACTTACTTTCATGATTTTGTAGTTGCTACTTGCCATTTTGCTCTGTTGCCCTTTGCATGAAGCCACAAGGACCAAGACACCTATCAGTATCAAACCGTTAAATAATTTTTTCTTCATGTTCATATTTTTTTCTATAAATATTATTCTGTTATTCTCTTCAATCACTGGCACTGTCATCGTGCCAAATAACATGCGTAAATATGTGAATTAAAAATCTCTTTTTTATTTTGCAAAGTTCGTGTTATTATAGCAAAACGCTATTGTTCTATACATTCTATTATTTGTCATATTGAAACCAAATCATCCTACAACAGGAAGATAATTAGCTAATTGAAACCAATACTTGTCAATACAAAACCATTTACAACTAAAAACATTAAAATGCAAGGTAAGAAAAGAAGATATGTCAAATATTTCAACTATATTTGTAGGGTAATATCTTTTCAACAGGTATGGAAACAATGAGTTTTATAGATTTCGGACGGCAGAACACCAACTGTCATATAATGAACGAAGGCTTCATGCTTTTGAAAATAACTGGTAACGAAAAAGAACTGCCTGAATTTAGAGGAGAAAATGGCACCAATATTTTCGTGCACGTTCTTGTTTTGAAGGGAGAGATTAAAATAGAATGGGGAAACAAGCTGTATCCGTTATCGAGAAACTGTTTTGCCGATTTTATGGATGGCTCATCATTAGAAATACAAGATATTTCAGACAATGCCCAAGCCTACATATTGTTTTTTACTGCCCCATTTATAGCCTCGTTTATGAAGAAAATGCCCATATCAAAGCCTTCATACGTATTGCGTATAAATGTATGGCCCGTATTTGTGATGTCGGAAAAGGCCATCGATATTCTTCAAAATAGGATTTACAGTTTGGAAGAAATTTCGACAGACAGAACCCACCATTTCTACAATGAAATGTTAAATAGCTCGTTACGAATATACATGATGGACATAATGAACGAGTATGTAAAGCAAGAAGAAACCAGCAGCGCACTGACCGAAACAGGACGAAAAGCCATATTGTTCAAACAATTTGTAGGACTGTTGATTGTTCATATACGTAAAGAGCACACCGTAGGTTGGTATGCCTCACAGTTGTGTGTAACGCCCCAATATCTGAATAGGGCCATAAGAAACATAACAAAAAAAACAGTTTATGAACACATCTGTATCGCGTTAATAGGAAATATCATTGAGCAATTGGAAAACACCGAAGAGCCTATCTCACAAATAGCCGATGACTTTCACTTCCCTGATTTGGCAACAATGACAAAATTCTTCAAAAGGCAGACGGGGAAGACACCTTCTGAGTGTCGAAAGGCCGTTACTTTACTGTAGATGGGCACCTTATGCCCCTTTACAGGAACAAATTTCAAGATAACATAGCAAAGGTCGTAATAAGATATGAAACATACATCACTCTTGTAAAACATTTTGAAAAGGAAGGCTTTTTCATACATCAAGCAAATACCAAGAAAACAAAAGTAGTGGCAAACGCCCCTATTAGTACACAAAGGAGGCGGTGAAACAAAATTTTCACCTTTTTTGTATAATAATATAGGTACAACTCCGTTATTATAGCGTGTTTAAACGCAGTTACATTATATTAGCATTGCTTGCATCTGTCGCAACAGCGGCACATGCCCAGTACGACGCGTCGTTCAGCCACTATTTCGACCTCGAGCCAACGTTTAATGCGGCGGCAGTGGGAAAGCAGTCGAAGTTGAACATCGCGGCGGCATACGCCATTGATATGGCGGGCTTTGAGCACAACCCAAACACGATGTATGCGGGCGCCGATATGCCCGTGAGGTTTTTGGGTGCGCTGCACGGCGTGGGTCTACAGTTTATGAACGACAAGATAGGCCTCTTTTCACACCAACGCATTGCCGTGCAATATGCCTATAAGAGCAGGCTGCTGGGCGGAACGCTGAGCATAGGTGTGAACGCAGGATTGCTGAGCGAAGGCTTTGATGGATCGAAGGTTGACGTTGACGAGAGCAACGACCCCGCACTGGCCACTACCGACATTAAGGGCAACGCCTTCGACATAGGGGCAGGCCTTTACTACACCCACGGGCCGTGGTATGCGGGCATATCGGCCACACACCTCACAGCACCGCTGGTGCGCATGGGCGAGAAGAACGAGCTGCAGATTGACCCCACCTACTATATTACGGGGGGCTACGATATAAAACTGCGCAACCCCTATCTCACCATCAAAACATCGGCATTAGGCAGAACCGATGGGGTGGCTTGGCGCGCCGACGTTACAGGCCGACTGGTTTACACCAACGAGAAAAGGGTGATGTATGCCGGACTGGCCTACAGCCCTACCAACTCGGTGACACTGCTCATTGGCGGACGCGTACACGGCGTGATGTTGGGCTATAGCTACGAGTGCTACACATCGGCCATCAGCCCTGGCAACGGTAGCCACGAGCTGTTCATAGGTTACCAGATGGACCTGAACATGACAAAGAAAGGAAAGAATAAACATAAAAGCGTAAGAATACTTTAACATCATGATGAAAATAAGAATAGTACCCTTGCTGATGGCGGCTATCATTGCCCTGACCGTCAGCGCTTGCTTCGGTGGAAGAGTCGCGTCAGGTTCGGGCCGAGGCGGCGAACTGGTAGGCGTGGGCGGAGGCCGAGGTTTCAGCGAGCCCACTCCCTTCGGCATGACCAAGGTGAGCCGTGGCTTCTTGCACATGGGCCTTCAGAAAGAAGACAGCCTGTGGGGCATGAAAACGCCGAAGAAAGACATCTCGGTAGACGGTTTTTGGATGGACGAAACCGAGGTAACAAACTCAAAATACAAACAGTTTGTGTTCTGGGTGCGAGACAGTATTCTGCGCACACGTATGGCCGACCCTTCGTATGGTGGCGACGAAACATACATGATAACCGAGGATAAGAATGGCGAACCCGTAACGCCACACCTGAACTGGAAGAAGCAGCTGCCACGCAAACCCAACGAAGACGAGCAGCGCGCCATTGAGAGCCTATACATCACAAACCCCGTAACGGGCGAGAAGATGCTCGACTATCGACAGCTAAACTATCGCTACGAGGTGTACGACTATGCCACCGCAGCGTTGCGCCGCAACCGCTTAAACCCCGACGAGCGCAACCTGAACACCGATGTTACCATCGACCCCAACGAGGTGGTGATGATATCGAAAGATACCGCATACATTGACGATGAAGGACGCATTGTAAGACAAACCATCAACCGACCGCTGTCAGGACCCTGGGACTTCTTGAACACCTACATCGTAAACGTGTATCCCGACACCACGGTATGGGTGAACGACTTCCGCAACTCAGACAACGAGGCTTACCTACGCAACTACTTCTCAAACCCAACGTATAACGACTATCCTGTGGTGGGCGTAACATGGGAACAGGCCAACGCCTTCTGCGCGTGGCGCACCGACTATCTGCTGAAAGGCCTTGGCCCCGAGGCACGTTATGTGCAACGCTATCGTCTGCCCACCGAGGCTGAATGGGAATATGCGGCACGTGGAAAAGAGGGCACCGAGTTTCCGTGGGAGCACGAAGACGTGAAGAGCGGAGAGGGATGCTTCTTTGCCAACTTTAAACCCGACCGTGGCAACTATACGCAAGACGGAAACCTCATCACATCAAAGGTGGGCATCTATAATGCCAATAGCAACGGATTGTATGATATGGCGGGCAATGTGGCCGAATGGACCAGCACGGTGTATACTGATGCGGGCGTAGATGCCATGAACGACCTGAACCCTCAGCTCGAATATAAGGCAGCCAAGGAAGACCCCTACAGCCTGAAAAAGAAAAGTGTGCGCGGTGGATCATGGAAAGACCCCGAGTCGTTCATACGCTCGGCATGGCGCACATGGGAATATCAAAACCAACCCCGCTCTTACATTGGCTTCCGCTGCGTGCGCAGCCTCGCCAGTACGTCAAGTGTGAAACAGAAAAAAAGCAAGAAAAGATGACAAAGTATAGTAAGTTTAACGTGATATACCGTCTGCAAAAGTGGATGGACAGCGTGCCTGGACAAACCTTCCTCAACTATGCCTATAGCTGGGGTGCATCGGTCGTAATTCTCGGAACTCTCTTCAAACTGACCCACCTTCCGGGCGCCAACTTCTGGCTGTTCTTGGGTATGGGCACCGAGGTTTTCGTGTTCTTCCTCTCGGCCTTCGACCGCCCCTTCGACAAGACGGCCATTGGCATGGATCTGCCCACACATCTCGACGAAGATGAAGATAAAGAAGAAGAGCTAACTGGTGACAACGAATCTGCTAACACGGCAGCCACAACTACGATGGCTGGCACTGTAAACATGGGCACCACGGTGATAGGTGGCGTACCCGCATCGGGCGCAACGATAGAAGGTGGCTCGGCCGTGGGTGGCACTATTATAATAGGTGGCAACATGGGCGCTGGCTCGCTGGAAGAACAGCAACAGGCATCAAACGAGCTGGCCGACGCACAAAGCAACTATGTGGAAGAACTGAAGAAACTGACCGAGACCTTGCAAAAGGTGGCAGAGCAGAGCGAACGTTTGACCCGCGACAGCGAGGAAATGGAAAACCTGAACCGCACACTCACTGGCATCTGCAAGGTGTACGAGATGCAGCTTAAGGGTGCCAGCCAACAGATTGGCACCATCGACCAGATTAACGACCAAAGCCGACGCATGGCTCAGCAGATAGAACAGCTGAACAGCATCTATGCACGCATGATTGAGGCGATGACCGTTAATATGAATTTAAAGGTTAAAGAATAAACAATGGCAATAAAGAAAAGACCGATATCGCCACGCCAGAAGATGATCAACCTGATGTATGTCGTCCTCATGGCCATGCTCGCCCTCAACGTCTCGACCGAGGTGTTAGACGGTTTCTCGATTGTGGAAGAAAGCCTCAACCGAACAACTGCCAACTCGTCAAAAGAGAACGAGAGCCTATACGGTAACTTTGCCGAACAGATGAAAGCTAACCCGCAAAAGGTGAAAGCATGGTTCGACAAGGCTACTGAGGTGAAGCGCATGAGCGATTCGCTATACAACTATGCCCAAGAGCTGAAGGTGGCCATCGTGAAAGAGGCCGACGGCAAGAATGGCGACGTGCAAGCCGTGAAAGCCAAAGACAATCTTGAGGCGGCAAGCACCATAATGCTGGCACCAGGATCAGGGCAAGGCAAGAAACTGTTTAGCGCCATCAACCACTTTCGTGAGCGCATACTGACCATGGTGACCGACCCTCAACAGAAGGCTATCATTGCCAGCAACCTCACCACAAAGGTGCCACACAAAGCCAGCACGCTGGGCAAAAACTGGCAGGAATATATGTTTGAAGATATGCCTGTGGCTGGTGCCATAACTCTGCTCTCGAAACTGCAGAGCGACGTGCGCTATGCCGAGGGCGAGGTGCTGCACACGCTGGTGGCCAATATCGACATGAAAGATATTCGTGTGAACAAGCTCAGCGCCTTCGTCATTCCCGAGTCACGCACCGTTATCAGTGGCGACCTGTTCAAAGCGCAAATCGTAATGGCGGCCGTCGACACCACACAGCAGCCCGAAATCTACGTCGGCGGACGTCGCATAAGCGGCAGCCAATATCAGTTTACTGCAGGCGGCGTGGGTGAGCACAGCGTTGGCGGATACATCACCATGCGCGACGGAAATGGTAACACAATACGGCGTGACTTTACACAGAAATATACGGTGGTAGGGCCCAGCGCTACCGTGTCGGCCGACCTGATGAATGTGCTGTATGCTGGCTACGACAACCCAGTAAGCATCTCTATCCCTGGTGTGCCCTTGAGCAGCGTGTCAGCATCGATGGAGGGCGGTGGCTTTAAGTCGATAGGCATGGGCCGATACATTGCTCGACCCACAGCTGTGGGCAAAGATGTAACCATTAATGTGGCCTCGAACGACAACGGACGCACACGACAAATGGGTAAATATACCTTCCACGTGCGTAAGCTACCCGACCCCACGGCCTATTTACAAATTGGCACCTCACGTTTCCGCGAGGGTGGACTGTCAAAGGCGGCCATCATGGGTGCTACCCACCTAAACGCTGCCATCGACGACGGTATTCTCGACATACAGTTCCGTGTAACGGGCTTCGAAACCGTGTTCTTCGACAATATGGGTAACGCTGTGCCTATGGCGTCGAACGGCGCACACTTCTCTGAGCGCCAGCGCGATACCTTCCGTAAGCTCTCACGCAACAAACGCTTCTATATTGCCAATATTACTGCTGTGGGCCCCGATGGCATCTCGCGCAAGTTAACAGGCAGTATGCAGGTAATTGTGAAGTAACCCCATTAAGCGAAACAATAACAAACAATAATATAATGAAACGCATTATCACTATATTGCTCGCAGCCTGCACGTTGCCAGGCATCATGCAGGCACAGCCCGCCGCACGACGTCAGCAACAGCAGCAAGCAGCCAAGCAGCAGAGCAGCCAGCTTACCACACGCGCACAGATATCGTTCCCCACACAAGAGGCAATGAGCGAAGATGTGGTGTGGCGACGCGACATATACCGCGAAATAGACATCACACGCGACGAGAACGCCGCCCTCTACTACCCCGTTGAGCCCATAGGTTCGCAAATGAACCTCTTCACCTATATCTTTAAACTGGTGATGCGCCGATCTGTCAACGCCTACGAGTATAGGCTCGACGGCAACGAGGTGTTTAACGATGCCGCTAAGGTGAACCTGAAGTCGATACTTGACAACTATCACATCTTCTACGAGCGCACCGACCGTGGCATACACATCGACGATAGCGACATTCCGTCAAAAGAGGTAACAGCCTATTATCTGAAGGAGTGCACCTACTTTGACCAGCGCTCGGCCACCTTCCACACCAAGGTGCTGGCCTTATGCCCTATCTTGAAGCGCGAAGACGACTTTGGCGATGCCGCTACCTCATACCCACTGTTCTGGATAAAGTATGACGAGCTGGCACCCTTCCTTACAAAGCAAACCGTGATGACGAGCAACCTGAACAACGCCGCCACCATGAGCATGGACGACTTCTTTACCAAGAACCAGTATAAAGGTAAGATATACAAAACCAATAATATGCTGGGCAAAACCTTGGCACAATACTGCCCCACCGACACGGCTATGGCACGCGAACAGAAGCGCATCGAGGGCGAACTGGCAGCCTTTGAAAAGAACATCTGGGGCGATCAGGCTCGAAAAGACTCGCTCGACAGCATTGCCAAGCTTGATAAGAAGGAGCTGAAGAAAACCAAGCGCACACGCTCGGCCAAGACAGCACGCACCACAAGAACCAAGGTGAAGAAGACATCGCGCAGCAAGTCAACATCAAGCTCATCAGGCAGCAAAGCTCGCGTATCGGTGCGTCGTGAAAGACATTAAACAGGGCCTTCTACAGCCCACCATAACAATAAAAGAAATAGAGTGTATAAACAATACTAACAATTAAAATCAATAGGTAAAAGTATGAAAAAAATCTTTATGCTTTTGGTTATGATCGTCACCATGACGGCAGCCAACAACGCATCAGCACAAATTAAGTTTGGTCTGAAAGGCGGTGTAAACGTTACCGATATGTCGCTGAACAGCAGCGTGTTCGATGCCAGCAATCGCACAGGTTTCTTCGTAGGTCCTACAATCAAGGTACAGTTGCCATTGGTAGGCTTGGGCATTGACGCTTCGGCACTGTACGACCAGCGCGAAGCAAAAATCAAAGTGGGCAACACCACTACAAAGGAAACATTGCGTAGCCAGGCTATCAACATACCCATCAACCTTCGTTATGGATGGGGATTGAGCAGCATGGCCAACATCTTCTTGTTTGCGGGTCCGCAGTTTGGTTTCAACGTAGGCGACAAGGATCAGAAGATTACTGAAAGCTCAACATGGAGCGTGAAGAACTCTAACTTCAGCCTCAACTTTGGTGCAGGTGTTACTCTGCTCAGCCACCTGCAGCTCACTGCCAACTATAACGTTGTGTGCGGCAAAACTTCTGACGCTACTATAACAGAAGGTATTGAACAGCTCACAAATAAAGAGGTGCGCAGCCGTGCCAATGCATGGCAGATTGCATTGGCTTACTACTTCTAAAAAATTGACTTGAGCTAAAGTAGGATAAAACATTAAAAAGCCGCCCTATCACAGGCAATGTGATAAGGCGGCTTTTTGTTATAATTTGTTGCACACACAAGAACTTTTGTGCAAGAAAGACCGGATTATATGTTAATAGATATTAAACAAATAAAGATTGATTAGGTAAAACATAACAATTTATATACCTTTGCAAACAATTTTTTAAAGGTAATTAAGATGAATAAATTAAAAACAGCCTGTTTGCTTGCAGCGATTGCATCAAGCAGTGCTTCATTTGCAGGCGGACTGCTGACAAACACCAACCAAAACATTGCTTTCAATCGAATGATGAGCCGTGAGGCTTCTATTGGCATTGATGGTGTTTACTACAACCCCGCAGGCGTAGTATTTATGGGCGAAGGCCACCACTTGTCTATCAACTGGCAGCTGGCTTACCAAACTCGTACCATCAACAACGACTATGAACTGTTCTACAACAACGTAAAAAGCCCCACCACACCACGCGACTTTAAAGGTAAGGCTTTTGCACCCGTTATCCCCTCTTTCCAATATGCCTATAACAAAGGACGCTGGTCATTTCAGGGCAACTTTGCTTTGACTGGTGGTGGCGGTAAGTGTACCTTTGACAATGGTTTGGGATCATTTGAAAAGATTGTAGCCGAAACCGCTATGGCAGCCAGCCAGCTGGCCACAGGTATCGACGGCGTAGCCTCGCACTATGGTGTGCCTAATATTTTCTCTACCAATGCTGTATTTGGTAAGGAAGGCAAATATAGCTACGACAGCTATATGCACGGCCGTCAATACTACTTTGGTTTGTCGCTGGGAGCTGCTTATAAGGTTACCGACAACTTCAGCGCTTATGCTGGCGTACGTGGTCTCTACGCTACCTGTAACTATTATGGCTATGTGCGCGACATAAAGGTAGGAAACATGCCCCTGTATCAGGTGCTGGACGCTACTAAGACCTACGCCGCCGACATAGAACTGAGCTGCGACCAGAGCGGTATTGGATTTACTCCTATGATTGGCATCGACTTTAAGACGGGCCGCTGGAACTTCTCGGCTAAGTATGAATTTAAAACTCGTATGCGCTTGAAGAACAAAGCGGTAAACCAGTCGCCCAGTATCGGTAACCTGCCCAACAACCTGTATGCTGCATATATTAAAAACGGTGTGTCTGACGCTACCGCTAGAGCAATTCTTGGCAACGACGCTATCAAGGGCGCTATGCTGCAGCTGAAAGGACAGTTTGACAAAGAACTGGACCACGCTATCGGCGAATATGAAGATGGCAAGAAAATAGCTGCCGACATTCCTGCATACCTCACCCTCGGTGCTGGCTATAGCCCCATCGACGCGTTGCGCATCAACGTAGGTTTCCACTGGTTCGACGATAAGAATGCTACCTCATACAACAACCGTAACGAGCTGCTCGACCGTGGTACATTAGAGTATAACGCTGGCGTTGAGTATGACGTGAACAAGAAAATCACCGTGAGCGGTGGCTGGCAGAACACAAGCTATGGTTTGAGCGACGAGTATATGGAAGACCGCTCGTTCGTGGTAAGTTCTAACTCGGTGGCCCTCGGCGGCGTATGGCATATAAACAAGAAAATGGACTTGAACGTGGCTTATTTCCACACCTTCTACGACCATAAGAAAACCAGCGAGCAACTGAACACAAGCGCGACTAATGCACCTACCTACAAAGCCGACTACACACGTACCAACAACGTGTTTGGCGTAGGTTTAGACATACACTTCTAAGTATTGTAAAACAAAAACGCCCTACAAATGAACTAAGAAAGTTTATTTTGAACAATATCGCAACGCACCCATAATGAAATTGGGAGGAAACGGGGGAGCATCGGGCTTGCAAAAGCCATGATGTTCCCCCTTTTTTATACTAATTCTTGCCATTCATTGTTTTTATCAGTACCTTTGCAAGTAACAATAACAATATCGTTTAGCAAGAAATATAGATATGAACAAACGTGAATATATGCGCGCCAACACCGAGTGGTTGGCCGAGAAAGCGAAAGAAGAAGGCGTGATAGCACTACCTCGCGGCATTTATTATAAAGTGCTGGCAGAAGGTAATAACGATGGACGACACCCTTCACCCCGAAGCATCATTACTGCACACTATACGGGCAAAACTATCAACGGAAAAAAGTTTGATAGCAGCCGAGGTGGCGCTCCGCTGGCCATGCGTCTCAGCGACCTTATCGACGGATGGATTGTAGCCATGCAACACATGTGCATAGGCGACCGCTGGGAGGTATACATTCCAGCAGAGATGGGATACGGCAAGTTCTCACAACCAGGCATCCCAGGTGGCTCTACCCTCATCTTCGATATCGAATTGATGGGAATAGGGTAAAAAATTTGGGTAAAACGAAGCGCCCTGTGACAGTAAAAGTGTTATTAGCACTTTCACTATCACAGGGCGCAATATTTTATATTTCTACTTGCAGTTAATATTCCTATCTTTTAATCGAGCGAGATATCGATGGGAGTGCCGGTCATGGCATGGAATTCTTCAACATCGGCAGGCGAGAGACCGTTGTTTACAGCTTCGTTCATTAAATCCTCCCAGGCTGGCGAATGTTTCAAGAACTTGCGCTTGAAATAGTCGCGACCAATGTACGAAAGGAAATAATATTGTTCGGCTTTAGGATCGATTGACAAAGCGGCGTTAACATCTGTTTCTATGGCATCAATCTCAGGACGCGAACAGAGGAACGGCTTGCGACCCTTTAGACGTGCCACAGCAGCATAGAAGAAGGGTGTAGCATCTTCAAAATTGTCAGCCTGCGCCTTTTCAAAGGCCTCGATAGCTTGATCATACTTCTTTAACTTGAGGTAGCACATACCGATAGAAGTGTTAACGTCATTATGATTGGGATGCTCGGCAGCTGCAGCGCGATACGATGCCATATACTTGTTTACCTGTGGCAATGGCATGTTAGATAAAGCTCTGAACGACTTTATCATGATGTCCGATCTACAATAATCACATTTTTTTGTTTGTGTAGTAATACTTGCCCCACAATTAGGGCATTTTATTGAAATTACTTCCATGTATTTAGTTTTTTACGGTTACACTTCTACGTTTCACTGAGTTGATAGCGTCAGAGGCGTTATCAACAGCTGCACCAAATGTGCCGCCTGTACAGTTATCTGACAACAAATCTTTAAGACCCGAGATGATATTCACCACTTCTGACTTCAGCGTAGCATTGCGCACCACAGCAGGTGGCAATGAGGCTATTTGTCGAGACAACTTCTGCAATTTCTGCTTTACGGCTACATCTTTAATGCTGCTACGGTCATACTGTGCCAGTAACACGTTCATACACTCGGCATACGACACCACTACCGAAGCCTCCTGTTGAAGTTGGTCTTGCTCTTTCGAGGTTCGTTCTGTATATGTATACAGCATATACGCAACGATAACAAACAACACGGTGTATATGGCCAGGCCAATATACAGATATTTTATTTGAGGAAAATCTTTCGGTATCTCGTTAAACGCCTCCGACAGTCCATACCGTGACAACAGTTTTGCCAACCCGAAGCGAGAGGCAATAAACCATAAACCGCCGAAATAACAGCACACACACGATACAATAGTAATTTTTGAAATAAACTTCATAAGCTTACGGCATTACAGGTGGTGGAGGAGGTGGAGGAACGCTACCAAAGAGGCCCATCAAATCAGGCTGACTGCTGGCTGCTGCCCAGTTTGCCATGCCTTGTTTCCACACCAGCGTTTGCGGTGTGAGCGTGCCCGACTGTGCCAATGTTTGCAGCGTAGGCAAGTCGAACGGACCTTGTTGAGCATTATTTACATACAGATAATAAGGAGTGAATGTGGGTGGTGGAGGTGGTGGAGCCTGTGTAGAATTCATCGACTGAGATACCTGTTGCATTTGCTGTCCAAACATGGTGCCTACGCCCATGCCCATACCCATACCCATGCCAGCGCCCATCATGCCACCAGCGCTGCCTTCGTTTCCAGCTGCTGTTTCCATGATATCGAGTTGGCGCTCCTGTTGATAGGTAAAGCCTTGTATCTGTCGGCGCTCGCGTTCCTTGACGGCCTCAAGACGATTGTTATACAACTGTTTAACAACAGGATCATCTTCATTAGGTGCGAGGTGTGCAAACTGGAAGTCTTCGAGCGAGATACCATAGCCCGAGAATTTTTGAACCAATGTTTGCTGAATATACTCAGCAATCTCAGGTGCATACTCAGGAAAATCGAGGGGTGATATATTTTCTTCACGCGAATATTTCTTAATATTCTTGTTCAGTTCCTGCACCACCATGGTAGAGAATTTATCTACAAAATCGTCGGTGGTAAACAGATGTTGTGTGCCTACAAACTCGTTCAGCAGCAACAAGCTATCTGTTATCTTGATGCTGTAATCGCCATGGGCACGAACGGGGATTGCCATTTCGGCAGCAGCATAACGTGGGTCGACTACGCGAATGGGCGTAGGGGTGCCAAAGCGCAATCCACGGCGAGTAACCTTATTTACAAACCATACCTCAGCCACGAAAGGTGAACGACCTCCGAAAGGCAAGTTAATGAGTTTATCAAGCAGCGGAAGATTTTTTGATGAAAGTGTGTGTGTGCCTTCACCAAAGACATCACAAACGGCGCCACCTTTTACAAAAATAGCCTCTTGGCTCTTGTTAACAATGAGCTGTGCACCGATAGAAAGGTTATTGTACGGAAACTTCCACACCAAATCATCAGGGTCTCCGTTATATTGAATGACGTCAATAAAGCCACGACGATCTTCTCCTTGTCCATCGTAGGTAGCTCCGTCGGTTCGTTTTTTATTGAAAAATCCCATATACTATCTGTTTTATGGATAATCAATATGATATCCAGGTTTAGAACATGTATGTGTAACGCGTCGCCAAATCTTCCATATAGCTTTTGGCCACAAATATTTGTCTAACGCCAGCAACGCATACTCTGAACAACTGGGCATGCACGAACATTGTCGGCGCATACGGTCAGAGGCATAATGCTGGTAGCACTGCACGGCAAACCGAAGGATAGGTTTGGCACAGCACAACATCATGGCCACGAAAATGAGATCAAAGCAAAGCAGAAAAGAAAAATCAGCCAATAAATAAAGAGCGAACGAGATGATGCTAACCATTGCTATTGCAAATGCTGACATACCCACCACCTTTTTAAGATGTATTTCGGGGCGAGCCAGCTCATGATGTAAGCAGTATTCTCTTATCAGCTCTTCATTTATTGGCTGTGTCATGCGAAAATATTATGAATTCTTCTTCTCGCGCAACATCGACTTCATACCGCGAATAGCATTCTCGGTATATTCGTTCTGCTCGAGTGAGCAATAGAACTTGTCACCAGGAACGGTGATAGCGAAGCGGTTGCTGTCAACGTTTTTCAGAATATCTTTACCAGTTTCTTTGTCGTAGAACGGAGTTTCTACAGTATCAGAAGAGGTAGAGAAGTTGGTGATATCTTTATAGAAGTATTCTTCTGTAGATTCTTTCTTGCCGTCCTCATCCATATTGAATGTGTTCTGATACAGATAAACCTGTGTAGCGCTGAAGAACAACCAAGAAACCTGATATTTTGAAGAACGATACTTGCCGTCGTCACCCTGTTTAGCGAGCGACTGTTTGTCGTACTGGAAACCTTCAAAGTGTACTGGGTCAATTTCTTTTACCTGATCCTCATCGAGTCCAATCTTGTCAAGTGCTTTCTTCTTGTAATCGTTTGATCTCAATACTGCGAGCACCATTTCGTCATATTCTGCATCAGAAATAGGCTTCTTGCTCAAACACTTAGGATCGTTGCAGAAATAACGGATAACAGCAGCCTGCTCATCGGTACGTCCTTTAATACGATTTTTAACCCACTCTGAATCATTGTAATGAGTCATCTTGAACCAAACGTAAGCTCCTACTACAACAATAAGAAAAATAAAAAATCCCATAAGAATAATTTTTGTGCTACCTCAGCCCTATGGTGGCGTGTGAATAGATTTAGTATAGGTGGTTAACTTCACAACAAAAAGACGTAGGCTTATATCTCAACACTTTCTTGTTGCTCTTCGGCAAGAAACCCATGACGTAAAAATCAAGTATTCTTCACACACAGAACAAACTATTGACAGCGTATCAACAACGCCTTTATATCATGAAGGTCCTTTCTTCTTTCTGGCCTCTGTGAGGAGCCGAACATAAATGGTATACCCCAGTTCGGGATAAGAAATAGTTTATAAAAAAGTTGGTAGTCTCATAAATA
>ERZ1026852.1050-NODE-1050-length-15566-cov-7.963252_pt1 | contig 15566 bp, 14 predicted proteins | sample MGYA00380156_ERZ1026852 | MGnify/ENA primary metagenome ERZ1026852 (study PRJEB33269, sample SAMEA4719792) | human gut metagenome | biome: human-associated habitat; feature: organic feature; material: feces | place: Cameroon | collected 2013-10 ...
ATGTATATATGAGTAATTCCAGAAGATATAATTTTTGGAAAAATAATCCGAATTATGTTCCATTGAAAAAAATTATAACATCTAATCTGAAAACAGAAGCAGAAAACAGTACGGAAATGGTTATATCATTTAACAGACTGGTAAAATGCGGATGGGAACATATTGATAATTCTGCGTTAATGCTATTGAGATTATTGGATATGGCAGATGTGAAGAGCATTGCAATAGCAGGATTTGATGGCTATAGCCATTTGGATGGGAAGTCTGCGAATTATGCATCGCCAGAGCTGGAGTTATATAATGTTACTCAAAATCCTGGGGAATTAAATGAAGAAATTGCAAACATGCTTGTAGATTATATAAAAACAAGAAAAAGTACTGCAAAGCTGTTGTTCGTAACGCGCTCAAGATTTGAAGCGTGCTTAAATGAAGAGGGATAAATAGCATGATCAAATTTTTAATAATGGATGTGGATGGAACATTAACAGATGGAAAGATTTATATGGGAAATCAAGGGGAATTGATGAAGGCATTTGATGTGAAAGATGGCTGTGGAATTAAAGATATACTTCCCCAATATGGAATTGTTCCAATCATAATTACCGCTCGAGAGAGTGAGATTCTGAAAAAAAGATGTGCGGAAATTCAGATATTTAATCTGCATCAGGGTGTACGCGAAAAGTTTGCAAAACTTTTGCAGATCATAGAGGAGTATAATGTCCAACATAGAACGAAATATGGATTGGAACATTGTGCGTATATAGGAGATGATATTCTTGATTTGCAATGTATGATGCCAATCAAGGAAAAAGGTGGAGTCGTCGGATGCCCTATGGATGCTGTTTTGAAGGTGCGGAATATCTCTGATTTTATCTCTGCTTATAAAGGCGGAGAAGGTGCAGTGCGTGACTTCATAGAGTGGTTAGTAGAAGAATAAATAATTAGGTAAACATTCTGCAAATATTTTTTTTGATTCATCCTTTGGTATTAAGATATCTGGGTAATGTGATATATTATACAAAGAATGTGTTAGTATCATATGTTACATGCGTTGGAATTAGTATTTTATTATCAATGGTGTTAGAACAGATATTGGAAAAGACAGGGTATAACGCATTGATAAAAAAAATCGACAATTACATTTGCAAGAAGTAATAAAACGAAAGATACAGGATTTATGTTAGGAAAAAGTAAGAAGAAAAAGTGTATAGCGGTGATACTTATAGGTTTAATTCTATTAATAGCAGTTTGTATATTGTTGTGGAATAGAAAAAAACATAAGAACAATTATTATGAAATTACCCAGTATGGATTGGATAATGATTCTCAAGCTATGTTTTATACTATAAAGTCTCCGACCGGTCAGTTGGCAGTTATTGATGGAGGAACTAAGGGATATGCAGAATATGTAAGACAAGTTTTGGCAAAGGAAGGAAATAAGGTTGATGCATGGATACTTACGCATGCACATGAAGACCATATGGGAGCTTTTGTGGAAATTATGCAATCTTCGCATAAAATTGAAGTATCAAACGTATATACAATAAATATTGATTATGCGTATTATGCATCTGTCGCACAACCTGTAGATCGATTAGACGTATATGATAAATTTTTGAATTTAGGGCTCTCTAATGTTACATATTTACAGGAGGGGGATAGCATTGATTTTATAGGATTGACACTTGAGGTTTTTAATGCATATTCGGATGCACATAAAAAAGGTGATATACAAGGCAATTTAATGAATGAGTCTTCGTTGGTGTTTAAGCTTACGAATAAGAGGGAAAGTATATTATTTTGTTCAGATACAGGGGATAAAAGTGTACATCAGAAACTTATTTCTACATATGGGGACAAATTAAAATCAGATTATATGCAAGTAGGACATCATGGGGCTGGGTACAGTGATAATTTTTTTGATGTTGTACAAGCATCTGTATTATTTATTGATGCACCGAAAAGCCTTAGAGAGTGGAAAGATTATCCTGTTTATGGAAATCTTGAGTTGTTAAAAGAAAAAGGGTATACAGTATATACATATGAAACAGCTCCTAATACAATTTTTTTACATTAAAAATCAGGTACATATAAATAGATGACATGCAAAAGTATTTTGTGAGAATTATGATTTTTTTGTGAACTTCACCCTGCAATTCCGCATTCCTGCGTGCTTTTTCCAAATGTTCCAAACATACGCTTTACAATGTCCATTGACGTGTGATATGGTTTTTATGTCGACAATCATAGATGGAAGAACCTATTACCCTGGGGCGATGCAGGAGGAGCATGGCGAAGAACGAACAGAATATACAGGAGAAAATCCGGACTGCACAGGTAACTGCCGGGCTGCGGACACGGGAAATGCATTTGGCACGGATTGAGAAGCTGCGGTTAATGGATGATGATTTTTTCTCAGAGGCGTTGGATGGAAAAACTGAAGCGGTTGGATACATTCTGCGGATGGTTTTGAATCGGGACGATCTGAAAGTTGTGGAGACAAAAGCACAGGTAGAGTACAAAAGTGCCACGAAACGTTCGATTCGGCTGGATGTGAAAGCAGTAAATGAGGACCAGGAGCATTTTGATATTGAAATCCAGCGGGCGGACAGCGGAACCGGAGCCAAACGAGCGCGGTTTCATGGAAGTATGATAGACCGTGAGTTACTGGAGAAAAGCATGGATTTTGAAGAACTGCCGGAGTCGTTTGTTATCTTTATTACGGAGAACGATAAGTATAAACAGGGTGTGCCATTGTATCATATTGAACGGACAATTAAGGAAAAAGGACATGCTTTGTTCGAGGACGGATTGCATATTTTATATGTAAATGGTGAATATCAGGATGTAGATACACCGGTTGGCAGGTTGATGCATGATTTCTATTGTACAAAAGCAGAAGATATGTATAGCAAAGAGCTGGCAGAAGAGGTAAAATATCTAAAAGAGACGGAAGGAGGCCGGGAGCATATGTGTAAGATTTTAGAGGAAATGTGTGAAGAGGTTGCGGAGCAGGTTGCAGAACAGGTAGAGAAGGAGACGGCAGAACGTGTAGAACGAGAGACTACAGAGCGAGTCAAGAGAGAAACTGCGGAGCGAGTCGAGAAAGAGACACAGAAGCGTGTTGCCAAGGAAACTGTGAAGTCACTGTTAGCATTGGGGAAACTTTCACATGAAGATATATCTGTGAGTACGGGGCTTTCGTTGAAGGAGGTCGAGGAATTGGCGTCGCAGAAGACAGCATAAGAAATGAATCAGCAGGGAAGCAATCCCCCTAAAGAAAGCATGCAAAAGCCCGTATGGATTCCCCAATCCATACGGGCTTCCTATGTAAAACACATTGCGGGGTATTGCATTCGAACATCAACAACCCCATTTCTCCCCAAGATGTTCAAAGGTGTTTGCTTTGAACAAATTCATTGTAGCAAAAATAAATGAAAAAACAACCGATGTGGCATACTTGACGTGATTTTTGACGTACATTTTCATTCTAGGGATAAGAAAACGCATTTCACACAAATTATATACAATCCATTCAATTCCATGTATAATATCCCATAACAAACTCTACACAAAGGAATATAAGCAAAGATGTCAGACAAATTGAAACAATTATCCACTTCGAAGAAGCGTTTTTTATTATGCGCCGGTGCGTTTTTACTTACATTGGCGGCGATGTATGCTATGTATATCGTGATGAAGGTTCCGCCTTTTGGAAACCGGTCGATTGCATGGGAGGATGCAGATATACAGTATCTGGATTTTTTCTCATATTTTCGGGACGTACTCATGGGGAAAAATCGAATTGCATATAGTATGACGAATACACTGGGAAATGGTGGAATCGGATTATACAGTTATTATCTGGCGAGTCCATTTAATCTGTTGGTCGTATTGTTTAAACAGTCGCAGTTGGAAGTTTTTTTCTCTTTGATAGTTGCGCTGAAGGTGGCTGCAGCTTCTGCGACAGCATGCTATTTTTTGCAGGTGCGGTTTGCAGATCGGATTGATGCGGTGATTACCGTGTTGCTTGCCTGTGGATATGGGATGATGCAGTATGATCTGGCGCAGTGTTCGAATGTGATGTGGCTGGATGGTGTATATATGCTGCCACTTATGCTGCTTGGCGTGTATAAGGTTGTTGAGAAGAAACAGATTCATCCACTTGCCATTGCGACGGCACTGTCGATTCTGTTTAACTGGTATACGGGTGGCATAAACTGCCTGTTTTCCATCTTTTATGTTGTAATCGAATATGCTTTGTATATGTGTCGGGAGAAGATATTGGTAAAGCAGGTATTCCAGGCGATTATCCGTTATGGGATTGCCATGCTGCTTGGTGTGTGCATGAGTGCAGTGTTGTTTTTGCCGACGGTATTTGATTTGCGAAAGGGCAAAGGCAGCAGCTTTAATCTGGAAATGCTACGTAATTCATTCTCAGGAAATCCGTTGTTTGTGATTCGTGATTACACGATCGGGGGAATCAGTACGCCGACGGAGGCATCCTTATTTGCCGGAAGCCTGATTCTGATTGGATGTCTGGCTGTGTATTTCAATCATAATTATAAATGGTCTGAAAAAATGGTGCTTGGTATCGGTATGATATGTAGCCTGGTAGTGTTTTTCTATGCACCGACGCATTTGCTGTTTTCTCTGTTGAAAAATGCGTCCAGTTACTGGTTCCGCTATTCTTATGTCAGCATTTTTTATCTGTTGTTTGTTGCAGGGAATGCGTATGCAAAGCCGGATAAAAAGCTGCGGTACTGGTTGCTTGTGCTTCCATACCTTGCTGTCTATCTGGGACTAAGTATTGCGCGACCACGCTACACATGGATTCAGGTTGGTTTAACTGCAGCATTCGTAATTGTGACCGCAGTAGGCTTGCAGCTTGGAATACAGAAAGCACCGTCAGGGAAAAAACGGATAGCCATACTAGCTTTGCTGACCGTGTGTGCGATCGCAGAGCTGGACGCAAACGCTTGTTATCTGAGTTCTACGTATTGTCTGAAAAAAGCGGATGCATATCGGTCCTATGTGACGGAGACGAACAAGCAGCTTGGTGCGCTGCGAGCCTATGATCAGGGACAATATCGGATTTCGCAGACAAGCCGGCGGTCGAATGTTGCACATCTGGACGAATCGTTGGGGTATAATTATTGGGGAAACACAGGTTATACATCGAGCCCGGACAATCAACAGCTTCAGCTGTTGAACCGGCTGGGATATAAAATGCATGGCGAGTGTCTGAATGTGGTTGCCGGTTCTGTGTTAGCTGCGGATTCCCTGCTTGGTGTAAAATATGTTATTTCAGAACGCGAGTATCCGGGATTGCTCCCGATACAGGAGCTGCCGGAGGCAAATGGAAAGCAGGTATATGAAAATCCATATTGCCTGCCTCTTGCGAGCAGATACATACCGAAAGATGAGATATATACAAATCCGTTTGAGTATCAGAATCTGCTGTATAGCGAGCTTTGCGGGGAACAGGTAGAGATTTATACCCGGCTGAATGTTACAAGCCATACAGAGGAAAATAAGCGTATTTATGACATACAGATTCCGGATGGAAACTATGTTGTGTACGGAAATATCGAGACAGACCGCTATGTGAAGGGGCGTGTGGGACGTGTCGGAAGTGACGGAAATGGTTATTCCGACTGGCTTTCTATGGGTGTATTTTACATTGCGCACGAACCGGAGGAAGCAGAGATATCGGTTTATTTTTCATATCCGGAGGCGCTTATGATCTGGGATGAACAGTTTTATGCCTTGAATCTGGATGTTCTGCATATGGCAACGCAGAAAATCACTGAGAAGCGGCCGGAACAGCTGGATATTAAAAATGGTAAAGTTTCCTGTACAGTGACGGCGCGGGCAGGGGAGTATCTGTATTTGTCTGTTCCATATGGCGCCGGGTGGACAGTGACGAGAAATGGAGTTCCTGTCGAAGCGGATATGTTTGCAGAGTGTATGACATCCATCCCGCTTGAAGAAGGGGAGAATGCAATTGTGATGACCTATCGCATCCCGCATATGCGCAAGGCAATTCTGATATCGTTGTTTGGTGTGTGCTGCCTTGCGGGAATTCTGATCCTACAGAAAAAACGAAAGCCTGAATTTTAAGTGAATATGGATATATGCCAATCCCTCAGCATACATTTTGCTGAGGGATTTTTATGTTTAGGGGTTGCGATGGACACAGAGTTATATAGTTCGGCGTGTGAGGCATATATATACGATGAAGATGTGCTGGATTTTCTGGTAAAATATGACAACAATTTGGAGGGGGAATTACAGGTATTACAGCCGGACTGTGTGACCGTGATCAACAGCCAGTTTCTGGTGGCATACCGGCGCGCTTATGATGCGAATGGGATGCCTGTTTCAACACAGGAATTGTTCCAGCTTGGGTACGACCGGATTCCAAAGTGCTATGGACTGACGGATACGTCGGCGCTACAGGGAATCGGCGTGGGCGCAGTGCAGAGTGTGCCGGGGCTTTCCCTGTTTGGAAAAGATGTACTGATTGGATTTGTGGATACCGGAATTGATTTTGCAAACCCTCTGTTCCGACGGCCCGATGGTACATGCCGCGTGCGGGCAATCTGGGATCAGACGCAGGAACTGCCGGAGAATCCGATATTTGGGTATGGACGGGAATACACACAGGAAGAACTGAATTTTGCCGTGCAGTCGGAACAGCCATACACACTTGTTTCAAGCCGTGATACGGATGGGCATGGAACCTTTCTTGCCTCTGTGGCTGCTGGGAATATGTATACAGAGGGAGGAGATATTTTTTCCGGAGTGGCACCGGAGACGGAGATTTTGATGGTTAAATTAAAACCGGCAAAGCGGAGGCTGCGGGAATTTTTCCTGATTCCTGCAGACGTACCGTGTTACTCAGAGGCAGATATCATACTTGGTGTCAAGTATCTGATCAATAAGGCGATGGAGTTTGGAAAACCGCTGGTGATCTGTCTGGGACTTGGAACAAATCAGGGCGATCATAATGGGAATCTGAATCTGGAACTATATCTGGACACAATCGTAACATTACCCGGTGTCTGTGTAGTGGGAAGCGCTGGAAATGAGCTTGGTGCAGGCGGACATTTTGCAAGCTTATCTACCATCCATCTGGGCAATCAGAATGGTATGGTGCGGCCTCAGACACGGACAGTCAGAAATGAGATGGAGATTTACGTGGAGGGCGTGAATCCGGGTTTTTGTCTGGAAATCTGGGGGCGTGCACCGAGCCTGTACCAGATTGCAGTATATTCTCCAACCGGACAAAAATTTGACCAGCTGCTTCCGAACCGGGATACATCTGGTATGATTACGTACCTGTATGAGGGAACTGTGTTATATGCGGAAAGCATCGTTGTGGAGAGTAATTCGGGAGATCCGTTTATTTTACTGCGATTTGATCGGCCAGCGTCTGGAATCTGGCGTATCGAAGTGACAGAAAATTACAGTGGATTCCCAGCTGGTTATGATGCGTGGCTGCCAATCCGGCAATTTTTGGAGGGAAATACACGTTTTTCCAGACCGGATCCGGAGGTGATTTTATGTGCCCCGGCAAATGCACGTGGAACGATTACCGTGGCAGGCTATAATCATATGGATAATTCCCTCTATGTAGAATCAAGTCGGGGATATACCCGGAAAGGACGGATACAACCGGATTTTGCAGCACCGGCTGTCCGGGTTTCCGGTCTGTTGGCAGGAGGGAGTGGCACACGCCCGTTGTTTGTGAGAAGAAGCGGAACCAGCGTGGCTGCTGCACTGACTGCCGGCGCTGCGGCATTGCTTCTGGAATGGGGTATCGTGCAGGGAAATAATTTCAGTATGAATACGGAAGTAATTCGCCAGATACTGATTCGGGGAGCCAGAAACGTTGTGGATATAGGATATCCAAACTCTGCCTGGGGATGGGGCGCGCTGGATGTTGCTCAGGCATTTGAGATTCTGCGGGGATGAAAACGACGAAACATGCATCTGGACAAATGACGAAAAAAAGGGTATCATAAGGGAAATATGTCAATACGATTCAAAATAAAAACAGGAGTTGTATAGAGTATGGTATGTAAGCATTGTAAGGCGGAAAATGAAGACGAGGCATTGTTTTGCAGTAGTTGTGGAAAACCGCTGGAGGATGAGGAGCACGAGCGCACACAGATGCGCGGAAACACAAAATTATATATTGGAATATCTATTGCGTTGATGGTATTTCTGGCGAGTGGACTGGTCTTTGGTTTCTTTTATTTTAGCAACAAAGTACAGAAAGCAAATGATGAGCGTAACACGATTGCATCGGAGAGCGATGTTGCAGCGAATTATTTCCGCTCCCAGATTCGGGAACAGGAGGATGCAATCGCAGAGTTGCAGTCTCAGATTGATCTTCTGAAAGCGTCGATTGCAGATTATCAGAACAAAGAAGAAGATTATAAGAAGCAGATCACAGCGCTTGAAGATAAGGAAGAAGCAATGGATGGTCTGGCAAGCTTTACGGATGCAGTGCCATCACAGGGCTATGAAGATATGTTTGTCAGTGATACCTTCCTGAAGTTCACGTCATCCGTGACAGAGACAACAGAGGAAGGAGAGGGCGCAACGGAATCACAGACGCCACAGGAGGCTGTACTGCGTGTATGTATTTCCGGAGATATTGATGTAAGCGTAGAATCTTCGGATGAGGATGTTGCAAGCTTTGCATGGGATACTTCACCGGTCGGACCTTCGGTAGCGAGGTTACGTGTGATCCCGGGAAAGAAAGGAACGGCGATTTTAACGTTTACTAACAACTTAAATGACGAACAGATTAAGGTGTATGTCTATGTACAGTAATATAGAATAAATAAAAGAAGCACGGTTTGTACCGACCCCCAAAAGTTAGACCTAAAAATCTAACGATTGGAGGTCGGTATTTTTATGGCTAAATATTCTTTTGAATTCAAGAAAAAAGTAGTTTTAGAATACATAAATGGAGAAGGTGGCACACAGTATCTTTCTACAAAGTATGGGCTTGGATCAAATTCTCAGCTTAGGAAATGGCTTGCTGCGTATAAAAAGTTCGGAGATGAAGGATTAAAACGTTCTCGAAAAAAAGAAAATTACTCTTTCGAAAAGAAGCTTTCTGTTGTAGAGTTATATTTATCAAGTGAAATCTCGTATCAAGATTTGGCTCTACAAGAAGGAATTACTAATCCGTCAATGATTGTCAATTGGGTTAATCGCTTTCGAGTGGCGGGTCCTGATGCGCTGAGACCACGTAAAAAAGGACGAAAGAAAACATTGAACACATCTGATGACAATACACAAAACAAACCCGTTGAAGAATCTTCTGTTGATACAAGTGCAGAGCATGTAAAAGAACTAGAAGATGAACTTCTTAAACTAAGAATTGAGAATGCTTTTTTAAAAGAACTGAGGAGACTGCGTTTAGAGGACGAAGCAAAAATGAGAGAACGGCAAGAATCATCAGCAGCCTCCGAAGACAGTTCAGATTAAAAGACCTTCTCTCATATACCGGAATGCCCAAAGCCACATATATGTATTGGCAAAAGCGTTTTGATAGAGAAAATCCGGATCTGGAAATTGAGGAAAAGATACTTGAGATTCGTGGAGAGCATAAGGATTACGGATATCGTAGGATTCTCGGGGAGCTTCATAATCAGGGATATTTCATCAACAAAAAGAAAGTTCAACGTATTGTTCAAAAGCTTGGATTACAGGTAACGTCCTACACTCGTAAAAGCAGAAAGTATAGTTCTTATAGAGGCAAGGTTGGTACTATTGCTCCGAACAGGATTCACAGACGCTTTAGCACACATATACCTCATCAGAAAATCACTACAGATACCAGTGAGTTCAAATACTATGAAGTTGATGAGAAAGGTCGTATGACCATGCATAAGCTTTACCTTGATCCGTTTATGGATATGTGTAATGGCGAAATACTTAGTTATGGGATAGATCAAAGACCTTCTGCCAAAAACGTAATGGATGCTTTAGATAAAGCAATTGAAACTACTGCGGACTGCCCATACAGAAGAACTTTTCACTCGGATCAGGGATGGGCTTACCAGATGAAAGCATACTCCCATAGACTAAAAGAAGAACGGATATTTCAAAGTATGTCCAGAAAAGGAAACTGTCTGGACAATTCCGTAATGGAAAATTTCTTTGGACTGCTCAAACAAGAAATTTACTACGGTGTTGTTTATTACAGCTACGAGGAATTAAAATCAGAGATAGAACGTTTTATAAAATACTACAACGAGAAACGGATAAAAGAAAAGTTGGGATGGATGAGTCCTGTTCAATACAGGCTCCATCTTTTAGCTGCATAAAGAAAAACGAGACGACCGAAGTCGCCTCGTAAAAGTCTAACTTTGAGGGGTCACCTCAACCTGTGTCAGTCTTTTTCTTTTCATAAATTCACCCTCTTAGTTTGTTTCTCCCAGATATTCTTCAAGGCATATTCCTCGCTTGTATATTTCGGTAGCCGCATTAACACCGACATATCGGTAATGCCATGGCTCGTTGGCTATACCTGTGATTGCAACTTTATTCTCTGGATAGCGATATATAAACCCATAGCGATAGGCATTTTGAGCGAGCCAGTTATAAACCTCATAACCATATGAATTTATGCCATCAGCATTTATATCAACGCCAAGACCAAGTTGATGTTCACTTGTTCCCGGAATAGCAACCCAGCGTTCTGTTTCTATTTTTGCGTCGGATTCAGAATATCCTTTTTCGATATACTCCGCCATTGATTCATCGTATATTTGCTGTTGCTCCTGCTCTGTTCTGTAGCCGGAGGCAACAACAGGATATACACCATCATCCCTCATATCATCAAACATTTTCTGAAGCTGAGGGTATATTCTGCTGTCCACGCATTGTCCGTTTGATAGTTCTGTTAAATCGATTTCACTGTCAGTTTCAAGGGGATGCCATTTATTCACCAGTATCAAGCACCATTCTCCATCTGCTTCATTTTCATTACCAAAATCAATGGAAGGCAATGATGCCTTGTTGTATATATCTGTCCCTGCAAAACGCTGAACAAAGATGCAGGCTAATGCTATCAGTAAAATCAGGATGCAGATAAATAAGTGGGGACGGCGTTTCTTGGTTTGTTGGGTATGAGTTGACATCGTTTTTCCTCCCTGATAAGCTAAAAAAGCACGCTTGCTTTTGGTACTGTAAGTGTACCCAAAGCAAGCGTGCTTTTTTTTCGTTTCCCCTCAAGAGTTTCCTATGTTTTCCTGCGGAATTTCTTACGATTTTCCTACAGGAGCGGAAGAGTGACTGTAAATTCGATTTGCTCATTTTCACTTTTTGCGGTAATTGTTCCGTTATGAAGCTCAACGATTTCTTTTGCAACTGCAAGACCCAATCCTGCACCTCCGCTTCTGGAACTTCGTGCAACATCAAGACGATAAAACTGTTCAAAAATGCGTACAAGCTTTTCTTTTGGAATGGTATTGCCGCAATTGGTAAACTGAATACACAAATTTTCACCGTTTTGTTTTACAGTAATATGAATCGTGCTGTCATCAAAGCTATAATTCACTGCATTTCTCAGCAGATTATCAAAAACGCGCTGCATCTTATTGACATCGCACTTTATCATAGTGTCTGGGGCTATTTCAAGCTCACATTTTAAATTCTTCTCTAAAAACATTGGTTTGAACTCGTATGTAAGTTGTTCAAGCATACGGGGCAAATTGACCCTGCTGTACTCAAGAGTGATATTAGAAAGATTAAACCGCGTGATTTCAAAAAATTCGTTAATTAAATCCTCAAGATGTTCTGCTTTTTCCAAAGAAATTGACAAATACTTTTCTCTTAATTCTTCGGAAATTTTGTTTTCGTCCCGCAGCAAAGTTAAATACCCAATTACTGAGGTGAGTGGGGTTTTCAAATCGTGGGCAAGATAAACAACAAGGTCATTTTTCCGCTGTTCTGAAAGCTCTGCTGCCAGTTTTCGTTGTTCAAGAGTATGCTTAATATGATTGATTTTCTTTTCGATTGCAGTTAATTCAGAAGGCAAAACAATATCTCCTGAATTTTCTTCTATCAGAGCATCTATACTACGGTTAATTTCTTTGAAATACTTGGAAAATTCATTTAGATAAAAGCGCAAAAATAATTGCAAATAACAGTAAGGAAAGCACTACGAAGAAAAGACTCATATAATCGCTAATATATATTGAATATACATTATAAGCTCGGTCATAATCATGGTAGACAAAATTATCCAAAAAACCCACAAAAGTGTCTGCTATGTGCCCTTTTAAAAATAGAGAGTACAAGGCTGCTAAAAAAGCAAACGCAAAAAACAACATTCCAAAAGTTCTAATCAATAATTTGTTTTTAAGAAGACGATAATCATCTCTTTCGCTATTTCTTTTATTTTTCAATGGTATATCCCACTCCCCACACAGTTTTTATAAATTTCGGTTTTTTTGCAGGCTCATTAAGTTTTTCCCTCAATCTTCCGATATGAGCCATAACAGTATTATTGTTATCAAGGAATTTCTCACCCCAAATATTTTCAAACAATTCCTCAGACGAAATAACTTTTCCTCTGTTCTCACACAAGTACCAGAGGATAGAAAACTCAATAGGTGTCAAAGTAACCTCTTTTCCATACAAAGTACATTTGTGAGTATTCTTGTTTATAATAAGTCCTCTTACATCATGTTCTGCAATGGGAGCATCTTTTTCCTCGGTATTAGCCGCATTATTATAACGAACATAACGACGAAGCTGTGTTTTTACTCTTGCGACAACCTCCAAAGGGTTGAATGGTTTTGTAATGTAATCATCAGCTCCGATGGTAAGTCCCATAATTTTATCAGTATCCTCAACTTTTGCCGTCAGAATTATAATAGGATAAAAATACTGTTCTCTGATTTTCTGACAAATACGAAATCCATCAATATCTGGAAGCATTACATCTAAAATTGCCAAATCCATTTTTTGCGTTTCAATACATTCCAAAGCATCCAGACCATTATAAAATTTATGTACCGTGTAACCATCATTTTTTAGATAAACCTCAATCAAGTCGGCTATCTCTTTTTCATCGTCTACAATTAAAATACTTTCATTCATAATCAGCTTTCACGCTCCTTATCAACATCATCTGGTAACGCTTCCATAATATCTCCAAAATCACATTTCAAATATTCACATATCGACAACAAGACAGGTAGCGTAACATTTTGATTTTTGCCAAGCTTGGCAAATGTGCTTTTGCTTGCTCCGATAGCTTCTCGAAGCTCGCCCTTTTTCATATTTATATCAATCAACAGCTTCCATAGTTTATTATAACTCACTCGCATTGGTTTACCTCATCAGCATTTTTCTCTATTTTTTTATTATATCGCCAAAAGTACAGAAAAGCAACATTTTGGTCTGCATATTCAAACTTTATTAAGAAATATGTAGCGAAGCTGCCTGTTTAGACGGCTTCTGCTCTTAATAGGCAGGACACCCTTATGAAAGGAAAGGTGTTATGGAAAGAAGCGGGCAAATTCCTTGATTTATCAATAACTTTATCCCATTATTCTTTCCATAAAAATCACTGTTACCTTTTCCCTGTGTAGTACCCCCGTGTACTCGACAACGCAGATGGCTATATATGGGCATAGAACAAGCCGGCTTTTCAATTGTGAAAAGACGGCTTGTTCAGATGGGAGATATGTAAATTTATCACAGAATAAATCTCAGAGTTCGGCATTTTTAAAATTTACTCTTTACTCTACATAATTTTCTCTTATCTTCAAATCAAATTTGGTGGAATATTAAATCCATCGGCAGCGGCTCTGTTTATACGTTCTTCAATTTCAATTTCATCTTCAATATTAAACTTGTCAGATAAATGGAAAAGAATCATAACTAAGTTATTTTCTTCTCTTCCAACTGTCTCAATATCACTCCACCAAAGAATAGCATCCTGGGTATCTTCTGCTGAGTTTAAAACAGAAAGAGCTTCGTTCCAATCAATTTCATATCCATCTACACCATAGATATAGCAAAGGGCAGTATTGACACACCACAATCCATCTGTCAAATCAGTGCATTCTGCGAGCAGCTCTTTTACTGATTGAGTAGTTAATTCTGTTTCATGTCGGCGCTTCATGTATGCAAGATTTAGGGCCGCACATTTTCTTGTACCGCTAAACTGGTACATAATGAGAAAACTCTTTTCGGCACTTCCTTTATCCTCGGCGCTGTAAAACTTTATGGCTACCCTATGAATAGTATTAAAAAATGTTATCATCTGTTCATCATCATTGTCAATCTGAGAAAAGAGTTTCTCATCTGCAATTTTATAGATTTTTTCAATAAGGCGTTTAATATCAGGTGAGTAACTTTCATTTCCTTCAGCTGATTCTGCTTCGAGATGATACCCTATCGCTTCTGAGTATTGTTTGAAACTTTCATATGGATGTTTCTCCTCGAGTTCCAAATCGCCTATTCTTTCGTCAATATTTGCAAGCATTGCATCTACATTTACATTAGAGCTAAGCCGTTGGACAAGAAGTTGGCGTACCATTTTATCATCGGGATCAAGTTGAAGTGCTTTTTTAAGGTCATCTATCATTAACTGGTAGTATTCATTCTTTTTTGTCTGTTCCTTTTCTTTTTTCATCAAATTCCAATAGGTCGTGCTTCTATTTCTAAATGCCTCCTTATGTTTATCATCAAGCTGAATTGCTTTTTCATAATCCGCAAGAGCTTTTTTATATTCACCTAATTCATCAAAACTTGCGCCTCTGTTTGTGTAATATGTTGCATCATTAGGTTCAAGCCCAATAGCCTTTGCATAGTATTTAAGCGCTTCATGTTCGTCACCTTTTTTACTATATGCTACGGCTATATCATTAAAGCAACAAGCATCGTTTTTTCCTGAAAGCTTTAGTGCAATTAAGTAATCACTAATAGCTTCGTCATATCTCTTCATGTTATCATATAAAAAGCCCCTCTCCATATATGCCTCTCTACGATCAGGATATTCTTCTACTATTTCTGTCATTTTTCGGATTTTACTAAAAGATGTTAAATCACCATCATAGCCACGTACGATTACACCTAAGATTTTGGCTTGATATTTAGCTTCTTCTGCTGCCTCATTTGCTTGAAGCATATATTCATTCAGTTTTGTAATCCGTTTATCAATTTCATATGGTGCTCTGAACACAATTAGCGCTCCAAAAACGGTGTATATAGTTGCAACAATTCCGACAATAGAAACTAACCGTCCCATCTCAGCATCAGCATGATCAGACAATTCTGTAAAACTATCTATGAAAGCTCTCTCTACAGGATTGGAATTTTGCAATTCAGAAGCACTACTAATTGTACATTCTATGGAACCAATATCTTTCTTCAATTCAGAAATAGCGTTTATAAGATAACACATTATTCCAAAGAAAAGCACAATTAGTATTGTTAAAAAGGCAATTAGAAGTGGAACTGTAATTGTATTGGAATATTTTTTGTATTTTTTAGCTTTCATTATCGCTTAACCCCTTTTATAA
>ERZ1026852.1071-NODE-1071-length-15304-cov-13.708899_pt1 | contig 15304 bp, 16 predicted proteins | sample MGYA00380156_ERZ1026852 | MGnify/ENA primary metagenome ERZ1026852 (study PRJEB33269, sample SAMEA4719792) | human gut metagenome | biome: human-associated habitat; feature: organic feature; material: feces | place: Cameroon | collected 2013-10 ...
ATTTACACTCGGATATTTCTGATTAGTTTTGGTTGTTCTATGGTTATAAATACATTGGAAAAATGCATTTTTTCCAATCTTGGTTACACTTTTGGGGATATTGATAGATGTAAGTCCGTAGCACCCACTGAATAAGCCATCGCCAATATGAGTGACTTTATCTCCTAAGTCTGCAAAAATTAGGTCTCTGCTAAAAGGAGCTTGTCCATTAATATTGCGATTGGCTATTAGTTTTTTTATTGAAAAACATCCTCTTTCCAATGTGATATCTGTTTCTCCTTGTTCTATAATGGCTGTCAGATTCTTGCAATCCCCAAATGCTTCTGATTCAATGTTGGTAACGTTTTGAGGAATATTAATAGATGTAAGACTGCTGCAACCATAAAATGCTCCCGATTTAATGCTTGTTACATTTTGGGGAATATTGATAGATGTAAGACTGCTGCAACCATAAAATACTTCCGATTCAATTTTTGTTATACTTTGAGGAATATTGATAGATGTAAGACTACTGCAACCATAGAAAGCCCTTTCTCCAATGCTGGTTACGCTTTCTGGAATCTTGATAGATGTTATTCCACTGAATCCATAGAATAATTCACGGGAAATATAATCTAAACCATCTCCTATTTCAACAATTTTTAGATTTTCGCTAAAAGGAGATTCTTTAGGAGATGTAGTAAAAACGCGATGAAGTATTAACTTTTTAATTGAAGCTAAACACCTGTCACTTAATGAAATACTTACTCCTGCATGTTCTATAATGGCTGTGCTAAGGTTTTCGCATTTGTCAAATGCTTCTGCTTCAATGTGCTCTACGCTTCCTGGAATAGTGATAGATGTCAATCCGCTGCATCCATAGAAGGCTCTCTCTCCAATTTTCCATACGCCTTCTTGAATAGTGATAGATGTCAATCCGCTGCATCCATAGAAAGCTCTCTCTCCAATGTAAGTTACGCTTTCTGGAATAGTGACAGATGTCAGTCCGCTACAATCCTTAAAGGTGTTAGAAGCGATGCTTTCAACAGTGTATTTTGTATCATTTCCATTTGTTACACTGGTAGGAATGATTAAAGTGCTGTTTGTTAATTCTTCATGTCCAATTACTGCACATGTTCCCTCTTCGTTAGACGAAATTCGATAACGAATGCCATCTACAGTAAAATCAGCATAGGCAAATGTATTGATGCTTACAATTAGCATCAACACTAAAGAGAGTAATTTCTTTTGCATAGTAGTTCCTTTCTTAATCGTTAAAACCGAGAACTTGGATGTCGCTCAGTGTGTCTTCGTTGCGGTTAAGTTTGAGGGCGGACCATAATCCATCCTTGGCAAAGTCGCATAATTCTTCATAATGAAGCCCTTTAGGTTTTTCATCGCAAGGCAAATTTGCTTCTTGCGGCACTCCGTTAAGTACAAATCGCACTCTAACGCTTTTGTCAAATTTTCGTTGTGTCATAATAAAAGCATTTTAAAGTTATACAATGTGTTATTTTAAAATGCGCCGCCACTGTTTTCATGCCCCTACGGATACAAAACGTGGACGAGACTTGTCCGCGTTGCAGCCGTAGGAAAAGCTGAGATAAACGACAAGTGACGTCCACGATATCGTGGACGTTCGCTATTATTCGCTTATCAATGCTTTTTTGAAATTTCCTACGTTCCAACGCGCATGACGAATAGCAAACGCTAATTTTTAATCCTCGAAAATGAATCATGCAACCCACTGGTGGCAATCATCACGGCAAATTTATCGAATTTTTTGCTATTTGCAAAACTTTTCTTGTTGTTTTTTTATAATCATTAAATATTCGGCTTTCTTGTATGAACTTATTTTTAGTTATTGTCGATGTCTTTAGATTATGGCCCATCCCAAAGTTCTGTCTTCGACGGTTTTTAATCTTTCAAGCATCCAATGGAACCACATAAACGCCGTCTTTTTCCTGACTTCGTCATTGCGTCACCCAAAAATCTTCATCAAAGAGTTTAGCTATTTTCTGATGCCTTGCCATCAACATTGTTTGGGTGTAAACCTCCTTGTTCAGAGGTAGCTTAATCTTTTTGGTGGTAACGGTCTTAGCCAATGGCCATGTTTGCGCTTCATAAGTGTTATGTTTATGCTTCATAAAAGGCATGTTTACAATCTTCAAGTGATGATGTTAGGCTTGCAAACATGCTTTGCAAAGGATGGAAAAACGTCGAAAAGGGAGCATTTTTACCCCAATTTTGCATAAATATACAGAATGACAGAAAGATAGCAAACAAAGCCTTGCTCTTTCCAACTGATAAGTTAAAACTCCGAAAACTTTTTCAATAAGTTCTCCAAATTCACTCAAAATACAAAGATAAACGCTATCTTTGTGCACGTCAAGACCACATACTGATTTCATAGGCTTGCATATTTGGGGTTAAAATTCTTCCCAAAGATAAATATAATTTGTGACTTAGAGCACGTTGATGCAAGATTTTAAGTATGTCGGTCTTGACATTTTAACTCAAGCTGCGAGCACTCGGAGATATTCATTTCTGTTTTTTATCTCAACTGGCTTATAATTCGGAAATTTTATCTAAATTTGTAGACGATAAGCCGCGCAGCGTGGCACGATGACGCACCGCGCGGCAGCAGAAAGACATAAATCCTTTCACCAAACCAACATTACAGATCACATCACGATGAAACAACTCATTCTTTCGGCGGCCCTCATAGCCGCCTCGCTTGCCACGGCAGGCGCACAGACAGCCAAGACAAGCGGCAACCCCGTGTTCAAGGGATGGTACGCCGACCCCGAGGGAGCAGTCCTCGACGGGCAGTACTGGATATTCCCCACCTACTCTGCTCCATACGATGAGCAGACGTTCATGGACGCGTTCTCCTCACCAGACCTCGTGACATGGACCAAGCATCCGCACGTCATAGACAAGAAAGACGTGTCGTGGGCCAAGCGTGCAATGTGGGCCCCGGCCATCATACACGCCAACAAGAAGTACTACCTCTTCTTCGGTGCCAACGACGTACATCAGGGCGAGGTGGGAGGCATAGGCGTAGCCACCGCCGACCGCCCCGAGGGCCCGTACAAGGACGCGCTGGGCAAGCCGCTCATCAACGACATCGTGAACGGGGCACAGCCCATAGACCAGTTCGTGTTCCGCGACGACGACGGCAAGTACTACATGTACTACGGCGGATGGGGACACTGCAACATGGTGCGTCTCAGCGACGACCTGCTGAGCATCGTGCCCTTCGACGACGGCACCACATACCGCGAGGTGACGCCCAAGAACTACGTGGAGGGCCCGTTCATGCTCAAGCGCAAGGGCAAGTACTACTTCATGTGGTCGGAAGGCGGCTGGGGCGGCCCCGACTACTGCGTGGCCTACGCCATAGCCGACTCGCCTTTCGGCCCGTTTGAGCGCGTGGGCAAGATTCTTCAGCAGGACCCTGCCATAGCCACCGGTGCCGGACACCACTCCGTGATACAGGTACCCGGCAAGGATGAGTACTATATAGTATATCACCGCCGCCCGCTCACCGAGACTGCCGCCAACAGCCGCGAGACCTGTATAGACCGCCTCTACTTCGACAAGGACGGACACATCGTGCCCGTGAAGATGACCAACGAGGGCGTGAAGGCCGTGAAGAAGCCCAAGAGGAAATAATGCACTTACGCCGCCCTGCGGCTACATACCAACGCATTCGTCCCCGTGGCGTGCCTGCATATACGGAGCAGTCTTGCTCCACGCATGCAGACACGCCACGGGGACGATGCTTTTCGTGCAGTGCCAGTACCGCACAGCTCCTTGTGTGCCTCCGCCATGTCATTTCTGTTTTTTATCCCAACTGGCTTATAATTCGGAAATTTTATCTAAATTTGCATACGATAAACTGCACTCGGCAATCTGAAAAAAATCTTTCATTGCGCTCGTTTGTATTATCTTTACATAAGATAAAACTGCACTCGGCAATCTGAAAAAATCTTTCATCGCGCTCGTTTGTATTATCTTTGCGGCATCTTAAACAATGTTTGGCAGTTTTACTACATATTTTATAAAAATGATGATATTATGAAAAAAGAATTATTGTTAGCATTCTTGTCTGTAGCCATTAACGGTTCGGCAGCCAATGATGAGATTGTGAAGGCGGGAAGCACGGCTGTTCCCATGCCCCAATATGCAGTCTTTACCGACGGACTGCATGATGATATTGTACCGGGGGGCTGGTTGAAGGAGATTCTTGTGCGCCAGGACAATGGATTGTCAAGTCATCCGGAAGCTATGTCTTATCCTTTTGACTCCAAACTATGGGTCGGAGAACTTAAAAGGGACACGGAAAGCAGGGGCGCAGACTGGTGGCGATATGAGCAAACTGCTTATTATGTGGACGGATTGATGCGACTTGGTTATCTGCTTGATGATGAAAAATTGCTGAGCGTAGCCAAAGAGAATATTGATTGGGTACTTGAGCATCCGCTTCCCGCGAAAAAAGGCATTCCGTTCAAGCCGTCGGATGTGGACAGTATGATGAGTAAGAACGCGCAATTCACGGCGGAAGTGTCTGAAGACCCGAAGGCACAGGCTTGGAAAAAACGCATCAGACAGGAGATTGAGACGCAGTTGCGCATTGCGTCATACGACCGACCGGAAGGTCGTCTCGGTCCGGAGACAAAGTCGATGGCATGGCCTTTCGCAGTGTTTTTCCGTGCAATGAAGGCTTATTATGAGGCAACGGGCGACGAACGCGTACCGAAAGCCCTTGAAAGAAACTATCTTTCATATAGTGTTGAGGAGTTGGGCAGAAATCGTTTTGTCGTGAATGTGGAAGGTATTCTGTGGACTTATGCCATCACAAAGAACTCGAAATTGCTGGCTCTTGCCGAGAATGCGTGGGCTCAGAACGGTGCGGAGCTGACACAGGAAAGCTGTCTGGATGACAAAGACTTCCGTATGCACGGTGTTACAATGAACGAATTGATGAAAGTTCCGATGCTGCTTTATGAGTATACGGGCAAGAATGAGTATCTGAAGGCTGCACTTAATGCCGACTATAAGATGGAAAAGGCGAATATGCTTGCCGATGGTGTGAACTCCAGTTCGGAGGGATTGGCAGGTAATGATGCGCTTGCTAGTCATGAAACCTGTGATATTAGCGACTATACATGGACTATCGGCTATTATCTGATGGCTACCGGTGAGGCGCAATGGGCGGATAGAATAGAGAAAGCGATGTTTAATGCTGCGCTGGGAGCTATAACCAAAGATTTCAAGAGTATGCAGTATTTCTCTTGTCCAAACCAATTCATAGCCACGGGCAACTCAAATCATAATGAGTTCAAGTATGGACTGACGTGGATGGAATACCGTCCGATTCATGAAACAGAATGCTGTATCGGTAATCTTCATAGGTATATGCCCAACTATGTGGCACGAATGTGGATGAAGGATGCGAAGGGGCAACCTGTTGCTGCACTGTATGGACCGAGTACGGTGGTGTATTCTCTTGCCGATGGCGTTACGGTGAGAATAGAAGAGAAGACATCTTATCCGTTTGATGAGAAGATTGACTTCGTATTTACTTTCTATAAAGACGGTAAAAAACTGACGGGAAAGCGTAAAATGGATTTCACATACCGCATACCGCAATGGTGTTCAGCCGCAGAAGCCGGTTTTAAGACTGTAACAAAGGAATGGAAATCGGGTGAGAAGTTTTCGGTTTCGCTTCCGATGCAGGTTAAAGTGTGTGGTGATTCCACCACAGGAATGTACGTGGAGCGTGGACCTATACTTTATTCTTATCCTATTCCGGCTGCGATTGAGGAAGATACGCTTGTATATGATAATCTTGCGGGTAAGGTTTCGGGTAATCCTGACTTCAAAAGCTGGAGCATGACACCTTCCGGCAAATGGAATTATGCTTTCAATGCGAATAAGGTTGATAACATCAAAGTGAAGTATAATAAGGTAAATGGCTTCCCGTTTGATTTGGGAAACAGCCCTGTTACAATTACGGTTCCTGTTGTTGGCGTCAAGGATTGGACTTTGGTTGATAACCGTTTTACGCCGGCATTGCCGAAAGCCGTCGTATCAGAGGAGCGTAGTGATACGGTTATCGAACTTGTTCCTTATGGCAGTACAACCCTGCGGTTGACTATTTTCCCCGTATTGAAGTAGATACAAATTATAAGTAGGTGTTCAAAATTAATTTAAATGAATCTATGCTCTATTTTTGTCTGTATGTTCAGCTCCGAAGATGAAGTGTACTACCCTAGAAAAAGTTGAATGGATTTGTACTGTAAACCTGAGGTTGGTTGAATGATTTTCGCCTTATCCCCAAACTCTGTTGAATAAGACATTCATATAAGACAAAGGTTAACCTTGCGGGGACGGTTGAAATATAGCAACAAATAAAAAGAGCTTTTGATGTGTATGCTTACAACATCAAAAGCTCTTGTGTCTATGTCTGTGGCCTGTTCTTCAATTACAAATTTTTGTTCTTGGGCTTCCCCGTTATGTCGTAGTGCTTCTTCTGTGGCATGCTCACACAGTTTGTTGCCAAGTCGACAAGCCAGCCGGGGATGCCTCCAAGAAGAATGTTTCCAAATGTAACAGCGTTTATTTTCTTCTCAAGAACAATGTCTTTATATTCATAGTTCTCCGATTTTATCTTTACGCGCTGCCCGTCTATGCCGTGTCTGTTTATTTTAACCATTGCGGGCAGTTCTACATTTTCATAGGTCTGCTTTTCTGTCACAATTGTCACGGGCTCATCAACATCTCCATCAATGTAAATCTTGTTGGCGCTTCCCGAAAGAATGGTTGCGCATGATGTTAAACTCATTGTTGCTATGCAACTCATTGCGGCAAACATCAAGTTCCTTGTTTTTATCATACCTTTTTCGTTTTTTAAGTTAATGTTTCAATTTTTTTCATTGTATCGCTTTCGTCTCTAATCCTACAGCCCTTCCCAACGCCTTGTCTCTTCAACAGTATTTAATCTTTCAAGCATCCTATTGGAACCACATAAACGCCGTCTTTTCTGCGATAAGCATAATCGCCTGTTCCCGTGAGCACCATCATGAATGATGGGTCGTTCATCTTTTCTGTGTTTATCTTGCTTGCAAGCGTAATAAGGTTTCCCGTGCCCTACCTTCTATTAAAACCACACCCTTGCTTGCGAGTTTTTTTGCAAGCATTTTGTCTGCAATTCTATGTTTGTATTCCATTCGCTTAAATTGTTGATTCTCAACTGCAAAGATACAAATATTTTTTTGTATTTCCTCAGTTGGCCGATTTTCGTTTCCTCAGTTGGCCGATTTTCATTTCCTCAGTTGGCCGATTTTCGTTTCCTCAGTTGGCCGATTTTCGTTTCCTTAGTTGGCCGATTTTCATTTCCTCAGTTGGCTGATTTTCATTTCCTCAGTTGGCCGATTTCCGTTTCCTTAGTTGGCCGTATTTTGTTTCCTCAGTTGGCCGAAATAAGTATGGTAGTTGGGGAAGCTAAGTAAGGTAGATAGGAGGGCTAAACATGGCAGTTAGGAGGGCTAAGTGGGGCTGTTGTGAAAAGAATGACGGTTAAAAGGAAAAGAAAAACTGTCAAAAGAAATAATGTAAGACAGGAAAGAAAAATGCTTCTATGTTATTCTCTGAAAAATCTCTTTAATCTTCTTGATTTAAAAGAGAGTGGGGGAAAAATAACATTGAAGCATCTTTGTGTTCTATAGCGCTTGGTCGCGATGCGTTTGGTTCATTTCACGCCAGCCTTCAAACCTCGAATCACGGCTGAGGTGAAGCCTGCGTGCTCCATCTCGTTGAGGCCGCGAATGGTGAGACCGCCAGGGGTACACACCTTGTCAATCTCGGCTTCGGGGTGGTTGCCGTTGGCTTGTAGCAGCTCTACGGCACCCTTCATGGTTTGCAGCACAATGTCTTTCGCCATGTCGGCTTTAAAGCCAAGCTCTACACCACCCTCGGCGGCGGCACGCACATAACGCATGGCGTAGGCAATGCCGCATGAGGCCAAGGTCATGCCAGCGCTAAGATGACGTTCATCGGTTACCATGGTCTGTCCTACGTTGTCGAACAGCGCCTTGACGATGGCGGTGGTGTCGGCGGTGGCGTTCACCGGCACAATGAAGGTCATTGATGCAAGCACGGCGATGGCCGTATTGGGGATGACGATGAAGGTTTGTGGCACGGCGTCGTCTTTCTTCAGCCAAGTTGTAAACTGACTGCCGCTGATGCCAGCTGCCACGGTGATGATGGTTTGGCGTGTGTAGTTGAGCACGGGCTTAAGCTCGTTCACTACCTGTTCCACCAGCCACGGCTTCACGGCAATGATCACGATGTCGGCACCTTCGGCAGCCGTCTTATTGTCGGTGGTAACGCTGGCACCTTGCAGGGCAAAGTGTTCAAGCTTCTGGGCGGTGGGGTTTGCCACACTGATGTTGGCGGGCTTCACGGCTCCCGACTTTATAAATCCGTCGGCCATAGCGCCACCCATGGCTCCAGCACCTATGATTGCTATTTTCATGTCTCGCTATTGTTTAAATTTCTGCCAGCACCTTTGCCAACTTCTCAACAAAGGCGTCGGCCATCTCTTTGGTAGTGCAGAGGGGCGGCAGCACACGCAAGATGTTGGTTGAGGCGCAGCCTGTGAAGCAATGTTCCTCGGTGATGAGGCGCGAGCGCACCTCTTTGTGTGGGATGTCGAGGTCGATGCCCACCATCAGTCCACGTCCGCGCACATCGGTGATGTGGCTCTGTGTATGCTGTAGCTCTTTCAGTCGGGCAATGAGATGTTCGCCCACCTCGTGTGCGTTTTCTACAAGGTTCTCTTTCTCCATGACGTCGAGCACCGCTAATGCCGCCGTGCAGGCAAGATGGTTGCCGCCAAATGTGGTGCCCAGCTGGCCATAGACGGGCTTGATGTGGGGTGAGATGAGCACGGCTGCCATGGGGAAACCGTTGCCAATGCCCTTTGCTACGGTGATGATGTCGGGGCGAATGTCTAACCACTGGTGGGCGAAGAACTTGCCCGAACGGCCGTAGCCACACTGTATCTCGTCGGTGATGAGCAGTGTGCCGTTGCGCTTGCAGGCTGCTTGCAGACCCTGTGCAAACTCGGGTGTGGCCATGCGTATGCCGCCCACGCCCTGTATGCACTCTATGATGACGGCTGCCACGTCGCCCTTGTCGAGCTCGCACTCCCATGCCTCAAGGTCGTTGAGGGGCAGGTAGGTAACGTGTCCGCAGTCGTTTATGGGCGCTATGATCTTCGGGTTGTTCGTAACCTCTACCGCCAGCGATGTGCGACCGTGAAAGGCTTTCTCGGCCGACAGCACGCGGGTGCGGCCTGTCTGGAATGAGGCCAGCTTCAGCGCGTTCTCGTTGGCCTCGGCACCCGAGTTGATGAGGAACAGCTGATAATCGTCGTAGCCGCACGCCTTGCCTAAGCGGTTGGCAAGTTCTTCCTGCAGCTTGTTGATTACTGAGTTGGAATAGAAGCCCAGTGTGTTGAGTTGCTGGGTCATCATTTCTACATAGTGTGGGTGGCAGTGTCCGATGCTGATCACGGCGTGACCGCCGTAGAAGTCGAGATACTCCTGTCCATTGTCGTCCCAGATGTGACAACCCTGACCTTTAACAATGTTTATGTTGAATAGGGGATATACGTCGAATAGTTGCATAATTAAAGTGAAAAGTGAAAAGTGAAAAGTGAAAAATCCAAATGCTTGATTGTTTTACTTTTCTTATCTTATCACTTGTTATTTAAGTTGTTTCTTTTCTTTACTGTTTTAATTGAGGATATAAGCAAGGCTAACAGTTCTTTGCTATCTTGAACCATGCTGTTATATTCTTTTTCATCGATAAAATTGGTGTCGTGTAACAGGTTTAACCAATATATCGTTTCGTTACATTCTTTAAGGGCTATGTGAAGTTTGTTTATAAAATCTGATGGGCTTTGTGCAAATTCTGCTTCACGAACAAGAGCGCCAACGGCGGTGCCAGACCTGAATATTTGGTTTGTAAGTGAAACCATTTTATAAGGACAGTCAATGTATTTTACCATGTTTATGATGCGTCTTGCAAAAGCATAACTTTTGTTGTGCAAAGGAGAACTTCCTCTGTTGTATGCTGTATCATCCATGTCCTTAATACTTCTTTTTGTTAATTTACATTGTTTCTGTTGCTTGAAAGCTCTTTTAAAACATCAAAGCCATAGGATTTTTCACTTTTCTCTTTTCACTTTTCCCTTAGAAAGCTCCTGCTTTCAACCTCAGTCCCATGGTCTCCTCCACACCAAACATGATGTTCATGTTTTGCACGGCCTGTCCTACGGCACCTTTCAGAAGGTTGTCGATGGTAGAGGTGATGAGCAGCTTGTTGCCAAACTTGTCGCAATGTACGAGCGCCTTGTTGGTGTTCACCACCTGCTTCATGTCTATGGCATTGTCAACATAGTGGGTGAAGGGGGCGTCCTTGTAGAACGCCTTGTAGGCTTCAACAATCTGCTCTATGGGCATATCGGTCTTAACAACCTGGGTGGCGAAGATGCCACGGGCAAAGTCGCCACGATAGGGTATGAAGTCGATTTCGGCATCCAGCTCGCCCTGCACCTGTTTCAGGCTCTGGCAGATTTCTGGCACATGCTGATGGCAGAAGGCTTTGTAGATGCTCATGTTGTTGTTGCGCCACGAGAAGTGAGTGGTGGCGCCGGGCTTCTGTCCTGCTCCCGTGCTGCCTGTTATGGCGTTCACGGCGATGTCGCCCTTCACGATGCCCAGCTTGGCGGCTGGCAGCAGACCCAGTTGTATGCAGGTGGCAAAGCAACCAGGGTTGGCCACATGTTGTGCAGCGGCAATGCGCTCGCGGTTAATCTCGGGCAGACCATACACATAGTCGTTATCGGGAGCCGCTAAGCGGAAGTCTTGTGCCAGGTCGATAATTTTTACATGGGCAGGTATGGTGTGCTCGCGCAAGAACTGCTCGCTCTTGCCATGACCAAAGCAGAAGAATACCACGTCGACCTTGTCGAATGGCATCTCACTGGTAAATCGTAGGTCGGTGTCGCCCAACAGTCCTTCATGCACGTCGGACACAAGATTGCCAGCGTTGCTCTCGCTGTTGGCAAACACAATCTCTGCCTCAGGGTGGTTAAGCAGCAGTCGTATCAGTTCGCCACCAGTATAGCCAGCAGCGCCTAAGATTCCTATTTTTATCATAAAACTTTGTTTTTGTTTTCGCGTGGAACAATGAGCCAAAATGCAAGATAAGGTATGATGCCTATACCATAGAAAAATACGGCTACGAACCAAAGTATGCGCATGATGATGGGGTCAATGTCGAAATAATGGGCTAGTCCGCCGCACACGCCCCCAATCTTCTTGTCGGTGTCAGACAAATATAGCTTTTTCATAATGATAAACGTTTCGCTCTTCGTTCTTCACTTACTAATTATCTCTCTTCCTCGGGGTGCATACCATAGTAAACACGCAATGGGGTAGACGATACCTTGATGAAGCCTTTGGCATCGTCGGCAGTCCAGCCATGTTGCATCTCGCCATATTCGCCAAGTTTGCTCTTTGTGAGGTCATCGGCCGAGTCGATGCCTACGGTTTGGAACGAGTAGGGGCGAAGCTTCAGGATAGCGGTGCCGTTGACGTGGCGCTGCGACGAGGTGAGCATGGCCTCGATATCGGGCATCACAGGCTCAAGATACTGGCTCTCGTGCAGGAACATGCCGTACCAGTTGGCCACCTGATCTTTCCAATACTGTTGCCACTTGCTCAGCGTGCTCTTCTCTAACAGGCGGTGAGCCTCGATGATAAGTTTTGGGGCAGCGGCCTCGAAGCCTACGCGGCCCTTGATGCCGATGATGGTGTCGCCCACATTGCAGTCGCGACCAATGGCATAGGCGGCGCCTATCTCTTCAATCTTCTGTATGGCGGCAATCTTGTCGTCAAACTTCTCGCCATTTACAGCCACAATCTCGCCCTTCTCGAAGGTGATCTTCAGTTCGGCTTCTTCGTCGGTGGCGGTAACGTGCTTGAGGTAAGCCTCTTCGGGCAGGCCCTGTGTGGGGTCGAGAATTTCGCCACCGCAGATGCTGGTGCCCCAGATGCCTACGTTGTACGAATATTTTAGTTTGGTGAAATCGGCAAAGAAACCGTGCTCGTTCAGGTAGTCGACCTCTTCTTTACGTGAAAGGGCTTTGTCGCGTGTCAGGGTGATAATCTCTACGCCAGGTGCCATCACCAGGAAGGTCATGTCGAAACGTATCTGGTCGTTGCCTGCTCCTGTTGAGCCGTGGGCAATGGCGTCGGCACCTATCTCTTTGGCATAGCGCGCAATGGCAATGGCCTGGAAGATGCGCTCTGACGATACCGAGATGGGGTAGCAGTTGTTGCGCAACACGTTTCCGAAAATCATGTATTTTAGCGACTTCTCATAATACTCGTGTGTAACATCGAGCGTAACGTATGCCTTGGCGCCCAACTTGTAGGCGTTTTCTTCGTTGGTCTTCAGCTGTTCGAGGCTGAAGCCGCCTGTGTTAGCGCATGCTGCATACACGTCGTAACCATCGTTCTTCAGTTTCATTACGGTGTAAGAGGTGTCGAGACCTCCTGAAAATGCCACCACTACTTTCTTCTTTGCCATATCTTTTCTCTCCTCTTCTATCTTAATGATTATCTTTTTTGTCTATTTTGTTGATGCGGTCAATAACCTCTTGGGGCAACTTTGCGGGCAGATGTTCTTCGGGGTCGTACAGCATGCCTGTGCAGATGCAGTATTTTCGGCCCGTGCGTTTCAATACATCTACGTTGATGCATCCCTCGCAACCTCGCCAGAAGGCTTCGTCGTCGGTGAGGTCGGCGAAGGTTACGGGCTGATAACCCAGCTGGGTGTTCATGGCCATAACGGCAGCACCGCTGGTAAGACTGAATATCTTTGCGTGCGGCCAACGGGTGCGAGCTAGCGTGAAGGTCATGTCTTTGATGCGCTTGGCTAAACCTTGACCGCGAAAATCGGGGTGAACGATTAATCCCGATGTGGTGACGTATTGCTTGTTGCCCCAGGTTTCAATGTAGCTGAAGCCTGCAAACTTGTCGCCACTGAGGGCTATCACGGCCTTGGCTTCTTTCATCTTGGTTGCTAGATATTCGTGGGTGCGCTTGGCAATGCCTGTTCCACGCACTTTAGCCGCTTCTTCTATCGTCTTTAAAATAATGTCAACATATTTCTCGTGAGAGGCGTCGGCTACCATCACTTTTATTTCTTCCATCTCTTATATTTAATTGTCGTTAGCTTTTCTCAGTGCCACTCGGGGGCGTAGATACTTCTGCTTAGAATTTCTCGCCACCCATGCCGTCGATGACTTTGCGAAGGGTCTCGCTTAACAATACATGGTTGGCTCCCTCGCGCACCACCATGAAGATGGTGTCGTCGCCAGCTATCGTTCCTAAAATGTTGTCAATGTGTGCATTGTCAATATTGTAGGCAATAGCGCTGGCATAACCTGGACGTGTCTTCAGTACGGCCATGTTGCCAGCATAGTTGAGCGAAATGTAGCCCGAGGTGCTCAGCATCTCACGAGCGGTAGAGGTGGTGGGCACACGGCGATACATGGTTTCGTTGGGTAATACATAAACATATTTGCCGTTCATGCTGGCGGCCTTGGCCACCTTTAGCTGCTTCATGTCGCGGCTCAGCGTGGCTTGTGTTACAGCAAAACCTTCGTCGGCTAATGCTTGCAATACATCATCTTGACAACTTAACTCTTTACTTGAGATAAGCATCTTCAGGGTTTCTATCCTGTCACGTTTCACTTTCATGCTCTTTATTGTTTTAGTATCTGGAGGCAAAGGTAGAGGAAAATGAATAAATATCCAACAAAAACTGCATAAAAATACAGAAATTGCCCCTTTTTATGCATATTTGCGGTATAATACTGTATATTTATGCAAAAAAGGCCTTGGCACTAAACGAACGCAAAATAGCAACTTTCGTCTCGTGTCAAGGCCTTCTTATGGGGCTTAATTAGTCTCTACTGCGGCCAAAAATGCGTAACAGATATAAGAAAAGGTTGATGAAGTCAAGGTACAGAGTGAGCGATCCTAACAAGGCTAACTTCTGTGCTTCTTCACCACCATCGGGGCAAGCGGCCAGCATCTCTTTTATCTTTTGTGAGTCGTAAGCGGTCAGGCCAATGAAGATGGCAACGCCAATGTAACTCAGAATATAATCGAAGCTGGGGCTCTGCAAAAACATATTTACCACAGAGGCGATAATCAGACCTATTAATGCCATGAAAGCAAACTTACCTATTGAGGTGAGATCGCTCTTTGTGGTGTAGCCAATAAATGCCATTGAGCCAAACATGCCTGCCGTAATCAAGAATACCTTCGTGAGAATGGTGGGCGAATAGATTACCAGTAACGATGATAGGGTCACACCCGTCACAATAGAGTAGAGGGTGAAGAGGGCGGTAGCAGTCATCAACGACATCTTTTGAATGGCTGCCGACAGACCTATAACTAAGCCTAACTGTACCACGATTAAGATGATAGGTACGTATTTCGTACTCCATACCATCGTCAATAGGTTGGGGGTGCTACCTACGCCATAAGCTGTCACGGCTGTAATGACCAGTGCAAGGCTCATCCAAAGATATACCTTGCGCATCAAGGTAGGAAATGATAATGAGGAATAACCACTGCGTCCCTCCATTATCTCATAATCTCTTTCTTTCATTTTCTTTTCTTTTTTAGTTTATATATGTATTTCCTTTTTTGTCTGTATTATATATATGTTTATGTCTCGCAAGTTCGCCACTGGCTGTCAACAAGAATTTGTACTTTTTCAGTATGCTGTAGGCATGCCAAATTTCTGTATGTTTATTTCTTGTCAAGTGCTTCTTACATCCTTATACATTTTATATGTTTGTTGTTACAAATATATTATAATGTATTGAAGGCCTGTAAGTTTGTTGTTCTTATCTGCAAATATAGATATTTATTTGCGAATAAGCAACATCATTGATGTTAATTTCCTTTAAGCAATAACTATGCCAGTGCTTTATGTGGCATATATCAACCCTATCAGTTTCCTCAGCCCTATCAGTCTCTTCAATCCTATCAGTCTTATTAGTCCCATTAGTCTTATCATCCTTCATTCCTCACGCTCGCGCGTAATAAAAACAATGTGTGCGCCCACAAAAGGCTGCATGATGTGTAAACAAGTGTTAAAATCTACATAAATATTGCATTTTTCTTTGCAAAAGTCTTGCATGGTATCAAAAAAAGCCATACCT
>ERZ1026852.1074-NODE-1074-length-15268-cov-111.245514_pt1 | contig 15268 bp, 8 predicted proteins | sample MGYA00380156_ERZ1026852 | MGnify/ENA primary metagenome ERZ1026852 (study PRJEB33269, sample SAMEA4719792) | human gut metagenome | biome: human-associated habitat; feature: organic feature; material: feces | place: Cameroon | collected 2013-10 ...
GCTCGTTAGGGACTTGCACCCATTAGGCAACACACATGCTAGTCAAACAAATAAAAAGATGACCTCACGTTTTGCGAGGCCATCTTTCACATTTAACAATCCATCTCGTATATTTTATCTCAAAACTACCTTCTTGCCATTATGGATACAGACTGAAGTTTCGCATGTTTTGTCCCACACGCCCAAAAGCACCAATAGTACCCCACTATAAGCTTGCACCCAAATAGCTATATTTGCTGTTATCAGGATTTATAACTACTTGTTCCAGCACTATCTCTGGGTCAATCATCACGATACGAAGGGTATGCTTGCCTGCTGCCAATGCAGGGATTGGGGCTGCTGTCACCCATCGCAAGTTATCGAACACCTCGTTGCGGCGAGGCAGTTTCTTACCCTTCCACCAGCCGTTCAAAGCCAGTTTAGGTTCCTTAGGCAGAGCCTTCAGTTTTTTGGAAACGGCAAGATTTCTGGCAGTATATTCCTCAAACGTATCAAGGAATCCCTGACGGGCATCCACAATCTGCATCGGCTGGTTGTCTATCTGAACACCGATGCGCAGACCTCTGGCTGGATACACATCCTGGGTTGGAAGAATGCCGAGGGCTACGGTGAGAGGCTGCTTGTCTTGTGCCAGTTCGAAGTCGTATTCCAGCGAAGCTCCCTGTCCGTCTGTCTGGCTTTTTGCCATCACGTTGCTGCTGCCCATGCATCCCTTGCCGCGTCCCAAGTCGGGAAGGAACATCCATTTTGCCTGCTTGCCTTCGCTGATGCGGGCATACTGATAGGCTGGGATAGCTATCTGGGTGGTAGAAGCAGAGGCGTTGAGCGGATGCTCTACCTTGAAGCCGAGTGTCATCGGATTATAGTTCTTGTCTGGAATCGACCACTGGGTATAACCGATATGGTTGTCCGACATCATTCCCTTCCATTTGCCACCAGCCATTACATTATTATAATAGGCAGACAGCTCAGCATCCTTCTGCAGCATGGCTTCAATGCCCAGGCTGTCGCCCATGGTGGCATGGTTGTATATCTCTGCCACGTTGGCACTGGCCACCACTGGGTAATATACCAGCTGATAGTAGGCATCCTGCATCTGCTCAGGCAACTTGGCACGCAGGTTCTCTGCCCTCTGCGCAAGCGACTGCCAGCGCTGCGAGGTTACCAGCATCTCGTGCTCATTGAAGATACCCGGTATCTGCACCTCTGGTTTTCTCAGAAGATTATATTTGCTGTACTTGGCTATCAGGTCAGCCACCTCACTGGCGTTCTCCTCTCCGAAGATGCTTCCGGCAAAACGTTCCAGCCATGGCTGCTCATCACCCGGCTTAACGGCATCAGGATTCCATGCATAGTTCATAATGAAATCGATAGGTACTTCCTTTGGCTTCAAGTCGCCCACGTTGATAATCCAGATGCGGTCGATGCCACTGGCGTATGCCTCATGCAACTGCTCGCGGAGCTTAGGGATGGTGGTGGTGTTCACCCAGCGGTCGTTCCACGGACCGCCATTCATATCAATATGGTAATACAAGCCCAGTCCACCCTTGCGCTTTCTCTCTTCCGCAGTACCCTTGCGGCGGATATAGCCCCAGTTGTTGTCGCAGAAGAGCAGGGTTACATCGTCGGGCACGGTGAACCCGGCATCATAGTAGCGCTGCACCTCGGTAAAGATGGCCCAGAGCTGAGGCACCTTACTTGCCGGCTTGCCATAAGCCTCCCCGATGATTCTGCGCTGTGCCTCAATCACCTTACCCAGGGTCTTGATATTCTCGGCATCATCGCCATTGCCCATCGCCACGTCTCCATCACCTCGCATACCGATGGTCACCAGGTTTTCATACTTGGCGTTGCGCTTCATGCCGTCCATGAAGAACTTATCCAGACGATCTGGGTTAGTAGCATAGTTCCATGGTCCCACTTCATCCTTGCGCTTCAGATACTCACGGTGCGAACGCATCATCGGCTCATGATGAGAGGTTCCCATCACAATGCCCATCTCGTCGGCGAGCCTAGGCGATTCTGGGTCATCCTCATTGAAGTTAGTTGCCCACATGGCAGGCCAGAAATAGTTGGCTTTCAAGCGGAGCAACAATTCAAAGATATGACGATAAGCCTTGGAGTTGATACCGCCAAACTTGTTGGTGCACCATCCGCCAAACGATGGCCACTCGTCATTGATAAAGATGCCGCGATATTTCACCTTAGGTTCTCCGTCGGTATAAGTACCGGGAACTACATAGATTTTGTCGTGTCGGGAGATAGGTGCATCCGCCATCCAATACCATGGCGACACACCTATCTGACGCGACAGTTCGTAGATACCATAAATGGTACCTCGCTTATCCGAACCTAAAACAACTAACCTTCCATGATCTGTAAAAATCAGGAATTTCTCCCATTTTCCTTTCAACTGCTTGCACTCTCTGGCATACTTCTTTGCCAGTTCGCTCTTACCTACGGTAGCCACCACGACGGGTGCCTTGTCGCTGCCCGTCACGGCACGCAGGTCGTTTCTCAGGTTCTCCACTGCCATCTTCACGCCCTTCCAGTCGTTCTGACTATAGCGGATGGTATCATTAGACCCCGTCAGGAGGAGTGCATCCTGCTGAGGAGCCGAGAACTTCACAAACTGTTCTGCTGCCTGTGCTGCGAGATGCGAGGAGAGCAATATGCCCGCCATCAAAAGAAATTTCTTCATGCTATTTAAGTTTTTATTTTGATTAAACATCAGTTGCTACACATTATTAATCATATAAGGAAGAATCCTGCATGTAATATAAGGAAGAATCCCTTCATGATTAGAATGCTAACTTTGATGCTGCAAAATTACGCCAAGAAGCACAAATCTTCTTTGGTATATGTTCCAAAAGCTTTGCTTGATTACACATGATGGGGAAAAGATGGCATAAAAAATCCAATCATTTACTCCACTACATCTGCCGATAGTTCAGCGATGCCAACAGGACATACCTTCGTGTCATAAAAACGAATACGCACAAACCTCGATAGAATATGAGTGTCATTAATCTGAATATCCTCAGAAGTAAGCATGGCTGCATTCTTCCCCATGTCATGCAGCATAAACCACGTTTCACCATCAAGCGATCCTTCCAGCGTATAATGATAGCATCCCTTTTGAGGAAACGCCAAATGCACTTGCTGAATATAAACGCAACGTTCCATGTCAAGTGTCAAGGATGGATTGTCATCAGCCTTGTCTGGCAACCAATAACTCTTTGTATTTCCGTCAGCAGCGTGAGGAGCAGTATGCTCCTGTTCCATGGATGAAGCAAAAGTTGGATTACCTTTACCCAATGTCAACTTAGAAACCTGCTGCATAGAGGATTCGAAACGACGATATGGATGCTCATCACTCTGTCGAGAAATTCCTTCCTGAAAATCCGGTGCTCCCACAAAAGACAACGCCAGACGCTCTGTGGGCAGCCCTTCAGAAGATGCCTCCACAATTGTCTCACCAGCATAATAAGAACGAATTGTTATCGCTGCCTTTCCGTCAAGGATACAGATATCGGAATCTTTGCTAAATGTGATGGAAGAGCCTGTTGGGAATCGCCCTGGACCACTCACGATACGCAAAGTTGTATTAGGACTGTTACTCAACGAATTACCCGACTTATCCACAATAGTTGCCAACAGCTGAGCATCATCTGTACCATCAGCCTTGATGCCTTTTGTCTTCGAAGCTGCCAATCGAATTTTGGCAGGTTGCCCCTCTCTTGACTCCGCAGGAGGCTCTATACCTAAGTTTTCTTTTTGATACCAATAATATCTGCGCTTCGGGATACGTTGGTAATCGATGAAGCCCATTCTCCCGAAGTCGCCCTTGGCTATGGTGCCATGATCGAAAGCGCACCAAATGGCCTGTCCACTTCTCCACTCCTTGCCCTTATAACCTTCGTCACGAGCCAAGTCTCCCCAACCTGGAGCCAATTTACCTGGTCGCCGGTCTATTGTACTCCCATATTCTGATACCACGTTCGGAATGCCAGGATTTTGAAATTCCTTGATGTTGGCACCATCACCATTGTATCCAGCCACATCCCCAATATGGTCAATCCGATCCTTGTCTATCGGACGCTGACAACCACCAATGGCAGCCTTACGCGTAGGGTCTAGCAGATGGGTGAGTTCCACCATTTTCCCAAGCAATCTCTTTACACTGTCTATTGTTCCCCAAGCCGTAAAGAAAGGTTCGTTGCACATGCTCCACACAATGACGGAAGGACTATTACGATGGATGCGTATCATCTCCTCCAACTGCTGTAGGCAACTTTTATCGAACGCAGCAGTATCCTTGGCTGTAGTAGGATAAGCACTGGCAGCCCACCAACCGTCAAGTCCATTGCCACCCGTTCCCCAAAATGGAGCCTCAGACCAAAACATCACCCCCAACTGATCGCAAGCCTTGACAAAAGCAGGCGAATGGGGATAATGGGAACCACGGATAAAGTTCATGCCGGCATCCTTGACCATGTTAACATCACGCCAAGCAGCCGAATCGGTAACAGCATCACCCCACCCCGCCTGGTCTTGGTGTACATTAGCGCCATGCAACACCACATGCTTGCCATTGAGGAAGAAGCCATGGTCTGCCGTCCATTTCAGCCATCTGAAACCAAAGGTAGAAATCGTCTCATCCAACACTTTTCCCTTTTTCAACACCTGCGTCTTCAATGTATAAAGCACAGGAGTATCAGGTGACCATAAACTAGGATTTTTCACTTGTTGGGTTAACAAGGCAACCTCTTGTTGCTCGCCAGTCGCCAAAAAGACTTTAGACCGAGCCATTGCCTTTCTATTACCATGTGCATCTTGCACAATGGCTCTCACCTCAACAAGTTCATCCTGCAAAGAAGCATTCGTCACCATCGCCTTCACACTTACACGAGAAGCCTTACCATACGTTGTCTCCAACTCTGGTGTCGTAACAGCCACCCCATTCCAAGCTACATGCACTGGGTTCTGAATGGTCAGTCTTACATCACGATAGATGCCACCGCTGAAAACATGTTCACCTGCTCGTGGAGCCACATTTGGTTGCCAAACATTATTGACACGGATAGCCACAACATTCTTGCCCAAGTGAGTCAATTGACTAATTGGAACCGAAAAACCCGTATATCCGCCTACATGTCGCCCTGCAAGATGTCCATTCACATACAATTCGGCATCTTGGAACACACCATCAAAATCCAAACTGATACTCTTGCCTGCATCACACACATCCAACTCAAATGACTTGCGATACCAGCCATACCCCATATAGAACTGTTTCGACTCAAAATACGGAATGCTGAAGGAATGAGGCAAACCGATATGCTCCCAAGTGGCATCAGAGAAATTCGGAGCCTCAGCACCCTTCACATCCCCCAAGACGAACTTCCAATCCCGATTAAAAAGCATGGTCTTGCCATGCGCTGTTGCTCCGACAAGAAGCAACAGGCTCAGCAAGACCAACTTTCTAACTAATTTACTAAAAACTAACATATACAAAATATTATTTAAACTGCATCAATGGAAAAACTTTATTTCTTGCGTTACTCGAAGTTATCCACATCCACATAGCCACCCAATCTCAGAAATCCCTTACGCTCTGTCAACTGCAACGCATTCTGCGGTGGTGAAGAGAACTTCACAAACTGTTCAGCAGCCTCAACAGATAGCTGAGAGGAAAGCAGCGTACAAGCCAACAAAACATATTTCTTCATTACTATACCTTATTATATTATCTATTCAATAATTCTTCAACAATCTCACACCATAGATTTGACCTACTTCTTTTCCCTTATGAGCCACAAACTTCACTCTAACCTCCTTCTTTCCTTTTACGAATTCAGCAGGTATTTCATAATCAACGGTCTTAAACTGTGTGGTGCGCCAGCGGTGACTGTTGTTTACACTGCAAAGCAACTTGTCGTTGACATAAATATCAAACTCACTTATACGCCACTCATCCTGTCCCCAGAACTTGAGCTGAAGGCTAAGATTAGTTTCTCCCTTGGTCTGCATCAGATAGCTGAAATAATGGCCATCCTTTGCGTCACGGAAAAAGACGCCCTCAGTATTACCACGCTCAGTAACATCAGCCTCCATGTTATGATCAGTCTCCGGCTGCTGTTCTCCAGGGTTCACCTTATCCACAGTTCTAGCCTCCAAAGCCTGACGGGCTTTTTCCTCATCAGCCAACTTCTGCATATAAGCCTTGTAATCATTCTCGCCTAGTGCCAACCAATACATCATATATCGAGAATCATGAATCTCGAAGAAAGGCTGCAGTTCACCATCAATGGCATTCTCCATTCGGGTGGCAAGTTTAAAGTGCAAAGGCTTGCCAGGAACTGGCTTCAGGTCTTTGGCAATGTCGTCGAGATGTTTCGGCAACAGAATAGGAGCCTTGTCAAGAGCCAGTTTCTTTCCACCGGCATACTGTCCGAAACGGCTGTCATCGGCAATGAGCGAACGCATATCCTCTGTTCCCGTCTTCATGCCGAGCAGGATAGGACCATACATGATTGCCACATACTGAGGCACATTGATCATCGGTTTGATGTAAGCGTGCATAGGCATAGAGATCTTTACCTGGTCACCCTTCTTCCATTTGCGCTTGATGCAGACAAATCCATTCTCCTCATAGCTATCGGCATCAAAACCTACACCCTTCACGGTGAAGTTATCACACCACGATGGTTTACGAATCTTCAAGGTGAAGATACCTTTTCCCTTAGTTACTTCTATATTAGATGTCTCAGCGTATGGGAAAGCGGTCTGCTGACGAATCACCATCTTTCTATCCTTCCAATTCAACTCGGAAGCCACGAAGAGATTCACATAGAGCGCATCATCCTCCGCCTTCACACCCTTATCGTGCGTCCAGACAAACTGTCCATACTTTCCGTGGTCTTCCATACCTGTTCCCACGCAGCACCACATCGCCTCATTAGGAGCAGAATAGTTGCGATAATGGCGAGGACGGGCGGAAGTGAAATAGACATAGCCGCCATGCTGCGGATGCTGGGCAGAGAGGATATGGTTGAACATCGCAGTCTCGTAAAAGTCGCCATACATGGCATCAGGCTTCACTCGGTTCAAATCCTCAGTAAGCTTCAGCATATTATACGTATTGCAAGACTCCGGTCCATCAATGTCGTTGATATAGTCGATGCAAGTTTCCTTTGTCGGGAAGTGCTCACGCCTGCTGTTACCTCCCAAAGCCAGCGAGCGCTGACGTGTCACAATTTCCCAGAAATACTCGCTGGCATTGTGATATTGTACATCATGAGCCAACTCAGCGATGCGCTGATAGCCGATAACCTTCGGAATCTGCGTATTGGCATGCATATTGTCAAGACAGTCCTTGCCTTCTTCCATTGGCACCAGCAACAGCTTGTGAGAGAATCTGCGGGCACAGTCCAGATATTTCTGCTCTCCGGTAATAGCGTATGCATCAGCAAGCACTTCGTTCATGCCTCCATGCTCATTGCCTAACATTTTCTCCATCTGTCCGTCGTTCAGATCACGCGTAATGTCCACAGCCCAATCGCAGAACTTCAGAAAGAGATTCTTTGCCTGTTCATTGCCGCAATAGAGCCATGCATCACGAAGACCTGCATACATCTTATGAATGTTATAGAAAGGAGCCCATGTTCCGAAGTAAGGTCCGAAATCGCCTTTACTGAAAGCCGTCCACATCTTGGCACTATTCGGAACACCACCTATATAGTTATGGCACCAGGCTTCAGGACGCTGATTGTTGGCATCAAGCACCAGCTGGAGTTCGGATATCATATATTCCATGCGCTTGCGGCACTCCTCATTGCCTGTGGCTGCATTGATGGCAAGAGCCGACAGATAATGTCCGCCCACATGTCCGTCCAGTCCATCCCAGTTGGGATAAGAAGGTTTGCGAGGCTGCAAGCCAGCCTCCTTGCGATAAGGGGCCAGCATGCGGTCGCAATCATATTTCAGGAGCACCTGCACGTTCAAGTCGCGAGCATGCTTCAATGGTCCGTCCAAAAGGGTGATGTCGCCCAGCGGGAACTCATCCTTATAAAGTTTATCTTGCGCCACAACACCCAAGGCAGGCGCAATACTCAGCAGAGCTATCATTAGTTGTTTCTTCATAATTTGATATTATTTTAAATTCTTAATAAAAGTGTATATGTGGACAATTACATTTAGCTTATGGCTTTCAATGAAAAAACACTTCTTTTAATGTTCCTTCTTACTCCCCAAACTTCCACCAATCCAGGAAGAAGAGGTTCTGCTTCTGGATGTCGCCTCCCTTAAAGACGAAGTAGAGATCATGAACACCCTTTACCTTCTTCACCTGGGTAGAGAAGGTTTTGTATTCGTCCTTGGTGTTGCTGATATCCACCTTGCCGATGCACTGGCCGTTTACCCCATCAAGACGGATTTCTATGCAGCCGCCAAACATGTGGCAAGAGGCAGAAACCTCAAACTTACTAGCTCCCTTCTTGAAGTCAACACCCTTCACGAGGATATACTTTCCCTCATCAACATTCGTAACCACCTGGTTCCATCTGTCCTTCTGCGCCCATTCGTTCTTAGGCTGCGTCTTCAATCCATAGCCCCAAGCCATCGTCTCAGCCTCAACCTGGCGATAAGGGTTGAACCATTCTATCTGCTCCAACTTGCAATCCTGGAAGTATGGCAACTCCTGGATGGTTCCGTCAGGATTGTAAGTCATTTCGGCCGCAGAAACAGAACGCTGCTCGGCATGACGCCCCGTCTTCAAACGGAAGATATCATAATTCAAGCCGAAGCAATAGCTCTTGCCCTTGTAGTCGATGATGCCCGGATGATTGCCACGAGTACGAGGCGTATGGTTCATGATATGTCCCTTATATTCCCATGGTCCGAGCGGATTCTTGCTCATCGCATAACCGATGCCCTCAGGACAGCAGGTAGAAGCATAAGCCAGATAATAATTGCCATTGCGCTTCCAGAACCAAGGACCTTCCTGATAATCCTGAATCTTCGGGAAGTGCATGATGGAATCGGAATAAGAAATCATGTCCTCATTCAGTTTCACTGCCTTCAACTCCGGGTTGCCCCAATACATGTAAGCCTGGTTATCATCATCAATCCATACAGTAGGGTCGATGTCGAACCAGTCGCCCTCCCATGCCAAAGGCTTTCCGAGAGGATCCTTGAAAGGTCCGAATGGACTATCTGCTACCAGCACTCCGATGCCATGACCGTGGATAGGGCAATACATATACCATTTGCCATTGCGCTCGATGACCTGCTCTGCCCAGGCACCATTCTCACCCTTGAACCACTTGAAGTCTTTCAATGAAGCCACGGCACCGCGGTCTTGCCAGTTTACCATATCCGTAGAGGTATAGAGCAGCCAGTCTTTCATCAGGAACCCCTCAGCCCCATCCTCATCGTGGGTGGTATAGAGATAAACCGTATCGTTGTGCACATAAGGTGCAGGATCGGCCGTGTACTTGGTCTGGATGATTGGCAAGTTGATGTTCTGTGCTGTTGCAGCAGTTCCCATGCCAGCCAAAAGCAGGGATAAAATCATTCTGTATCTAGTCATTTTATGATTTAAATTAATTATTAGTTGATTAAATTGTTATTTGTGGATGCAAAGGTAAGCAAAAAAGCAGAATTCTACTTTATCACATGTATCAAATACTTTATTCTGTATATAAAATAAATAGGAGGTAAACACTAATCATTGGTGTTTACCTCCTATTATCATATTTTTCTACTTCTCAAACCTACAATTATCTGTTACCAGGTAACGCTCATACCCAATGCGATGCTGGCATTGGAACTGAGAGGAATGAACTCTTTGCTGGTCTTGCCCAAGATGTGATCCATACCGATGAAGAAGTTGTAACCCTTTGGATGGATATTCAGAACATAACCCATACTTGTAGCAAAACTGCTGACTGCAAAGTTGACACCACCATCCAACCACTTCAATGGTTTCCAGTTGGCACTGAGTCTACCCTCGCTCCAGGTATAATCACCATTGATGCGGGTGCTGCTCAGCAAACCGAAGGACAACTTGTCGTATGCTGGCAAACTGTACTCTGCGCCAAAGTTGAGCGTAGCAGCCAGAGCGGTAGTACGGCTACCCTGGTCGCCCAAATCCTTCAGGTTGATGAAGTCGGTAATCTGGTCGCCGTAATCATCCAACTTGTCATCGATGGTAGAACCGCTGTTTTCTCTTACCGCAGTATCATGGAAGCCATTGAACTCGAAGCTCTCTGCTCTATTCACAGCCTTCATATTGTTGCTCCAGTTGATGAAGCCCAAATCGAGAACAGAAGCACTCAGGGTCAGATTGTCGTTCAACTTATAGACACCACCGAGGTCGAGTGCCATACCGAAGCCGCCCAATCCTGCGCCATCAACATCTACATCATCTATCTTTTCGTACTCCCCCTTCTCCGGGTTGTTATATTTATCTCTTGAAGTCTTATAAGTAAAGCCCTTCATAGAAACCTGGGCATTCGCCTTGCCGGAAACAATCCACTTGTCTGTACCAGAGAGGTCAGCACGCAGGTTTTCCAGACGAACATCACCGTCAGCCACACCGAAGAGGAACTTCAATTTAGCACCGATGCGAAGTTTCTTGTTGATCTGATGAGAGTGACCCAATGCCAATTCAGCATAAGAACGAGCCATCATGCTCACATCACCAATCTCATAATTCTGATTGCCCGTATTCTTGGCAAATTCAAACAACTCATAAGGCAGGGAAGCACCGAAAGATGCCTTGGCATTCACCTCGATGGTATTATAACCGCCAAAGCCCTTGAAACCAGCAGAAAGTATGGAGATGCCCACATCACCCTGTATGCGGTTGTTGCTCTTGCTGAAGCCTTTCAGCGCCTCATCGGCAGAGATATAAGGGTTCATGAAGGAAGTCATCTTCTTGGCACCCGCCTCCTGTCCGTACATCGGATTGTTCAGTACAATATCCTGATAGCCGAAGTTGCCCTGTAGGTTGACATTGATATTACCCAAAGCTGGGATGGTGATATAGTTCTGCTTGTTCTCAAAAGCCGGGTTCATATCGTGACGGAACTTGTAGTCGTCAGTAAAGTAAGCGGAATTGAGTGTCTGAGCCATTGCAGTGCCACCTGTCATCAGCAGAGAGGCAACCAAGACTTGTTTATATATTTTATTCATCATTTTCTTTGTCTTTTATGTGTGTTATTATTCTGTTACTACTCTCTGTCATTAATTGAAGTTACCAATCACCTTACCCACGAGTTTCACCTTGATGTTTTCCAGCTTCAGGGTATGCTTCTCAGAGTTGAGGTTGATACCGGTCACGGTAGTTCCATCATGGCTTGCCTTACCTTTTACCTTATAAGAGAGTCCGTCGAGCTTCTGCAATCCGCCCTTTACCTTTTCACGGAGTTCTATTTCCAGCGGAGAGTTCACGGCTGTCACGCCATCAACAGATGCTTTCACAGTACCCTTCTTGACATTCACTTCTATCAGGTTACTGATATCAGTACCATCCACTCCGAGTGGAGTAGCCTCTACGATGAGGGTAGCAGGAACCAGGTTCTGCGCATCGGCTGTCAGTCGAACATAAGTTCCTTCAGACAATTCCAGATCATCCAGATCATCATTCCATCCGTCGAAATCATCAGCATATTCGATGACTGCATCCTCGGCAAATGCCAACGGTGCATAAATCTCGTAGGTTGGAACAACATTGTAATTGCGGCCGAACTCGATAGTCATTTCCTGACTGAGATCTGCCTTCGTCTCTACATCGGTAATCTGTACGTGGTCTGGAATATGCTGGTTGATAAGTGTAGCCAGGTTGCTCACCTCATATACATTAGCTGCTCCGTATTGAGCTGTCAGTTCTGCAGTCTTATGGCGGCAGATACAGATCTTGGTTACAGGCGTAACAGTAGTCTTGTAGATATGCATCTCAGGGAGTTGCACAGTAGCCAAGTTCTGACCGTTCTTGGTAGAAATCACCTTTGCACTCACCTTTGCCGCAGCATCCATATCATTTTGGATAGAAAGAATAATCTGAGGATTATCCAAGTCTGCTCTTACGCCATCTTCTGAAAGGAAGTCAGGAACGCCCGTCACAGTTACATCACCCAAGCTTGAGATATTGATTTCTGGGTCGAAGATACCGGTAGCAGACTTCAAGGTAATATCATTGACATTCACGTTGGCACCGATGGTCAGTGCAGATGTAGGAACCCTCGTTACATTAGCCTCAATACCGAGGTCGAAATAACCATCCATCTTGATAGAGCCATTATTGCCGATGACAACCTTACCATAAGCATCCTGTTTTTCAAAATCCAGTTTTTTAGCCTTGATGGTGAGTTCGAGGTTGCTGCTTGTAGAAACATTCTCCACGGTAATCTTGGAGCCGTTATGCTCAATAGGTTTGCCATTACGAGTAACCTGTGAAATCTGCAGATAACCAGGAAGGGTGAGCGTAACCTTGTCAAGCTTGGTGATGGCAGAAGAAAGACCACCAAGAGTGAGATTCACATTCAGTACGATTTCGCCATCCACCTCAGCACTTTTCAGGCTCTTCACAGCAGCATCCGTACCATTATATTCGAACATCAGCTCCTTAGGAGAGACAAAACTGAGATGAGTACCGGCAGTACGTGTACCCTTGGCAGCAGAACTGGTGCTCAAGTTAAACGTATTGGTATAGGATCTACCAGACAAGAAAATAGGAGAAATCTTAGGAGAAGCTGTAGTCGCATCAGTACCTGTCAGCTGGAACAGATAATCACCGTTTGCGGCAATCTTCACGCTACCACCCTCTTCCAGTTCCAGGATATCAGACAGAGGAATGTTCATGGTAGAACTGGCAGGGATTTCCAATTCACCACTACCAAATCCCATCGTAGCATCAATCTGGTCAAAATCATAATCGTTGTTTGTACACCCGGTTACCGAGAAACCTAACGTTAATAAAGACACAAGTAATAGACTTGCTTTCATTTGCTTTTTCTTCATAGTTATGAATAATTGATAATTATAGAACTTTACACTCTTAAAGAGAACCTATATATTTTTAAAAACATTTGCAAATATAGCATATTTTTACAAATAATCATGTAAAATAATCAGAAATCTTCGTTAAATTCCTCAATTTATACACAAGACATCGTTTTTTACGAATATTTCCAGTTAGGATTATTAACATAAAGCGAGTAAGAGGAAAAGCTTTTCCTCTTACTCGCTTTATCACAATATCCAATAAAGGGAGTTATTTTACCCAATCCAATACGATCGTCTTATCTTCATCAATCATAAAGTTCATACTGTCATGGACTTATGACACACCCTCTTTTATTTTTACCTATCTCTCAGATGCTCATGCCTCTATCACCCAATCCTCAATAGTACCTTGGGTAGAATCGAAATTGATGCCAACCTTGGTAATTGGCAAGCCACAGAGAGCGAATCGCTGGCGATAGTTCTTCAGATTGATTTGCTGCATTGCCGCCTGAGCACTCTTATTCAGCTTCAATTCAACCACATAGAGGTCGGTCTTGGTAAGGAGCACAATATCTACCCTGCCACGTGGCGTATGCACCTCCACATCCACCAGGTAATTGGTTAAGAGAGTAAAGATGATGAAGAGCATCTGCTGATAATGCCCCTCATAATTGGTCACGTTGCAGTATGGCACCGTACCCAGGAAGTCTTGCAACAGATGCAAGGCACCATCCATGTTGCGCTTGCCAATAAGCAATGCCATTTTGGCTATTGCCACATTGCCCCGTTCGGCAGAGACACCATCCACGTAGTTTGGCAGAAGATTATCAAACAACCCTACCTTGATTTCCTTGTTTGGAATATCTAGGGTATAAATCCCCGTTTCCGGATCGTACTCCTTGATGGTAACATATCCGCTCTGGTAGAGCAACGGCGTGATAGTCTTCATATTCTCCGTTGGTGCATTAAAGGATGAACTTACAGCTTCTGTCGGAGCTATCTCCGTTGGCAACACGCCAAACTGCCTCAACATATTGATAAGATAAGTTGGCGTACCAGAACTGAACCAGAATGCCCCCAATTCCTTTTTCGAAAAACAGTTGAGCAGACTATATGGATTGAAAACGTCTGGCGATTTCTTCGAGAAATGATAGCCATCATAATTTTCCTTGAGCTTTGCAATCATCATTTCTCTAGAATATCCAAGTGCGTCAGCAAGCATATCGATGTCATCCGACATATTTTCCAGAAGTTCTTCTTTGGTGATGCCGCAGATTCCTGCATATTCATCGTCCATCGACACATTTGTGATATTGTTCAGTTCACTGAAGATGCTAACTTGCGAGAACTTGGTGATACCTGTAAGGAAAACAAAACGCAGTTTTGCCTCACTATATTTCAGAGGACTAAAGAAGTTGCGCATGATATTGCGCAACACATCCAGTTGCTCTTTCTCGTGAGCCACATCCAGCATAGGCGCATCATATTCATCGATGAGCACAACCACTTGTTTTCCGCTCTTCTCATAAGCAGTATTGATGAGGTCGATGAGTCGGTTATTTGCCCCGATACGTGGCTCGTTTATACCCCATTTCTTCTCTTGATCTTCCAGGATATAGCCCAAATACAATTCCAGCTGCTCTGGTTCCATGTGCTTGCCACCGCTCATGTCAAAATGGAGGACAGGGTATTCCGTCCAATCTTTTTCTAGCTTTTCGATGGCAAGCCCCTTAAAGAGTTCCTTCTTTCCCTCGAAATAACTCTCAAAAGTCGAAACCAAAAGAGATTTGCCGAAACGACGTGGACGACTCAAGAAGAAATACTTTCCACTCGTATGAGTCATACGATAGATGTACTCCGTCTTATCTACATAGAGAAAGTCCTCCTCTCGAATCTCAGAGAAGGTCTGCATGCCTATTGGATATAACTTCGTTGCCATATTATCAACTATTTACTATTAACGTTGGCAAAGATAAGCAAAAATCCCGAAACCGCCAAGCGATTTCGGGATTTATTATGTATTCAACTGTGTACCCAATACCTTGAAGGGGATTTGATCACTCTATCAACGTCTATCAAAGAGTTTATATGATGTAACACATCACCGCATTTTGTTACTGTTTATCATTCAGGAAATAAATCGGTGAACGGGGAGTACCATCTTTTACCAACAAACCCTTGGCTATAAAGTGGTCTATCCATTTTTGTGCCATGTGGCGAGACAGTCCAAACTTCATTCGCATGAGACTGATGGTGA
>ERZ1026852.1087-NODE-1087-length-15190-cov-6.013743_pt1 | contig 15190 bp, 17 predicted proteins | sample MGYA00380156_ERZ1026852 | MGnify/ENA primary metagenome ERZ1026852 (study PRJEB33269, sample SAMEA4719792) | human gut metagenome | biome: human-associated habitat; feature: organic feature; material: feces | place: Cameroon | collected 2013-10 ...
GCAGTTAGTGCTCCTGTAATAGGAATCGTACTTGCGATTTTAGCAGCTATAGCCAACTCAAAAAATATATCAGAAACGCATCGAACCGATTTCAACAGATTTTCTAAACCGCCCTGTCCGAGTGCATCATTTAAAGCATTAAAAAACGATGCTATAAACTGCACTAAAGAATTTGTAATTTCGGGCATTCTACCTGTCAAGGAATCTAGCAGACCCACAATCACGTCAACAAGAAGATTTACAAGTTGCGGAATATAAGTTTTAAGAAGAGTAAGGCCTTCGACTAATAATTTAAAGAATGTATCAGCGATTTTAGGAGCAGCAACTATAACAGTGTCACAAACCGCAACAATAACAGCTACAATAGCTTCTCCAATTGCTCCTGCACCATCAGCTATCGCAGTGCATGCGGCAACAATAATAGAGCCCAGTCCTTCAACTATAGTCTTTATGGTCTCTACTATAGAGGAAGCTACAGTTAGTATGCTTACACCCAGACTTCCAATAGCAATTGAAACCGCTAAAATTCCAGCTCCTGCTAATGCACAACCAATACCAAATACTAGTATTGCACCGCTCAGAGCATACATTGCCGGAGTGATTGTGGTAAAAACTGCTGCTGCAACTCCAAATACAACGAATACGCCTGCTAAAGAAATAAGTCCTTTGGCAATACTGCTCCAGGACATTCCGCCGAGAATTTTCAATATTGGCGTAAGAACTGCAAAAGCAGCAGCCGCAACTAGTAAAGCAGCGGAACCTCCAAGAGTTCCATTCATAGCATTTAATCCGGCAGCGAGTATAAGTATTGATCCACCGAGTGAAATAAGTCCTTTGGCAATTTCAGACCAAGACATTCCGCCCATTTTGCTAAGAGATTTAGCAAGAATTGATATTGCCGCTGCAGCGATTATAAGACCTGCAGATTTACCGATCATATTTTTCGGCATCAAATTCATAGCTCCAGCAACGGCCAAAAGAGATACTGCTATAGCAGTAAGTCCCTTTGCAATACCAGTCCAAGAAAGCTTACTCATATCAGTCATGACACCAGCCAATATTTTCATAGCTGAGGCTAGTATCACCATAGCAATGCCAGTCGATATTACTTTTTTCGCATTTCCGGTCAACTTTGTGAACACGGACAGCTCAAGCAGAAGTGTTCCAATTGCAGCTAGTCCCTTTGCAATATCGCCCCATTTCATTGCCCCGAAATCTTTACAAGCAGATGCAAGAACCTTGATTGCCGCTGACAATATAACAACGCCAAGAGCTGTTGAAATAGCTTTTTTTTCAAACTTTGCTGTATTTAGGAATATGGAGATTTCGGCCATGAGAACGCCAACTCCAGCAATACCTTTAGCAAGTTCTTCCCAACTAAGTTCTGATAACTTTTTACAGACCGAAGCTAATATAGCAATTGCCCCGGCCATAATAACCATTTGAAAAGCACCTTTGGTTACTTTCTTTCCGTCAGTCGACATGACTTTAGATGCTGCTACCAATATAGCGGTTAAAGCAAATACACCAGAAACACCGACCGCCAATTGCTCCCAATTCAAATCAGAAAGTTTCTTTAATGCACCTGCCATGATTAGAACAGCTGTTGCCATGCCAATCATAAGTAACGAAGCTTTAGACGCTCCTTTAAAGTTACCGTCGATTTTATCAAATATAGCAATTGCCCCAACAAGATCAACAAACAACGCCGTTATTGCTCCAAGCGAAGCAGCCAATTTATTAGGATCGATAGTTGCTATAATAACCAGAGACACCGCAAGGATACCGATAGCTGCAGCAAGTTTAAGAAGCACATTTGCTTTCAAATTTTGCTGCCAAGCGGTTAGTGAATCTTTTACTGAATCTAAGACTTCCTTAATCCGATCAACAAGTTTGATAGAACCATCGAAAGACTCTGTAATTCCGCTAATCCATTTCTTAACTTTCAGTAAAATAGCGAAAATAGCTCCACCATTAAGCGCATCAAAAACAGATTTAATGTCGCCGCTTCTAAATACACCAGCAATAGCTTTGCCTATATTTTTAGCAACTTCTATAATTTTACCGGCAACAAGTTTTAATGCATTCCAAATACCATTAATAACACCAAGGAATCCCTCAAAACCAGGGGAAGCAAATTTTTCTCTAACGGCGGAAGCGAATTCCTTAATTTTGTCGATTGCTTTCTGAATAAATCCGGTTATAGCATTAATAGCTTTCCCAAAAATGTTGCTTTCTTTTATAGAATCTCGTACGCCGCTTAACCAGTCACCAATAGAACCGGTAATTCCTAAAATTCCTCCACTAAGGCCTGTTAAATTTCCGATTAATTTAGCAACGCCGCCAACAACTTTCTTGATTATAGTCACGCCTATATCAAGAACTGCAAATATTCCTTTGAATGTGGACTTGAGTTTGGGAGCGTTCTTCTCTGTTAACTCTTTGAATTTTACTGTGAGATCTTTGATTCTCTCGGTAACTTTAATCAACTGCTCAGATGTTGTACGAGGGAATATTTCTCTAAACGCCTCTTTAATAGGCTTAATAATATTCACAAGGCCTTCAAAAGTATTCTTGAGAGCCTCGATTGCCATTGTACGACCTCCGCCATCAGACCAGCCCTGCAGCATATTATTTCGAGCCTCTGCTGACTTGTTGATCATCTCACTCAAGGTATCAGATACACTTGTCCAGAGTTCTCTTGCTTCTTCGAAGTCACCGATTATTAATCGCCATGACGTCGTCCATCCAGAACCAAGGGCTTCTTTCAGAGTATCGATTAACTGCGTAAATGTTTTAACTTTGGTTGCTGCTTCGCCAGCAGTTTTGGCCATATCAGCCATCTGCTTTGCTTCCTCTTGCGAATAACCTTGATCTACAAACTTTTTTACAGCGGCTTCGTACTCTTCTTGAGTATCTGCTGCCGTTGCAAACTGATCAAGTGTTTGCGTTAATACTTCAGTGGTAAGCCACCCAGTTTGCAAAGACTCTCTGAACGAACCTTTTGCTTTAATAGCCGCTTTTGCTCCTGTACCTAGATGCTCTGCGGTACGTACAAGTGCATCCTGGAATACCTGACCGCCCATACCAGCATTAACAACAGAGTTCCAGTCCATAAGTTTAACTGTACCGGATGCAATAGCCTGGGATAACTGGTACATTGCGGTAGAAGCTTGCTGAGAAGTTGATCCGGACACTGCAGCGAGGTTCGCTATACCCTTAATTGAACTAACAGAGGTGTCAAGTTTAACGCCAGCTGCCGTAAAAGTACCAATGTTACGGGTCATCTCAGTAAAGTTATAAATTGTCTTATCGGCATAAGTATTAAGCTCGTCTAAAGCTTTGTTTACCGTATCAACATTAGTACCTTCTTTTTGAGTGTTGGCTAGGATTGTCTGAACGGCATTCATCTGAGTTTCATATTCTTGAAAGCCGTCTTTAATCGGGTCAACAGTAAGAGCAGAAACAAATCTTTTCCCTGTGTTTACCGCTGAGTTTGTAATATTGGCAAGGGCGGTTACAGCCATAACTTCTAAAGCGGAAAATCTACTACGAACAGTATCCACGGAGCTATTAAGCCCGGACATGTTTACATTATTAGCCGCAGTATTTATGCTTTCCAAACCTTTTGAAGCGCCTGTAAGATTTAAACTTTGTTTAAGTTTTTCGAGCGTCGACATACTTGTTGAGACATTTTGTTCAAACTGTTTGTTATCGAATTGCATCGAAACAACTTTTTCATCGATAGTCCTACTCATGACTTAGTAACCTCCCTCCATGCCTCATCTAGAATTCTGTCAAAAATAGGCTGGATAGCAGGATTGATATAATCGCGTCCTTCTACCCAGCCTCCGTTACGAGTTCCGTGGCCGTACTGTAAAATAATAGCAATTGGAACTCCATTTTGAATATTTGAGTTGTAAAATGAAATTTCTGCTGTTCCGTTCTTATTTGTTATTTTGTAATACCATGAATTTGCTGTAAGTCCGGAGTCAACAGGTGTTGCAGACGAAAGGGCTGCCACGCCTTCTCTACCAAATCTATCTAGATCTCCAAGACGTACAGCTTCTTTAGCTTTTTCTAAAAAACGTGTTAACTTAGAAAAATCACCTTTTTGTCTGAAACTTATTCGCATATCACACGCTCTCTAATCCTGCTCTCCAAGTCTTATTCCCGACAATCCCATCCCATTCAGACGAGCTATTCGGAAACGCTTTCTTTTGGAATTCGATTGTCGCCTTTCTGGTCTTATCGCCAAACACTCCATCGACAGAAACACCAAGAATTGCCTGCCACACTTTAACGGCCTTTCCAGTAGATCCTTTTTTAATCTGAGTCATTTTCGTATCACTCGCTTTCTTATCTTCTTTCGTTGCGGAGGTTGTCTTATCCACGTCCGAGATGAAATTCGGAATACCCCATAGATCCCAGCCGTTACCTGCTAGCGGTTTTCGTTGATAATTCAATGCGCTTGATGCCATTTCTGAAACATACCCGTCGCCTGTATAACATCCGACATGAACAATCTTTTTGCTGCTGTTCTGCTTAAATACCAAGCACACTTTATTGCTAGGTATTGTAGAAATATTTCCTTTTTCGATACATTTAGAGTAGTATCCGGATGCAGTCGAATCATAACCGCTTACAGAAAAAAGAGAGCCGGAGCAATCGGCACCGATTTTCCCCTCACCCTCTTTTAGTTTGTCTTCATAATATTGCTTGTTATATCTAGAAGAACCGTAAGTTTTATAGAGTCGATCCATTAGGTCTTTCGTGATAATTTGACCGTTTGCACCCCATACATAAATAGCTCCATTGTCACCTAATCGCAAAAAATGCTGTTTTAGTTGTTCTTGTGTAACTGACATATCGAGCATCTCCCTCTTTGTTAGTCTTTCTTTAGAGATTTAAATTGACCAATAACTTTATCGTAACCTACCATTGCACACAGCCAGCTCATAAATACCAAAGCGACCATGCAGACAACGATTTGTGCGTTGAATGTAATTTCGGTCATGATCATATAGCCAACACCAATGGCAATAGACAATACAGTCGAAACAATACAAGCAAGAGCGTTTGCATAATATTTGGCATTACGCTCAGCAAGCATCTTCTTAATAGCTTCAGTAACAAGACCCGTAAGAGTGGATACGATCAACAAACCCATTAAAAATACTTCAAAACTAATCATTTTATCACCCTCTTGAATTAAGTTGTTTTCTTCTAGCAGCATTTAGTGCTGCATTACGACTCATAATTTCTCTTTTGCTTCTCTTTTTAGGAGGTTGATTTTTAATATTGCAGACCTTTATTAAGGTTAATAGACGATTTAAATGCCATTTTTGGCATTCGAATGGAATATTTAAAGCAATCATCCAGTAATAAATGAGTTCTGCTGTTACTGTTTCTTTGCTTCCTCTATTACCTTTATCCTCAAAAAACACAGTTGCAGTCATCGGAGCTTCAATATATTTATTCACTTGATATATATTGTCTCTAGTCAAATATTTATAAGTTTCCGAATCTACGTTTTGAGTAATAGTCATGCATTTTATGTAATCGATGGTTTCTTCATAAGTTTTTTCATTTTTAGACAAAAAAGCCTTACACCATTTCGATTCCCATTTTGAAAGAGAGACAAGGGAATGCTCCAATTGCAATGTCTGCTCTTTCCTAGAGATAAACTCTTGCTTTTGTTCATCCCACAATTCAATTGCGGGTATTGTTATTTGGAGCATTACCGCTACCTCCCATATTCAATTAATTAACCGGTGCAATAGAAGGAGCTGCCTTAGGAGCATCCACAGAAGGAATAATGCCGTTTACAAACTCCGCAGCAGCATCTGCATTTGTTGCGAGCTCCATGAAAAGCTGAGAATATGCTTCAGTCTGCGAAAATGCGGTAGCAGCTTCTTCAGATTTGATAAATCTCTTACCATCAAGGGACTTCTCGCCATAAGCTTTAAGAACAAGATCTTTAAAAATCTTGATGATAGAAGGAGCATCCTGGGCAGCAACAACTCTCTGAATAGTTTCAGCAAGCCCACCAGCAGTGCTCATCTCCATCTCCATGACTTCAGCCTTGGAGAGATTGAAATAAAAATCCTCGGTTCGGTTAGAACCGTTATAGTCAACATAAGTAATAGTCTTTTTCAGCATAGTAGTTATCTCCTTTCAAATATAAAAGAGGGAGCCGTTTAGTAATTACGACTCCCATAAAAATATGATTTTAATTAGCCTTCGGTCGACATAATCGTCTTGATTTCATCAGGCAACGGCAACCGAGCTTCAGTCGCGGAATAATAGGTGCTAGCAGACCAAGAAGGAGCCGATTCGCCAGTTACGGCTACGTAATCATTGCCGGACTTAGTATAGTACGACTTATAATTGGTAGACCAGTCATCGGGCTGCTCGCTCAAAGCCGTATAACCATCACCATACAAAATCTTCTCCAATGCGGCAAGCTTAGCAGCCGTAGTCTTGGTCGAATCGATGGTGATCGATGCCGTAGGCTTAAACCCGGAAACATTAACCGGGGTCGTGGTTACTTCCCAAGAGAACGTGACCGCGTCAGGGCTATCGTTGATCGTGGAGTAACCCTTTTCGGACGGGGAAGCCAGTGCACCATAAATAAGATGGAGCTTATAGCCGTAATCATTGTTATCAACATCGTTACCAAGAGTCGTTCTATAGCACAGACCGAAAGTCTTACGCTTCTGCTGACCAATATATACACCATCAGCAAGAGCGGCCGAACCATCGCATTCAGCGAATTCATCCGGATACGTATAAGCCTCAATCGTAGCACCAAATTCCTCGGTCGAAAGCAAGCTCAGATACTTAATATCGTCTGCATAAAGCGCCGTTGCTTCTGCCCCCGAAGGAGATTCGGTTACAGCAGTCAGACCATTCCACGCAACACCCTTAGAATAGTTCCCCGCAGCGTCCAGCGGATAAAGTACGCCCTGCTTTACACCAGTTTCGTACAAACGCTCACCAGTCTGATCCCAAACAAGTTTAGACATGTGTTGTCCTCCTATTAATAATATAAAGTAAATACATAGTGATTGAGATTGTCCGATGTATAATATCTATCAAATCTGCAATACTTAAATTGCAGTAATTTATCGGGATATTCGCTATCTGGATTTGGATCAATCACAATTAGTTCATAAGCTTTCATATACTTATAAACAGTATCGTCTGCATGATTACTCAAAACATCAGATAAAGAGTATCTAATTGCAGGATATTTCATTTGAACTGACGCAGGGGGTTGAAAATACACATTTCTAGATCCGAGCAAATTTTCAAGCTCTGTTTGTAGTTTAAGCCTACTAGCCATTGTATAAACCCCCTAAAGTCAGTATCAGTCTAGGGTACGAAACTTCAACATTGCTAATCTTCCATTTCGCACCCATGAACTCGGCATAACGCATCGAATAGAAATTATTAATAGCATATGGATCGGCAACAATACTCAGCTCATTAGAAATATTCAGATCATCATTCACTTTATCGGCTGTCTGAAGCCTACGAATATTGCGAATCAAATCTCCATAGTATTCACGTAAAATGATTTGTTCTTTCCATACACCAGGTGCTGTTTCTATTGTTTCAGCAGCATAGCCGATTTTTCCGAACCACTTTGCCATTTTGAATTTTCTCCTCGATTAATTTTAGTCAGCTACAGAAACCAAGGTACCAGTAGCTGCAGTGCCGGTAGTAGAACCTTCCTTAGCATACGTCACCGTACCGATCTTGCTGGCTACAGTAAAAGATACCGGAATGAAGTAATCATCGCCGATCTTAATAATCGCACGCTTTAAAAATGCATCCTGAAGCTCGCTAGTCTTAAACTGCTTTGTACCAGCGGAGTCGACATATGCTTTCGTTTCGCCGGATGTACCGTAGATCATAATTGCAGCAACATTCTTATCCTTTGCCTGATCAAAAAGTCTATCCATAATAAGTTACCTCCTAAAATTATTTAATTAGCTAAATGCTTAAATATCAGCCATTAGCCTTCTTTACTTCAAGTGCAATAGCCGAATACGGCTTGATCAATGCACCAGAGCAACGAGTTTCAATCAGATACTTCTGCTGATTGTAGTCGATGTCGAAGTCATCGAACATGTTGATGGCTCCACCCTTATCTGCACCAACATTATAGTCGCTAAGATTCACGATCAAAGCCTTCAATTCGAGCGTATCAGAACCGGAAGTTCTGGTAAGACCTTCCATAACAGGAACCGTGACGATCCGACTTACTCTCATCGCCGTTGCAACTTCTTCAGCGTTCTTATACAGACGATGCTTATTCGTATCCTTCAAAAGCAAGCACTCCGTAAGCATTTCTTCAGTCATAAACGCCGTCGGCGAACCAGAACCCTTATAGTCCTTCATAGCACGAACCGACTGATCGATAAACTCTTCCGCAAGGGTGCCGCCAGTCGGAACCGTTACAAGACTCTTAATCGTATACAGCGCCTCATCGGTCCAGATCGGACGAATATTCTGCTCATTAATCTTGTCATCGGAAGACGCCAAACGACCATCGCCAACAAGAATTGCACGGGCAATTTCCTCATCCAGCATCATGCGCATCTCAGACTTAAGCCATGCGATAACATCGAAATCCGTGATATCGACAACATCATCACGATCCATCTTCTGCTTCTTATAGATCGTCGTCGGAGTCGTAGTACGCTTAAGCAGAGAGAACACTTCTTCCTTCTTAAGATTACCCTTGATGTAACCCTTCGCCCGAGCCTCATCAGCCGTAATATCGGCAAACATAGACTTAATGCGAGAGAACGGCGTATGGTGTACAGCGCCCATAACTGTCGATACCCAGCCCGTTTCACGCTTAATAAAATCAGGCGGCGTGTTCAGCGACTTAGCTTCCGGGAACAAATAATCGATATTCTCAATACCATAATCTCCTGCATGCGCAAGGAAGCTTTCCTTCATACTACCAAAACGCTTTGCATCGCCGATGATAGTCTCCATAGCAGCATGGCTAAGCGTGTTTTCCTGCGTTTCGTCCTGATCAAATACATTGTGCTTCATTTCTTCATCGTCTCCTTCTTCATCATTAACAATTCCGTTATCTTCCAAAGTCTTACCAATAATAGCGTATACTACGTCCTTTTGTTCTTCGGTAAGAGTATTGAATACATCTGCTACCGTTTTTTCCTTGTTGTCAGCCATAGATTCCTTGTTCTCCTTTTTAGATTTTTCTTCTTTTTCGGAAGTCTCTTCAGCATGGTACAACGAGATATTTTCACCGGTATAAATAATAGCTTCTTCATCAGATTCCTCGCCATGTATAATGACAGAATCGATATAGGCTCCCGGATTAGCGCCAGCCACAACGAGACTTACCTCTCGAATATTACCATGTAGAACATTAGACATATTTTGTTTCAATTGGTTAGCATAGATTGACAAAGCATCAATATCACCATGCTGAACCAAAAGTTTTGCAGTTTGACCAGATTCAGTTTCATTGAAAGTGCAGTATGCATACACACCTTCATCCCGATTTTCAAGCAGAGCATGCCCGAGAACTTCATTAGGATTATTATGCTGATGGTTCCAAACCAGTGGAACTTTCTGACCATCATTATTCTTAAATGCATCCTTCATGATAGTTCTTCCATCAGAGCATTTAAGATTAACTCTGGTTGCCCAGCCACTAAAATCAAACTTTTCCATTTTGAATTATCTCCTCCTTCTCAATATATTTATTACTCTTGTTAAGATTCTTCTTGGTATTCCTCTTCATATCCCTCAGGAGAAATTTCCTCATAACCTTCTTGAGGATATACGCCTTGCTCTGACTGCGAAATATTGCTATTTCTAAGCTCATCTGCTCTGGGATCGTCCGACGGCTTCATACCAATCACTTGTCGAATTTCATTAGATGTCATAATTTCATTTCTAGTAAACTTATCCGCAATTTCTGCTATATTGTTTATAGGAACTAGTTTAAATGGATCTCTAAAGAATGAAATAGATTGAAGCTGTGTCCTAGCCGTTTTGGTTAGAAATTTTCGTTTCATTTCATCAACGATTGCAGATACTATGGGCTCAATAGTACGATTATTGTAATTAAGCATGGTCTTTTCGTCTGCTGTCCCATCCAATATAGCCTGAGTAATACCTAACTGGCTGTATAGCATACTCGTTAGGTATTCAATCTGCTTCATTAGATTGTTTTCAACAGGTCGATTTAATTGAGTAATGCGCTCCGTACCATCAGTGTAAGCGATTCCATATTTAGACCCAGCTAATTGCATTTCTATATCTTTACGCCTTTGTTCTGCTTGTTGACGTCGTGCGTCGGTTTTAATTATGTATGGTAACTGAATTATTAAATCCAATTTTCCAGCTCCACTTTGCTCATCTATACCGTCCAAAAGAACTAATTTTCTGATAAGTCTTTGCATAGTGGAGTTAGGCTCATTTATAACTGCATACAACGGATTTTCAATTATCGCTACTGTACTTTTAGGTAAAATGATATCTTCTTTTTTACCGGTTTTGTCGTTGTAAACTCTGACTTTAACCTGTGACGGATACCACTCTAAAATTTTAGCGGTTCGCATTGACAGAATATCATATGATCCAGTCACTACAGGATTTATTGTTGTATCAATGGGAACAATACATACGCATCCTTCGTCTAGCATAGACATAACGATATCTTGTATAAATGCTCTACCTGTTTGGTCAACATTTGCTTCGAGATTGAGGCAGTTATTAAGATTTGAATTTATCTCTGAAATAAATCGACCATTTTCATCAAGTCGGCAATGCTTAATGGATACTCCAGAGGCGTCTAAAGCGATTCTATTATATACAGAGGTTACTATAGATCGTTCATTGCCTCTGCTAAATCTCGGTCTATCTGGTCGATAGTAATAAGAAGGTTCGTTATTGCGATACGACGTGGTCGGATCTCTATTCATAAAAGCATTCCAACCATGTTGGAGTCTATCAAAAAATCCCATTTTGAATTTTCACTCCTTTTTTATCAATAGTCCTTAAAATTAAGATAACCAGATACTGCGGATGCCCCGATACTCACTACGGCGGCGGTCACAAAAGACGCAACGGCCCTATTCTGAACTTTTTTAGCAACTTTATCAGCGTATTTTTTACCTTTCTCAACTTTTATTTTGTTATAAATAGCAGTTGATCGACCGCCACTCTTTTGGTCGGCATAACTCCCAGCTAACCCAGATTTCTGCATAGCTTTTCTATAGGTATTAAATTCCGCTTTTTTAGAATTTTTAGACTTTGCAGCATTATACTTTGCTTTTGCCGATACTTCATTAGAAATTGCTTTATTATAAGATTTCTGTGCTTTCTGATATCTTGCAATACCTTTAATACCGAATGCCGTATTAGCACTTTTACGTTGCTCTTTTAAAGTTTGCTTACGATTTGCTTTTGCGTCTTCGTAATTTTTCCTAGCTTTTCCTAACGAATTCAATTGCCCATTAGAGGTCTGATATTTTTTTCTCTTACCCCACCTCATTCCAGGAACACCATAGTGATAAAGTTCATCATTGTTAGGTGTATAATTATATTCCCACATGTTATTCCCTCCCTTATTATTCAAAGGCTTCTTTATTATTCAAAGACTTCTTTATTAAGCTTCCAAGCTATATATGCATCCATCATAGCGGCTACAGCATCGATCTTTTCATCGTGTCTCTTCTTTAAAAGCTTTCTATTTCCATTAGTATCTTCAAGAGTAATGCAGTTACCCATAGCAAATGACATAAGGTCTTCATCAAACACTAACATTCGCTCTTCAGATAATTTCTTAAGTTCACCTAAAGGAACTGACTCGGTCTTAGCTCCTTGTATTACTTTTTCAATTCCGAACGGACCATTTTCTTGTTCCCATCGTTCTACAAATTCCCTAGCATTATATGGGTCATATCCAAAGCATCTAACATCATATCCTCTTTCAACAATATGATTATCAAGATCTTCATAAACTTCCATCATGTCTAGAGTTGTGCCATCAAGAACAATTAAGCTTCCTTCTTTCATGAATTGTTCATATTTAACTCGCATAGCCGGTTGAAGTTTCATCAATGTTAAAGAAGAAATATAATTTCGAGTCTTAACACCAAAACATCCATTTGCTAAAGGAAATAAAAACGTGAACGAACAGAAGTCATCGCCACGGGAAAGGTCTCCACCAAGAGCACAAGGCATTTGCCAGAAATCTCTTTTTCTGTGAGGTATGGTTTCCTCATAAGTAAAGTAGTATGTATAGCCTTCCATAGGGATTCCAAATCTTTTTGCAAGTGTATCGTTTCTTGTAGCCGGAGCTTTTTCTGCTCTCTCTACTTCTAGCTGATACGTTTCATAGCTCACAGTTTTGCCGAGATTGGGATTTGCTTTTAGCCACATACCGGGATTAGCAACTTCATCTACGGAATCCAGTTTGTACCACCATATAGATGTATGTACATCGTTATACTCGCCTTTAAGTATATCCATTAATTCCATTTTGATTGTATCGCCACTTCCGTTACGGACAGTACCTTCTGAACTAATAGCTAGAATTAAAAACTCTTCATTCTTAGAAGCACCTTGAGCTGCGGCGCCTACAACATCTTCTCTTACATCTCCAGAAAGCCATTCGTCAATCGAGACGATCTTGTCTCGCCGTCCCTGGTATTTGTCGATACTCATAGGAACGATTTCAAGCAAAGAATTTGTTAAAAAATTCTGAATACCTTTTTTAGTGCTAGCCAATTGCTGCCTATTTGCTTTCGAACCAGTGGTGTTCTGTAAAGAACCTTCCGTAAGAAATTTAAACAGAGGTCCTCTAGCTCTAGCTATAGCAGTACGGATAGGAGACAAAACCTCATCAGCTTGTCTAACAGTAGGACCGGTTGCTGACTGCTGCGTTGTGGACGTATCGACATTAAGAAAGTATGCCTGTATACAAGATGCATACATCGATTTTGCCGCTCCTCGGCCAACTATTAAGTATTGCTTATTAACTAATCGTTTCTTTATTCGTTTACGAACATAACGTCCACCGTGTCCATCTGGAGATGGCTCGTATACGCTTCGTTCTACAAAGTAATACCACCCAAAAATTTGTTCGGCCCATAATTTAAACGAATCTAATAGATAAAGATCTTCCCCATCAGTTAAAGTCAGTTCTTTCTCGCAAAAATTAATAAAACCCTGGATTGCTTGGTCATCATACCAAATTCCAGGGTTTGCTATCAGTGCATCTATTCGATTCATTTCCATAGAGATGGTCTCGCATACAGGTATCTCTCCTCGTATTACTGCGTCTCGAAACATACCATAATATTTTGGAGTGGCTGTATTTGACAATGCCATTTACAGATCCTCCTTAGAGCCCTTTAGATAACCCTTTTTTAAGATCACTTACAACATAATCTCCGATTTTATCTAGGACGGCAGAACCGATTCGTTTATAAGTTTTATACGCTGCCTCAGCAGCAGCTATTGTTCCAGCAGTGCTAATAAAAGCTTGCACCAACTGCTTTCCTCGATTTTTCTTTTTAGTAAAAGACTGATACTGTCGCTCCATCTGCAAGCGATTATTTCTATTTCGAAGTTCGGCATCACTCATACTTTTAACACTTTTCGAATCATGCGCTTTTCGATAATCGTCATGAACATTTTTAGAGCGTCGACTTCGTCCCTCTGGAGTCAAAGACCCATCTTTATTTTGGTATCTACGGATTCCCCATTTCTGGCCCTTAATTCCCCAGTGAATTAATTCATTATAATCCATTTTGATTTTTCTCCTCTCAATTAGATTGTGCTTTATCGGCGGCTACATTCAAACGCCATTCAAGCTCACTAATCATTCGATTTGTAGATTCCATAACTGCGGAACTGAGAGGCGGATCAAATAACAGCTTAACTTTCAAATACATATACGATTTGACGGCTTTGATACTTGACCCTTCCGGTATAAAATCATTCCAAACAGCATACTTATCATCAATGCTAAAACCGTCAGAAGGACCGACCCCCATCTGCGTTAAAATTGTAAACACCGAATTTATGTGCATGATAAGATCTGTGTCGAAATGCTCATACTCCTCTGAAATTCCTAATAGTTTTTTAATTGATGTAAGTATACTATTCATATGGGTATGCTTTATCCTTTCATCTGAATATACTGTTTCATACAAAAACCTTCGAAGCCAGAAGAAGTACAAATTTTATAAAACGTATCTGTAGATTCGTTTTCGTTAATCAGAACTTCGGTACCTTGATTAATTTCATACAAAATTTCAGCATCAATAGAAGGAGCTTCACGAACATTTAATCTAGCGCAGTTATATACCACACCGCAATTATCTTCAGACTTTAATACTTCTGGTTCTTTTACTGCGTTCTTTAAACGCTGTTTTTTAGACATTTGAATCCTCCCTATTTTGCCGCCATGGGCATGTATCGTTTTTTGTTCGCTCAATTGGAACTTTTGGTAATTGGTTCTCGTCGCCATAGTGAACTGCATTATGAGTTCTATGAGAAGTGCAAATCAAAAACTCAGGATCGAATACGGTATCCCTTTCTTCAAGGATATCTTCTACAGAGATTGGGTTCATATGATGAATGATAATTTTTCCGAATATCGTATACCCCTCAATCGCCAAGTCACATCCATTATCTCTAAGAATGACTTTATCTCTCACTGATTTCCATCTCTGAGACCTCTGATAAAGATGTTGATTTAAGTATCTATCAAATCCGAAAGTGTCTCTTCCTACTGCTCCGTTGAGTTGTAGATATTTGAATCGTTCTTCAAAAGTCGGTAAGGTAATTAGTTCTGAATATGTTCTAATTATTGTATTCATCTGAGTCACCGTTGCCACTATAGTTTCGCATAGCAGTAATTGCTTCTGCATAAAGTTCTTCGATTCTTTGAGCTGATTTAAGATTCTCGGTTTTAGCTGAAATTAATTCTTTCTGCTTTTCAAGAATCTCTTTCTCGATCCTAGCCTTTGTAGAAGCTAGTTTTAGAAAATGTGTAGTTTCTTGAGAGGAGGCTGTACCATCTATCAATCGCTGCTCCACCAAATCAATAGCCAAAGATATAAGCTGATTCTCTCTCGCTTCTGGAGATAAGGCGGGTCTTATTCTTTTAGAACTATTAGAA
>ERZ1026852.1088-NODE-1088-length-15173-cov-70.387353_pt1 | contig 15173 bp, 7 predicted proteins | sample MGYA00380156_ERZ1026852 | MGnify/ENA primary metagenome ERZ1026852 (study PRJEB33269, sample SAMEA4719792) | human gut metagenome | biome: human-associated habitat; feature: organic feature; material: feces | place: Cameroon | collected 2013-10 ...
TAGGCTGAATCAGCGTAGGGTTAGAGTCGTTGTCATCCGAACATGATGCGAATAAGCTGATGATGCCGACAAGCAGAGCACCAATTATATATTTATTCTTCATATTGCGTTTTCTTTAATAATTCTTTTATATTTAGTTTTGAACCTCGTTGTATCCATCAATCTGTGTCAAGTTCTTGTTAGAAAGAACCTCTGAAGATGGGAGAGGATATACATTATAGGTCTTGGTGAAGGTTGTACCATTAGTACTACCACCCTTAAGTTCCCAATTGTATGTAGCCTGACTGCCACCAAACTGGTTGAAACGGATCAAATCGGTACGGCGGAGACCTTCGCAATACAACTCACGGGCACGCTCATCGAGCACATCGCTAAGAGTGTAAGAAGCACGTACGGCTGCGTGGGCACGATTGCGGAGAGCGTCGATATAACCCTTAGCCTTAGCCGAACCCTCGCCATTGATGTGCATCTCTGCCTCTGCTGCATTGAGGTAAGCCTCAGCTACACGGAAGAGGAAGAAGTCTATATCTACGTTATAGCTGTCGTGAGGAGTACCACCATTAGAATAGTTGTTATTCCATTTTGGTGTTGCAATACCCTTGACGAACTTATCGTTAGCACCAATCTCCAAAGTACGATCGCCGTCACTGTTGCCCTTACCCCAAAGGATAGCACGGTCGTCAACGTTCATAGCACGGATTTCTTTTGCCGACTTGTTCACTACTACAGAAGGATCGGTGAAGAACTTCTCTACGAATTGTGGACGAACACGCATACCTGACCATGTGTTGGCAGTAGTGGCAGCATCCTTACCTGTAACAGTCTGCATCGTAGCATCCCAAAGAGCTGCTACATAGAACATAGAACCACCCCATCCCTGAGTCTTTTCTCCATCTTGCATCAATGGGAGAAGAGCCTCGCAGCTTGCACCATTTGAACCATTGTCGCCCATGAAGAGCAGGTCGTATGGCTTGTAGCCATTAGCCTTTGCCTCATTAGACATCTTGCTGTCATCGAAGAGCTTATAGTCTGAATTGATAACCTTCTCGGCATATTCGAGAGCCTTATCCCAATATTGATTGTTCTGACCATCGTTATTGAGGTATGTACCAGCATTGAGGTACAGACGGCTTAAGAGCAACCAGCATGTGCCTTTGTCAATGCGACCATAGTCTGGGTCGCTGTCAGTCTCAGGCTTTGCTGCCAGCAAGTCTGGCTCTGCTGCAAGCAATTCGTCCTTTACCCAGTTGAACAGGAATTCACGGCCCATCTGAAGAAGCTCTGCGCGAGTGTAGCTCTTGCCTTCCTCAAAATTAGAGTTGTAAGAGTGAGCCTGACGCGGTGTCTCTGCAGAAATCTTGTCAATGAATGTCGGGTCTCCGAAGAAGTCGAGCATCAAGAAATAGCTGTAGGCACGAAGTACACGTACCTCTGCATACTTAGTTTTATCCTCTTTGGCTGCGTCGAGGCTCAAGAAATGATTCTCGTAAGAGATGTTCGACATCAGACGATAGTAGAGGTTCTTCAGAGTAGCATTACCCGGATCTAACTTATTGTAGGCAACATCTGCGATACCGCCATCCGACCACCAGCAGACAGCTTCGTCGGTAGGTACCTCGTTGAAGTTGAACAGGTTGCGTAGAAGGGTTGACTTACCATCGTCGTCGATAGTGAAATCGGCATTACCGTCATTACCCTCCATGATAAGACCAGCATAGCACTTGCTGTATAAGCCCATAATATTAGGATTGGCATCAACAGTAGGGTCAATGTTTCCCTTGTTCAAGTCATCCATGCAAGAGCTCAAGCTTGCTGAAAGCAGAAGAGCTGCTGCTGGGGCAATTATTTTGAATTTATTGAGTTTCATATCGAAATCTATTTTAAAATGTTAGAAGTTAAGGTTCAGACCGAGCAGGAATGTGCGGCAACGAGGATAGATGTTGTCGTCCTTACCTGATGTTACTTCAGGGTCGATACCTTTATACTTGGTGATAGTAAATACGTTAGAGCATGAGGCGTAGATACGGCCAGAGATGCCCTTGTAGTTGCCACCCTTCAGCAGATTGTTGAAGTTATAGCCCAGTGTGATGTTGTCGCACTTCAAGAAGCTACCATTCTGAACGAAGTAGTCAGTAAGAGGATAGTTGTATGAAGTCCAGCCCAAATTTACAATATCCTTTGTGCTGTTTTTGTAATATCCCTTAGCACTACAAATTTCTTTCGTATTTATTGCACCCTCAGCGTATCCATTGTAGAGATAGTTTCCGAAGCTTGCACGGAAATTACTGCCGAGATCCCAGTTCTTGTATGCAACCTTGAAGCTGAAACCGCCTGTCCAAGGAGCCACGATATTCTTATAGAAGTATCTGTCGTTCTCGTCAATTGTACCATCGCCATTACGATCTACGTAGCAACCCATGATTGGACGTCCGCTCTCATCGTAAACCTGCTGGTAAACCAAGAATGAGTTGGCTGGCTTTCCTACCTTATGATAGGTGATAGCCTGGTCCTGACCTACCTTCATTCCTGCCTCCATCAAATCACGACCGCCTGCAAGTTCGGTAATCTCGTTCTTGTTGTAAGCAGCGTTGACGCTCAATTCTACAAACCAGTCCTTGGTCTGGATAGGACGACCTGTGATAGCTACCTCAAAACCCTTGTTTTCCAATGTACCTGCATTCATCAAGAGCGCATTGTCAAAGTTCTGACCTGCAGCGATGGTTGTTGTGCTGAGCAAGTCGGTTGTCTTGCGGATATAACCATCAAGGTTGATGGTGAGTCTCTGGTCGAACATACCATAGTCGAGACCTACGTTCCATGTAGTAGTCGTCTCCCAAGTCAATTCGTCATTGTATGCCAATGGACGGTAGAGTGTTCCTGGGTTGTTGGCAATACCACCGATTGGATAGAGGAAGTGATTACTTGTACTCTTCTTATAGGTAGCGGTGTAGTACTCTTTACCTGTATCCTGCTGACCGGTCTTACCCCAACCAAGTCGGAGTTTCAAGTCGCTGATAGCATCAACATCTTTCAGGAATTTTTCGTCTTTGATACGCCATGCGAAGGCTGCTGATGGGAAGAAACCCCAACGGTGTCCGTCTGCAAAGCGGCTTGAACCATCATAACGGGCAGTGAATGTAAGGAGGTAACGATCCAACAGAGAATAGTTGGCACGTCCATACCAGCTCACGAGGTAAGTCTGTCCCTTCCAGTTGCTTGTGTCGTAAGACTTCACAGTTCCTGCAAGAGGTTCGCCCTTGTCGTTCTTACCTTCGTTGGTAGAAGGATACATAGACTTGCTCCACTGGTCTCCCCAATATTTCATGTGGCTATACTCATAACCAGCCATGATGTCGAAGTGGTTAGCCTTGTTGAAGTCCTTGGTGTACTGAGCATAGGCAGTAGCTACAACGTTATACTTCTTCTCCTTATTTTCGCTGTTGCCACCATAGTAGAATCCGTATGTAGATTGTGGATTGTTGGTGTTGTACTCTCCACCAGTGCTATATTCTCCAGCTATGTTGGCGTGAAGATGAAGGTCTTCGAAACCATGTATCTTATAGTCTGCCTCTACATTACCCAAGAGGATATGCGCACTCTTGTAGAAATCGTAGTTTTCAACTTTTTCTACAGGGTTTGTTGGAGCATCGTCGTTGCGGTTATATGGGAATGTAGGGTCGTATGAAGTAGTAGGTAATGCCCACTGCCAATAGCCACCCCAGTTCTTGAATGTTTCGTCACTGCTCTTTACTGGGCGGGTAGGATCCATGTTGATAGCTGCACCTACTGCATCCTGTCCACCTGGATTTGTTTTTGAGTAAGAATACTTACCGTTGACATTAATGTTAAGGTGCTTGTCGAACAATGATGGATTGATGTTGAAACCGGCAGTAACTCGCTTATAGTCAGAACCCTTCAGGATACCTTCCTGGCCAGTGTAACCAACGCTGACACGATAAGGCATAGACCAAGAATTCTTACTGATTCCACCTGTCAAGCTGACATTATGCTCATGGCTGACAGCTGCACGGTAAATCTCGTCCTGCCAGTCGGTATCGTATGTGCCGGCAGAATAATCTGGAGTTCCATCTGCGTTGAACTTCTTCCAGCCTAAACCTTTGTAGGCAGAAGAATCTTCACCATAATAGTTCTTGATGAAGTCTGTATATTCAGAAGCATTCATCACATCCATCTTCTTGGCAACAGTACTTACCGAAAGTGTACCATTGTAAGAAACCTGTGGCTTCTGACCGCTACGACCCTTCTTGGTTGTAATGATGATGACACCATTGGAACCGCGTGAACCGTAGATGGCAGTTGCTGAAGCATCCTTCAATACGGTAAAGCTCTCGATATCATTAGGGTTGACAAGAGACAGAGGGTTGTTAACACCCTTTGTATTATTGTTATCCATAGGCATACCATCGATAACAATCAATGGGTTGTTGCTCGCAGTAAGAGAAGCACCACCACGAATACGGATCTGTGCTCCATCACCAGGAGCACCCGTTGATGAGTTGACATTTACACCAGCAATTTTACCCTGGATCATATCCTGTGCAGAAGTAATGATACCATGGTTTTTCTCATCAGGCTTGATCGCAGTAACAGAACCTGTCAAGTCGTTCTTTTTTGCTACACCATAACCGATGACTACGACTTCGTTCAAAGACTTAGAGTCATCTTCCAAGGTAATGTTCATGTTACTAGATGCCTTCACAGTCTGTGGAGTCAATCCCAGATAAGTGAAAGTAATGTTAGTACCTGGAGCTGCATCGATAGAGAAGTTACCATCCATGTCAGTAATGCCGACAGCCTTACCGTTCACTGTAATGGTAGCACCCATGACAGGCTCACCGGAAGCATCCTTCACATGTCCCTTAATCGCATTACTTTGCGCAAAGGAACTCACCGTCAGGAGCAGACCACCTGCGAGGGTCAATGCTCTGAGAGGCAATTTAAATTTTACCTGCTTCATCATTTTGTCTGATTTTTAAGTTTATGTTTATATTTATTGTTTATTCTTTATGAATATTCTGCTTGTTTTGTGATGAATATCACGTTTTTAGTCTCTGGCCTTGTTTTATATATAAAAATAGGTCGAAGAGTTGCGCTGTTTATTCTTTCTGGGTGCAAAATTAAGGTCTTTTTCAATACGATGTACTATTTTTTAGTTAATTCCGTTATTTCTTATGTGCAATCGTTTGCATTCCTTTTGCTTGATTTAAATCAATGGAAATGATGCAACTTAACGGATATTTGTCTAATTTTGCAGCGTGAGGAAAGATATCATGAACGAAAATAATGTTATAACAATGAAAGATATAGCTCGCGACCTGGGGGTAAGTATCGCCACGGTGAGCAGAGCTTTGAAGGACAGCCCTAGAATCAGTGCTGCCCAGAAAGAACGTATACAGGCGTATGCGCGGGAACATAATTTCTATCCCAACGTTATCGGAGAGGCTTTGCGGCATAGTAAGGTGCAGCCGATGAAGATCATAGGGGTTATCATTCCTGAATTGGTACATTATTATTTTATGTCCGTTCTTTCGGGTATTGAGGAGGAGGCGAGAGCCAGAGGCTATCGTGTGATGGTGGCACAGAGCAGGGAAAGATATGACCGTGAGGTTGCCATCTGCGATGACTTCTATAAGAATAAGGTGTGCGGCATCATTGTTTCGCAGGCAAAGGACACCAAGCAGTATGCTCACTTCGAGAAGTTGATGAACAATGGCGTGCCGCTGGTCTTCTATGATAGAATATGTACGGGCGTCAACTGCTCCAGAGTGGTGGTGGATGACTACATGGGCGCCTTCACCGCAGTGACCCATCTCATTGATACGGGCTGTAAGAAGATTGCCTTCTATGGTTCGCCGATGAATATGGAGATTTCCAAGAACCGATATAATGGTTATCATGATGCCCTCGTGAAGCATGGATTGACGGAAAATCCAAATTGGGTGAAGGTTTGCGACAACCGTGCGCAGGCTGAGGCTATCACACCGGAAATCCTGGAGCAGGATGATGTTCCTGATGCTTTCTTTGCCATCAACGATGATACGGCAATCGGCATCCTCTATACCGCCAAGCGTATGGGATTCTGTGTGCCGGATGATATCAGCATCTGTGGCTTTACCAATGGTGACCGTGCCAAGGCGAGTGATCCGATGCTTACCACTGTGGAACAGAGAGGTGTGGCAGTAGGCGAGGAAGCGGCAAATATCCTTATCGGACAGGTGGAAGGCTCCATCCCTAAAGATGATGTAGAGAAAAGGGTTGTGAGAACCCGACTCGTGGTAAGAGGAACTACCCGATGACTTTGAACTTTGAGCTTTGAACATTGAACTTTATAAACAGCTCTAATAACCTAATGTCCTTTGTGAATTTCAATGTTCAAAATCAAAGTAAGAGTAATCATAAAGTTCAAAATTCAATGTTCAAAATTCAAAGTATAACAATATGACACAAAAACCTGATTTAAGTTTCTGGAAGCTCTGGAACTTGAGCTTCGGATTCTTCGGGGTACAGATTGCCTACGCCCTTCAGAGCGCCAACATCTCCCGAATCTTTGCAACGTTGGGTGCTGACCCACACAACTTGAGTTATTTCTGGATTCTCCCTCCATTGATGGGAATCCTGGTACAGCCTATCGTAGGAACACTGAGCGATAAGACCTGGTGCCGATTCGGCCGCCGCATCCCTTATCTCTTCGTGGGTGCCACCATTGCCGTCCTCGTGATGTGCCTGCTGCCGAATGCCGGTTCGCTGGGCTTGACCGTGAGTGGAGCGATGCTCTTCGGACTGATAGCCCTGATGTTCCTGGATACGAGCATCAATATGGCGATGCAGCCATTCAAGATGCTGGTGGGCGACATGGTGAACGAGAAGCAGAAGGCAAAGGCTTACTCTATCCAGAGTTTCCTCTGCAATGCCGGCTCTGTGGCTGGATATATCTTCCCATTCCTTTTTACCTTCCTGGGGATCAAGAATGTAGCTGAACAGGGCGTAGTGCCGGATTCTGTTATCTGGTCGTTCTATGTGGGCGCTGCCATCCTCATTCTCTGCGTCATCTATACAACGATGAAGGTGAAAGAGTGGAATCCTCAGCAGTATGCGGAATATAATGAAGTGAAGAGTGAAGGGGGAAAAGTGAAGAATTCTAATGCTGAGGCTCCTGAAGACAAGGCTAACTGGATTACTTTGCTGTGCAATGCTCCATCTACCTTCTGGAAGGTGGGACTGGTTCAGTTCTTCTGCTGGGCAGGCTTCCTTTATCTCTGGAACTATTCTACCGGTGCCATCGCCGAGACAGTTTGGAATACTACCGATCCAAAATCGGCTGAGTTCCAGGAGGCTGGTAACTGGGTAGGTATTCTCTTCGCTGTTCAGGCAGTAGGTAGTGTGCTTTGGGCAGTGGTTCTTCCTCAGTTCAAGAATACCAAGATGGCATACGCCGTCAGCTTGATTATCGGTGGTGTGGGCTTTGCTCTCATTCCATTCCTTCACGACCAGTACTTGCAGTTTATCCCATTCCTGATGATTGGTGCCGGTTGGGCAGCCATGTTGGCAATGCCTTTCACTTTCGTTACCAATGCCTTGCAGGGCTATGGTCACATGGGTGCTTATCTGGGCTTGTTCAATGGAACCATCTGTATTCCTCAGATTGTAGCAGCTATCTGTGGTGGTGGCGTCTTGAGTCTGGTAGGTTCTCATCAGAGCGATATGATGATTGTGGCTGGTATTTTGCTTATCTGTGGAGCTTTATCGGTTAGTATTATCAAGGACCATCAGAAAGAGAATGCAAAAGAGTTAAAGAAATAGGTGTGAAACCGAAACCAATGCAAACGTTTGCATCGTTTTTTTGGTTCTTTTGTGCAAATGAAAGTTGAATATAACGGATATTTTTCTTAATTTCGCACCGTAAATAATAACAAAACAACCTTTTTGAGTCTTATGATTATACATTTTCATATTTCGTATAAGACAATGTTCGGCGAGCAGATCGTCGTCAACATTCAGAAAGATAATGAGGAACTGAAGTTTCCTTTGACCACGCTCGATGGTGAGCGCTGGTCGTATGATTGGTGTGTAGAACCTACTCAGCAGGCTTACACCTATTATTATAGTGTAGTACGTGAGGGCGTTGTGCTGAAGACTGAATGGCTTCTGGTGAAGCATCGCCTGGATATGACAGCGAAGAAGGCAGCGGAATATACGCTCTACGATCACTGGAAGGTGATACCTCAGGATTCCTACTTGTATAGTAGTGCCTTTACTGACTGCATCAACCACCAGACTCCTCAGGAGATGAAGCCATGCAACTATGCTAAGACAGTCCGTATCATCGTTCGTGCTCCTCAGTTGCGTGATGGTGAGAGCCTCGGATTGTTGGGCGCAGGTCAGGTATTGGGTAACTGGAAGCTTCAGAACGTGGTACCAATGACTCAGCATATCTATAATGAATGGGCGGTAGATTTGGATGCTACCCAGTTGCAGAGTTCTCATTTGGAACTGAAGTTTGTGGCTGTTGATAAGAAGAAGTCACAGGTTCTTTGGGAGACAGGAATGAACCGTACCATTGACTTGCTGGAGATGGAGGCAGGAGAAGTCGTAGTCTATGATTTAGACCAGGCATTCTTCGCCCTTTACAACCGCAAGCTTGCCGGAACTCAGGTGCCAGTATTCTCCTTGCGCAGCGAGAAGAGTGCCGGAGTGGGCGATTTCGGTGATCTCAAGACCATGATCGATCTCGTGGCATCTACCGGTCAGAAAGTTCTTCAACTTCTGCCAATCAATGATACCACCATCACCCATACCTGGACGGACAGTTATCCATATAGCTGCATCAGCGTCTTCGCCATCCATCCGATGTATGCCGATCTTCATGCACTTCCAGAGTTGAAGGATGCCAAGGCTCGTGCTGCGGCAGAGAAGAAACGTGAACAGCTGAACAGCTTGTCCCAGATAGATTATGAACAGGTAAATGATTTCAAGATCAATTACTTGCACCAGATATTCGAACAGGAAGGTAAAAAGATAATGTCGGGAGCCGATTTCAAGGCTTTCATTCTGGAAACACAACAGTGGCTCGTGCCTTACGCACAGTATTCTTACCTGCGCGACAAGAATGGCACTGCCGACTTCACTCAGTGGCCAGACCATAATGTCTGGGATGAGGCTGAGCGCAAGGATTTGACCAACCCTGAAACCGAGGCATACAAGAACGTGGAGTTCTTCTACTTCGTGCAGTTCATTCTGAACAAGCAGATGCAGGAGGCACACGAGCATGCCAAGGCTAAGGGGGTCATCCTGAAGGGTGATATTCCTATCGGTGTGCATCGTCACAGTTGTGATGTCTGGATGGAGCCTAAGTACTTCAATATGAACGGTCAGGCAGGTGCTCCACCGGATGACTTCTCTGTGAACGGTCAGAACTGGGGATTCCCTACTTATAACTGGGATGAGATGTTGAAGGACGGTTGCCAGTGGTGGACCCGCAGATTCCTGAATATGTCTAAGTACTTTGATGCTTACCGCATCGACCACGTGCTCGGCTTCTTCCGTATCTGGGAAATTCCGGTAGATAGCGTACATGGTTTGCTCGGACAGTTTGCTCCATCCCTCGGTATGACCCGTGCGGAGATTCAGGGCTACGGCTTGAACTTCCAGGAGGATCGCTTTACCCGTCCGTTCATCACCGACTGGGTCTTGGACCGCATGTTCCATGAGCGTGCTGACGAGGTGAAGGAGAAATATCTCGACCGTCTCGACGATGAGCGTTATCAGATGAAGCCAGAGGTAGATACCCAGCGCAAGGTAGAAGCTCTCTTCGCTGATGTAACAGATGAGAAGGAAATCTGGTTGCGTGACGGCTTGTATGCCTTGATAAGCGATGTTCTCTTCGTTCGTGACCGCAAGAATCCGGAACTCTTCCATCCTCGTATCTCTGCGCAGCTCGATTTCATCTACGAGTCGCTCTATGATAGTGATAAGGTTGTGTTCAACCGCCTTTACAATGACTACTTCTACCGCCGCCACAACCAGTTCTGGTATGGCGAGGCTATGAAGAAACTGCCTAAGCTGGTTCAGGCTACCCGCATGCTGGTTTGTGCCGAAGATCTCGGTATGGTACCTGATTGCGTGCCATGGGTGATGGACGAGTTGAAGATATTGAGCCTGGAGCTCCAGAGCATGCCAAAGGATCCAACGGTTAAGTTCGGTCATCTGAGCCGCAACCCATACCGCTCTGTCTGCACCATCACCAGCCATGATATGCCAACCTTGCGTATGTGGTGGGACGAGAACATCTCCCGCACCCAGGAGTATTACAACACGATGCTCTATCGTGAGGGACCAGCTCCTCATCCGCTCCCAGGTTGGTTGGCAAGAGATATCATCGCCCGCCACCTGGCCTCTCCATCCATGCTCTGCATATTGAGTGCCCAGGACTGGCTTGCCATCGATGAGAGACTCCGTCTGCCGGATGCCGATGCCGAGCGCATCAACATCCCTGCCAATCCAAAGCACTACTGGCGCTATCGCATGCACCTCAGTCTGGAGGAATTGGCTGCCAGCAAGGAGTTTATGGAGAACATCACCGAGCTGATAGCTCAAGGTGGAAGAATCTAAGGTTTTGCGAAAGTAATAGCAAGAGTGAGTGCAAAAGCAATAGAGAATGCATGTGCGTGCAAACGTTTGCACCCTGATATACAGAAAAATACCCTCCCAATTTGCGGGGGGTATTTTTGTTTTTTGTATCTTTGCACTGTCTTAAGAATAAACTGAATATGATTAAGATGAACTAGCAAGGAAATAAAAAACAAGAATAAGCAATATCTGAACAATATGAAGAAACTGAATTTATTAGTGATGGGTCTCTTGCTCCCGATGTTGGCAGCAGCCCAGACCGTTAAGTCGCCTAACGGCAACGTCTCAGTAACTTTCTCTTTGACAGAAAAGGGACAGCCTACCTATGAGATGAGCTATAAGGGAAAGACTGTATGTAAGCCATCCCATCTCGGATTGGAGTTGGCGAAGGATAAGCATGCCTCTAAGGGTATGGAGGAAACCAGCCTGATGGATGGTTTTACAGAAACAGGCAGCAAGACATCGACCTTCGATGAAACCTGGAAGCCAGTATGGGGTGAGACCGCTACCATCCGTAACAACTACAACGAGATGGAGGTAAACCTGAACCAGGCTTCATCCAAGCGTAACATTACCATCCGCTTCCGTGTATATGATTATGGTATGGGTTTGCGCTATGAGTTCCCTCAGCAGGAAAGCCTGAACTATTTTGTGATTCAGGAGGAGCATACCCAGTTTGCCATGGCAGGCGATCATACCGCTTACTGGATTCCTGGCGATTACGATACTCAGGAGTATGAATATCAGATTACTCCATTGACCGGTATTCGTCCAATTATTGCGAAGAACCGCGAAGCTTACAAGAGCAATTCTTCTACCACCGTCTTCTCGGATACCGGTGTTCAGACCTCTCTCCAGATGAAGACCAAGGATGGTCTCTATATCAATATCCACGAGGCTGCCTGTCTGGATTATCCAACCATGCACCTCAACCTGGATGAGAAGACATTGACCTTTGAGTCTTGGTTGACTCCTGATGCCGTAGGCAGAAAGGGATTCATACAGACTCCGTTCAATACTCCTTGGCGTACCGTGATGGTGAGCGATGATGCCCGTGATATGCTTTCATGCAAGTTGACATTGAATCTCAACGAGCCTTGCAAGATTAAGGATACTTCATGGATTCATCCTACCAAGTACTGCGGTGTATGGTGGAACATGATTGTAGGCACCAAGACCTGGAGCTATACCAACGACCTGCCATCTGTTCGTCTCGGTGTAACCGATTACAGCAAGTGCAAGCCTAACGGTACTCATGGTGCAACCAACGAGGAAGTAAAGCGCTATATCGACTTTGCTGCCAAAAACGGTTTGCAGGAGGTTCTGGTAGAAGGCTGGAACGAAGGTTGGGAAGACTGGTTCGGTCATCAGAAGCTCGATGTCTTTGATTTCGTGACTCCATATCCTGATTTCGATATCAAGATGCTCAATGACTATGCTCATTCTAAGGGCGTGAAGCTGATGATGCACCACGAGACATCTTCTTCTGCACTCAATTATGAGCGCCATCTGGAGGATGCCTTCAACCTGATGAACAAATACGGTTATGATGCCGTGAAGACCGGTTATGTGGGCGATATCATCCCAAGAGGTGAGTATCACTACAGTCAGTTGATGAACAATCACTACCAGCGTGTCATCGAGACTGCAGCCAAGCATCATATCATGGTGAATGCTCATGAGGCAACCCGTCCTACTGGTATCTGCCGCACCTGGCCTAACCTGGTTGGTAACGAGAGTGCACGTGGTACAGAATATGAAGCATTTGGCGGCAACAAGCCTTATCATACCGTGATGTTGCCATTCACCCGTCTGCAGGGTGGTCCGATGGATTATACCCCTGGTATCTTCGAGACCAAGCTTTCTGAGTGGAGCAACAATAAGAGTTATGTTCATACCACTCTCTGTGGTCAGCTTTCGCTCTATCTCGTGATGTACAGTCCTTTGCAGATGGCAGCCGATCTTCCAGAGCATTATGAGAAGTATGATGATGCCTTCCAGTTTATCCGTGATGTAGCTTGCGACTGGGATGACTCCAAGTATCTGGAGGCTGAGCCTGCTAAGTATATCACCGTAGCCCGCAAGGCAAAGGGAACCGACAACTGGTTTGTTGGTGGTAAGACTGATGCAGCCCGCACATCTGTAGTAAAGCTCGACTTCCTGGATAAGGGCAAGAAGTATGCTTGCGCTATCTATCAGGACGGCAAGAATGCCGATTACGAGAAGAATCCTAAATCTTACCAGATCATCCACAAGACTGTGAAGAAGGGTGATGTCTTGAAGATTAAAGAAGCACGTGGTGGTGGTTTCGCCATCTCATTGCTCGCTAAATAAGTCTATAATTTCCGTATTTCCGTCCAACTGTCGGGTTGGACGGAAATACGCTAAAAATGAGTGTAGATAATCTGGGACACTTATTCTACGTTTTACTCACGTTAATGTCCTGTATAATAGCAACTTAACAATATGAGAATCCAGAAACTAATAATTGCAGCATTGACAGCATCGATATTACCTACTTCATTGAGTGCCCAGCAGACATTCAATGAGATGATGTATTCCAAGGAGAAAACCATGTTTGTACTCAATGCCCCTACAGCCGGAAAGTCTTCTGTTACCATCCGTCTTTATAAGGACGGACAAAAGGGAAAGGCTTATAAGACACTGAAAATGAAGAAGATGGGTGATGAGCGCTGGGAAGCTACCGTGAAGGGCGACCTCAAGGGAAAGTTCTATACCTTTGATATCGGCAAGGGTGAAACTCCGGGAACATTTGCCAAAGCAGTAGGTGTGAACGGAAATCGTGGTGCCATCGTTGATTTGTACGATACCGATCCATCTGGATGGGATAAGGATGTGCGTCCTGCCTTGAAATCACCAGCCGATCTCGTCATTTACGAGCTCCACGTACGTGATTTCTCCATTTCTCCTACATCTGATTTGAAGTATAAGGGTAAGTATCTTGCCCTTACAGAGCCTGGTGCCATCGAATATCTCAAGAACCTCGGCATCAATGCCATCCATTTCCAGCCGGTATTTGATTACGCATCAGTAGATGAGACCCAGCTCAACAAGCCACAGTTCAACTGGGGTTATGATCCAAAGAATTATAATGTGCCGGAAGGCAGTTACAGTACCGACCCATATTCTCCGGGAACCCGCATCAAGGAGTTCAAGGAGATGGTGATGGCGCTTCACAAGGCAGGCATCCGAGTGATTTTCGATGCCGTATACAACCATACTTTCGATATCAACGGCAGCAACTTCCAGCGTACTTATCCTGATTATTATTATCGCAAGACCAAGGATGGCAAGTACTCTGACGGCTCCGGCTGTGGAAACGAGACTGCTTCAGAAAAGGCTTTGATGCGCCAGTTTATGCTGGAGAGCGTGAAGTATTGGATAGATGAATATCATATCGACGGTTTCCGTTTTGACCTGATGGGTGTGCATGATATCGAGACCATGCAGGCTATCCGTGAGATGGTGAACCGTATTGATCCTAGCATCTATATCTATGGTGAGGGATGGAGCGCAGGCAGCTGTGCTTATCCTACGGAGAAACTCGCCATGAAGGCGAATACCTACCAGCTCAATGGTATCGGTGCCTTCAGCGATGATATGCGTGATGCCCTCCGTGGTCCTTTCTCTGATGACCATAAGGGTGCGCTTCTGGCTGGTCTTCCTGGACAGGAGGAGAGTCTGAAGTTCGGTATCGTGGGTGGCATCGCTCATCCGCAGGTGGATATGACCAAGGTGAACTATGACAAGAAGCCTTGGACCAACAACCCAACCGAGCAGATCAGTTATGTAAGCTGCCACGACGATATGTGTCTGGTAGATAGATTGAAGGCAAGTATCCCATCCCTGACAGATAAGAATATCCCAGAGGAGATGCGTACTGCCGAGTTGCTCCGCATCGACCAGCTTGCACAGACCTGCGTCTTCACTTCGCAGGGTGTACCTTTCATCCTTGCCGGTGAGGAGATGCTCCGCGACAAGAAGGGGGTTCACAACAGCTTCAACTCTCCAGACTGCATCAACCAGTTTACCTGGACCAATTTGCAGAAGTATCCACAGGCATTCACATTCTATAAGAATCTGATCCAGCTCCGCAAGAACCATCCAGCCTTCCGTCTTTCTACAGGCGATAAGGTACGTGAGCATCTGGAGTTTTTGTCTAATCAGGATGCCAACGGCAAGGAACAGAGCTGTCTCGTAGGTTTCCAGCTCAAGAACCTGGAAGGTATTGATGCCTGGAAGCATATCGTAGTCATCTATAATTTCAACAAGCAGACTAAGAAGATGCAGATTCCTGAAGGCAACTATACCGTGGCTTGCTGCAACGGAGTCATCAACGAGGAAGGCCTGGGCTTTATCTCCGGCAAGGAAGTAGAGGTTGCCCCTCAGTCTGCCTTGATTCTTTATCAGAAATAGTCTATATATAATAAGGTATATATATAATAAGGTATAAAATATGAAAAAGATAATAGCTTCATTAGTGCTTATGGGTAGCGCAATAAGTA